>Ga0310811_10010439_pt1 | contig 11996 bp, 11 predicted proteins | sample YCmetagenome_FD_207642 | JGI IMG/M metagenome (GOLD analysis project Ga0310811, IMG submission 207642) | Soil microbial communities from experimental microcosm in Duke University, North Carolina, United States - YC | ecosystem: Engineered > Artificial ecosystem > Soil microcosm > Unclassified ...
GTGAGGCACAGACGCGTCGTGGGATGGCTACCGGTGCCGAACGCAAGGCCGGGGTCGAGCGAAATGTTGATGGCGCCGGAATCCGGCGCCACGTGCCAGCTCGGCACGATCCACAGGCGCTGGGAGATCCGGATCGGCGTGAATTGATCCTGGCTGGCGCGCACCCAATCCTGCTCGGCAACCGACCGGGTTCGAAAGGCGGGCGCCGGGATCCCCACGCGCCGGCAGGCGTCCGCAACGAGCGCGTCGACATCGGCGCCTTCCGCGACCAGCGCATTGACCGTGCTGCGCCGCCACGGATCAGGGTCCGCCGCTCCGGGCTCGGCGAACACCGGCTGCTCCGAGGGCGTGCCGGCATCCGCGTCGGCCACATCGACGCTCGCTACGCCCGCCTCGAGCAGCGCATCGGACACGGCCTCGACCTCATCCGCGGCGACTTCGAACGAGACTGCGATCCACGTCATACCGGGAAAACCCGTGGCCGGCGGCGGAAATTATCGCGGCGCCTACTCTTCGCGGGCAAGCTTCGACAGCCTCTGCTCGAGGTAATGGATGCTGGTGCCGCCGCGCAGGAAGGCGGCGTCCTCCAGCAGGTCCTGGTGCAGCGGAATATTGGTCTTGATGCCCTCGATCGCGGCCTCCGAAAGGGCGATCGAGAGCCTGGCGATCGCCTGCTCGCGCGTGTCGCCGTAGGCGATGATCTTGCCGATCAGGGAGTCGTAATGCGGCGGCACGAAGTAGCCGCTGTAGGCGTGCGAGTCGACGCGGATGCCGGGACCGCCGGGCATGTGAAATGAAGTGATGCGCCCCGGCGACGGCGTGAAGCGGTACGGGTCTTCGGCGTTGATGCGGCACTCGATGGCGTGGCCGCGAAACTGCACGTCCTTCTGGCGGATGCGCAGCTTTTCACCCGCCGCAATGCGAATCTGCTGCTGCACGATGTCGATGCCGGTGATCATCTCCGTCACGGGATGCTCGACCTGCAGCCGGGTATTGATCTCGATGAAGTAGAACTCGCCGTTCTCGTACAGGAATTCGAAGGTGGCGGCGCCCTCGTAGCCGAGCTTGTGGCAGGCTTCCGCGCAGCGCTCCGCCGTGCGCACGCGGGCGCGCGAATTGAGGTGCAGCGCCGGCGCTTCCTCGACCACCTTCTGATGGCGCCTCTGCATCGAGCAGTCGCGCTCGCCGAGGTGAATCGCGTTGCGAAAGCGGTCGGTCAGCACCTGGAACTCGATGTGCCGGGGATTCTCCAGGTACTTTTCCATGTAGACCGCGGGATTGCCGAACGCGGCCTGCGCCTCCGTGCGCGTGGTCTGTATGGCGGTCAGCAGCGCGGCCTCGGTATGAACGACGCGCATGCCGCGCCCGCCGCCGCCGCCGGAGGCCTTGATGATCACCGGGTAGCCGATGGAGCGCGCGAGCTTGACGATGTCGTTCGGTTCCTGCGGCAACGGCCCGCCCGGCACGACCGGCAGACCGGCCTTTTTCATGGCGGCCTTCGCGTTCACCTTGTCGCCGAGAAGACGGATGGTCTCGGCGCGCGGCCCTATGAAGACGAAGCCGCTTTGCGCGACGCGCTCCGCGAAATCCGCGTTCTCCGATAGAAAGCCGTAGCCGGGATGCACCGCTTCGGCATCGGTGACCTCCGCCGCGCTGATGATGGCGGGGATGTTGAGGTAGCTCGAGGCGGACGGGGCGGGGCCGATGCATACGGATTCGTCCGCAAGCTTGACGTATTTGGCCTCGCGGTCGGCCTCCGAATGCACCGTCACGGTCTTGATGCCCAATTCGCGGCAGGCGCGCTGGATGCGCAGCGCCACTTCGCCGCGGTTGGCGATGAGTATCTTCTCGAACATCTGGGGTGTCGGTGCCTAGCCGAGAATGAACAGCGGCTCGCCGTATTCCACCGGCTGTCCGTTCTCCACGAGAATCGCCTTGACCGTGCCGTCGCGGTCGGCCTCGATCTCGTTGAGCAGCTTCATGGCCTCGATGATGCAGAGCGTGTCTCCCGACTTGACCGCCTGCCCAACTTCGATGAACGCCTTCGCCCCGGGAGCGGAAGAGCGGTAGAAGGTGCCGACCATCGGCGAGCGAATGACGTGCCCCTCGGGCAAGTCGGCTTCGGCGGGCGCTGCTGCTGCTCCCGCCGCAGCCCCAGGCGCTGCGGGCGCGGGGGCGGGCCCGACGACGGGCTGCGGTGCATACACCTGGATCGGCGCGGCCGGCTGCATCCCCGACACACCGCGGCAGATGCGCACCCGCTCCTCGCCCTCCGTCACCTCGAGTTCCGCGATGCCGGACTGCTGAACGAGGTCGATCAGCGTCTTGAGCTTGCGCAGATCCATGGTCACCTCTTTTTCTCGTAATGCAGGGCGAACTCGAGCGCGAGTTCGTAGCCCTTCGCGCCAAGCCCGCTGACGATGCCAACGGCGATATCGGTGAAGTAAGACTCGCGGCGGAACGACTCCCGCGCGAAGACATTGGACAGGTGCACTTCGACGAACGGGATACCGACGGCGGCGAGTGCATCCCTCAGCGCGACGCTGGTATGGGTAAAGGCCGCCGGGTTGATGATGATGAAATCCACCCCCCCTTTGCGGGCCCGCTGGATGCGTTCGACCAGCGCCGCCTCCGAGTTGCTCTGATAAGTGACGAGGCGCGCCTTGGCCTTGCGAGCACGCAACGCCAACCGGGCGTTGATCGCCTTCAGCGTGTCTTTGCCGTAATGCTGGGTTTCGCGGGACCCCAGCAGATTCAGATTGGGGCCGTTAACGACCAAGATATGCTTGGCGGCAGCCATGGGTGTGGGGCCTTTCGACGTGCCTGCCGGAACGACATCCCGGCAGTAGCGTGCCTGTCAAACGAGTTGGCCGCGAGTTTGCCTAATTTCGACGAAATTGTCCAGAAATTAGACGAAGTTAGGTGTTAAATGGCCGAATAAGTCCTTGATAATCCGGAGGGATAGATTTGGACTGGAATTCACCGAATCCTCAGGTTTTCCCGCAACCGGGTGATGAATGCGGTCCAGCGAGATAGGGATATTTTAGAAGAAATTAAACGAAATTACCCGGTAGATAGCCAATTTTATGGCCTAGAGCAAAGGCTGGATGAGTCCTTCCAGCTTCGATTCCTTGAGCCCCCCCCTCTCCCGCCCGACCAGATTCCCCTGGCGGTCGATTACGAGGGTATACGGCAAGACTCCGGCACGATTGCCGGCCTGGCGCAGGAGATCCATGACGTCGAGACCGCCGATCAGCACCGGGTAGTTGATGCGGAATTCCCGGGCAAACTCGGCGACCTTGTCCGGCTGGTCGAGGGCAACACCCACGAACTGGAGACCCAGCGCCCCGTAGCGCTCTTGCAGGCTCACGAATCCCGGGATTTCCTCGCGGCACGGGGCACACCAGGTCGCCCAGAAGTTGATCACCACCACCCTGCCTCGCCACTGATCGAGACCCTGGCCGGCGCCCTTCAGATCGGTAAGGCGCGTCGCATAGACCCTCTCCATGACGGCGCCAGGCGTCAGCGAGCGGTCAACGACGGTTGCGCTGCTACGCGACCACAAGTAATAGGCGGAGCCCCCCATGGCCGAGGCGACGGCCACCACCGCGAACAACGCGAGGGTCCGCGTCTGCATTACCGGCGCCTCACATTCACTACTGGCCGATGGCCTGGTCCAGCACCGCGGCGAAGCGCTCGGCGGGCTGAAAGCCGATCACCCTCAGGCCCTGCATTTCCCGGCCGTCGCGATCAAAGAAGATGATTCCCGGCGGACCGAAGAGCCGGAAGCGCTTGAGCAGCGCCCCGTGCTCGGCCGTATTGGCGGTGACGTCGGCCTGCAGGAGCGTCATGCCCTGGAAGCGGGTCTTCACGCGCTCGTCACTGAAGGTAAAGCGCTCCATCTCCTTGCAGGACACGCACCAGTCGGCATAGAAATCCAGCATGACCGGCTTGCCTGCCGCGTCGCGGATTCGCGCATCGAGCTCCGCCACGCTGGCGATGCGCTGGAACGGCGTCGCGTGAGCGGTTTCAACCCCGCCCGTTGCGCGCAGCCCCGCGAGCGGCTGGAAGATGTCGCGGCTGCCGGAGAACGCGCCGATCAGGTAGGCCCCGCCTGCGACCAGCGCGATCAATCCCACGACTTTGCCGAAGCGTTGCACCCCGCCCGCATCCGCCGGAAGAGTATCGACGGCCCGCAGGTAGACCGCGCTGCCGACGAGCAGCGCGCCCCACAGGAACATCTGCAGCGGCAACGGGGTGAAAGGCGAAACGAGGTAGATCGCGACTGCCAGAAGCAGCGCGCCGAAGAACCGTTTCACGCTTTCCATCCACGCGCCCGCCTTGGGCAGCAACGCTCCGGCCGAGGCGCCCACCGCCAGCAGCGGCACGCCCATGCCGAGCGCCATCGAGAACAGCGCCGCACCACCCAGCACCACGTCGCGGCTCTGGCTGATATACAACAATGCCCCGGCGAGCGGGGCGGCCACGCAAGGCCCGACGATCAGCGCCGAGAGCACGCCCATTGCGAAGACCCCCAAGCCCTGCCCGCCGGGCAGGCGATTGCTCGCGCCGGAGAGCCGGCTCTGGAGCGTCGCCGGCAGCTGCAGCTCGTAGAAACCGAACATGGAGAGCGCCAGCACGACGAATATGGCGGCAAACGCGCCCAGCACCCAGGGATTCTGCAGCGTCGCCGAGAGCATCGCTCCCGACAGTCCGGCCGCGACTCCGGCCGCGGCATAGGTAATCGCCATGCCGAGCACGTAGACGGCAGCGAGAGTAAACCCTTTTGTCCGGGTGACCGGGCGCCCGGCGCCGATGATGATGCCCGAGAGAATCGGAACCATCGGCAGCACGCAAGGCGTGAACGAAAGCAGCAAGCCGAAGCCGAAGAAGCTCGCGACGGCGAGCCAGAAGCCGCCGCCCAGCAAGGCTGCGACCCGGTCGTCGTCGCCGCCCGCTGCGGGCGCGGCGGCGGGAACGCCGAACGGGGAAGCCGGCGCATCACTGCGCGGCGCGGAAGAAGTAAGCGCGGCAAGCTTCAGTTCCGCATTCTGCTCGTACGGGATGTAGCAGACGCCAACGTCGGCGCAGCCCTGAGAAGTCACCGCCAGCTTTATGGCGGATATGTCCGCCTTCGCCACCTCGAACGGCAGCACGATGCTGAGACTGCCGCGGTAGGTCTCGACTTCGCCAAAGAACTCGTCCTTGTGCTTCTCGCCGCGCGGAAACTGCGCCGCCCCTGCCTTCGCCTCCGCGGGAGTCAGCGCGAAACGGAACTTGTCGCGGTAGAGGTAATATCCCGGCGCGATCTGGTAGTTCACCTCGATCGAATGCGCGTCCTTTAGCCGCGCCGAGAAACGGAATGCCTTGTCCGGCTCGAGCAGGTCCGGCTCGGCGCCGCGCGCGAGGCTCGCACATAGCAGGAGAAGAAGTAATACGAAGCGCATCATGATTCTCGATCCGAGGGAATTATCCGATGGAAACGCTGCTCTCGCCGGCAACCCATTCCAGGTACTCGCCGAGCCCGCGCACCACTGGGACCGCCACGACCTCGGGGAGTTCGTAGGGATGGAGCTCGCGAATCGCCGCTTCCACCTCGCCGTACCGTCCTGCACGAGTCTTGATCAGCACCGGGACCTCGGATGCATTCTCGATTTTTCCCTTCCAGCGGTAGACCGACGTGCACTCCGCGAGCACGTTGACGCAGGCCGCAAGCCGCCGTGCCACCAGTTCCTGCGCGAGCTTCTGCGCCGTCTCGCGGTCCGGCAGGTTGGTGAGCACGACGATGACTTCATCCATGAGGGATAGCCCGAAAAGCAGTTCACGCTCGGTTCAAACTCGGCTCAAACTCGGTTCGCACTCGGTTCGCACTCGGTTCACACTCAGTTCACACTCAGTTCACATTATGTACGCCACGCGTACGCGGCCTGAGCGCCGCGCGCGCTGATGTATGCTAGCCCCTGTGATACGCTGCCGCCTTTCAATTGGACGGCAACGTGCTGCCGGGGCCCGGACCGGTCGCCGCGTAGTGGGTTTATAGCGTCGGCTAATAGCGCGGCTCATATGTTGGAATTTTAGCGTGAAGGCGACCGCGCACCCAAAGCCCGGCGCCGCATCCGGAATCCTGAAAACCTGACACCACCAAGCAGATGCCCCATCAAGTCACGATCAAGCCGAGCGGACACACATTCACCGTCAACGACGGCGAAACGGTTCTGGCTGCCGCGCTGCGCGAAGGTTTCGTCATTGCCTACAGCTGCCGCAGCGGCACCTGCGGCACCTGCAAGGGCAAGCTGGTGGACGGCAGCGTCGACTACGGTACCTACCAGGAAAAGGCGATGACCGCGGCGGAGCGGCAGGCCGGCATGGCGCTGTTCTGCCAGGCGAAGCCGCTCTCCGACCTCGTTATCGAGTGCCGCGAGATCGGCACCGCCGTGAAAGGCATCCAGATCAAGCTGATGCCGGCGCGCGTGATGACGCTCCAGCGCCTCGCACCCGACGTGATGCTGCTCGAGCTCAAGCTTCCCGCGAACGAGAAGCTGGCGTTCCTCGCCGGCCAGTACATCGACCTCCTGCTGCGCGACGGCACCCGCCGCAGCCTGTCGATGGCGAATGCCCCGCACGAGGAGGCGTTCCTCCAGCTGCATCTGCGCGACTACGGCGGACCCTTCAGCCGCTTCGTCTTCGACAAGATGAAGGAGAAGGACATCCTGCGCATCGAGGGCCCGTTCGGCACCTTCTTCCTGCGCGAGGACAGCACCAAGCCGGTCGTGCTGGTGGCGAGCGGCACCGGCTTCGCGCCGATCAAGGCAATCGTCGAACATGCCCTGCACAAGGGATCGAAGCGGCCGATTACGCTCTATTGGGGCTGCCGCGTCCGTTCCGACCTCTATTTCCATGAGCTCGCGGAAAGCTGGCAACGCGAGGGGCGGCTTCGTTATGTCCCCGTGCTTTCCGACGCGCTACCTTCGGATAACTGGACCGGCCGTACCGGCTTCGTTCATCGTGCGGTGATGGAGGATTTCTCCGACCTCTCGGCCCACCAGGTCTATGCCTGCGGCGCACCGGTGATGGTGGACGCCGCGCATCGCGATTTCACCGCCCAGCGCGGGCTGCCCGAGGATGAGTTCTATTCCGACTCGTTCACGCCCGCCGCGCCGCCGCCCGCCTGACGTGAACCCGGCCGGCGCTCGCAAGTTCGCACTGCTGTCCATCGTCGCCGCGCTGGCGACGATAGTCCTGAAAACGGCAGCATGGTGGCTCACTGACTCCGTCGGCCTGCTCTCCGATGCGCTCGAGGGATCGGTCAATCTCGTAGGCGCGACGGTGGCGCTCACCATGCTCACGATCGCGGCACGCCCGCCCGATGATGAACATGCCTACGGCTACAGCAAGGCGGAGTATTTCGCGAGCGGCCTGGAGGGCGTGCTGATCCTCGGCGCGGCGGCAGCCATCGCGTATGCCGCCGTCGATCGCCTGCTCGCGCCGCGACCACTCGACAATATCGGGGCCGGTCTTGCGGTATCGGTGGTGGCGTCGGCGATCAACTACGGCGTCGCACGACGGCTGTTCGAAGCGGGGCGGCATTACCGTTCGATCGCGCTCGAGGCCGACGCGCGGCACCTCATGACCGACGTGTGGACTTCGATCGGCGTGGTCGTCGGCGTCGCGGCTGCCGCCGCGACCGGCTGGCAAGCTCTCGATCCCCTCATCGCGCTCGCAGTCGCGGTCAACATCGTGTGGACCGGCGGCCAGCTCATGCGGCGCTCGGCCCAGGGCCTCCTCGATCAGGCACTGGCACCGGAGCAGCTCGCGCGTCTGGAAGAAGTACTCGAATCGTTCCGCGCCCGCGGCATCGAATTTCACGCCCTGCGCACGCGACAGGCGGGCGCGCGCGCGTTCGTATCCCTTCACGTGCTGGTGCCAGACGACTGGACCGTCAAGCGCGGCCACGACCTTGCCCACGAGGTCGAGCATGCGATCCGCACGGCATTGCCAGAGACCAGCGTGCTCACGCACATCGAACCGTTGGGCGACCCCGTGTCGTACCGCGACGCCGAACTCGACGACCGCTGAGCTATAGCGGCGTGCGGCGGCGCCCGCCGGTGGCGGCTTTCAGCTGGGTCAGCACGAGCTCGAGACTCTCCCGATAGTGGCGGCGCGCCGAATCGGCGTTGCCGAGACGCTCCTGCAATTTGGCAAGCTCGAGATGCGCGCTGTGGGAACGCTCGACGGCGAGGCTCGCTTCGAGATAGCTCTGCGCCTTGCCCCAGAGGCCGCGGTCGGCGCAAAGCCGGCCGAGCGTGAGCAGCAGCCCGGCGTCGCCGGGATGACGCGTGAGCCAGGCTTCCGCGCGCTCGATGCGCCTGACGGCGTCGCCGCCCTCGCACTCCGCATACAGCGCCACGAGGTCGCTGTCCCACTCCGCCTCCAGCGCTTCCTCGATGATGCGATGCGCCCGCTCGCAGCCGCCGAGCGCGATGAAGCACTGCGCCGCAGCGACCGATACCCTCCGGTCGGTGCGGTCGGATGCCGGCACCTTGTCCCAAGCCTCCTCCAGGGCCGCCGAATCGAGCGCCTTGCGCTTGAGGTTCTCCACCAGCGCGTAGCGGCGCACCTGGGCGGCCTGCGCCGCATCGAAAACGTTCCTCCTGCGCAGCTCCTCGGTGAGCGCCACTGCCTGCTCCCAGTTGCGCGTCTGCTGCTGCGCCTTCAGCTCGAGGCGCAGCGCCGCCGTGTGCTTGCGCGGCAGCTGCCGCAAGATGGCGAGCGCTTCCTGGGCGCGACGCTCGTCGAGCAGGAGCTCGGCCTCGGTGACGATGCGCACCACTTCGTCTCCCGTGGCCGCGGACGCCGCTCGCGCGAGATAGGCATCGCGGCGGTCATAGGCGCGCAGCTCGTGCGCCGCACGCCCGGCCAGCACGGCGGCGAGATCCGGGTGCTCGCCCGCGTCGAGAGCGGCCGCGGCAGCGTTCTCGGCCCGGCTGTAGCGGCCGGCGAAATACTCGTGCAGCGCCTCGATCAGCGTCGCGCGCGCCGTCTCGCGGCGCCGCGCCAGGCGGTAGTCGCGGACGCGCCGCGGCAAGCGCAGGGTGGCGGATACGAAACGCACGGCCGCGTAGCCCGCGGCGAAGCCCGCCACCAGCAGGACGATCAGGAGATTCAGCGAAAACTCGATTCGATAGGGCGGCAATACCAGCAGCAGGTAACCGGTGTTGGAGCGCGCGGCGAGCGTCAGGGCAACCGCGAGAACGGTGATGCCGACGATCCAGACCAGCGTCTTCATCGCGCGCTGCGCTCGCGCGTCATCCGCAGGTTGCGCAGCGCTTCCAGCGTTCCCGCGATGTCCGGCACTTCGATAGTGACGTCGGCGTCGTGCAGGCCGCGCAGCACGTTCAGTGCGTGCGCGACGTTGACGTTTCCGGAATCGTAGTAGCGGCCAAGCCAGTCGCGCGCGGCCTTGAGATCCGCCTTGTAGCTCGCCGAGTCGCGAGACAGCAGCGCCAGCCGGGCCCCTATCAGGCGCAGCTTGAGGTTCTCGCGCAGGAAGTAGGTCTGCGCCGGCGCGAGGATCGGGACATCCGGCCGGTCCATCTGCTGCACCCGCACGAGTTGCCGCATTTCCGACCATGCGTCCCGCCAGAAGCGCGTCCATGCATTGCCCTCGGCACTCGCCGCGGGCGCGGCGGGCTCCATCGGCGGCCGCGTTTCCATCGCGAGCGGCATGCTGTCCGCCTGCGTGATGATGCCGTCGAGCCGTACGCTGATTGCCACCGTGTCGATCAACGGCGCCGTCTTCAGGCGGTCGATGTCGCGATTGATCGCCTTGCGCAGCGCCATCAACTGCGGGCGGTCCATCTTCTGCAGTCGCGCGTCCGCGGTCTGCAGCGCGATCAGCGCGCCCTTGACGTTGCCGGCGAGCTGGAGTTGCTGGCTGGCGATGAACAGCGACTGCTCGATTTCCGCGTACGCCCATTCGTCGCGATTGCGGGAAAGATCCTGGTACAGCGCCTCCAGCGCGATTTGCTGATTCTGCGACTCGGCGATCCGGCTCTCCAGCACGCCGAGCTTGACCTGCGCTTCCGCGACCGCTTCGCGCGCCTGCTCGGAAATGATGCGGTTTTCCTTGGTCTGGGTGTCGAACTCGGCGAGCTTGCGGGCGAGCTCCTGGCGCAGCGATCCCATCTCACCGCGGTCGCCGTACCACTGCCAGGCCGAGAACCCGAGGGCGACCAGCGCCACGAGCAGCGCCGGCATGGGGCCGAGGCGCGACGGTTCTGCCACGCGCGGGCGCGGGGCCGCCTGCTCGGGCGCGGGAGTCGTCGGCACATCGGGTTGCGGGGCGTCGTTCATCGCGGGATCAAGCCGGTGCGGAAGCGATAGTATGCGGGCGCACACGCCGTGTCGCAACGCGCATACGGTTCAGCGGGAGCCGGCCGGCGCGATCACGTGGCTCAACGCCGGAAATGCGCCTGCAGGCCCTCCAGGATGCCGTCATCGCCGGGTCCGGTGACAACTACGGTGCGGATGCTGAGACCGCGCCCCGCTTCCGCGATGCGCGGATGCGGTACGAATAGCGGCGTGCGCGCGAGCGCCTCGCGTCCCCGCTCGCCGATCATCTCGGCAAAGTTGCGCAGTCCTTCGCTGCTGGTCGCGGTGACCGCGTGCACGCCGCCTCCCGACCATGCCTGAAGGAGGGGCGCGGGATCCACGGCCGGTCGGACGCGGGCATAGCATTCCGCATACTCGACTGCCGTCCCGCGCGCGCGCAAGGCGTCGCCGAGATGCTCCCGGCCGCCTTCGCCGCGGAAGATGACTACCCGCTTCGCGGTCGCGAGCTCACTGCGCTCGAGCAGCGCTTCGCTGTCATAGCGTCCCTGCGGCGCAATGACGCCGGTCACGCCGTGGCGCTCGAGCGCGCGAACGCTGCCACCGCCGATCGCGGCGATCTTGAGGCGCGGCGGAAGCTCACGGCGGGCGCGAATCAGCGTCAACGCCCGATCGATCGCGTTGGGGCTGATGAAGACGGCGAGGTCGAAATCGTCGAGCCGGTCGATCGCGCGCAGAAAGTTGTCAAGGTTCGCCGCGTCGCGAATTTCGATTGCCGGAAACAGGAGCGGCTTGCCGCCCGCCTCTTCGATCAGGCGGGCAAGTCCACCGGCCTGCTGCGCCGGGCGCGTCACGACCACGCGTTTGCCCGCCAACGGCCTCACGGCTGCTGCAGCCGCGCGAGAATCTCGGCGGCGCCCTGCGCCTTTAATCGCTCCGCGAGCGCGGTGCCGAGCGCGTCCGCGTCCCGCCCCGGCCCTTCCTCTTCGCCGCTCACCATGCGCGAGCCGTCCGGCGCGCCGACGAAGCCGCGCAGCCGTAGCGTCGCGCCGCCAGCCTCGGCATAGGCGCCAAGCGGCAGATTGCAGTTGCCCGAGAGGGCACGCGAGAAGGCGCGCTCCGCTTCCACGCACTGGGTCGTCGCGCCATGCGCGAAAGGCGCGAGCAGGCCGGCAAGGTCGGCGCGGCTTGCAAGGCACTCGATGCCGAGCGCGCCCTGCCCCGGCGCAGGCAGGCTTTCGGACGGCGTCATCAGCCGCGTGATGCGGCTTTCGAGACCCAGACGCTTCAGGCCCGCGGCGGCAAGGATGATGGCGTCGTACTGTCCGTCGTCGAGCTTTTTAAGGCGCGTCGGGACGTTGCCGCGCAGCGGCTCGAAGCGAAGATCGGGGCGGCGCGCGCGCAACTGGCATTCGCGGCGCAGGCTGGACGTGCCGACGCGCGCGCCAGCAGGCAGGGCCATGAGATCGGAGTAGCGCGCGGAGACGAAGGCATCGCGCGGATCTGCGCGCTCGAGTATCGCCGCGAGGATAAATCCGGGCGGCAGCAGCATCGGGACGTCCTTCACCGAGTGCACCGCGATGTCGGCACGGCCGGCGGCGAGCGCGTCCTCGAGCTCCTTCACGAACAGCCCCTTGCCGCCGACCTTTGCGAGCGAGGCGTCCAGG
>Ga0310811_10010440_pt1 | contig 11995 bp, 4 predicted proteins | sample YCmetagenome_FD_207642 | JGI IMG/M metagenome (GOLD analysis project Ga0310811, IMG submission 207642) | Soil microbial communities from experimental microcosm in Duke University, North Carolina, United States - YC | ecosystem: Engineered > Artificial ecosystem > Soil microcosm > Unclassified ...
CCTTAGCCAGCGCGGAGCCCTTCATCGCCTGCGTCGCCTCCCATAGATTACGCGGCAGCACACCGGCAGCTTTGTCGGCATAACCGCTGCCCTTCGTAGCCGGTGTCGTCAGCTTCAGCCCGTTCCTCACGCCGTAAAGCCCCGTAGCCAGACAAGCCGCCATCGCTAAATAGGGATTGGAGTCAGATCCCACTACCCGCGTCTCCAGCCGCGTCGAGCTGACCCCACCCGGCAATGCCCGAAGGGCCGTGGTCCGGTTATCGATAGCCCAGGTCAGCGTCGTCGGAGCCCAGGCCCCTTCTACAAGCCGCTTGTAGCTGTTCACCGTTGGCGCATACATCGGTAGTACATATGGCAGACAGTGCAGCTGCCCGGCAATATAACTTTCCATCAACGGACTGATGCCCGTAGAACTTTCCCCATCATAAAATAAATTGCGGCTGCCGTCAGCCGTCCACAGGCTCTGATGCACATGCCCGCTACAGCCCGGCAAGGTCTCGTTCACCTTGGCCATAAAGGTCGGCAATATCCCATGACGCGAAGCGATCTCCTTGACACCCGTCTTGAACAGCACAGCCCGATCCGCCGCTTCCAGCACATCCGAATACGATATGGCCGCCTCATAGACTCCGGGCCCCGTCTCCGTATGTAATCCCTCCAGGGGTACCCCGAATTGTTTCAGATTGTCGAACAAGGCATGAAAATAATCACTGCCCTGCGAAGCCCGCAGGATCGAATAACCGAACATCCCCTGTGATAATGGCCTCAGTTCCTCAAACGATCGTATGACTTCCCCCTCTGCCAGAGCCTTGAAATTGAACCATTCAAATTCCTGGGAAAAGAAAGCCGTATACCCCAGCTCCGTCGCCTGGCCGATCATCTTTTTTAACAAGCTCCTGGGACAGACCGGCCCTCCCGCAAGATCCGCCAGAAGGAACGGCAAGCCTCCCTCCCATGGCACCCTCCTCAACGTCCCCGTATCCACCACCGCCATGACATCCGGATACCCCGTATGCCAGCCCGTAAAAGCCCCATTGTCATATGCCTGGTCCTCCGTATCCCATCCAAATACTACATCGCAAAAGCCAAAACCTTTTTCGGCAATGGCCCTGAACTTTTCAAAGCTCATCACCTTGCCACGCAACACCCCATCAATATCTGTTATTGCCAGTTTGACCTTTTCAGTTTTCGCAGCTGCAAGTTTGTCCAGCAGCTCAGGTAACGATTGATTGTTCTGCATCAATGGTAGGTTTTACAAAAAAATGAAACCAAATATAGGACAGCGCAAGAAGCAAAAAATAGATACCGGATAATTTAATATTCAATGTGATCATGGCCCCAAGACATATCGTCCCGAGCACCAGCGCCACGATCGGGAAGACCGGATAAAAAGGTACCCGGAATGGCCGTTCCAGCCCCGGCTCCTTCCTGCGCAGCATAAGCACCGTGATCATCGACAACACATACAGGGTCAGCGCGCCAAAACAGGATATCGTAATGATATCCCCCGTCCTGCCCGACAACAAGGCGATGATCCCAATCACCATATTCACCAGCAGCGCGCTGACCGGCGTCTGCCGTCGGGCATGAACACGACCCAGCACAGCCGGCAGATAACGCACCCGGCCAAATTCCAGCGTCGCCCGGCTCGCCGCCAGGATGATCCCGTGAAAAGAAGCCACCAGCCCCATCAGCCCTATCGTGATCAGCAAATGATAGATCCAGCCTTCCGTACCTGTGATCTTCGACAAAGCCAGCGGCAACGGAGAATCGGAAGCAGTTGCCCCCGGTGATGGATATACGATAGCCTCCCAGCCCGCCACCCCCACCGACGAAAGGAACACCAGCACGCAAAGCACTATCAGCGTGACCAATGCCGACCCAAAACCCAATAATATATTGCGCTGCGGTCGCACCGTCTCCTCCGCCACATTCGCCACGCCTTCAAGACCCAGAAAAAACCATACCGCAAAAGGCACCGCCGCCCAGACACCCTTCCACCCGAATGGAAAAGCATTCAACGCGACATTCTTCCACTCGAAATGCGGAAAACAAACGCCGGAGAACAACAGCAGCTCAAAGACCGCCAGGACAGTCACGATCAGCTCAAAACCGGCAGCCGCCTTCACCCCATAGATATTCAGGGCCGTAAAGACCAGGTAAGCCGTTATGGCGATCGTCGTCACCGGCACCTGCGGCAAAAAGATGTGAAAATAGGCCCCGATAGCAGCTGCAATTGCCGGCGGCGCAAAAAGGAATTCTATCAGCTGCGCCGCACCCGCAATAAAACCCAGATCACGGCCAAGCCCCCGGGTCGCATAGTCAAAGACCCCTCCCGCCCGGGGAATAGCACAGGCCAGCTCGGTATAAGAGAAAGTAAACGTAATGTAGAGCACGATCACCGCCGCGGTGGCTATCGCCAGACCCGCCGTCCCCCCTTCTGCCAATCCGAGATTCCAGCCAAAATACATTCCCGAGATCACATACCCTACCCCTAATCCCCACAACATCCAGGGACCCAGGGTACGCGATAAACCGGAAGAAGGAGTTGGGGGGCGAGCCGGCGGTTTCACCATAAGCTTTTCAGTTTTACTGAAATTATGACAAAACCCGCAAACTCCACTGCAACGCCAACTATTTGTCCCAGAACACTTTCGGACTGAACAACGTCACAGACCCCGGCACATTGGCGCCGTTATACGAATATTCCGACTGCGGATAGAGCAAACGGCGTGGCACACTGGCTCCCGTCACAGGAGTAAGGGCAGGAACATTCGTCCTCCGCCACAAGGTCCAAACCTCGGGATTGAGATACAAGGCCAGGTATTCCTGCTCGGCCACCTGCGCGATGGCGGCGTCAACCCCCGCGGGCAAGGTGCCATTGACAGCCAGATAGGCGGTAATATTGGCGCCGCTGACCCCTAACTTCTCCATATTGGCTTTAATGGCGTCCCTGTAATATCCCTCTGCCGTCGCTACGTCTCCGGAAGTACGTAATGTAGCTTCTGCGCTGGCAAATAACAATTCATCATAAGTGATGAATTCCACCGGCGAATTTATCTGCCCGTAGTACAGCAAGCCGTCATGCTCGGAAGCAGCTGTAGTATCGATCAAAATGGGAAGACGCGGATCATGCAACGCAATCATCTTTGTGCCGGTACCGCCTTCGGAGAAACTGATATCGGTGCGTTGCTGGTTGAATTGATACCAGGGGTTGGCCGAGGTTTCCGTCACACCGAAAACATATTGCGCATTGTCGGCATTCCCGCTGAAGGAAAGCCCGATCTCGGTAAGCGCATTGGTTGCCATGGTAGGATTGCCCTTGCTTTGGTGCAGATAGAGCCGGGCCCGGATCGCATGCGCAAATTTGATCCACAGGTCTGCGTCCCCCCCGTAAATGACATCTTCCACACCAGGTGTCAGCAATCCGGCATCCGCATTACCCAACTGATCTATGCCCGTCGTTAACAACAAACCTATCGTATCGTACAATGCGTTATCGGCGTCGTATTTTGGTTCCAGATTACCGGCTCCTTTGAACGCCTCCGAATACGGGACTCCGCCCCAGGTGTCGACAGCCAGTTGTAAGGCATAGGCGCGCAAGATCCGGCCGATACCGCTATAGGCATTATAGCCCTTCCCGTCCGACAACTTGATCAACGCATCATTGTTCTCCAGCGTGGAGGTATACATATTGGCCCAGGCATTATCAAAATCCTGGGAAGTATATACATATTGATAATACCCCTGCGCCTGGCGGCTGATTCCCTTGGTTTGCTGCGTATTCAACGAAGCAAATCTTGAAAGGTCCCCGCCCTGCATATACGCCAATGCCCCTTCGACTGTTGATAACAATACGCTGGGTACAATACTGGATGAAGAGGGCGAGTTGGGATTCACGTTAGCATCCGTGTAAAACGATTTCTTGCAGCTTACCGTGCCTGCCAGTATGGCCAATAGTATCACCAGCGCAGGACCGCTATATTTTGGGATGTTTGGTTTCATATCTTTTGTTTTCTCTGTTAATTATTAATTGTGGCCGATCATAGACCAAGTGACAGCCGGAAGCCATAACTCTTCGATCCCGGGTTATTGAAGTAGTCCAGCCCCTGGCCGTTAGCCGGGCCGGCAAGACTCGTCTCCGGATCTACGCCCTTATAGTCTGTCCATAATACCGGGTTATTCGCAAAGAAGGTGAGTGACAAGCTCTTCATGTGCCACTTTTGCACCAACGAAGCAGGAAGCGTGTACCCCAGCGATATATACCGGATCCGGACAAAGGAGGTCTTTTCTACGTCCGCTTCCGCGGGCCCGATGAAACTGCTTCCGATATTCTGCCAGTAATTTTGATCCTCGGTAGCCTGTATATTGTTCGTACCTCCTGGCTTTTCCACTTCTGCGCCACCTTCGAAGTGTACCACGTTTCCGTTAGCATCCAAATGCCCCAGCACGCCCGGGAAAACCCGGGTTCGTCCACGGGTGCCCGTTTCTTCCGAGGTCCCGAAATAAGACATCGCGCCCCTCGTCCCATTCCAGATATATCCACCATGCCTGACATCTAACTGTACACCCAGACTAATGTCCTTCCAGGTCAATGTCGAAATGACAGACCCCGTCCAGTCGGGATCGATCTTGCCCAACGGCCCGTTCTGGCTGCCGACAATAGGCATGCCATAACCAGGATCGCCCTGGTTATCATTGATCAGCATCGGGCTTTTTGGATCAGCAGGATTTGAACGCACGTACTTGCTGCCGTAGATAACCCCGAATGGCTGTCCGGCAATGGCGTCGATCTCCCCATTCTGAAAGCCCGCTATCAGCACCCGGTCCACACCAGCCGCCAGGCTTTTTACCTTGTTGATATTTCTCGCCCAATTGAAATTCACATCCCAGCGCCAGTCCTTGGTTCGGAAGGGTGTGGTATTCAAAGTCAGCTCCAATCCTTTATTTTCGATGGTGGCCGCATTCAGCAATACAGCCGCAAAACCCGTACTGTACGCGACAGGAACGATCAATATGACATCCGACGATTTGGAATAATAGGCCGTCGCGTTAAAGCTTATTCTGTTGTTCAGAAAACCAAGATCGGTGCCTATTTCATAAGAATTGGTCTTTTCGGCCTTCAGGTCAGGATTCCCGATGGTTGCCGTTGGCGAACTCAGTTGATAACCGGCATTTCCATTGATGGGATACTGTATCCCGCTCGTAAAACCGTCCGTCACGACCGCGGTATTATAATAGGTCTGCAGCCCCTGTACTGGCGCGTCTTTCCCTACCTGGGCATAAGACATTCTGAATTTCCCGTAGTTGAGTGCACCGCTGCCGGAGAACATCGGTAATTTCGTGAACTCATATGCCAGACTGGCTGCAGGATAGAAGAAACTGTTGTTCTTCGCCGGTAAGGTCGAAGAGGTTTCCCGCCGTCCGGACACCGTTAGGAACAACTGATCTTTAAAAGTCAGCCGGGCCTCCCCATAAAATGCCGATGTCCGTTTTTTCGAATCGCCTTCGCTGGCAGTATAGGAAGTGGCGTTGGCCATGTCCAGGAAGTTCGGCAAAACAAAACCCGAACCATGGGTCAGCCGCGCATGATTGTTATAGGTGAAATAGTTTTGCCCCAGCAGTAATGATCCGGACCAGTTATCGGAAAAGGTCTTCTTCATATTGATCGTAAAATCAGAGTTGTATTGCTGGTTATAATAATTCAGCAGGTGGACAGCCCCTGCCGGAAAAGCATTCGAACCGATATCATATGCATTCTTGTCGTTCTGGGCGTAGACATCACCACCCAGCCGGTAAGTCAGCACCATCCAATCGAACAGGGTGTAGTTCGCCTGTGCAAACCCAAAAGCGCGGATCAGGTCCTCATGGAAAGGGTTTCTGTTCACCGTCCAGTAAGGGTTATCATATCCTGGCCCTCCGCGGTAATCCCTTTGTGTACCGTCGGGTAATACATACGCCGCTGTGTTGTGCACCGGATCACTGAGCCCGTTGGTATTATCGAAGGTGGGAGGCGTCCGCAGCAAACCCAGCATGATGCTGGATGTATTGGATCCCTGTTGCACCTTATCGTTCACGCCCCTGATGAAATTGATCGCAGCCGAAACGCTGAACCGGTTGGAAATGGCCGACTGTCCACTCAGGCTAAGCGTCGTCTTATCATATTTTGAGAGTGGAATGACGCCGGTCTGATGAAGATTGCCCAGCGAAAGACGATACGCCGTGCCTCCTGATCCCCCGGAGATCGCTATGCTGTTGTTGAGCGTGTGCCCCGTTTGGAAAAAATCATAGGGATCATACACAAGTGCCCTTGTCTTACGTGTTGGATCGGATGCGCCAACCACGTCGCCGTTAGGATCATAATCATTGGGGATCCCATTCCGGTACAGCGTGTCGATCCTCGCCCCCCAGGAAAAACGCTTGTTCGCGCCACTGCTGGTAGGACTGGCATATAAACCACCTCCGCCCTGCGAATAGATCCCCTGGCGTCCCGGCAACCGGCTGACCCTGTCCCAACTCGTGGAAGAATTGAACGTAAGATGGGTGCGGCCGCCTCCCTTTTTAGTGGTGATGATCAATGCGCCGCTGGCGGCCTGGATCCCGTAAAGAGCAGTGGCCGTCGGCCCCTTCAGCAATGTAACTGATTCTATATCATTTGGATTGATGTCTACACCACGATTGGTAGGCTGTACACCGCCCGTCAGGTTGCTATTGGGCCCCGACACCTGGTTCGGCGATGCTGAAGTAGCGTCATAGTTGTTGATGGAATTGTCGATGGGTACGCCATCTACCACCATCAGAGGCTGGTTGTTCCCGGTAATGGATGTCACCCCACGCAACCGGATATAAGTGCCCGCGCCCGGATCACCACTACTGTTAATAACGGTCAGACCGGCGGCCTTTCCATTGAGCTCATTCAGCGCATTGCCCGTCCCCGTTTTATTCAACTGATCGGCATTGATCGTTTGGGTGGCAGTGCCGAGCTCCCTCTTTTCCCGCCGGATGCCCAGCGCGGTTACTACTACTTCATTCAGGACACGGTTACTCTGCAACATGACGATGTTGAGCACATTGTCCGCGCCTACCCGTACATCTCTCGTTTCATATCCCACGGCGCTAACCGCGAGTATAGCCTCAGGTGCAGCCTTTATACGGAAACTACCGTCGGGACCTGCGCTGGTACCCCCCTTCTTTCCCTTTACATTGATTGTTGCCCCGGGTAAGGGCAGGCCAGCCGAATCTGTGATCTTGCCGGTGATCTCCCGATCCTGGGCGATCCCTGATAAAACGAAGAACAAGCTGGCAGATAACACTAATAGAATCTTTCTCATCTTGCTTTGTTTAGGTGAATTAGATAGATCAGTAATACGGATACCGCACAGGAAAGCCTCCTGCGTTGGTACAATTAAGAGGATAATGAGGTCTGAAATGAGGATAGTGAGGTCTGAAAAGGGTAGGAATTAAAAAATAAGCTCCAGGAAGTATTAAAGATTCGCTTGAGAACGATATAAAGCCGCTTCAGGATGGGATAAGACCGTTTCGGTAATGATATGAAGACAAAAAAAACCGGCAATTCAACGCATGTAGCCTGAAAAATTCTTAAAACCAGCACTTTTTACCGGTGAACATTCGGCCGCGCCCCCTCATCCTTCAGAGTCGAAATTTCCCGCTTGGGTCACAAACCAGCCCCATCCTGCATGAATTCACTTGATTTTTTTGTCTCCTACATTAACACCACTCAACAAAACTTAAGATTATGAGAAAAACGCTAACCTTTCTCACCTTACTGCTATTTTCTGCAGTCTGGGCAAACGCACAGATCAAAGCAGTCAACGGCAAGGTGACAGATTCCGCCGGCAATGCAGTCTCCGGCGCCACCATCCGCCTTAAAGGCGACAAAAAAGGCGTCCCCGCCGCTACAGATGGCTCATTTAAGATAAGCGTACCGCAAAATGCTACCCTCGTCGTCACCGCAATCGGTTTCGAGCCGCAGGAAATCGATGTATCCAACAGCACTTCTGTAGAAGTCAGACTCCGCACGGCAGGTTCAAGAGTATTGGATGAAGTGGTTGTAACAGCCCTGGGCATCCAACGCTCGAAACGCGACCTTACCTATAGCGCCCAGGAGCTGAAAGGAGAGACCCTGGTCGCCGCCAAGCAGGACAATATCGTCAACTCCCTGGCCGGTAAGGTCTCAGGCGTCCAGATAACCAACTCTACCGGTATGCCCGGCAGTTCCTCCCGTATCGTAATCCGGGGAGCGACATCTCTCGTCGGAGAGAATCAACCCCTTTTTATTGTGGACGGTGTTCCCATCGATAATACAGAAGCAGGCGCCATCGATGCCTTTGGCGCCGGACCCGATAACGTATCTCTCAATCAGGGCAGCACCTCCAATCGAGCCATCGATCTCGATCCCAACATCATCGAGTCGGTGACCGTGCTGAAAGGAGCCGCAGCCACAGCCCTCTACGGATCCGCAGCAGCCCGGGGCGCCATCATCATTACCACAAAAAATGGGATCAAATCCTCCAAACCCCAGATCAGCATCAGCAGCAGCGTCAGCTTCAACAAACCTATCTATCTGCCTACCCAGGACAAATACGCCCAGGGCGTGAATGGCGAGTACATTGATGGCAACAACGGAGAATTCGCTTCTACTTCATGGGGACCGCTGATCGACACGCTGAGGGTCAACGGGGCCAGAGTTCCCAAACATAATCCCCAAAAGGAATTCTTCCACACCGGCCATACCTATGACAATAACATCAGTGCCAGCGGCGCCACTGACAAGTCCAGATACCTGCTTTCTTATTCTTATCTGAAGACCGACGGGATCATGCCCAAAACCGATTTCACCAGGCATTCGGTGTTTGCTAAATTCTCCAACCAGATCAGCAGTAAGTTCACAGCCAATCTCCAGCTGAATTATATCAATTCCGTCAACGATCGAATCCAGGAAGGAAATGGCCTCACGAGCCCCCTGTGGACCGTGTATGCAGCGCCCATAAGCTGGAACCCCTTCCCTACCACCCTTCCCGACGGAAGCCAGCGCCTGTACAGGACCAACCGAAACAATCCTTATTTCATACTCGATAATACCGCCTTCAAATCCACGGTCAACAGATTCCTGCCTGTGTTTACCCTCACCTATACCCCCCTTTCCTGGTTGACGATCACCGAAAGGATTGGCGCAGACATCTATACCGACGAAGCTCATTACGAAGAATCCAGTAAGATCTTGCTGGGTTTCTTTAACAACAATGGCGGGGTCTCCAACAGGACACAGACCTTCCGCCAGTTCAACAACGACCTCATCATAGAGGCGCGCAGGAACTTCACCGACGACCTGTTCGGTAGCATCACCCTGGGTACCAATCTCTTCGCGCAGACCTCGCAAAATTATACCCAGACCGGACTCGGCCAGACCGTCGAAAATTTCTACAACATTGCCACCATGAGTGTCCAAACCAGCACCGACATCCTTTCCAAACGCCGGAAAGTAGGCTACTACGCACAGGCTAACCTGGAGTACAGGAAAATGCTCAACCTGGCGCTGACCGGTCGTTATGATGGCAGCTCGGTGCTCGCTCAGAACAAAAATTACTACCCCTACGGATCTGCGGCCATGGGATTCATCTTCACAGAGCTGATGCCCAATAATATACTCAGCTTTGGAAAGGTGAGGGCTTCCTATTCTGTAGTAGGGAACGATAATCTCGACCCGTATTCCCTTACTACCCCTTATGTATCAGCCACGGGAACTGCCAACAACATCAATTATCCCTTCAATGGTCAGGCAGCCTTCGTTCGCGCGAATATCCTCGGCAACGCCACCCTCAAAAACGAAACGCTGCGGGAATATGAATTCGGGCTCGAATTGAAATTCCTAAAGAACCGCCTGTCCTTTGAAGGTTCTTATTTCGATCGCAAAACGTCCGATCTGCTCACCCCAACACCCATCAACCCTTCTTCCGGTTATTATAAATACAACCTCAATGCCGGCAGCATGCGCGACCGCGGCGTAGAACTGCTCGTCAGCGGGACTCCCTTTAAAAGCAGATACTTCACCTGGGATGTGTCTGCCAATTTCACCCGTATCCGCAATAAAGTGCTGGAACTGGCAGAAGGCGTGGACAAACTGCAGTTCGGCGGATTTGGCGGCGGTGGCGGCGTATATGCCTTTAAGGGCCTGCCCTATGGCGTCCTGTATGGGTCCATGTACTCGCGCGACGCCAAAGGTCAGATCGAAGTGGATGACACGGGTAACCCCCTGATAGGCGATAATGGCATCATCGGTAGTACCCAGCCGGATTTCCAGGCAGGTCTGTCCAATACATTCACCTATAAGAATCTTTCGGTTGGTTTTGTATTCGACTGGAAAAAGGGAGGCGATATCTATAACCTGGATGACCACTACAACTGGTTCTATGGAACACCAAAAGTGACGGAGAACCGCGAGGATCGCATTGTCCCGGGCGTCGTCCAGAGTACGGGCAAAGCCAACGATATCCCCGTGTCCGCTCAGGACTATTACCAGAACATCAGCAACATCGATGAGGCTGTGATCGAAGACGCCACGTATATCAAGCTGCGTTCCGTCAATATATCCTATACCCTGGGTTCTTCCATTCTCAAAAAATCGCCCTTCAAATCCATCGGCATCAGTCTGTCAGGCAATAATTTATGGATCTATAAACCACATTTCACCGGTTCGGATCCGGAAGTCAGCCTCCAGGGCAGCGGCAACGGCCAGGGTATCATCAACTTCCTGACACCCACTTCCCGCAATTTCATCCTCGGGCTCAGAGCTTCCTTTTAGTCAAAACCTGTAAAACGAAAGAAATGAAAAAGATCAGCTATATACTACTTGCAGCCGCGATCCTGCTGGGCGCCGGTTGCAAAAAATATCTTAACGTCAACACAGATCCTAATAATCCCGCCGATGTGCAGGAAAACCTGCTGCTTGTTTCCACTGAAACCGCTATTTCAACCACGCTGGCAGGCGGCGCCCTGACTATCGGAAATTATACGTCTATAGGTCAGGTGACAGCCTACTGGACCCAGCAGACAGCGCTGAACCAGCTTCCACCGCAGAACGATGTATATCGCGTCCGGCCCGATGACATGGACCAGCAATGGCTCGAGATCTATAGTACTATCTTCCAGAACCTGCAGCTGTTGAACAACAAAGCGGAAGCACATGGCAACCATGCCTATGGGGTCATCGCCAAAGTATTGACCGCCTATACGCTGGGCATAGTCACAGACATGCACGGAGATATCCCCTGGTCAAAGGCGCTCAACGGCGCCCTCCATCCTGCCTATGACAAACAGGAGGACATCTACAAAACGCTTCATTCCATCCTGGACAGCGCCATTTTAGAAAGCGCCCTTGATCCGGGTCTCTTTACCCCCAGCTCTGACGAGTTCATCTACGGCGGCGATATTGACCTTTGGAAAAAATTTGCCTATTCTCTCAAAGCAAGGTATTACATGCATCTCACCAAGGCCCCTGGTTATGATGCAGCCACTCAATCGGGTCTTGTCCTCACGGCCTTGCAAAATGGATTTAGTTCGCAAGCCGAAGAAGCCAGCTTTGCCGCTTACAAAGGTGACGCTGGCAGCGAAAGTCCCTGGTACGAAAATTTACTGCCCGCCAACGGCCCGATCGTACTGGCATCCACATTTGTCGATTTCCTCAAAAACAACAACGACCCCCGGCTTCCACTCATCGCTACCAAAAATAAGGCTGGAGATTATGCAGGCAGGCTCATTGGCACTGACCCCGCACCCAATCAGAACGTCTACTCCAATATCAATGACTTTTATGGCGCCAGCAACGCTCCCCAATCCCTCTTCAACTATTCCGAGGTCCTTTTCCTGAGAGCCGAAGCCATTTTCCGCATTTCAGGCGCCGCTGCAGCAACCCCTTTCTATATCAGCGCCATTAAGAGCCACATGAATAAGCTGGGGCTCGATACAACCTCGGCTC
>Ga0310811_10010441_pt1 | contig 11995 bp, 7 predicted proteins | sample YCmetagenome_FD_207642 | JGI IMG/M metagenome (GOLD analysis project Ga0310811, IMG submission 207642) | Soil microbial communities from experimental microcosm in Duke University, North Carolina, United States - YC | ecosystem: Engineered > Artificial ecosystem > Soil microcosm > Unclassified ...
TCCACCCTGCAATCGACTCCCCTCACCACTGCCCATACCGATTTTCCGGAACCTTCGCCGAAGTCGGATAAACCAAATAAACCGCGTGATGCGAGTGCGACCACGAGTGCAGAACATCTTCGCGCTCGTAGATTTGCCGCACCTTTTGCCCGCGATCTAAATGTGCTGCCGGATCGTTGATGACCACATCACCATTTTCTGTGAACCCAATGCACACGATCAAATGTCCCGCCGCGTCCAGCGATCGCCCCGGCCGCAGCCAATCCCACCGTGCCGAAAGAATCACCGGAATGCCCGCCGCAATCCAATCCTCCACTTCTGCCAAATCATCGAAGCGTGTCACATAACTTCTCATGCCGTTGAAGCTGCCCGCGAATGCCGTGTTGAACACCCAGTTGCCCGTTCCATCGTAGCTTATGTCATAAACATTTGTTGCCACCTGCGGCACAGTTAGACTCATCTCCGGACGATTCAACACTTCAGACCAACGCGCCAGGTCCATGGACAAAGAAGTGGGGCTGCACCATCCGCTCCCGCCTGGATAACCATGCTGCGACCGCTCTGGTGTGGAGATGACTTTGCCCCACGCGGCATGGTTGGAGGGCAGGGGAGTCGTTGAAACCCTGGTATTCGAAAAAGAGGCGCCCAAGAATTTTAACCTTGGCTGCACGCCCCTCACACCTCCCAGCGTCACCCGGATTCGCGCCGCCTCGGCCAAATGTGTCAAAGCCAGCGTGTCTGTGTGCACGGCTCCATCATCATCCTTTTGGTTGCGAACACTCGAACGCGGAAACGTGTGGTTGTCCGTTGACCAATTCCCAAGTGTATAGAATTGCGTCGCGTGGTCCTCTGAAACTGCGCTCGCCTCGACTTTTAAGAACGTTCCCGCCGGCGCCTCCGCATTCCAGGACACGATCAACTCGTTCCACGGAATTCCCGATTTAATTTCCGGCGAAAGCAAAACCATTTCGCCGCGTTCATTTTTCGAGTGAGAAAACGCCGAAAAATTGTCCACTCCCACAAAATGAGAGAATCCGGTTGTGGTCGATAGGGGGGCGGTCCGGCAGCCCAACAAGAATGCGAGCGATAGCAAAAATGCGGCGCTAATGGATTTGGACATGAGCGTCAGGATAGCCAAAAACCATCGCGTAATCCAGCCCTTGATGGATGACTGTGGGACGAATGTTCGATATGAAAATAATTTCAAGTCATGCAACCGACCTATGAAATGGAATATAACGGAAATTCTCCATGCTCGCGGGCGCCAATTGAGGCTTCTCGCTTGACCTTTGCGAATAGGCTATCCAACTTCACGCCGCATGAAATTCACCCTGACACAAATTCTCTCGCTGGCCGCCGGTGGCCTTTTGCTTTCCGCCGCGTCTGCTCCCGGTGCTGAATTATTCAATGGCAAAGATTTTACCGGTTGGGCCTTTTACGAGCAGGGCAATACTGACCCAAAAAACACATGGAGCGTTTCCGACGGGATCATCCATTGCACCGGCAAACCGAACGGCTACCTGCGCACGGAGAAAAAATATTCTGATTTTAAAGTAACCGTTGAGTGGCGATTTCCGACTAACATGACGAAAGCCATTAACACCGGTGTTTGCGTGTTTATGCAGGACCGTGCGCCTGATGCGCCCTCGAATTCCGTCTGGCCGAACTGCGTTGAATGCCAGGGCATGCACGATCATCAGGGCGATTTTTGGCTGCAAGGCGGCGCTACGTGCGCCGAGCCAATGACTCTGGGCCGGAACGGGATCAAAATGCCGAAACCGTCTGCGGAAAAACCGGCTGGCGAATGGAACACGTATGAAGTCATTTGCAAAGGTGACACCGTCGAAATCATTGTGAACGGCACGTCGATGAATAAGGTCACCGGCTGCAATAATTCTTCCGGCTATATCGGCCTGCAAAGCGAAGGCGGCCCGTGGGAAGCTCGTAAGGTGACCGTCGAACCGTTGCCCGGGTCATAAATTAGTTCAACAAAACCGAACGATTCCCAACGCGAGAGTGACAATTTTATGAAAAGAAAATTTCTATTTCCGATGAAGTGGTTGTCGGGCGCCAGTCTCTTGTGTGGGGTGGGAGTTTCTGTCGCGACGGCTCAGGACATGCCTGCCGGCAGCGTCGAGCACGGACAGCAACTCTTTCAAAGCACATGCGCGATCTGCCACAGCCCCAGCCTCGGGCCCGGCAATACGCTGATCATCAAACAAGGCCCGACCCTGCTGGCCGTAATGGGTCGCAAAGCGGGAAATAGTCCGCACTTTAATTATACCCAGGCGCTGAAGGATTACGGTGTCACCTGGGATGCGAAATCGTTGGATACCTTCCTGACCGATCCCAATAAAGCAGTTCCCGGCACCGCCATGCCAATCCCTCTTCCCGACGCGCAAATGCGCGCCGACATCATCGCTTATTTGGCTACCCTGAAAGTGCCCGCAGGAGTCACGCTCGAGACGGCGAAGTTTACCGTGGCGCCGACTACGCCCGGCACCGATCCCAGCGATTGGCAACGCGCGACTCCGGGCGTTCCGCATCACCTCAAGGCCGCCGATTTGCCCAAGCCGTTCGAGACAGATTCAGCCGGCAACGGACCGAGAGTGGTAGCAACTCCCGCGAACGCTACCTTGTCTGTGCTTCCCGGGTTTACGGTCAAACAATTCGCCTCGGGTCTGAATAATCCCCGACTTACTCGGGTAGCGCCGAACGGAGACATCTTTATCGCCGAGACCGGGCGGAATCGCATTCACGTTTTGCGCGCTGTGGACGGCGCCGACGCACCCTCGGAGAACCAGGTTTTCGCCGAAGGCTTGCAACGTCCTTTTGGGATCGCGTTTTATCCGCCCGGCAACGATCCCAAATGGATTTACATTGCCAATATCAACAATGTCGTGCGCATCCCGTACCACAACGGCGATTTGAAAGCGTCCGGCGAGCCAGAAGTTGTGCTCGCGAAACTGTCTCCGACGAGCGGGGGCGGCCATACGACACGTGACGTCGTGTTTTCTCTCGACGGCAAGCGGATGTTCGTTTCCGTGGGCTCGGGCTCAAACGTCGGGGAAAACATGGCCAAAAAGACGCCTGAAGAGATCAAGGACTGGGAGACTGAACACGGGCTTGGCGCTTGCTGGGGCCCCGAAGAAAATCGCGCCGATATTCTGGTAACGGATCCCGAAGGGAAAACCCCACTGCACCCTTATGCCACCGGCATTCGTAACGGGGTGGGACTGGCCGTCAATCCAACCACCGGCGATGTCTGGGTCTCGACAAACGAGCGCGATGGTTTGGGCGACAATCTCGTGCCGGACTACGTCACGCACGTGAAAGAGGGCGGCTATTACGGTTGGCCCTGGTTCTATATGGGTAATTTTGAAGACCCGCGCCACGCAGGCGAGCGCCCCGATCTCGCCGGCAAAGCGATCGTGCCGGACGTGCTCGAACAGGCGCACTCAGCCTCGCTCGAAATGACATTCTACCCGGCGAACAAAGGCGTTGCGGCATTCCCGGCGGAGTACCAGGGCGATGCTTTTGTGGCACTGCATGGTTCGTGGAACCGCGCGACGCGCACCGGTTACAAAATTGTCCGCGTGCGGTTAAATCACGGTGTTGCCACCGGCGAATATGAGGACTTCCTGACCGGCTTTGTCGTCAATGATCAAGGCGTCTGGGGCCGTCCCGTCGGCGTCACGGTTGCTCATGACGGTGCCCTTTTGGTTACGGAAGACGGCCATGGCACCGTTTGGCGAATCGCCTACACTGGGAAATGATAAGTCATCAGCAGATATATTTCCGCATCTGCAAATCTTTCTCTACGCCATAACGCGATGGCTTCAAGTCGGGAACGAATCTGGAACTGAACAGATTCGAATGAATAAATCAGGGTGGTGGGAATATGCTGCCACCAGTACGGGCTGGAAATCAACCGGCTGTTGCGTATTTCGAGTTCGCTTGAGTTGCGATATTTTCCATAAGATATAACGGACGTCGGTTGGTGAACTTTATCATCGGCATGGGAACTTCTGTGTTCATTGGTTTTCTTTACACTGGGAGAAAATAAAATGTAAGATTTGGCGACTTTAGCCATTCTTTGTTTTCTAATTGTACCGGATTCAGGCAGTGTGTCTGAAAGTGAAAAGAGTTCTCTCCGATATTGTTCGTTAACTCTTCCCGAAACGCGCGTTAAAGTCTCGCCGCAATCCTTTGGCAAGCCTCGTGCTCAATGTAGTGAGTCATAAGGATATTAAGGCTATGATTCACCCGCGTCCAAAGGGTAGGGAAGCGTTTACAATAACGGAGGTAGTGTTTTCGCTCGCAATCATCGGTTTGACTGCCGGAGGAATCATCAACGGCTACATTCAGTCTGCGCGTGTCACCGATTGGCAGGCGCATTCATTGGCGGCCCACTCCCTCGCGATGCAGCGCATCGAGCAATGCCGCGCCGCAAAATGGGATACGCGCTCCTCGCCGGTGGTGGATCAATTGGTATCGTCGAATTTTCCTTCCGTCGTTGAGCAAATGGATCTTCCGACGGTGAGCACAAACGCGAGTTATGCCACCACTTACACAACCATCACCACCATCAGCACTGCTCCTCCACTGCGAATGATGCAGGCCGATTGTGTCTGGAAATTTCCGGGACGGGGATGGTACACCAACACCATCGTGACGTATCGCGCCCCCGATCAATGAAAATCTTTGTCCAACGCATTTGTTCGCCCACCCGCGCGCCAAAAGGTTTCACCCTCGCCGAGTTGATGGTGACCATGGCGATCTTGGGGTTGGTCGTCACGGGCATTCTCGCTCTGCACATCTTCGGCATGAAATTGAACGCCATGGTGAATGTGAAGCTGCAGGCAACGGAAGATTCCCGGCGCGCCTTGGGCCGTCTGGTCACCGACATCCACAGCGCCGGCATTGTGAAAGTGGGCACGGGTGATTCCACGAAATTTACAGAAGCTGCCTTCAACACCGCGCAACTGGGGAATGCCATTCAGGTGTATCCGGTAAAAACGAATACCGCCAGGTATGTGCGTTACTATCTCGATCCCGATGATAATCAATTGATGCGGCTCGACAGCGCTTCGGCCACGCCGACGTTTGTTTCCGGATGGGTAACCAATTCCATCATTTTTTCCTCGGAGGATTTCTCTGGAACGGTGCTTTCAAACAGTCTCAACAACCGTGTCATCGGGATTGATATGGAGTTTTACAAGCTCGATAACCCGATGATCACGTTTGGCCATGGGAGTTATTACGACTATTACAGATTGCAAACAAAAGTGACGCGGCGGGCGCTGGAATAACGGACTGATATTGTGAAAATAAGTTTCATCAAAGCGAAAAAGCGCGCCGCCTACGCGTTGGTCATAACGCTTCTCTTTTGCGCCATCGGCTTGACGCTGCTCGCAGCCAGCCTCAATCGCTCGCGGGATAACGCAAGTCTCACCGCGCGGCGGAACTATTATTACGACGCCATGGAAGCCTCAGAGGCGGCGACAGAAAAGGTGGTTTCCGAGCTGACTTACGATTTTCTAAACAGCGGTGCGGCGACTGTATCGGGTAAAAATGCAGCCTACAAAACGCGGATACCGAGTTCGTCCGAAAACGCGCGGTGGACCAAGTTTAACTTCAAGGATAAAGGTGGACACAAGGATTCAACCGAAGTGGATCTCATTTCGGATTGGGCTTCGACCAATTTGATTTCGCAATATCAGGGATTGTCGGGCTACGCCGCCACGTATCGCATCACCTCATACGCGCAGTCACTGCAGGGTCGTGACAAACCGACGGCGGCCGTCCAGCAGGATGTTCAACTGGCCGTCGTGCCGGTGTTCCAGTTCACGATCTTCTACAACATGGACATGGAAATTTGTCCTGGCCCGAACATGACCGTCAAAGGCCGCGTGCATAGCAATGGAAATCTCTACGCGCAACCGCAGGCGCAATTGATCTTCCAGGGAGACGTCACCAGCGCGCTCAAAATCTACGCCGACAAGTCGCCGAACGATCCCTCCATCCGCACGCCGGGGACCATCACGTTCAACGCCGAGCACGATGGCGGCGTGAATTCGCTCAACCTGCCCCTTGGCACGAACAACAGTCCGGCGGCGGTGCACGCGATCATCGATATTCCACCGAACGGGGAATCGCCGAATTCCACAATGGGTTCGCAACGGCTCTACAACCAGGCGGATTTGCTCATCCTCGTCAACGACGGCAGCGTGGATGTTCACGGCGGCAACAATAACAACGGGAATGGCGCCATTGTTAGTTGGGTGGACGCCAAAACATTCATCAATACCAACGTCAGCTTCTATGATTACCGTGAAGCCAAGACCATCAAGACCACGCAAATTGATATCGGGAAGATGAACACCTGGTTCAAGGGGCAGACGAAATTAAAAGGACTGACCTCGGTGTACGTGGCCGATCTCAGAACGCAGAATTCGAGCACGGAGCCGGGCATTCGATTAACTAACGGCATGACCCTGCCCAGCGGCGGCTTGACCGTTGCAACACCTGATCCGCTCTACGTGGAGGGAAATTACAATGTGGATTCCACGCAGGTGGGAACTTCGAATACGTCCAAATCGCAACCTGCCGCGCTGGTGGCGGATTCCATCAATGTCCTTTCCGGCAATTGGAGCGATGCGAACAGCAGCAAAGCGCTGAATAACCGCATCGCGACCCCTACGACTGTGAACGCTGCCTTTCTCGCCGGCATTGTGCCGAGCGGCAACGGTTATTACAGCGGCGGCGTAGAAAACTTCCCGCGATTTCTGGAAGACTGGTCCAACAAAACATTCACCTACAATGGTTCAATGGTTGTGATGTTCCCCAGCCTGATCGGCAACGGCACTTGGAAAGGCACAGGTGGAAACTATTATAATCCGCCGACGCGCGCCTGGAATTTCGACATTAATTTCTCCGATCCCAATAAACTCCCTCCCATCACACCCCGGGTGAGCACGGCGATCCGCGGCCAATGGGTTTCCGTCACGCCGAACTGATTTCAGCCTGACTCGAACGGACCGAGACACGGGAGCAAAGCTTCCTTCATCCGTCCGAAATTAATTCGATCATCACTTTAAGGCACGGGAAACAGTTTGAAAAAAGGGAGTTGAGTTGGTAAGAATTAATCGGTGAAACTTTGCCTGCTATTCGTTTTTGCGATCTCTACCCTCCGCGCCCAGACGAATACAACCCCCAGGCGGGATTCTGCCGCCAGTGAAAATGCCGCCGTCCTTCAGCACGTTGAAGAACTGCGCGCGCGCTGCATCCAGGAGCGCCGCATGATCTGCGGACGCATCATAAAAATATTGCCTGAAGGAATGATAATCGACAGCGGCTACACGAATTTGATGCGCGCCCCGTTGAATCAATCATGGCTGATCCCCGGTAACGTGGCTGCCGAGCGCGCCACCAATTACGTCGAAGCCGCCGCGCCCGATTCCGTTTGCCTCGGTCAGGTATACTTGACCGACCTGCCCAAACCCCCGCGCGGCATGAAACCAAAGCTCTACGACTACGTTGTGCTTGAAGGTTTCCCGATGGGCAAATTCGGTTACACCTCCGTCGGCGAAGTGCAGCACACCGTGCGACAATACTCCGCCAAAGTGACCACCGCCGTCCGCTGGCGTTACGGGCAGGAAATTGAGGAACAGGAAAGAACCAAACCGCCGCCATCCAATTGAGGGGTATTGAACGCCGCCACTTTCGCATATTTTTGATCTTCATGCCACAGATGCCCAGGTTGATGAATGCGATTCTGGCTTGCTCAATAGCGAAGTTAAACATTTTGAGCAGCGCTCGAAAAATCTGGCGACTTTCGTTCAGCGTTCAGCGTTCGATGTTCGGCGTTCGATGTTTCCGGATTCACAAGCGCATATGGCTCAGCCTTTGCCTGCTCGCCAGTGCTGTCCTCGCCCACGCCGGTAGCGCCACTTGGAATGGAAGCACCAGCACCAGTTGGGGAACGACGGCCAACTGGACTCCCGCGACCGTGCCGGGCGCCGCGGACACCGCCACCTTTAACAATCCTGGTAATGGTCGCACGTTGATTTCTCTCGGGTCGGGAATCGGGATCGGCAACATCATCTTCGACACCTCCAATGCCGCCGCGTACACCATCGGTTCCGGCGCGCTCGGCAGCCAGACGTTGAACATGAACGGTTCGGGCATGTTCAACGTGACCTCAACCGTTACCAATACAGAAACCTTCAACGCCGCTCTCACCCTCAGCACCGCCAACGGCGCGCGCACGCTAGGTTTCACGAACGATAGCATGACTCCCGGACAAAGCCTGGTTTTTGCCGGTGGCATGACCACCACTCAAACCGGCACCAAGACCGTTTCAATCAATGGCGCCGGCAACACTTCCATCAGCGGCATTCTCAGCGACGGTAATACAGGCGGCCAACTCGCCTTGACGAAAAACGGCACCGGAATGTTGACACTCAGCAGCGGTCCGCACACCTACAGCGGCCCGACATTGGTCAACGGCGGGACGCTCAGGAATTCCAGTATCGGCGGCAGTGCCGCGGCCAGCGCAACGCTGACTGTTGGCAACCTCGCAGGCGTTCCCGCAGTCCTCGACGTCCTGCCGGGAGCAGACGTAACGAATTACTCTCTGGCCATCGGTGGCGCGTCGGGCGGTGGCGCAGTATATCAAAGCGGTGGCACTTTCACGCAGATTCAGCCGGCGAACACCGCCGATTTCCGCATCGGCGACGGCACGGCCGGCTATGGTTACTATCAACTCTCCGGCGGGATCTTGATTGCGAACGAAGTAGGCGTCGGCGGCGGCAATGGCGGCAACGGGACCATCGGCGCAATGGACATCAGCGGCGGAACTTTTTACAACGCCGGCTGGATCACTGTCGGTCGCGGTGGCACGACCAGTTCCGGCGTGCTGAATGTCTACGGCAACGGCTCGATAGTCTGCGCCGGCACCGTCGGCGGCTCCAAAATCAGTTACAGTTGGGGCAGCGCCAACGAGCTTTCCGTGATCAACATCTTCAACGGTGGCTCGATTCTAGGACCCGCCAGCACAGCCTACGTATTGGATCTTGCCACGGGAAATAGCGGCGGCGCGCTGAATGAAATGAACCTTGGTCCCAACGGCACGCTCGCGATCGGTGGTGTCACCGCGGTCAACGCCGGTCCTGTGTCCTTGCTGAATTTCAATGGCGGCACGTTGCGCGCCACCACCGACAATGCCGGCTTCCTGGCGAGCGCCAACATCGAAGGCGTGCTCATTTATCCCGGCGGCGCGACCATCGATGACGGAGGTTTTGCCATCGTCGCCGCCAATCCGCTTCAAGCACCCGCTGGCTACGGCGTGAATTCAATTTCACTCGGCAGCGGCGGTGCCGGTTACATCGGGCCGCCGCTGGTTTCCCTCACCGGCGGCACGGGAATCGGCGCGAGTGCGATCGCGCAAGTCGATTCGACCAGCGGAGCGGTCACAAATATTCTAGTCACCAATCCCGGCAGCGGCTACGCGAACGGCGATGTGTTGTCGGTCGGTTTCATCGGTGGTGGTGGCAGCGGCGCTGTCGCGAACATGCCTGTGCTTGCAGCGAATCGATCCGGTGGCCTCACAAAATCCGGAAGCGGCACTCTCACGCTGTCAGGACCCAACACTTACACGGGCACAACAACTGTTGGCGCAGGCACACTGGTGCTGGGTGTCGGCGCAGCACTCCCGAGCACAAATATCAGTGTGGGCGCTGGCGCAATTTTTGACGTGTCGGCGGTTCCCGGTTTCAGCCTCACCGCCGGCGAAAGCCTCATGGGCAGCGGCACGGTGTCCGGTGCAGTCAGCATGGTGGCGTCATCCAAAATTTTCGCCGGCACGGACGGAACAACGGGCACGCTCACCTTCAACGGCAGCCTGAATTTTGCCTCCGGCGCCTCCGTCTGCTTTGATTTAAGCAGCTCGGCGAGCGGCGCGAATGACCAGATCATTTTGAATGGCGCGAGCAGTTTCCTCGGTTGCAGTGGCGCCAATGTCGGCATCAAATGCGGCTCCACATTGGATCAAAACGATTACACGCTCTTCAACGTGACCGACCCATCCTCCAGCATCATCGGCTCGTTCCAATCTTCGCCGGTCTGGACGGGAACCGTTCCGGCCAACGCAGCCAAATATTCTATCGTCACCAGCGGCAGCAAAGTGCTTCTTCATTACAACACTGGCGTCACGAATCCTCCCACGATAACGAATCTCGCCGCGACCGTCATCAAATCCACGACTGCCACCTTGAACGGCCAGGTGCTCTCCTCCGGCGGCGAACTCCCGACCGTTCGCGTTTATTATGGCACGAGCGACGGCGGCAGCAATCCCGCTGCTTGGTCGGCCTTTGTTCCGCTCGGCACGCAGGTCGGTTCATTTGCCGCGCCCGTTTCCAATCTGGCTGGAAACACCGCCTATTACTTTGCTGCCTCTGCATCCAACTCCGCCGGCGTCGCGTGGGGCACGCCCTCGCTCTCGTTCACCACGCTGCCTCCGCAAACCGCCGTAATCACAAATCTCGCCGCGACCAGCGTGCAGGGCAATTCCGCAATCCTGAACGGCCAGTTGCTTTCAATCGGCAGCCAGACGCCAGCCGTCACTTTATATTACGGTCCAGGTGACGGCGGTACGAACGCTGCCGCCTGGGCAAACAGCATTTACCTCGGATCGGAAGGCGGCAGCTATTCGTATGCGATTTCCGGCCTGACAACAAATAATAGCGGCTTCAGTTGGGCCAGCCCGTCGCTCTCATTCTCAACCTTGGCAACTGGTTCTGCAATTTCCATGCTGACGTTTCATTACGACAACAGCCGCCTCGGCGCGAACACGAACGAAACCATCCTCACGCCCGCGATCGTCAACACCAACAACTTTGGCCTGCTCACGAAATACACCGTGGACGGCTACGTCTACACCGAGCCGCTTTACGTTCCGAGTGTGACGTTGCCGGGGAAGGGCACGCACAACATCGTGATTATCGCGACCGAGCACGACACCGTTTACGCCTTCGACGCTGACGGCAATCTCGGCACGACCGGCGGTCTCTTGTGGAAAACGAATCTCGGAATTTCCGCGCTCTGCGCGAATCAAAACGCCTTCGGTGCGCGCTACTGCGGTAATTGTTATCCCGACATCGTTCCCGAAGTCGGGGTCACCGGCACGCCCGTGATTGATCCCAACACCGGCAGCCTCTTCCTTGACGTATTCACTCGCGAATCTGGCGCATTTTTTCATCGCCTGCATTCACTCAATATCACCAACGGCACCGAGCAACCCAACAGCCCCGTGGTGGTCACCGGCTCAATCCCCGGAACCGGCGTGGACAGCGTCGGCGGCGTGATGACTTTCAATCCCGGCCAATGCAACGAACGCCCCGCGCTCACCCTGGCGGGCGGCGTTGTCTATCTCGCGTATGCCGGTTATGCCGACACCGATCCCTATCACGGCTGGGTTCTCGGCTACAGCGCAACCAACCTCGCGCGCCTGACGAACTACGTTTTTAACAGCACCCCGAATGCAACCACCGCCACTTTTGGCGCACACGCCGCCGAAGGCGGTGTCTGGCAGGGCGGAAACGGATTGTGCGTCGACGCCAACACAAATCTTTATTTCGAAACCGGGAATGGAAGCTTCGATGGCAATACCGGCGGCGGCAATTACGCGGATAGTTTCCTCAAACTCTCAACGAGCAACAATTTGACGCTCGCCGATTATTTCACGCCCTACAATCAACTCGCGCTCGCCAACGCCGACACCGACCTCGGCGCGTGCGGACCGATTCTGCTGCCGGATTCCGTCGGCAGCGCCGCGCATCCGCATCTGCTCGCCGGCACTGGCAAGAGCGGCGTGCTGTATCTCGTCGATCGCGACAATATGGGCCACTACAACGGCAGCAGTGGGAACGACAGTAATATTGTTCAATCGTTCACTGCCACGCCGCAACAAACCTGGAGTTCACCCGCCTATTTC
>Ga0310811_10010442_pt1 | contig 11994 bp, 12 predicted proteins | sample YCmetagenome_FD_207642 | JGI IMG/M metagenome (GOLD analysis project Ga0310811, IMG submission 207642) | Soil microbial communities from experimental microcosm in Duke University, North Carolina, United States - YC | ecosystem: Engineered > Artificial ecosystem > Soil microcosm > Unclassified ...
ATTTGGAAGTCTCAGGTAAAGTGCTTGAAAGGCTGTGTGCCAAGACTTTACACTGCCTGAATGCTGTACTTATGGCTGTGTGCCAAGACTTTGCACTGCCTAGTTGCTGTGCTCTAGCCACTAGCCATAAAATAGACATTCTTAGTGCTCTTTTGCTGAATACCTTAATTCTGAGTTTGTTCATATTTACAGACAACACATTACTCAAATGATGTTGTATTTGTTTACAATTCTTCAAAGCAAAATTCCCTACATAGACATAACTATGTCCAGATGTAGAATTGCTAATATTTTAGATGTTGGGGTGTTTCTGTAAAAGTATCTCAAAAGATGTAAAAATGTGTGAAAAAATTATGAAAGGTGTGGGAAATTGCTGACTAATGAAAATTAAAGGGTTTTGAAGCTGTTTTCTGACCAAGATAAGTATTATTGTGAAGAGATAAGTTGTAAAGTAATGTTTGTAGGCTCAGAAATTATTGAAGAAAATTCTCCTTTGATTAGGAAAATTCAGGACAGTATAGTGGACTATTATTAGGAGCTTGTATAGGGTAGAAACTTAGATGAAAATATGTCTATGATCATGTACAAAGCAGAATTTGTGCATGTCAGCGTGCTTTCATGTGCCCACGCGCACCATAGGCACACACCTTCCCGCGCTTCGCTTACCTTAGCGCGCGCTTCCCGCGCTCCGCTTACTGTGCATTTCTCATCACATGCTTCACGCCTCTCTATATCCCTGCGCACATCCCCTGTCTACTTGAGTCATCTCTATTCTGGTTCTGTGTGTGGTAGCAGTCCCCTTTAGGGTTGAATGCGTCTGTCTCAGGCATAGCAGCCTAGGCACAACGAGACCCGACATACTGCCTCACCAGCAGTGTTGTTGATCTCACATCTAGAGATTGATTGTGCACGCCGCAGTCAGACTTAGTTCCTTCACCAGTCCTCTCAAGCCATTATTCAAACGAGTGGATTGAACACAGTTAATCTAATGAGGGATTCGTTTTGAGTTTGAGGAATAAAGTCATGTAAATCTCCAAATTTGTCTCCTACTTGAGGCATTTCAAAACTCTTATGCAAATACTGAGCATACAAACCTCTTACTTTTAAACCACTTTTTGTCACATGGCACAACCACGGGTGCATAACACTGAAGAAGAGAAATTGGAGGCTGCATGTGCTTATCAACGGACATACTATGCATGGTATGTTTCAATAATTTGTTTCTATTGGCCTTGGCATAGATGACGAGCAACGGCTGTACTTTTCCAGTCAGCATGACAAGTTACACAGACACAACAAAAAGAACTGCAAGGGATGACAAGACGATAGGTGAGTACATACCTGCTGGTGATCTGAACTGAATCTAATATCTATGCAGTGAAACTGCATCGATGCCTGTAGTAGGAAGACCACGCCTGTATAATACACCTGAGGAGAAACTTGAAGCAAGACAAAGTTCCAGGCAGGCATATTATGACCGGTACGTTGCCAGTGTGACTGGCTGGTACTAAGACAGTCACTGATCGATTCCAATTACTATTAATTAGTAACCATGAAGGAATTTGTGCTAAAAGACAGGAGAAATACCAGGAGAAGTCAAAACTGAAGGAGTATGTGGCTCCATTGTGCATATGCTGTGTTTCACTGATTGCAGGGCAGTCAAATTGGTCTCAAATCATCAGTTTCAAAGAGACATTATGGTAACAAGAAACATTCTCACAGATGGTATGCCATTGATTCATCTCAGGAACATTTCATAATACATTTGCCTTGATCAAGGACCAGACAATGCGATGATGTTGATGCCCACTTGCAGGTGCTCATCAGTTCTTTGAGCACATCGTATTTTCTCGAGGGGCTTTGCACCTATTTCATCTCTAACCCAGACAATCTGGATTCCCTGGACATCATGCAGGGGGCTATTGATGCCTTGGAAGACCTTCATCGATGTGCGCAGTCTGTTGTAGACAGTGTTATTGATGAATGTGGGACAGGTCTGAGTCATGACCTGAGTCGTGTGTGGGATTCCATATTTTGAATCCGCAGGCTCCTGATAGCTGTGGAAGATGTATTTGCTCATGCAATGCTGGGAGTAGACTACTTGACTGAGGCACATGCGCAATGCAAGTTGAAGCACCAAATTACTCAAGATGACACTTAGATGTATGGACCTAATATAGCATCTTCATATAAGTATGTACTACAAATGATATGTATACCTTGTTGGCCTAAGAATAACTGACTGACTAAGAATTCAGGAGTACATGCCTGTAGGCTGGAGGGATTTTATGAGACTTTTCATCTTGGCATCTGACTTTGTCTTCATTGGGCTCACTCACACGATTACTCGGCAAAAATAATGTGACAACTTGGCAAAAGTACATTCAGATTGCCTCAATGTTAGCGCTGACCAGTAATTAAATGAAATCATAATAGATGGCACCATGTACTTGGCTTTCACAGGACCAGCAAGCCTTTGTGCTGACTTACCAAGAGAAGTTCCTCAAGTGCAAAAAAACTGGGAACTATACTGGTTTCTGGCCCCCCTTCTTTGAGAAATGGGAGGAAAATTGGCCTATCGTTTTAAATGATGTGCCCTTGGATGCTAATGTGGAGGTTGAGGAGATAGGCAAGGCAAGGGAAGCCCTTCAGACAGTAATTTTATTTCAATAAGTGCTATTGGAATATTGGTTAATCGCGCGGTTATACTTACTAGTGTTTGATTGTTAAACTACACAACGATTTTGGCAATTCAAAGGCAGGCTGCTGGGCCAATGCCGCTGGGAACATAGTCGTCAACAAGCTCATTGACGACATCACCATCAAATCAAGAAAAAAGAAATCTCGCTCTCTCAATGCGACTGAGGTATACGCCAAAAAGTATTATGCGACTTGCATGCAGCCTGCAGTCAAGGAGGAGCTCAAGGCTATGAAGGACGCACCAGACGCACCCACACTGAAGAAGCGGGCTATACGGGTTGTTCGCAAACAACTGGCATCCTGCTGGGAGAATGAAACTGCAGAGGTGAAGGAGGAAGTCATCAAACTGGCACAAGAGATGAAGGAAGAGAGGGAGCAGGATGTGAATCATGAAACAAAGGAGCTGTCAAAGGACTTGTAAGTGATTCTTACTATCTCACTTGGATTGACGCTGATTGGCAGGCAGGATCATATCCAGGCTTACGGAAATCCTGTCAACTTTTTTCACCGAGTTGCATGATGCGACAGGATGGACTTTCAGTATTTTGCTCGCTGGCCCTGACCCTATGAACGCTGGCAAACTCAATGTCAGTAGCTTACATATTGGGACGACTATCACTGGCAGTCGATTCAACCACATATTTCCAAACTTCGAGGAGAAGATCATGGTACCTTACTTTGAGTTTGCATCTCGGGCATTTCGTGAGTTGTCAAACAATTACTGTCTCTATTTTGAAGCTGATCAAGATGTAGCCGATGCTGCAGTACTGTTATCAAAGGCAACTACACTTGCCAGTGATACACTCATGCCATTGCCATTGCCACAGCCTTCACCTGCACTTTTGGGACAGGAAATCCCTCCACTCGCCAGCATCCCTTCGACTCTCATGCACATCACACCTAATACATCACTCGCGCTGTTGGAACCATCACCATCACTACCAGAACTATCACCTGCGCTTTTGGGACAGGGAATCCCTCCCGCTGATACATAACTGACTAATACATCACTGACTGATACATCACTGACTTGCACACCAGAGCCAGCCTATAACTTCTTCAAATATTCCCCCCCTGATCCTCAAGACAACAGCATTGATCTAGACTTCAATAGAACAATTCTACCTATGCCGCCAAACTACAGACCACCATCCCCACTACCTCCCTCTTCTCCACTACCATCTTTGTCACCTTCTTTACCATTCTCTCCATTACCTTCTACATCATCAAGAATTAATCATGGTATTCCATTCCCTGACACGTTCAACTTCTGTTTCATCAATCCCCATAGCCATGGTCATGACAACACAACTTTGGAGAGCCTGAGTTCCCCTCCACGTCTTTGTCACCTATCATCTGCTCAACAGATTCCTGCTGTATACAACAGCACTTCCACTTCCACAGCAATTCTGACTCCCGCTCCCACAGCAATTCCCACCCTCACCCAGACTCCTGCTCTGGCAGAAAGCCCTGCCCAACTTGAGCCTTCTACGGTAGTTCCTGATCCTCTGACTCCCACTCATCCTGTGGCACCTTCTACAGTAGTTCCTGATCCTCCGACTCCCACTCATACTGTGGCACCCATTGCTGCCACAACAGCAATTCCTGCAGTTGGCGGGACATTGCCAGTGATGACGAAAACTTCTAAACATAAGTCCACAAAGGCCAACGAGAACTCACAGCCTGTTGAGGGAGGTCAGGGAAAATGGCAGCGATTCCAGTCGTCTTGGGCAGCCGCTGCCAATGCCATTGGGACAAGCTAGGTAAGACTTTGCACCTCATACATATCGTAGTATACCGCACGCATGTTTAAAGTACTCTAGTCAAATTCTTGTTGCATTCACTAAGCATCCATATAAGAAAACCATCAAGAATCATCTTTTAGTCCGGACATAATGCACAAGGCATATTCTCATATCTCACCCAGAAAACCAAAGACATGAGATTTAAAGTTGATCATAACGCATGAGGCATATTCTCATATAAAGACACAAGATTTAAAGTTGATTCATAAATTAAATTATGTGCTGAAGAACAAAATATATATGGTGAAAGAGATGCTACACTACACATCAAATTTTTACTTTGGAGGATGACAGAGTCAAGGGAGGTGGTCCAGGAACAAAAATAACATGAAAAAAAAACAGGGCGTGCATGGGGAAGCACTGATGACCATAAGCGTTAGTCCAGTCAAGGTCCATCCATTGCTGGTGGTGCCCATAGACTGTAGGAAGTGATGACCGTAAGCATAAGTCCAGTTGAGGTCCATCCGTCGCTGGTGGTGCCTGTAGACAGTAGGAAGTGAAAGTTGGGGGCTGAATGCTCTGTGAGATGGTTTGAAACTTCACGTTGGTGGTGTCTGAGAGGGAGGTGGGCAAGACCAAAAGTATTGATCTGGTCGCAGGTCAAAGTCATTGGCATTGAAGAAAAGTGCAAAAACTTACATGCAGTGCGTTGGACCACTCATCAAAGTAGTGAAGACTGTGAGATCCAGCATCATCTAGCCTAGCTTCGAGAGTCAAAGACACGACTGGTGGGTGGAACTAAAGAAAGCTTGACATATGTGCAGTGAGGATGTGCAAATGGTACAACAAACTTGACATTGATGAGGGAGGAAAAGAAAACAAATACCATGAATGAACAGCTGGCCCAAGCACCCATTCATCAACTGTACAGTTTTACCAAAGGGTTCCCACGCATCGGCGTAGAGGCGCTGAACATTTGGATCCAAGTACCTAGATCCCAGGCTCAAAATACCAGGTGTATGGCAATATAGGGCGCTGACAAATAAAGGAAGGATAGGAAGCAGGATATAAATAATGTAGCTACAAATATAGCCAATATCAGAAGAAAGGAAGTAAGGTACAAGCTTGACTAAGCTTGATGAGAAGCCAGGGACTGCACCAGCAGGTGGGATCCTCCAGTGATACATTAGTGATACATCACTACTACACATGCCAGTCATATCTGCAGTACAACCATTATTGTATCACCTGTTACTGGCATCACTAGTTATATAATGTATCATTATCACAGTATAGCCTGCGTTGCCAAAATGAAGAACAGTTCTCCGATCACTTGCGGCCTTCAAACATTCTGCGGGAGTCACTGCCTTGCGATCTCACAAACAGGTTTTATCTTGATCCCATCAGTATCCCTGAATGCATCTTGTCTTTATACTGGAATTTAGGCTGAAACACTTATAATTACTTCGATCAATCAGATATCCCTAAAATCTCACTTCGGCGATGTAAACGCTGGATTGTGGTATATCAAGCACGGATGCAATCGTTATACTTCCCCCAGTCGCTCACTCTCATCCTCTAATAGTATGACTCTAGTCTCAAATGATCCCAGTTTGTGGCCAATGATCAACGCGAATATTATTGGCAGCTATTTCACAGGTTCGTGGAGAGTCAGCTGCATGACGACAATGACCGACATTCACTACCATTTCGCAGTAGCCGCCTTTGTCGGGGTAATGTACGATTGGAGTGAGCAAGATTAAGTATCATCAAAAGACCATTGACATCCTCATGGTATTCTCAGCACTTACGTTCGGACAAGAGGTACGTCGGTCCATTACAGGTGCAGCCATCTCGCTTAGAATTGCGTCATAGATTGAATTGATTTGGGTGAGGGAACTCCCATATCAAAAGAATGAGGTGAAAATACAACTTGTTCACGGCAGAGGCAACGCTGGTCTCTGATGACCTTTCTCTATCTTAGTGTATGTACCTTGTCTTTCAATATTTACGCTTGGCAAGTCCAAGTTTTGCTGACATCAATTATCCTAGGTGCGCTATGCTGGAATAGCCTATGTTGTGTACGTTTTAAAGTTTAAGCCATTGATGTTGCGCTCATTGCCCATCTCTCACAATCAGGATGTCCATGCTGAGTATGTATCCTCGCATAGACTCTGTTTTTTCTTGTGACGGACGGCATACAGTCAGTGGTCCAACTATTTCGATGACAGATGCAGTGAGTATTCCACATTGATCCCTTCCATTTCCGTCCAAACAACTGACCTACCATGCAGGGGTGAGTGAGATTCTCGAACAACTTTTTGATTCAACGTAACGACTCCCACAGTTGTGAGTTTGTTTCGATCCTGTGATCCTCAGAAGCTGATAACCAATGTTGCTGGATTTGTCAGGCCTCATCATGTCCGACGCATATAGTTGGATGGGTGACGTTATAGAGGCAATATTGGGCGGTGAGCTATGCACCACTGTGATATTGACTTAACTGAAGCATCATGCAAGTCATCATGATCGCTCGATTGCATGCCATGTATCAGCGATCCAGAAAGGTGCTGGTATTTCTCGTTGTCATTTTTCTGGCCATCACAATCGCCAACGCAGTGATGTTCGCATTAATAATGATGCAGCTGTCAGGGGGTAAGCTTTAATTATGTATGAAACGTTCAAGCGCACCAAGCTTATTGGGTCTTGACAAATATCAGAGGAATTTGTTCTCTCTGGTACCTATCAGTGCATGTTTGGCTCCACGGGAGATTCCATGTTTCTGGCATCCATGACTTGGGTACTTGCGACTGTATGGGAGGTCCTTGCACTGTGTCTCGCAGTCTGGATTGCTGTGAAGCACTTCCGTGAACTACGACGATACTCAACAAGAGGCATGATCAGGGACTGTTTCACGGTATTAGTAAAAACCCACGTTAACTTCTTTGCAAGGTGAACTTATAACGTAAATGTAGTTCTTGTTCCGCTGAAATTTTACATGTGCTAGCTTTTTCGCCGTCTCTTGCTTCCATATTGGTTTATTCTCTCCAACACTCTCAGAGGTATGCCAATCCGTCACCTATCTCTACATGCGACCATAATTCATCATTTCTATAGGATATATATTCCCTAGACGTTCAGATTTATGGTGGTCTCGCTCAGCTATTCCAGGCCGTGCAGTTGGTTGTGCTGGGACCACGTCTGATCCTCAGTGTTCGAGAATATCATGCTAAGCTCGTGGCCAACTCTGATACAGCAATAGCTATGACTTCAATTGCTTTTCAGGAGCGCGTCCATGTGTCAACCAGCAGTAGTGTGTAGGGCATGAGCTGCGCGATGTGATTGGGGGTAGTGTGCAGAGAGCGGGAGAATCTGTTTTTATTTATTCTAGATTTGGTCGTAGTACTTATTTGTGTAAGTTGCAAAGTAGATAAAAGTCGTAGAGGAGCTTTTGGTGGATTATGAGTAGAGATCTCTCCCCGACGGTGAGGTTCACGTACTTGATCTCAGTGGTGTTGTTAGGATCGTACCGGCTGGTGGAAGCTGATGCCATCGGTGAAAGATGGCTACTTTCAGGATCTCAGAGAAGTACTCGACTGCTAAAGTAGCGCTTATTGACCCTTTCAGCACTCCTGTTCATCCAAGGTTACGCACTGAATACCTGTAGCAGGAATTTGGCTTCTTGAGCAGATTACCTTATGTGGATCCGGTACTGCAGGTGTCATGTGTTTCACTGTGTCAGATGCCTCGTACATATACCTTCTGCAGGCTGCTTCACGGTGCTGACACCGCCCCCTAGAATCATTCATCATGCTTCATGCTTCATGTATGAAAATATGTCGTGTACAGCGTAAACGAAAGGCACGGGGGGCCAGTGCAGGTACAGGAATTGCACTGACGAATGGAGGGGACGTAAATACTTTGCAACACAAGCATATACAAAGAATAAGGTGCATGTCCAATGTGGCGTGGATACAACAGTAGAGACCTAAAACTAGTCAGGCAGGCGGAGTTGGGGATTGGTGGTTCGCCACCGCTACCACCACGTATTCATCAGTTTCACATTCAAAACATGTACCGCGGCCATCAACGGCACAGCCCATCTGTCATCGCTTTTGTTTCAACTAAAAAAAGATACAAAAAATATAAAATAAAATAAAACATACAATTAACATTCGATATATACCACGGCCTTGTTTCACCATGGGGTTCAATTTATACGGTGCTCATCTTCTCAAAGCCCAAATCGGCACCTTCTCGTCTATACTGCCAACAATCTGCATCAATATTCATCATTGCTTTTGTTCCAACTGCCTCTGTTCCTCCACTTGTCGTCGCTAATAGCCCATCCCACCCCAAGTCACCAAGTGCGAACGCAACTACATTGTTTGTACCGGAAGATATGGAAAGGAAGACACTCGTACATGTGCAACTTAATGATGCGCTGGCTACGATCAAGGAAGAAGCGACGCAGAGGTTCGTTTCAAATTTGAAAGCTGTATTGATGATGCTGTTGAAGAAACTGTTTATGATCTCGCTCAGCTTGTTGTGGGGAAAAACACATTATACTCATGGAATAACTAAGCGACACACGGTGTGCAGGAATATCAACCGGTCGAATGTAAGATGAGATGCCTGATCACTTGTGGTCGCACCCACGACGACGTTCTGGAGCTAAAGTCGAACTTCGAAGGTGAAGCAGGAGGTTTCATTTCCACATGACTCTCGGCAACTGCCGCTGAGGGCTTCTTTTCTTCTTACCATGTTGTCCTCGCCTCTACATTTGTACGTTCGTCACCTCACGAGAAGTCTCTCAGATCTTATGTCTCATACATGTGCCCACTTTTTCCTCTCGTCTTTCTCCCCACCTTTTGCTTCAAAACCATTCTGCAAACGATAGGAAAGATTCTCCCCTGTGCCTATTCCAGCTTCGCCAGCGAGCCCCACCAATTTTCCTATCCATTTTGCACGTCTATAACGCCCGTCGATATTAGCAGGAAAAGCGAAATTATATAATATCATCATCACGTTCTCTTCTACGCCATCAATGAAGTTGGTAAATCATCATCAGATCCATTTGTTAATCACTTGTCCAGGTCATTATCGAAACGCTCCGTTGATGGTATTGATCTTATTAATCACAATACTTCGACTCGTCCATTACTGTGATAGTCCCCGCTTAGATCGAGTAAGTCAGTGGTTTTGTGCGCTACTTTTACTGCCAGTAGCAGATGACTCGCAACGTTTTAAAGGCAAGCTGGCTCATCCACCTAAGCGCTTGGAGGATGTCAGTAATAGGAATAGCTCGAGGTTCCAGTGGTTCATCATTCAATTGAAAATCTCAGTCCACGTATGACCTGTGAACTGGTCCCCCCACTATTTAATCAACAGACAATTTCTTCGTGATCAAGCTGCGCGAGTTATCTATCTTGAGGAAGAGACGCCTTCACTTTGGCCGATCTGACAGTTTCGGTATGTTACGTCGTCTCACATCTCCTCAGAATCCAAATATTTGAGTCTAGTGGATGTATCAGTGCCTGAGAGGATCACCTCTTCTCAGGATGAACAACTTCGAATTGAAGGCACACTCGTCAATCGTTTACTCTTTCTCGTTTCACGAATTCAACTGCTTTGCAATGGGCTGGGTGCCGGTTTTCACTTATGATCTGTCTTCAAAACATGCTGATCATCACCAAAAGGTTCAATTCCTGCCAGGATGGCCCACTTCAGACATCCGTTCGCGGAATCGTTACGGTCTCAGGCTGCTCAACTTTGTAGATGCGTAGAGCATGATCGAGTCTGTCTGAGCCTCTGTTAGACGATCTGCTCGGAGGTATCTTGGGGATGATGAGAGTACGGAGTCTCACTCATGTGAGTTGGGGTTGATTAATGATTGATCGCCCTGGGTAGCCATTTGGTGTACATTTGCTAGCACAAGTACATGGCTTCTGTTCGGACATGATGGAAACCTGTCAGGACGTTGGATATATTGTACATAGTGGCATGTATTTTGAAAACTGGATCAGCACTAACATCGAACAAATAATACACCGCCAGTTTTGTAAGTATCATGACTTACAACAGGAAAGGTAGACCACTGTATCTTCGGATTATTGCTGAGTGCTGAGAAGGCGCCCTGCCGCCCTAGGCACCTGAAGTTATATAAAGAATCAGCCATGGTGGTTTGGTCATTCCTGTAGCAACCGAAGAACGTCCACACATGACTGTCGGAAAAAAACCAAAGGGCCATTAATATTGTAATGCCGCCGGATTACAAGTTTAATTAACACCCCAAAAGTGCCTTACAAGGCATCGAAAAACTACAAATTGGTGCCGCGGCGGTCTACGTTCAACGTAAGGCTGTCAAAAGGGCCCTTATAAGTGCCTTATAATGCCCATTAAAAGATTATCGTAGACATGCGCCGAATTGGCCCTTAAAATGTATTACATACGGAAACATTTTCCCGACAACTGTCTGACCTCGCACTGCAGCGAGTTCATATATGAAATTCTATGATTCCTCATATTCCTTTCTAATGTCATTCAAGCAGTAACAGATCACTATTCAGTTTAAAGCAGAAGCTTACTACCACATATCAACTCCATCACCATTTCTTGTCAGTCGACTCTTTGACCATACCCTGAATCTGTCACTGGGATACTTGAAAATTGTCGTTTGCTGAGACACGGCTCTCAAACTCTCGCCACGCCGATGTCAAACATCATTAGTTCTTCCGCCGATGATTGATTTTCATTGGATCCGCTATGTGTTATCCACACGGCCAAGGGACGCTTCAACTCTAAATGTGACTCTTGCAACATGACCGCGGTTTGCGGATGCATTATCATTGATAAAGCTGTCAACAATGTTACAAGGTTGCTACGCAATTCGGGCATTTAGCGAACTAGCGAAAGTTGTCGGATTCAATGTTATAACTAAGTGAGAAGGAACACTATTCTTGATCAACTGATTAGCACTCACGCCTCAGAGTTTGTTCTTGCTATGTCGGACTGCATGGCGAGTGGGCTTACAGTACTTCTTATTGCTGTCATAATCAGCATCACAATGAGAAGCTACTTCACCAAACCAAAGCTGCCTCATGGTGTTCAATATCCACCAGGGCCGACGTCGTTCCCAATTTTAGGTAGCGCACTGGCCATCAATGTAAATGCGCCTTGGGTTACCTACAAGGCATGGGGTAATCGATACGGCAAGTGATTCCTCATAATGCTGATACCCTGCTCTGCGCACTACTAACTGATATTTTTTGAACAGGCGACATGGTTTATACCAAGCTCTTTGGTCAGGATAACATAATTGTCAATTCTGAGGAAATCGCAAGAGATCTCCTCCAAAATCGATCGCAAAACTACTCTGACAGACCAGAGATTGCAACTAATGAACTGTATGACTTATTAAAGGATTGAGTGTTCTTGTCACTTAGGTTTGAATTAGATTTGGCGTTGACCACACCACCGCGTTCATGCGATACAATGACAGATGGCGTCTTCATCGCAAAATTCTTCACCAGTCATTCCGACAAGATGT
>Ga0310811_10010444_pt1 | contig 11992 bp, 9 predicted proteins | sample YCmetagenome_FD_207642 | JGI IMG/M metagenome (GOLD analysis project Ga0310811, IMG submission 207642) | Soil microbial communities from experimental microcosm in Duke University, North Carolina, United States - YC | ecosystem: Engineered > Artificial ecosystem > Soil microcosm > Unclassified ...
TCGTCGAGAGCATGATGAAGGAGCATGGCGCGGTCTGGGATCCGATGACGCCGCTGCCGCCAATCTAGACGGAAGTAGAGATTCGAGCCAAGCCGCCGGGCAAGCCGCAACCACAATGGAGTCGAGAGCGAATAAGCTGAGTGGCTTCGCCCCAAGCAGTGTTCTAGCGAAACTCAAGCCCGATCGAATATCCCCCGCCCCTACCTCCTTCGAAGTCCCATTCGTACACGGCGACATGACCAAGCGCCGGCTGGTTTTGCCCGAGGAAGAATGCAAAAGCGTTTGGAACTGCCAAGAATGCATGAACCTTTGGTCGCGGCGTGCTGACACCAGCCATCGCCCTCACGTGCGCGGTGATCTGCTCGGCAAGCCTGTGGGCGTGCCTTCCACATCTCACACTGCGACCCGAAGGACCGCTGTCGAGGCGAACGTACACGATTCGGGCGATGCCGGACACTTTCGCAATGTAGGCTCGTACACCGTCAGTGACGTCGTGGGTGAGGCTGACGGCGAGCGCGATATCGTGGCCAGGATCGGCTGTCGCCTCGTCGAGGAATTGCAGCTTCGGCCAAGCCGGATCATCCGGCAGGTCGGTCGGCGCCCAGAAACGACGGCCGCCGGTTCGCTGCTCGACTTCGACCGTCTTGCCTGATTTGACGTTGAGGACCGCGCCGACACCGAAGGCCAGCGAGACGTGAGCGTCCAGGGCGAGGCGGATGTGGTCCGTGGTCTTCGCCGCGTCGACAAGAAAGGTCCGGAGTTCCGGCGCCAGCTTGCCCTTCCAGTCAGCCTCGTTGCGAATGTATCGTCCGTCGAAGTGCGGTACGAGATTCAGAGTCGCGTCGCAACGAGCGTCGAGATTGTCGATCGGATGCACGAACGATCGCACGCCGAGGGTAAGCGGCCGGTCGTCCCGGCCAGTTGCCAGCAGCTTCTCGTCGCCGCACAACTCACGAAAGGTCTTGCGGTCGAAGTCGGCGCGGCCCTGAGCATGGAGCTTTGAGATGAGGTCGTCATAGACGAAGGGGGTCTCCCAGTCGGGCACGGTCCTCATCCCTGCTGCCGTGAAGCGATCGTTGAGCTGCATGCGCAGATCTTCGAGCGACTCGAGGCGAAGGGTGATGCCCAGGGTACTCGCCAGGAGGCGCAACGCCGCATCGTCGATGGCAAGATGATCCCGCCAGATCTTGCGCATCTTTCCCATCGCGCTGCGGTCGGTCGATCCGTCGAACAGCTTGTCCATGTCGAAGGCGTTTGATTGATGGTGGAGGATCTTCGCCAGCGGGTCGTCAGCGGCCAGCCTCCAGTTGGTCAGCAGCCGGAACCGCGCCCCGTTGCCATGTGGCGCATGTTGCTGTTGGGATTGCAGCGCACGTTGCAGGAAGGAAAACGTTGCGGCATTCGTGAACGCCGGGTTGATCAGATCCTGGTGGCCGAACTCGCCGGGCCTGACGTGCCACTTGCACTGGAAATGGTCGCGCAGGACCTTCTGTCCACGGTGGTCGAGGCTGGGCCGGCCAGCATCGTACCCGACAAGGACGTCATCGAACGCCTTCGGACCCGTTTCAAAAGCAACCCGCACGACGTTGCTGCTATCGATGAGCAACAAGGCCGCATAGAACCAGAACAGCCTGCCCTGGAAATCGTCTCCGAGCTTTCTGACAACGACTGCCTGAGTCATGGGTTTTACCTAACTCGTCGGGAAGTAGCGGCCCATGATCTCGCGCCACACGGCGAGCGCCTCGCCCTGTTTGCCTTGCTTTTCAAGGTGCATGGCGCGCGCCGCCTTGGTCTCTGCCTTGCGCAACAAGTCGATGGCCTGCTTGATGAGCGCGGGCGTCATCTGATCGGAAACCGGCGGCCCATAGCCGGCGGGGTCGGGCCATGCCTGCTGAATGCCGTCGAGCGCAGCGGCGAAAAAGCGACGTACCTCGGCCGGATAGTTCGTAAATGGCGGATCCACCAGGCCTTGCGCCATGACCTCGATCAAGAAGCCGGGCTTGATCGGCTTGTCGGCAGACCTGTTCCACCGCTTGATCATCTTGACGAGGGGCACCCACTTGCCGTCGAGCGCCTTATTCTTGGCAGTGGACTGCTCCGCGTGGACTTCGGGATCGGACTTGATCCACTTGCCAAGGTCGCGGTCGGGGATTTCATAGCAATCCCCGAGCTCGAAGGCCGGGACGGCGTCGATGGAGAGGACCTTCCCCTCTTCGTCCGTCGTGTTCTTCTCGAACTCGACGGTGACGCAACGCCGGCCGGGATCGACGGCATCCTTGCCGTACTTCTTAATGAGACAGGCTTGGAAGGCGTCGAGGATCTCCTTCGGCGGCCGGTCGCGCCACTTCTTCTCCTTGTCGCCGAGGCAGAAGAACACGTCGACGTCCTTGAGGGGCTTCGTCTTGGTGTGCCGGGCGTAGGAGCCCGTGAGGAAGTCGCGGTCGATGTCGAAGCCACCCCGAATGCACTCGCGCACGTCGGCATGGCGCTTCTGCGCGTTCTCGCTCTCGGTCTTGCTGAGCTCGAGGCGCTGGCGGAACTTCTCGAAGGCTTCGTCAACAGTGATCATCGGTAGTAGGTCATCGAAGCCATGAGGTCGGGGGTGGCGATCGCTGTGCCGGCTTCTCGAGCAACCAGACCGCCCAGGGCGAGATATTGTGCGTCCGCGAGGCCTACATCCGGTGCGCCGCGCTTGGGCTGCAGCAGAATGCGGTAGATCGCGTTGCGAGGCGGGGTCTGCGACTTGGCGAACGCGCCGATGTAGAAGTCCTGATCGACCCACATGTCGTCAGCGCCATTGCCATCATAGCGGATGGGAAAATCCCAACGGGTCGACGCCCTGGTGGCCCCTGGCACGTAGAACTCGATCACGAACTTCTCGAGGTGCCCCGTCTCGAGCCACGATCGAGCCGCCTTGTCGACCCAGCCGGTCCAGGCGTCGACCAGCTTCACAGGGCACAAGTCGTAGTGCTGAATGAGATACTTGAGCAGGTTGCGCATCTTGTCCGACAAGAACTTCGCGGTGTGAGCCCGCGTATAGGCTGAGGTCGTGGTCACGGTCATGAGTTGCCCAGGACTCCCCAGTTGATCTGCACGCCGGTGGCGGAGGTGGCCTTATCGTCTTCGTCGTCCTTCTGCGGCTCATTGACGTCGTGAACCGAGATGCGGGGCGCGCGATCAGCGAGCGTGTCGTTCATCCATTTCACGTCCTCTTTCTCGGCGGGTGCCGTCATCGCCCATCCGGTGCCTGCGGTCGGATTCCAGGTCAGCTTGTCGACGGAGGTCCCGTGCTCCATCGCATCCTCGTTGTAGACGAGATAGATCACGAGCCGCGATCCGCTTCCCTTGACGACGATCGGGATCTTGGCCGGGTGTTCCTCGGCGATCACGGCTTCCATCACACTGGCTGCTGCCCGGAGGGTGGAGGCGTCGACGGAGTCCTTGCCGGTGATCAGGTCGATGATGGCTGTCCAGGTCTCGCCGGCGGTGCGGACGGGAATGGAGGCGATATCGCGGCGGATCTCCATGGTCAGGCAGCCTCGTCCTGGAGCGAGCTGGCGGTCACGGACAACGTCAGCGCTTGCAGGACGTGGTGTGCCTGAAGCGTGTTGAGATCCTTGGCGGTTTCGACAGACATCGCAGCCGCCGTGATTATGGCCTTCCGCAGGCGGCGGCCATCCAAGCCCTCGGAGGCCCGGACGAAGGCAGCCATGTGGGAGCTCAGCGAGGCGACCTTCGGCCATTTCGTCGCCAGCTGCTGGATCGAGTTGTCGATGATCTGCCCGCGGGCCTCGGTGCCCGGGAGGCCGATGTCTTCAATGAGGTCTGCCCGCGAGAGCAGAGCGCGGTCAACCGCCTTCGGAAAGTTCGTGGTCGCGATGAGCAGCACGTTTGAATGCTTGCGGCTGAGCAGGTCGATACCCGCCAGGGCGGCATCCGTGGCGCGGTGGGCATCGACGGGATTCGCCTCAAGGCTCATCCGCTGGCGATCCGCCGCAAGGGTTTCGACCTCGTCGAGCAACACGATCGTCGGCCCGCTCGACGCATGTTCAGGAATGGTCTGCTGGAAGAGCTTCGAGACTTCCTTCTGGCTCTTCCCGAGGGACGAGCTTCCGAGCGCGTGGGCATCGACCTGGAGGAACTGCGCCTTCTTGACGGCGCGCCCAACTTCATTGCTCAGGCCGCGGGCCAGTGTCGTCTTGCCGGTGCCGGGCGGACCCGACAGGACGATCAGGCCATGCACCGGCATGGTGTCGAATGGGAAGTTCTGTCTGAGCTGGAAGGAAAGAAGCGCCTGGGCCACAAGACGGGTCCGGACCTCGTCGGCGATCTTGATTGCTTCCCAGGCGGCGCCGAAGTTGGCGTTGGGCACTGGGCAATGTTCTGCGATGACGTCCACTGGACTTTCCCCTCTTCTCCCCTTACCTGCCGCTGCTGCGCTGCAGGGCAGGACCTACCACATATTGATAGAATTCCTGCCAAAAAGACTATATAGAGCATAAATGGACAGAAAGTATGCCTACTCCGAACAATCTACGCTCGCTGCAAGCGCATTGTCAAGGAACAGAAGTGCGCCTACTCTGAACATGGGGACTAGCGCGGAGGATCGCCAGTGTCTGCGTTCGGCGACAAAATAAAACGCCTGAGAAAAGAGAAGAGGTTTACGCTTGAGAAGCTCGCGGAGCTAACGGGCTCGAGCAAGAGCTACATTTGGGAATTGGAGAACAAAAACCCGCCGCGGCCGTCGGCCGACAAGCTGTCAAAGATCGCGGCCGTGCTATCCGTCACAACCGAGTTCCTGCTCGACGACACGGACAAGATTCACGAAAAGGATGCCGCGGACGAAGCGTTCTATCGCATGTATCGGAAGATGGACTCGACGACGAAAGAACGCATACGGCGGATGGTCGAGATTTGGGACGACGATAAGTGAAAGGACTGTCGCCGACACGGTGGGCGAATGATCTGAGCGTGCTGTTGAACCAGGTGCTGGGCAACGACCGCTTCCCAGTCGATGTTGCGGGCGTCGCCAAAGAAGTATCGCACAACAAGTTTCCCGATGATCCCATTTCAGTCGTCGTCGGGCGCGATCTGCCAGGGTTCGATGGCGCCCTTTTTCGGGCGCCGCCCGGCAAGAAAGGTTGGGGCATCTTTTACAACAGTGCCATTTCCGCCAGGGGGAGGATCAACTTTACGCTGGCGCACGAATTCGGCCACTACTTGCTGCATCGCCTGCAATTCCCCAATGGGATTGAATGCAAGGACGACGACGTCGTTCAGTGGGATTCCGACTATCGCCGGATCGAGGCAGAAGCCAATGTCTTCGCGGCGAACCTGTTGATGCCGCTGGACGACTATAGGCGGCAGATATCGGCCACCTCGAAAGTGGACCTCGAGATGATCTCGGCGTGTGCCGATCGTTACCGTGTCTCTCTGGTCGCAGCGGTGCTGCGGTGGCTTCAGTACACCGAACGCCGGGCGATCCTTGTTCAGTCGAACGATGGCTTCATCAAGTGGGCGCGATCGAGTGATCGAGCGCTGAAGACCGGCGCCTACTTTGCGACGTCGAAGAAGACCATCGCCGTGCCCGAGCAGTCGTTGGCCGGGCTTCGGGACAGGAGCATTGACGGCCGAGCCGGAATCGAGCTTCCAGCTGGTGTGTGGCTGGACGAGGCCGTCCATGAGATGACGATCTTTGCCGATCAGTATGATTTCGCAATCACGCTCCTGCTTCTGGGCAATGACGCGCCGTCACGATGGAACTAGCCAGCGCAGCGGGGGTCGATGAAAAACAAGAAGCCCACCCAAGCCCGCAGCACCCTCGAAGATCGCTTCGAGTTCTCCGAAGACGCCGTCGCCCCCGGTGACCGCGCAGCGCTGCGGCCCGCACTGTTCGAAGTCCGAGACAGAAGTACAGGGATAGAGCGGATCCTGAAACTCTGGCGCAAGACAGGCGGTCCCGTCGACGGCGACTTGAGGAACCTTTGGTTGCACGAGATGCGTCAAGTGCAGCGTGTCATGGCTTATGCCGGTGCCCGCGACGTCGTGGTCGATGTCCTTGAGTTTGTCGAAGATGACAACAATTTCGGGGTTGTGCTGGAACGCGTCGGCCAGCCCCTGAGGGAGCGGCGGCGACGGGTAAGCCGGCAACACTGGCTGCGTAACCTGGCCGGGCCCAGACCGCGGGTGCTGCTCTGGCGGAACCTTCGGCGCATAGTGACCGCCCTGGGCATCATCCATGCACAAGGCCTCGTCCATGGCCAGCTGACGGCGGATGCCATCATGACCGAAGGGAGCGACGAACCCGATTTCCAGCTCGGCGGCTTTGAGTGGAGCCTCTGGCTCACCGCGGAGTCGCCAGACGACACCCACGCCAGAGTCGGCGGCGCGGCCGCAACCCGGCGGTCGGAGAGCTACTCTTTCGCCGAGGATTGGCGGGCGCTTGGTCTGGTTGCCATAGAGTGTCTCGACATGGAGGTCAGGGCATCCAGCGAGATCGTCCCCCGAGGCGGCAGCGAAGTCCCCATTAGTCTCCAAATCCCGGAGCGAGTGCTGCTGAAGCGCCTGATCGCTCCGACGCGTATGGACCAGCTGGACGTCGACTCGATCACGCGGACGATCGACGACCTCCTCACGAGCGTCGGACGCAGCGTGACGACGCCGTCTGGCTCGTTTGTGATGACATTTGATCGTCAATCGAAGCTCGCCGAGGCTGTGTATGAGCTAAGCCGTGGTGGGATAGCCATAGACGAGTATCGTCGCCAGCTGGACTGGGTTCGAGCTGACCTTGACGGCGGCGCAACGCTTCTGGTGCCGCGAAGCGATGGAGACCGTCCTCGGCTCAAGCTCGTCACCGAGAACATCATCTATCATTTGCGCGCGTTTCGTGACGAGGGCGTCGCCCTGTGGGACTTGGCCGTCTGCCAGAATATGGAAGTGCGTAACGATACCTTCCGGATCGGTGACGCCGAAGCACATCCTTTGATGCACGCCGTGGTCGTCGCCGGAAATTCGCGGGAGGCGCAGGAGACACGCGCGCGCCTTGGGCCGGACTTGCTGGACTGGAGTGCCTTCTCGAATGACCAATCAGAGCAGGGTGCGGGGCCAGAAGTTGACGCAGTTCGTCGAGCCCTCCTGCTCGTTCAAATCGTAGAAGGTGTGGTCAAGGCCCTCGAAGTTTTGCCGGTTCAGGTGCTTGGCCAGGGCCGCCAGAATGGGCGGGCCTATGTCGATGTCCGAGCAGAGCCGAACAGCGACCGGGACCGCATTGCAAAGCGCGTCGGTTTGTTGCAAGGCGGCAATGCCCTCAAACGGCTATTCGAGGAAGAGCACCGCGATGCCGAGGCACAATGGCGCTTGAGCCAGGCGCCGAGCTTGGGTGCCAGCCAGGACAGCGACGTCGTCGCCACGTTCGTCGACCTTGTGGAGCATCGTGGTCGACGAGCATATCGGTTCGAGCTCGACGATGCCTTGCCTGAACATCGTCCCTTGTTTCTTCGCATGGCGCGCGACACAGGCACCGAACAGGTCATCGCGCGCCGGCTCCGCAACATCAAGGCGATCGATACGCGCATCGATCTTGCCGAAATGTTGGCGGATCCCTGGCGCGTGCGACGATCAAGCCGAGAGGAGCTTAGCGAGAAGGAGCGGCAAGATCAGGCATTTCTCGATTTGGACGGGCCAAAACGCGAGGCACTGGTGGGTCTGTGGTCGACCCTGCCCTCGTTCTTCGTTGTCGGTCCACCGGGCGTCGGCAAGACCAAGCTTGCGACCGAAGTGGTTCGGCGTCGATTCCACAAAGATCGCTCGACCCGAATGCTCCTGAGTGCCCAGGGACATGACGCGCTCGATAACCTCCAAGCGAAGATCAAGGAGACCCTTGCGGGCACCGGCTTGACAGACGTCCTCGTTGTGCGGTCGACGACCCCCGAACGCCGCACGAGCAGCGATGAGGAAGTTCACCGAGCTGGATCGGCGTATCTCCATCGGCTTTCACAAAGCCGATTGGCCAGATCGGCCCCGGAGACGACGCGCGATCGCATCACTTCTCTTCGGGAAGCAGCAGCCCAGCTTGACACATCTAAGGACGGCGTTGGTCGCGAAGAAAGGAGCGGACTTGGAGCGGTGTCCAGCCTCGTGCTGGACGCGGCAAACATCGTCATCTCCACGGCGAACTCATCCGATGTGGAGCGACTGGTGGAGGCGCGCGAGCAATTCGACTGGGTCATCGTCGAAGAGGCAGCCAAGGCGGTTGGACCGGAGTTGGTAGGCCTGCTGATGCTCTCCGGACGACGCCTCCTCATAGGGGACCACCATCAGCTACCCCCTTTCGACGCCGATCGCCTTGTGAAAATTCTCGGCGATCATAGCCTGGTCACCCAGGCGATGGAGGTTGCACAAGAAATGATCGGGCCCCTCCTTCGCGATGGTGAGCTTGAAGAAATTCAAGCCGTAGGTAGGGACGCGGCGGCGTTTCGAGATCTGTCAGCGTTGGCATTGCGCCTACTTGAGCCGTTTCGGACAGTCGTCGAGGATGACGAGCGTCGGAGCATCGGAAATCCGTCTCACCGATCGATTGCGGCGACTCTCACGGAGCAGCGCCGGATGGACCCTGCGATCGCGACGGTCGTGTCCAAGGCATTCTATAAAGGGCGTCTCACAACTGAGCCACAGCGTGCACGAGCCGCGGAGATGGACGCCCCGCCTTTCACGCAGCTGGGGGCCCTGCCCAACTCGCCTATCGTCGTCGTTGAGTTCCCGCATGTAAGCTCGACGGGACGCGCCGAAGCCCTGGAGCAAAATCGTCCGCGGTGGCACAACCCCTCCGAGGTCGAGAGCGTGGTCGACGTCCTGCGCTCACTGCGGGCGCGAGAGGGGACGAAGCCGCCGACATTGGCAGTTCTCTCGCCGTATAACGCCCAGGTCGACAAGCTGCGCCAGCGGATTCAATCCCTGCGATCCGGAGCCCTTTCGCATCTTGGCGCGTTTGCATCCGTTCTCAGCAATGGTGCGTTTGTCGGGACTGTCGATGCCTTTCAGGGCAATGAGGCGGACGTTGTGGTGCTCTCGCTGGTTCGGAACAATCCGATGACCGGCGGGCGCGCGCTCGGGTTTCTCCGGGATCGGCGGCGCATGAATGTCGCGCTGAGCCGGGCGAAATCGCAGCTGATCATTGTGGGAAGCCTGGCTTTCCTGAAGGAAGCTGTCAGGGGTGTAAACCCGGATGAAGAGACGCATGACCTCTCCTTTCTGACGGAGATGATCGACGCGATCGAAGAGCTGAAGGGCCAACGGCGCCGTGAAATACTGTTGGCGACGGAAGTAGCGCCGTCGTCGCTCCGGAGGCGATCGTGAGCCTGATGATCGCCATTCCGGTGTTTCGCATCGCCTGCAAGGTAGGAATTGATCGGGGCCGGGCCTGGAGCGTGATCGACGAAACGGTGCTTTGGGCGGTCACGCGTCAATCGAAGTCGATCGCCTCACTGGCGGAGGAAGCTGACCTGCCTCGGCAGATCATCGTGGCCTCGATCGCGCGCCTGATGCGCTTTCGATTGGTCGAAGTGGTCGTCACAGACGGCGGTGTCGCGTTTCGGGCGAGTCCCTATGGATTCAAGACCATCAGCAGTGGGGACGCCCTTCCTTTCTTCCCCAAGCGCCTGTCGCGTTCTGTGAGCTTCGTGATCGAGTGGGCGACGGGCGACTTCTTCCAGACGCGCGAGATCAAGCTGTTGTCGCCAAACAGGCTGGACCTTGCGCGCCGAGTTGAAAATGAAGTGCGCGTGATTTCGGTCGAAGGCGGCGGCCCATCGATGACACCGGAAGCCAACCTGAACCGTCTCTCCGAGATTGCGGCTCGCGGTTGGGACGAACAGGTCGCGGTCATCGACAGCCAGACCGCCACCCTGCATGACAACGAGTACATGGCATTGCGGGTGATCGACGGGGTCGTGTTGGGGTTGCCCGAGACCGCCGACCCGACGCTCCGGCGGCTCGTCGAGGACGCGGCGACTCTTCCGAGGGGCACAAATCAGGTGCCGGTTCCTTACGCCGGCGTACGCGAGACGCTCGACCCTGAGCCCACCGTTCACTCCTGCTCGTTCGATCCGTCCGATATCGTCATCGGCGGTTCGGCGCAACGCGCCTGCCTGGAAGACCTGATCGTAAAGTCGCATAGTCGGGTCATCATCCATTCGACCTTCCTCGACCCAAAGCGGTTCGAAGTTCTGATCGATCTGATCCGATCGGCCTGCCGTCGGGGCGTTCGCTTCGACCTGTTGTGGGGGGCTGAGAAAGACGAGGAAACCGAGCAGAGGAATGCTGTCGATGCAGCAAAGATTGCCGCTCTCGTTCGCTCAGATAGAGATTTGGCCGGCCGATTTGTTACTCATATCCGAACCACAGGGTCGCACGCCAAGCTGATCCTGGTGGACACCGCAAACGACGGATGGATCGCTGGTGTTGGGTCATGCAACTGGCTCTCCTCCCCCTTTCAATCCGTCGAACTTACGGTCGTCTTGCGGGATCAGCATGCCGTCGCAGACGTCATGGTCGCATTTCAGCAAATGGTCGGTCGCCGCGGCTTGGCGGACGCGATTGCCAATGAGTTGGGGATCACGGCAAGGGACCTGCGTCGTGCTCCCGCACATCCCGGTAGTGCCACCGTCACGGTGGTGATCGGTGACGTTCACGATCGGCTGCTTCGAACGGCGAGCGGCCAAGCTGGCAAACGGCTCGTGATCGGCAGCAACCGACTGGGATCAACAGCGCGCCCGGGCGCGATCATGCAGGGCGAGGTCGCCGCCGGCCGGCCCGGCGTCAATGTGGTCATCCTCTACACGCAGACGAGCGGACCAATCAAGAACAGACATGGGCATGCGTTGGCGGAAGAAGCACGAGCAAACGGCGTAACGCTTGCGCGAACGCCAAAAAGACTGCCCTTGCACGGAAAGTTTGTCGCCTGGGATCAGGACGATGTCATTGTCACGAGCCTGAACTGGGCATCGGCGTCTAGTGATCCCGATTTCCCCTGGGGAGACATTGGCGTTCATGTCCATAGCGCGCGGATTGCGTCCGACGTGCTGGTCAGGCTCGAGGCCTTGTTCCCGGAGCTGACCGCAACGCCTGTTGAAGGCGCCTAGCTCGCAGGCCCCTAAGCCGATGCGGCTCGCGAGGGCAGCTTTGCTAGTCACAGAACAGGCGCATACGGACGCTTGCCCTGGCGCATGTCGTTTGCAGAGCATCCCAGTGCATTAGAAACTGCCTGAGGCGATTGGGCATCGGGTCTTTGTCGAGCGCATTGGCAAGCGCGGCACGCTCAATGGTGCGAGCCGCGACGATCCAGACTTCTCTGTCAAAAGAGGGATTGGCGGTGACCCGTACAAGCAGCTCGTTGAGCTGCGCCGCGGTCAAACCGTTGCCGTCCTTGAAGATCCTATTTCGTCCTTTCAAGGGGATGGTGTTCGCTTGGACAACCGACGTCCAGCGTTTGGCGTTCCATACCGTTGATGGCGTTCCCCGTGAAATGAACACCAGGCTGGCTTGCGCCTGCCGGCCAGACTCCTGCAGGCTGGTCACGCTATATCCTGAGCTTGAAACCTCTTTGCTCACCTTCGCATGAACAAAGGCGATCCGCTTGTCCATCTCGTCTATGCCAATGAAATCAGCCGTTTCTCGACTGTCGTCGTCACAGAGCCAAACCGGATAGCTGGCAATTGCTTTTGTCAGGTCGTCGTCTGCGATGCCAAGCGTCGCGAGCTTCTGTTCACATACTGCCGAAAAGAGCCCGAACACCGAACCCGCATACCACTTGTTCTTGGCCTTGTAGAGCTTCTCGCCCTTCTCCGACGAGATGCCTGAGAGCGAGTTCGCCGCGACTACGTAGTCCAGAAGGATCTCGTCGCCGATCGGACCATCGAGCACGCGTCGCAAATGGGCGGTCGAGCTGAAAATGAAGGGAAGCGCCAAAGCAATCGTTTCCGGTGCGACGGTGTGG
>Ga0310811_10010445_pt1 | contig 11992 bp, 12 predicted proteins | sample YCmetagenome_FD_207642 | JGI IMG/M metagenome (GOLD analysis project Ga0310811, IMG submission 207642) | Soil microbial communities from experimental microcosm in Duke University, North Carolina, United States - YC | ecosystem: Engineered > Artificial ecosystem > Soil microcosm > Unclassified ...
CTATTGTCAAATCCTTGGGTCTTGAGATATTTTTCTGCCTTTTGTGCAATTCCTCTTGGGTCTGATTCCAACCTGCCCTTGTCTTTTCCCCAATATACATCACAAATCAATCTGGCAGTCTTTGCATTTGCCATCCATGGTATTATAGCAAAAGTGCTTGGGTCTGGTTTTAAGACCATGTCAGAATCTTCGATTGATGCAAATCCTACAATTGAGGAACCGTCAAGTTTTGGTAATCCATCTTGCATCTGTTGTGGGGTAAACAGGTTTGCAGAAATTGTTGTATGATGGAATCTTCCCCTAAGACCGGTAAATTGTAAATCGATAAATTTTATCTGATCGTGCTTTATTTTTGAGAAAACATCTTCAGCAGAATAAGAAACGGGTACCGGTTCTCCACCAATCACTTTATATGGCAATTTTGCACCTTGATCATAACACAAAGGGGTCTATGATTTAAGTATTGTTGGATATGGAAATGTCAGAAACAAAAAAAATTGATGTAAACACATTGTATGCCATTCTTCTTCGCGAAGTAGAAAATGATACGGTTCAAGAGGTAGACCCTAACTTGTATCGCAACATTGCAGAATTTCTTGGTAACATAAAAAATCATGATTATGATGGAGTAGAATCAAAGATTACAGAATCACTTGTAAAAATGATAACCGAGATGACTTCAATTCTTTTGAAGATTAGAATTGAAAAGGCAACATCATTAGATGAAATTGACTATACGAATCTTCTTGATGAAGAGAGATTCATTTTAGATTCTGAGGATGAACTAAGACAAAGAAAAGAAACCATTCTTTCTGCAACATTAAATGGAAGGCTAAAACTTTTAGAGACTGTTGGAGAAAACCACCGAGCCAGATCAATTGCAGTGAGATTTCTCAAGCCAATTGACCAGATAATGGGCACAGACCTCCAGTCATATGGACCATTTGAGGCAGAAGATGTTGCCACGCTTCCCTTTGAGAATGCACGCTCACTTATTGGAAAGAAGGTAGCAGTAAAGGTAAGCTGGGAAGACTAGAAATTAGACAACTGGTACCGTGAGATTGTATGCATAACGGAATAGATCTAGACGTCTACTTTGAGATCATACTGTATCCAGTTGCAGGCTTGTTTGTAATAGAGATGATCTGCAGGCTGGCCAAGATTGCAAACTGGGTAAAACTCTTGACCCAGGCTGTAATGTGTGTGGGATTTGGCATTGCGTATATTACAATGCAGGTTGCTCACTGGCTCACGGCCGGTGTGTTGCTAGCACTTGCAATAGCATTGTTCTATCAGGCAAAGCGCTCAAAACTTGATCCGCAAAAAGCACTGTACTAACCAAACTTGCCAAAAATTCTCTTGATGAAACTCTGTCTTCCTATTCCCTTTGTTCTTTGAATCTTTTTTTCTCCAAATTTCTTTGATCTTATCTGGAATAGTTTGACACATCGATGTGATTCAGGCAACCTGTGCTCTGCGCAAAACTTGTCATTACAGTAACTGCATTCAAAGGGCAAGTCCTGTGTTTCTCCACAATATGCACAGTCAAATTGTTCCATGGTTCCTGATCAACCGTGATCCTAAATTAGTGTTAGTGAGGAAAACTACTTTTGATTAACAAAACCTTATTTACACAAGAGAGCGTGATGAAAAATAGTTTTCAGTATGATAAAAGACCAAGTAGTTGTAGTAACAGGCGCCAGCAGCGGAATAGGATACGCAACTGCTCTTGCAATAGCAAAAGCAGGCGCAAAAGTTGCAGTTGGTGCAAGACGAGTTGACAAATTAGAGCAACTCAAAAAAGATATTGAAAAAATTGGCGGAGAATGTATCACGGTGTCATGCGATGTAACAAAGCGCAGTGACTGTGAAAATTTGATTAATGCTGCAATTAAGAAATGGAACAAGATCGATATTCTAGTAAACAATGCAGGATTGATGCCCCTGAGTTTTGTCAAGAACCTCAAGATAGACGAATGGGACCAGATGATTGACGTGAACATAAAAGGCGTAATGTATTGTACTGCAGCCGCTATTCCCCACATGCTTGCTCAAAAATCCGGCCATATAGTTAACATCTCATCAATTGCAGGTCGAGTAGTATTTCCAGCAGGCAGTGTTTATTGTGCAACTAAATTTGCAGTATGGGCCTTTAGCGAGGGACTACGACAAGAGTTGTCTGTTAGAAATAACATTCGAATCACAACAATAGAGCCTGGAATTGTTGATACTGAACTCACAAATACAATCACTGACAAGTCATTGGAAGCATTTGTGAATCATTCAAAAACAATCCAATCTCTCAAGGCAGAAGACATTGCAAATTCTATACTCTTTGCACTCCAGTCTCCAGCTCACATGAATGTAAACGAAATCACAATTAGGCCAACTACACAAGAAAAATAGAGACGGTGTAGACCCTGAAACCAATTAACATTGTAATTTTAGGCGGAGGTTTTGGTGGACTTGCTGCTGCAAACGAACTCAGAGAGAATCTTACTCAGGATACCCGAATTACAATAATTGATAAAAAAGATTGGTTCATGATGGACCTGGTCAAGCTCTGGATAATCAACGGAACAAGAGAGTTTGAACTTTCTAAAAGACCAATAGAGACTGTCACAAAGAAAGGAATTGAATTTGTAAACGAAGATGTGCTAAAGATAGATCCTGTAAACAAAGCTGTTAGAACAAGATACAGACAGTTTCATTATGATTTTCTAATAATAGCACTGGGTGTAGAGCTTGCACCTGAGAAAATTCCAGGATTAAAAGAAAATGGCTTTATTCTTTATGACATCAACGATGTTCCAAAAATCAGGGACACAATAAGGCAAGTGAAATCTGGTAAGATCGCAATGGCAATCACCGGTCTGCCATACAAGTGTCCTCCAGCTCCATTTGAGGCAGCACTTCTCATAAGGTCAGTACTTGAGGAGACAGGGGCAAGCGATTCTGTCCAGATGGATTTTTTCAGTCCAACACCTATCACGCTTCCAGCAGGTGGCCCACAGGTAAGTGAAGAAATATTTCAAATTCTAAAATCAAAAAAGATAGAATTTCACGGAAACCATAAAACAGTTGCAGTAGAGCCAAACAAAATAAAATTCGAAGAAGGAGAAGCAAACTTTGACATTTTAATTTCCGTTCCTCCTCACAAGGCTCCATCTGTTGTAGTAGAAGCTGGTTTTGCAGAAAGTGGAAAATTTATCGCAGTTGACAAGACCTGCAAGACAAAATATGATCGTGTGTACGCAATAGGTGATGTTAACCAAATAATGGTCACAGACAAGATAACAGTACCAAAGGCAGGAATATTTGCAGAAGCTGAAGGCATAACTGTTGCAAGAAATATTATTTCACAAATAAAACACGAACTTGAAAACGCAGTATTTGATGGAAAAGGCGGATGTTTTCTTGAGACTGGCAAGGGAACTGCAGGATATATTCAAGTTGACATGTTTGCAACTCCAGATCCTCTTACACAACTACAAACTTCATCAACAGAACATTTTGTAGAAAAAGAAAAGTTTGAACAAGATAGACTGAAAAAGTGGCTCTAGATTTTCAAACACAAATTTCTTGACACAAAATTCAATCCTACAATTTAATAATTTCAATAGTAGCCAACACCTCGAGGGGCCGTAGTCTAGCTTGGTTATGATGCTAGCCTGGGGTGCTAGAGGTCGCCGGTTCAAGTCCGGCCGGCCCCACCATGTGAGAGACAATTTTTGTCATAATTTACAATCTAGTTACTAACGTCAAGTTGTCAAGCCATTTTTTGTAGAATTACAACAGTATCTAGGCTCATGGGAAAGCGAAAATTCACTATTGACCTTGGCAACGAGAAGATTGAGGTAGAAGGACACATGCACAAAAATGTCGCAATCAAGTACCTCATGAAGAGACGAAGATCGTTACTCATGACAAGGGACAAGGCAAAGGTAGAGAAGCTCTTCGAAGATGTGCCAAAGACAATATCAATAGTGGGTGGACACCTGATCAAATCTTACAAAATAAACTGGGAAAGAGAAGGAACAACAGAATTCGAAGGTTCTAGATTTGTCTTCACATTGACTGACCTACCTGACAAATCAGTACAAACCGTTGCAAATTAATTTCCCATAAGTGCTTTTTTTGAAAAGAAAAATTTTCTTATAATGTAGATTTCATGGTACCGTTGTAGCTTGGAAATCCCAACACATCTTGGTATGCTCTTGGAATCATAAATTTTGATTGAAGCAAGAGATCACTTGCAGCAGAGTCCAGAACATATGTGACTGCCCAGTCATTCTCGCTTCTAATTGATCTTCCAAAGCCTTGTAGAAGTTTTGTCAGTGTCTGTGACTTGTACCACAAAGGAAATCTTTTCATCTTGTCTTTTGTTCGCTTTTCGCTTAGGTTTGGGTATGGTACCTTTGCTATTATCTGAAATCTTGACAGGTCATCTTTTAGATCTACTCCCTCCCACAATGACGATGACAACAATACTCCGTCCTCATCAAAGGCATGATCTTGCAGCACCTCATCCTGGGTCATGCCGTTCTCATTTCTGCTGTGGCATATCCTGATTCGTTGCCTATTTTTCTCAGATAGGTTGTTTCGTATGTCAACACATTTCTTCTCTGATGAAGTAAGTATCAGTCCTCTCTCTGTACTGTGTTGCGTCATGATGTCATCAATTTTTTTAATTACTGCAAGCTCGTCATCTCTACTTGAAGAGTAGCTGAGTTTTCTTGTATTAAGAAAATTAATTCTTCTACTGTCTGGAGAAAATGGAGATCTTGGTGTGTCCACAAATCCAACCTTGTCTGGATCAAGCCCTGTATTTTCACAAAAGCTATCCTTGTCTATTGTTGCTGACATGAAAACTTGATTTTCCATATCAAAGAAGGTCTTGACATATTTTGAAATATCAAGTGGCTTGACTGAAATTGATCTGAAATTTCCTCGCTCGTCGTTGAATGGATCATTTACAACGAAATTACTTTTGTTTATGAATAACTCTGCATGAGCATTTGCCATCTTTTCATATCTTGATTCTAATTTTGCAAGCAATGTATAGTCAGGGTTTAGGATAAACGCCCTGCTGTCAAGCAGTTCCTTGATCTGCTCTGAATATGATCTTGCCAAATCATCTAACAATTTTGCTACCATGTTCATCTCTGATAGATCGTATGGCTTTTCATCAATGTGACATTCAGAAAGATATGTGCTGTAAATGTCAACTCCAATGAATTGTATGATTTGATCTTCTACCTTGTGTGCTTCATCAAAAACTGCAATCGGTTTTGAAACATATTCTGCATATGCCTTTTTGTTGAACTTCATAAGCTGAAAATATGCTGCATAGTTCCAGATTGAGTGAGGCGAGGTCAGTGCACGATATTTTTGCTCATAATAATAACACGAGTCCTTGGTGTCATCATGAGGCTCTCCAAGCTTTGGCTTGAACTGGCAGGATTCTTTGACTTTTTTGCCATTCTTCATTGTTGTCTCTTCACAAACGCCTTTCTCACAAGTGAGGCTTCTCTGGATTGCACCTTTTGTGTCTGATTTGAGCAGTGATTCCTGGTCCATCAGCTTGAGGCAGGCAAAATTTGACTTGCCCTTTACTGGCATGAGAAACTTTAGGTCCTTGGAGTACTGGTCCTGTAATTGCTTGGAAGCAGTTACTATAAACGAGCTACCAAAATATCTTGCAAGAGTTGCGGCAATAAGCGATTTTCCAACTCCAGTTGGTGCAGATAAAATAATTGTCTTGTATCCTGACTTGATCTTTTCTTCTATTCCTTGCAAGATCTCTTTTTGTATTTCTCTTGGTTTGTATCCCTCTGGAAAGTGTTCAAGAATAGTCATTTGATTCCGTATGATTTATCATTCAAAAGCTACGTTACTTAATTCCTTGTTTTGATCTCTGGTGTGTTCAAGGTGATAACATGTTATATTTTTAATTAAAATTTTTTAAATTGATAATTACAAAATGCGTATTATTCAGTAGCGACTTTGATCAATTCCGAAATTTGTTTTCCCTTTTTCTGAGATAATCCTGATATTCCGCCAGTCAAACTTTCAGTTGCAATACCTTTCTTCCCAAAAACTTGAACAGCATTTAGAGAAGTGAATCCTGCCATGCACACAAGTAATGACTTGTGAGATCCTTCAAGAGCTTTGTTCAGATTGTCAGGAATTTGTTGTGCCATTAACAATCGTTCCACCTCTCTTGCCTTTGGTACAATTATCTTGCTCTTGTCAATGCCCAGAGTTTTTGCAAGTAGCTCTATTCCTTCCTCACGAGGAGTATACTGTGGGTGTATCCAGATTACCTTGTCATAATCGCCTACGCTTGAGACAGCTTCTTCCAATGAAACCTCGCTACGGCTCTCTTTCTTTGCCATCGATTCAAGATTCTTTTTGTATTTTTGGATTCCATCAGCAACTATGACAACAAAGTTTCCTCCGACACCGCCAAAGTTTGCCATCTGCATTACTGCATATAGCGCAAGTGCGCTGCTCTCACCCATGTCATGACCCTTGTCTACAAAGAATTTCAGCAAACGCTTTGCCTGTACAAAGTCTACTTCATGCTGCCCTGCATATTGCTGTGGCTCGTAAAACTTGAGTCCTTCAGCCTTGCTCTTTGTTCTAATTCCTGCAACATCTTGAGCCGCAATTGGAAATACTACATGCACTGCTTTCTTGCCGTATTTTTCTGATACATATTTACTAAGACCGCCAGATGTTCCACCAGTACCGAATGTACAAACAATTCTAAAGTTATCAAGAGAAAGTCCCTTGTCATGTAATTGTTGATCAATCTCTGCTGCAGTTACAGTTCTGTGTGCTTCAATGTTTGATTGGTTATCGTATTGCTCTGGACAGTAGCAGTTGTAGACCTTTGCAAGAAGCTTTGCTAAATTGATGATGTCTTGTTTTGCCAACAGTTCTTGTGCTTCAGTTATTGCACCATCAAAAATAGTTGGGTCAAACCCAAGCTCAGATAATTGTGATCTGATGTTTGCAGCAGTTGCTCTTGCAACCAAAATATTTGGACTTTCTTTCATACCGGGCGCCGGACAGATGTCCATGTCAAGATTTATGATTCGAATTTTTTCATTTCGTAGTTCCTCAAATACTCCGTCTTGGAGTTTTCGTGAGACAAGGGCAACTACATCAAGTCCAATCTTGGTTAGTTGTCCTAGTGCAATTCCAAAGTTACCTGAAGTTGCTTCAAATATTGTCTGTCCGCTTTTCAATTTTCCTGTGGCAATAGCATCATGGATTATGTTTACTGCAGGTCTCACCTTGATGGAACCTGCAAGCAAGTTAGAATCAAACTTGCCAAAAATTTTCAGATCTTTATCATCTAAATTAATGTTAAATTCTTTTTTTGCACATTCCTTCAAATCTTGTGTTATATCAACAAGCGGTGTTGCGTTGACTACTTTACCATCTTTGTTTTCTAGATGGGGAATCTTGCTCCAGATCTCTTTCTCAAAGCGCTCAAGTAAATTACTGTCAATATTTTGTCCCATTTTGTCTTCAGAGCTTGTTGGGCAAAATGATCTTATAAATCGTATACCAACTTTCCTACCGTGTTTTAGGAGATTTCATGTGGGAAAATCCACTCATCCAATCTTGTCAAACTTTTGAAGACTCTTCCATAGGTACCATGTTGCAACGCTTCTGTATGGTCTCCATCTGTCTCCAAATTTTTCAGTCTCCTTGGGCTTTGGCATCGCTTTTAATGAAAATGCCATTTGTACACCTCTTCGCAAGCCAAGGTCTCCTACGGGAAACACATCCATTCTTCCAAGCGAGAAGATCAAAAACATCTCAGCTGTCCACCTTCCAATTCCCTTGACCTGGGTTAGCTGAGCTATCACATCCTCGTCATTCATCTTTGAGATTGCTTTCATGTCCAGTTTTCCAGTCTCCACATGTTTTGCTAGGTCCTTTAGATACTCTACCTTCATGCCAGACAAGCCGACTGTACGGAGTTTGGATTTTCTTGTGGCAAGAACTTCAGATGCTGTTGGAAACTTGGGATACAATCCCTTGAACCTCTTGAAGATTGCATCTGCAGCACCTGTTGCAAGTTGCTGGGAAATTATTGATTCTACAAGCACTGCAAAATGCTGGCTCTTTTTCGTTAACTTGAACTCGCCAACGGTACCAATGATATCACCAAGCACAGGATCTTTTCTAAGAAATTTTACCGCATCGTGTTGTTTCATTTAGTTTGGTTCCGGATGTATTGTAACTATGGCATTTTTTATCTGGGCCTTGATTTTATTTTCTATATTGGAAACAATGTCGTGCACTTCTTCTATTGTAAGATCTTTTTCAAACGAACAGTCAATGTCCACCTTGAATATGTCCTGCAGGTGTAATGTTATCACTCGCCCAACTTTTTTTACCTTGGGATATTCTTTTATAATATTTGCAACCTGCTCCTCTATTGTTATGTCCTCTACAGGAATGCTCTCTGGAATTGAGATATACGGCTCTAAGTGTATCGTAATATGATTGACATTTGAGACAGATTGTTTTATCTGGGACTCAATCTCATCGGATACATTATGTGCATCCTCAAGTGACATGTTTCTGTCAACCAAAACATGCAGGCTGATGAACACGCCATTTTCTGCAGTAAAGGAGCTTACATTGTGAATGCCTTTTACTCCTGGTACCGATGATGAAACTTTGTTTATGATATAATCTGCAGGAACATCTTTCCAAGTTGGCTCAAAGTGAACAGTGACATTAGAATTTGCAATTGCATTTTTGATATTTTTTTCCACGTTTGCACTGATCTTGTGAGCTTCTTCAAAACTTGATGCAGCACTAAGGGATATGGTAATTTCAGTAAAGATATCACTGCCTGATCTGCGTATCTGCACAGAGTCGGTCTTCATCACTCCTGCAGTACTGCTTGCAATATCGTGAACTCTTTTGACCATGTTTGCTGGTACCGCATCAGTAAGCTCAAGGCCGCTCTTGTAGATCAATTTCAAGCTCAGCGCAGCAAGCAGGCCTCCAAGGATTAATGCAGCAATATTGTCACCCTGGTAGAATCCTATTATCACAAATACGATTCCTACCAATGCAACAGATGTTGCACCCATGTCCATGAACGCATGATACAGGTCTACTGTAAGCGAAGAACCATCTGTCTTTTCTAATGCTCTTCTTAGGATGAAAATCCTGAAAAATATTGAGCCTAGCGTATAGACTGCCGCTATTATTGCAAGAACTCCAGGCAAGACCTCGGGTTTTGGTTCCTGGAATCTTGATATTGATTCGTAAACAAAAAACGATGAAATTACAAGAATTATGATTCCTGCCACAAAACTGCCCATCGTCTCAATCTTTCCATGCCCATAGGTGTGTTCCCTGTCCGGCGGCTTGGTAGACCATTTGGCAGCAACAAGCAAGACCATGGTCACTATCGAATCAAGTATTGCATGAATACTGTCTGTGACAAGTGCCAAGCTGTTAGAAGTAATTCCTATCAAAAATTCTACCGCAAACGCAGAAAGTATTACTGTAAGCGAAATTTTTAGAGCATTTGTCTTGATGTTTTGGCTGGTCAACTCTTGTCCAACCCCAACATCTCTAGTATGTCATCAAAGTTTTCTCTTGATTGATCATGCTTGTATTTTTTGAGAGGTCCAATCATTTTTTTCTTGCTTGGAATTTTTATAATATTTTTTACAATGCTTGAAAGTGCAGATCCAATGAATATTGATTGCGTAGCTGATGTAACATTTGAAGTTCTTCTGTTTGTGCTGCCACTTTCAAAGTCAATAATGCATGGAGATTTTCCAACGATGACATGCTTGTGGATGTAGCTTAGCTCACCATGATCAAGATGCATGTTATCCAGATTATAACAATCCTCCAAGACTTGCCTTACAACAGATCTCAGCTTGGCAGCACTGCCCCTACCCTTTAGCTCCCTTACCCAGTCTGTTATTTTTTTGCCTTCAACGTACTCCATCACCAAGAAATTTTTGCTGCTTGCAATCAACTTGGGACCAACACCTGCCTTGTTTGCAATCTGCAATAGATTTGCCTCGCTCTTCATCTCTTGTCTGCTTGAATCAATTCTTCGAATCTTTAATGCCACATCTTTTTTGCCAAACCTAGACAGTACCACAACTCCAACGTATCCCTTGCCCAAGACATGGATGTTGTTCAAGATTGTCTCGCCCTGAAATGATATCTTGGTAATTCCAAGTTTTTTAAGTTCTGCATGTCTTCTTGCAAGCTCACCCATTGTAGCCTTGGGATATCCTAGTATCAGTGAGTATGGTTCTTTGACAAGCTTACTTGTTGAGACCAAAGATGAGTCCATTGGTAGAGGTTAACTCAGCCAGAGCCTTTTTAATGGATTTGCTTGTTACCTGATGGCCCCCTGATATGACAAAACTGCGCTTCATGTCCGGAATAATCCCACTTGGAATGCCTGCATTTGCCAGATTTTTTCTCAAAAGTGACTGTAAGAATTTTTTTGCATCATGGAACTCTCTTTGCTGTAACGACAGGATCTTTCCCTGGTCATCAACCCAGGTTAGCTTGTTCTTGGAATTTCGCAAAATAAAGCTCTCTGATTCTGGTTTTCTGAACACATCAGGACCATTTTTGACCATGAACTTTTCAATTGTAGTTGAATGCAGCAAGAAAAACATTGCAGCTTCCGACTTTTCATCAGATGTTGCACCTTTTCGCAAGACCTTGAATCCGCCAAGCTCAAGCTGTACTGCAAGTGCACTTGATCCCCTTTTTACCTGTCCCCAAATTATATCCGGACTTCGTTTCTTGTAACCAAATTTTACTACCAAAACATTTCTTAGATTGTTTTTGTCTGGCAAGGATTTTTTTCCATTGAAAAATACAAGCGATTGTTTTTTCAGAAAAGCCCTTGCCGCAAGTATGAATGTGCCAAAGTTTTGTGCAGAGATTGCAGTGCCAAGGTTTCTGTTGCTGTCTATGGGATCTATTAACACAAATGCAGTCTCAAACTTTTTTGTAGGACTTCCTATCACTTGACCTTGAGAAAAGTTTGCAGCAGCTTCTAAAACTTTAACAAAACTTCCATAATGATAAATTAATACTTCAGATACATATCCACCAAATCCTTCTGTTGCAATCTCTGCACCATAGATTCCAATTCCTCTCAGAAACTTTTTGAGTAGTCTCACCTCATCTTTTTTAATTCCATCTAGATTTTCAAGAATGAATCTAGTGTGAAACGATGACCTGTCAGCTGCGCTCTTCCACTGACCTTTCTCGACATCATAACAAGGAACAACGTTTACCTTGGTATCGCCTACTTCTGCCTCGACATACGGATGTTCTGAGTATCTCACATACGGATGGAATTTTTTCATGGAACCAAATCCGATTTCTCTACCAATCTTCTCAAACTCTTTCTCGTCTTGACAAAGATATCCAGATCCAGCTTGCCCTTGAGCCATGTTCCCTTTGCATAAGACCCACCAAGCTCTACTCCAGTGACCTCCGAATATTTTGCGGCTTCTTTTTTTACCAATTCAAGCAACTGTACGGCAAGTTTCCCAATCTTTTCTTCTTCTTGTCTTTCTGGGATTGCAATCTTTCTTGCATTATCTAAAATATTTTTCATTGAGCTAAAACCACCTGCAAATCAGAATATATCGGCCCACTAGGGGTTAAGACGCTTTGCTTCAACTTTAACTCTGTCATAGTATATTTTCCTAAAGATACTTTCTTGAATCTTTCAATGGTACCTGAAATGTCGTCAATCCTGTTCTTTACCCTAAATATTGTAAGATGAGGCTTGAATGGCTTATCTGGTCTAAATCCCAGGGGACCGAGTTTTTTCTCCACCTGGGACGCAAGATCCATCAACTGTTTTGATGACTGGTCGTCTACTCCGATCCATATGACTCTAGGAGACCTTGGATTTGGAAAGGCCCCAACATGGGTAAATTCTACCTCAAACTTT
>Ga0310811_10010446_pt1 | contig 11991 bp, 10 predicted proteins | sample YCmetagenome_FD_207642 | JGI IMG/M metagenome (GOLD analysis project Ga0310811, IMG submission 207642) | Soil microbial communities from experimental microcosm in Duke University, North Carolina, United States - YC | ecosystem: Engineered > Artificial ecosystem > Soil microcosm > Unclassified ...
GCGGTCCTTCATGATCGGCCGTAGGGCCCGCCGGCAGACCGCGGCTAGAACAGCGGCCAGGGGACCGCGCGCCAGTCGTCTCCCGGTTCGGGGAACACGCCGGTGGACGACAGCTTTTCGGCCCGTTCGACGATCGCGCCGATTTCCACGCCGGTGAGGTGTGCGGACAGCTCGTCGCCGAGACCGTTGTAGATCTTCTCCGGCAGGGCGCGCAGTTTCTCCGCCGCGTCTTCCGGCAGGGCGTCGCCGATCCAGCCCCACAGCACGGTGCGCAGCTTCGGCTCGGCGTGCAGGCAGACGCCGTGGTCCACGCCGTAGACGTGGCCGTCGACGCCGGCGAGCACGTGCCCGCCCTTGCGGTCGGTGTTGTTGGCGATGATGTCCAGGACCGCCAGGTCGCGGACGCCCGGGTGGTCGGCGTGCGTGAGGACCGCGGGGTCACCGGACCGGTCCTGTGCGCTGAGCACCACGCGCCAGCCGTCGGGCACGTCTTCCGGCGCCCGGATGTCGACCAGTTCCTCGTCGGTGGTCTCCACCCACAGTTGCACCATGCCGGCGCCGTAGGGCCCGTCACGCAGCACGGTGGGCGGGATGCTGCCGAGGCCGGAGGCGTCCGACAGCACGTACGTCGCGACCTCACGGCCGGCCAGCGTGCCGTCGGGGAAGTCCCACAGCGGGCGCTCCCCGGACACGGGCTTGTACACCGCGTGCCCGCTCATCCCGTCGAGTTCGATCGTGCAGTACAGCGTGACGTTGGAGGCGTCCACGAGCCGGCCCTCGACTTCGAGCCGGCCGTGCGCCAGGAGATCCTTGGCTCCCGGGTCCGTCGGAGGAGTCACCGCCACCTAGCCTTCGCTGAGGTCGGTCTCACGGCGATAGCCGTTCTGACGCGGACAGATGTGACCGGCAGGGTCGAGCGGCTCACCGCACAGCGGGCAGGGTTTGCGGCCCGCCTTGACGACCCGGTCGGCGCGCTCGGCGAAGGCGCGGGCGGCGGCGGGTGTCAGGAACACGCGCACCGCGTCGGGGCCTTCTTCGGTGTCGTCGAGCACGACGGTCTCGTCCACCTCGCCCTCGGTGATGGCCAGGAGTTCGATCACCACCGCCTTGCTCTCCGCGTCCCAGCCCAGTCCCATGGTGCCGACGCGGAACTCCTCCTCGACCGGCACCTGGAGCGGGTCGACGTCGACGAGATCATCCGGCACGCTCTCCGGAACGTCGGCGCCGAAGCGGTTCGCGACCTCTTCGAGCAGCGAACCGAGGCGCTCGGCGAGCACCGCGACCTGCTGCTTCTCGATGGTCACGCTGACGGTGCGGACGTCCTCGGACGCCTGCAGGTAAAATGTGCGGTCCCCGGGCTCCCCGACGGTCCCTGCGACGAACCGGTCGGGCTGGCGGAAGACATGGATTACACGAGCCATGGCACCCCCGACCCTAAGCCACCCTTCCATGATCGGCATCCGCCGCCCTCGTGTTTCAGTGTAGGCGAGCACGCTGGGAAACCGGGCGACGACGGTGCAGATACGGCACGCGAGATTTCGTCCCGGATCGTCGGTGGGCACCGCTATGGTGGCCAGGTGGTCGAGATCTCACCGTACGGCGCCTGGAACTCCCCGGTCGGCGCCGCGGGGGTGGCGGCGGCGGGGGAAAGCGCGCAGTGGCTGGACGTTGTCGACGGCGAGGTGTGGTGGGCGGAGTCCCGGCCATCGGAAGGCGGCCGGATCACGCTGTTACGCCGGCGAAACGACGGGCGGGTCGAGGAGCTGCTGCCCGCGCCGTGGAACGCGCGTAACCGCCTTCACGAGTACGGCGGTCGCCCGTGGCTGGTGCGCGGCCGGTTGTTGTTCTTCACGCACTGGGACGACCAGCGCGTCCATGTCCGCGATCTGGACAGCGGCGAGTTCTCGCCGGTGACGCCCGAACCGCCGACCCCGCAGGGTGTCCGGTACGGCGATCTCCGGCCCGGGCCGGAGGGCGAGGTGTGGGCCGTCCGTGAGACGAGCACCGGTCCGCGGCGCACCGACATCAGGCGCGATCTGGTCGCGCTCCGGCCCGGCGCCGCGCCGCGATCGCTGTCGGCGAGCCACCATTTCCTGACCGCGCCGCAACGCTCTCCCGACGGCCGGCACGCGGCGTGGCTCGGCTGGAACCATCCCGCGATGCCCTGGGACGAAACGGAACTCTGCGTCGCCGAGGTCGCCGCCGACGGCACGTTCGGCCCGCATCGCGTGCTCGCCGGCGGCCCCGGTGTCTCGGTGTGCCAGCTCGAATGGGACTCCCCCGACTCCCTGCTCGCGCTGCTCGACCCGGACGGCTGGTGGAACCTGCACCGGATCGCGTTGGACGGGCGATCCGAGAACCTAGCCCCGCTCGCCGCCGAACTCGGCGGACCGCTGTGGAAGCCCGGGGTCCGCTGGTTCGTGCCGCTGGGCGGGGGCAGGCACGCCGTGCTGAAGTCGGACCGGCTCGCGGTGCTGGACGAGAACACCGCCACGGTCACGGATGTCCCCACCACGCGGACGACGTGGGCGACCACCTTCGCGCCGTTCGGCGACGGGATCGCCGGGATCGCCGCCGCCCCGGACCGGGAACCCTCGGTGGTGCGCGTGGATCTCGACGACGGCGCCGTCGTCGAACTCGGTCGGGACAAACCGGCGCCCGTTCCCGCCGAGTACCTGTCCATCCCGGAAGAGCGCGTCTTCACCGGGCCCGACGGCGAACGGATCCCGGCCTACCTGTACCGGCCCGCCAACCCCGGCCACGCGGCACCCGAGGGCGAGCGTCCGCCCTATCTCGTCCACGTGCACGGCGGCCCCACGGGCCGCTGCTCCCCCGTGCTGAACCTCGACTTCGCGTACTTCACCAGCCGGGGCATCGGCGTCGTCGCGGTCGACTACGGCGGGTCGACCGGTTACGGCAGGCGGTACCGGGAGCGGCTGCGCGGACAGTGGGGCGTGGTCGACGTGCGCGACTGTGTCGTGGTCGCGGACGCGCTGGTCGCCGAGGGCATCGCCGACCCGGACCGGCTGGCGATCCGCGGGGGCAGCGCCGGCGGGTTCACCTCGGCGGCGGCCATCACCGGTGAAGGGACCTACCGCGCGGCGACGATCAAGTACCCCATCGTCGACCTGTCCAGCTGGATCGGCGAGACGCACGACTTCGAATCGCGCTATCTGGAGGGACTGATCGGCCCGCTGCCGGAGACCGAGCAGCGCTACGTCGACCGGTCACCGCTCGCGCACGCGGACCGGCTGGCCGGCCCGGTGCTGTTCCTGCAGGGCCTCGACGATCAGATCTGTCCGCCCGAGCAGGCCGACCGGTTCGTCGCCGCGTTGGCGGGCAAGGGAATCCCGCACGCCTACCTGACCTTCGAGGGTGAGCAGCACGGTTTCCGCAAGCGGGAGACGGTGATCGCCGCACTGGAGGCCGAATTGTCCTTCTACGGCCAGGTCTTCGGCTTTCCCACGCCCGGCGTGCCGCGGCTGGAGCTGCGCGGGTGAAGCTCTCGCCCGGGGACACGGTGGCGCTGGTCGCGCCGTCCGGTCCCGCCGCGCCCGAGTTGCTGGACCGGGCGGCCGAGGCGCTGCGCGCCTGGGATCTGGTGGTCAAGCGGTTCGACACGGCATGCCCGACGAGGAAGTACCTCTCCGACAGCGACACCCGGCGCGCCGAACGGTTCCAGGCGGCCTGGACCGACCCCTCGGTGCGGGCGGTGTTCGCCGCGCGGGGCGGGTACGGCACGCAGCGCATGCTCGACCTGCTGGACTGGCCGGCCCTGCGCGCCGCGGGCGCGAAGATCTTCGCGGGTTCGAGCGACCTCACGGCGCTGCATCAGGCGATCGCCGCGCACCTCGGCTTGCCGACGCTGTTCTCGCCCATGCCGGCGGGCGCGCTCTGGGACGAGGTGTCCGCCGGACACCTGCGGCGCACCCTGTTCGAGTCGGAGACCGTGTTGCGCGGCACCGGCTGCCTGGTCCCGGGCCGGGCCCGGGGCGTGCTCACCGGTGGCACGCTGAGCATGCTCGCCGCCGGTGTCGGGACGCCCGAACACCGGCCCCCGGAAACCGGGATCGTCGTGCTCGAAGACGTCGGCGAGGCGCTCTACCGGCTCGACCGGCTGGTGACCCAGTTGCTGCGCTCGGGCTGGTTCGACGGCGTCCGCGGGATCGTGCTCGGTTCCTGGTCGAACTGCGGCGACGCGGAGGATGTCCGCGCCCTCATGCTGGAACGGCTCGGCCCGCTCGGTGTCCCGATCCTGGGTGATCTCCGCTTCGGCCACTGTCCGGGCGCGCTGACCATCCCGCTCGGCGTCGAGGCCGTGTTGGACGCCGAGGCGGGCACCCTCACCATGGTCGGAGGAGGGTGAGATGCGACTTTCCAGCGAGACGGCGAAAGAGCGGTTCACGGCGGCGCGGGTCGCCCGGCTGGCGACGGTGGACGCCCAGGGCGTGCCGCACCTGGTGCCGGTCACCTTCGCCGTGCACGACGACGAGATCGTCTTCGCCGTCGACCACAAGCCCAAGACCACGCGGAACCTGCGCCGCCTGCGCAACATCGCGGCCAATCCGGCAGTCGGGTTCCTCGCCGACGGCTACGACGAGGACTGGACGCGACTGTGGTGGGTGCGCGCCGACGGGTTCGCCACGGTGGTGACCGACTCGGCCGACCGGGCCGCGCCGGTGAACTGGTTGTGCGCGAAATACCGGCAGTATGCGGACCGCCCGCCCGAAGGGCCGGTGGTCCGCACGACGGTCACTGCTTGGCGGGGGTGGGCGGCGAGCTGATGAAGTCCGGCACGGTCTGCTTACGCCAGGCGGCGATGAGGCCGAGCGGGTCAGGCCGCAGCAGCGACGCGGCCGCGTAGATGCCCAGCGCCACGGCGATGACGACGAACCACCAGTCGTAGAGCGCCTGCTCGCCCGTCGGGTAGTAGGCCATGACCAGGAACACCGAGACCCCGACCACCACGGCGAGATGCCGGCGCCGCCACGGGAAGGCCGAGGCGATGACGAAGCCCCAGGTCAGGTACCACGGCAGGGTCGGCGGGGCGAGCACCGCGGCGGCCAGCAGGGTCACCGCCATCCGGAAGATCGCCTCGTTGCCGCCGTAGCGCGACTTCCACCACTGGCGCCCGAAGAACACCACCAGGGTGATCACGGACAGCGCCCGGGCGACCGTGACGAACGGGGATTCCGGCACGTTGATGACCAGATGCACCAGCGTGTAGACGATCTGGCCGACACCCGTGGCCGGGTTCAGCCAGTTGGTGACCAGGGTCGGCGCCTGGAGGCCGGTGACCCAGCCGAGGTTGAACGAGCCGAGCGAGACCCAGGTGCCCAGGACGAACACCGGCAGGAAGATGCCGACCGAGGCCGCGCCGGCCTTGAGGAAGTTTCGGGTCCGGTTGTCGCCGGGCAGGTGATTGGTCCACACCCAGACCAGGAACGGCAGCGCGAGCGCGGCCGTCGGCTTGATCAGCATCCCCATCGTGACCAGCACGATCGACAGCGAATGCTTGCGTTCCAGCGCCGCGAGCACGCCGGTGGCGAGGAAGCCGAGCATCATCGCGTCGTTGTGCGGGCCGCCGAAGAGGTGGATCACGGTCATCGGGCTGGCCACCGCCAGCCACAGGGTGATCGGCAGTTTGCCACCCAGATGCCGCACCAGTCCGGGCAGCGCCCAGACCATCGCGCCGAGACCGAGCAGCAGCACCAGCCGCATCACGATCACGCCGATGATCACGTTGTCCCCGATGAGCGCCACCACTCCCTTGGCCACCAGCAGGAACAGCGGGCCGTAGGGGGCGGGCGTGGTCTGCCAGACGGGGTGCACGTTCTGCACGATGTTCGGCAGGATCGTCAGCTCGGCCGGGCCGTGCGCGTACGGGTCGAGCCCGTGCAGCAGCTGCGCGCCCTGACCGAGGTAGGAGAACACGTCACGGGTGAACAGCGGCGGCGAGATCAGCAGCGGGGCCATCCAGCACCCCGCGGCGATCAGGATCTGTCTGCTGCCGATCCGCCCGGCCAGCATGTACCGCCCGAGCCGTACCCAGGCCCACACCACGAGGCCGAAACCGGCGTAGAGCACGGCGTTGGCCAGCATCTGCCCGTGCCCGTAGCGGACCCAGGACAGTGGCCCGGTGCCGATGATCGGGTCACGGATCAGAATTCCACCGGCGCCGAGCGCGCCGATCAGCAACAGGACGCTGCCGACGGTCCCCATCAGCGTCGTACGGACGGGGAACGGGGACGCCTCGGCGTCGCGCGCCTCCACCGGGTGCACCTCGGCCGGCGCCCCGGTCGCCGGAGCCCCCGGCGCGGGATCAGTAGTGGTCGCCATGTCGTTGAAGGAGATTACACAGGTCGGCCCCACCGAGTCGCGGCGGCTTGACATTCCGGGTGTCAAAATTGTATTTGCGCGCGCGCAGCCACCCCACCGGGCAACGCGGCCAGCAGTGACTTCGTGTAGTCGTGCCGGGGTTCGAGCAGGGTTTGCGCCACGGTGCCGACCTCGACGAGCCGGCCTCGGTGCATCACGGCCACCCGGTCGGCGATGGTCCAGGCGAGACCGAGATCATGCGTGATGACCAGCGCGGCGAGACCAAGTTCACGTCGCAGCCGCAACAACAGCCCCAGGATCTCGCCGCGGACCGACGCGTCGAGCGAGGCCACCGGTTCGTCGGCGACCAGCACGCCGGGCCGCAGCGCGAGGGCTCCGGCGATCACCACTCGCTGACGCTGGCCGCCGGACAGCTCATGGGGCAACCGGCCCAGGAACGCCTCGGCGGGCCGGAGCTCGGCGGCCTCCAGCGCGGCGACGACGATTTCCCGCTCGTCGCCGGGAAGGCGGTGGATACGCGGACCTTCGGCGACGGCTTCATACACCGTGTGACGGGGGTTCAACGCGCTGGCAGGGTCCTGCGGCACGAGCTGGACCTGGCGCCGGAACCGCTTCAACCCGGCGCCGGAGGCGGGCACCGGGGCACCCGCGTAGGTCACCGTGCCGGAGGTCGGTTTCCGCAGGGCCAGCAGTGTCCGGGCCAGCGTGGTCTTGCCGGAGCCCGACTGCCCGACCAGCGCGACGATCTCGTCGCGCCGCACCTGGAGATCGACTCCGGCGACGGCGTCGATTCGTCCTCCGGTGCGGTCGCGGAAGACCACCCGCAGGTCCCGGGCGGCCAGCAGCACGTCGGCCCTCTCCCGGCGGGCCGCCTCGGGAGGTTCGGGGGGCAGCGGGGTGCTGGTGGCGGGGGCGAACCGGGACGCGGGATCGCCGACGGTCGGGAACGCGGCGGCCAGCGCCCGGGTGTGGTCGTGCCGCGGGGCGGTCATGAGCTGCCCGGATCCACCGTGCTCGACCACTTCGCCCTGGTACATCACGGCGATCCGGGCGCAGGTGGCGGCGAGCACGGACAGGTCGTGGCTGATCATGATCAACCCCAGCCCGTGCTCGGCGACCAGCCGGCCGAGCAGATCCAGGATCTGGGCCTGCACGATCACGTCGAGCGCGGTGGTCGGTTCGTCGGCGATGATCAACCGCGGCCGGCAGGCCAGCGCCATCGCGATCATCACCCGTTGTTTCTGGCCGCCGGAGAGCTCGTGCGGGTAGGCGCCGGCGCGGGCGGGCGGCAGATCCACCTGCTCCAGCAGCGCGGCGACCCGCGCCTTGACCGCGCTTTCGGGCAGCGGTTCGGGGGCGTGCAGCCGGATCGGCTCGGCGATCTGCGTGCCGACCCGCCGTACCGGGTTGAGTGCGTGCATGGCGCCCTGGAAGACCACCGAAGCCCCGGCCCAGCGCACCGCGCGCAGCCGCCCCCACCGCATGGCCGTGACGTCCTCGCCGTCGAGCATGATCTCGCCGGTGACCCGCGCGGATTTGGGCAGCAGCCGCAACACGCTCATGGCCACGGTCGACTTGCCCGAACCCGACTCGCCGGCGATACCGAGCGTGTCGCCCGGCGCCAGGCTCAGGTTCACGCCCTTGACCGCTTCGACCTCGCCATCGCGGGTGCGGTAGGTGACGCCGAGGTTTTTCAGTTCCAGCAAGGCGGTCATGCCGGTTCCCCCTTCTCGCGCACCCGGGTGAGCCGGCTCACCGGGTCCCTCGCAGGCGCGGGTCGAGCACGGTCTCCAGTGCCCTGCCGACGAGCGTGAAGCACAGCACGATGACGACGATCGCGGCGCCCGGCGGAACCAGGTACCACCAGGCGCCGCCGGTCACCGCCCCCGAGGTCAGGGCCCGTTGCAGCATGGATCCCCAGGACACCACGCTCGGGTCGCCCAGGCCGAGGAAGGACAGGGTGGCCTCGGCGATGATCGAGTTGCCGACCACCAGCGTGGTGTTGGCCAGCACGAGCGGCAGCACGCCCGGCAGCACATGCTTGCCGACGATGTGCAGGTGGCCGCCGCCGAGTGCCTTCGCGCGCTCGATGTAGGGCCGGCTCTCGATGGTCAGGGTCTGGGCCCGGACCAGCCGCGCGGTGGTGGGCCACGACGTCACGCCGATCGCGAGGATGATGGTGGCGACACCTTGTGGCAGCACGCTGGACAACGCGATGGCCAGCACCAGCGAGGGCAGTACGAGGAAGAAGTCGGTGAAGCGCAACAGGATCCCCGACACCCAGCCCCCGAAGTGCGCGGCCGCGATTCCGGCGATCGTGCCGATGACCACCGACAGGACGGTCGCGGAAACGCCGACCAGCAGGGAGATCCGCGCTCCCCACAGGGTCAGCAGCAGCACCGAGCGGCCGTCGACGTCGGTGCCGAGCGGGAACCGCCCGCTCGGGGGCCGCAGCGGCAGGCCCGGGGCGTGGATGACGTCCAGCTCCGCCGCATCGGTGATCACCGGTGCCAGCAGGGCCAGCACCACGACGACCACCAGCACCGCCAAGCCGGCGAGCCCACCGCGGTCGGCGGTGAACTCGCGCCAGATCCCCGCGAGCGCCGCGCGCCGCCGCTGCCGGGTGATCGCGCTCATCGCGCCCGCACCCGCGGATCGAGCACCCGGTAGAGCAGCTCGGCGATCAGGTTCAGCACGATCACCGAACCGGCCAGCACCACGAAAATCCCCTGCAGCAACGGAAGATCCGGCACGCGCAGCGCCTGGTAGGTGAGATAGCCCAGGCCTGGCCAGGAGAACACCGACTCGACGGTGACCGTGCCCGAGACCACCAGGCCGAACTGGAGGAAGATCAGCGTGATGGTGGGCAGCAGCGCGTTCGGCACGGCGTGGCGGCGGCGGACGAGGTCGTCGCGCAGACCCTTGGCCCTGGCCGTGGTGAGGTATTCGGCGTTCATCTCGCCGAGCAGCGAAGACCGCATCACCAGCAGGTACTGCGCGTAGACCACGGACAGCAGCGTCACGCACGGCAGCACCAGGTGATGCGCCACGTCGAGCACCTGCGGGAGGAATTCCGGCGGGGTGTCCGGCGAACGCATTCCGCCGGAGGGGAACAGCCCCCGCGTGGCGATCAGCAGCAGCAACCCGAGCCAGAACTGCGGAACCGACCACAGCGTGACCGCCACTCCGGTGTGCGCCTTGTCGAACATGCTGCCCCGCCGCCACGCCGCGCGGACACCGAGCCAGAGCCCGAGCACGACCGCCAGTGCCGTGGCCGTGCCCACCAGCAACACCGTCGGCCAGAACCGTTCGGCGATCAGATCCGCGACCGGCCGGTTGTAGGCGTAGGACGTGCCGAGGTCGCCGTGCAACAGACCGCCGACATAGTCGAGGAACTGCCGGTACATCGGCTTGTCCACGCCCAGACGCTCCCGCAGCTGGGCCAGTTGCACCGGGTCGAACGGCTTCTCGCGGGTCATGGTGGCGACCGGATCGCCCGGGATCATGCGGAACAGCAGGAATCCGAGGACGACGACCAGGAACAGGCTGGCGAGCGCGCCGCCGAGCTTGCCGAGCAGGAACCGGACCGCGCCGGTCCCGCCCCGCCGCTCGTCGGGGTCGATCTCCTCGGCGACCGCGAGCGCCTCACGCACCGCTCACTCCCGGTCTTCCGCGGGCTTCTTCCGCCGCCCGATCGCGGTGCCGGCGACCAGCACGACGACGAACGCGCCCACTCCGATGCCGATCCACACCCCGGCCGAAAGCCCGCCGGAGTCACCGCTTTGCCCGGCGACCGGGGTCGCGCCGTAGAAGGCCCAGTAGCCGCTTTGCTCCATGATCGTGCCGGTCCCGGCGGGTTGTCTGGGCAGATCGGCGAACCGGTCGGAACGGTAGGCCTCCAACGGATTGTCGTAGTCGAGCACGACACTGGGTACCTGCTCGTAGTAGCGCGCCTCGGCCTGTTTCACCAGATCCGCGCGCTTGGCCGGGTCCAGTTCCGCGCTTTCCTGCTGATACAGGTTGTCGAACTCCGGATCGCAGAAGAAGGCGGCGCTGGTGTTGGCACCGGGCACCGAGGGCAGGGCCGCGCAGGTCTGCTTGGCCAGGATGTAGTCCGGGTCGGGAGTCGTTCCCCAGCCGGAGAAGGCCAGGTCGTAGGTGCCGTTGCTGGTCCGCTCGTCGAGCTCGTTGTCGGAGACGAGCTGTTTGGTCACCTTGATCCCGATCGCGCCCAGCCACCCCACCACGTAATCCGCGGCGCGCTGGGAGAAGTCCTCGCTGGAGCGGCCGAGCAGGCGGAGGTCGAGCGGTCTGCCGTCCTTGCCGATCCGGGTGCCGTCCGGGCCCCGCGGATAGCCGGCCTGGTCGAGTTCGGCGTTGGCGGCGGCCACGTCGTAGGTGAAGCGCTGCGCGGGACCGGGATCCCAGTGATAGGCGGGAAAGGCCGACGGGATGATGCCGCCGCCGAGCTGGCCGTAGCCGCCGAGCACCTTGTCGATCAGGGTCTGCGGATCCAGCGCCCTGGCGATCGCCTGCCGCACCCGGACATCGGTGAGCGCGGGATTTCCGTCGCCGATCGGCCGACGGTCGAGGTTCCGCGCGCCCGGATTGATCAGCAGGTCCCGATAGCGGCGGCCGACCGCTTTGTTGGTCGTGATGCCGGGCTGGTCCCGCAGGGTGTCGAACTGGGTCGAGGTGAGCCGGTTGACGACGTCGACCTCGCCGTTGCGCAGCGCGTTGACGGCGGCGTCGGCGTTGGTGTAGCTGATGAACTGCAGTTCGTCGATCTTCGGTTTGCCCCGCCAGTAGTCCGGGTTGGCCTTGAGCCGGATGAGCTGATTGGGCCGGTATTCGGTGATGAGGAACGGGCCGTCCCCGATGCCGACCACCGCGAGCGAGTCGGTGGCCGGGTCGGTGATGTCGGCGATCTTGCTCCAGATGTGCTCGGGCACCACCGGGATGTCGATCGCCGTCATGCTGGCCTGTGGCTTCCTGGTCTTGATCACCAGGGTCGCGTCGTCGGGCGCGGTCACCGTGTCGAAGTTCTCGACGTAGGTTCCGTTGGCTTCCTGCGCGGCCTTGTCGGTCATGATCCGGTTGTAGGTGTACGCGATGTCCTTGGCGGTCATCGGTTGCCCGTCGGACCAGCGGATGCCCTGTCGGATGGTGAAGGTCCAGGTCAGCTTGTCCGCGGCGGTCGTCCAGCCGGTGGCCAGCGCCTGGCTGGGCGTGTTGTCCTCGGCCGAGGGCGGGGTCAGGTACTCCCAGGTCATCCGGCCGACCATGATGCTGGAGGCGAACGAAGCCAGGAACGGATTGAGATGGTCGATTTCCTGGACGAGCGCGACCCGCAGCACGGTGCCGCTCTGCTGCGCCCGCGCGGCCGAGGTGAACGGCCCGGCGACCAGCGCCGGCACCAGGAAGGCGACGGCCACACGCCACCACTTCAGGTTTCTCCGCCCCACAGGTTCTCCGCCTCTCTGGGAATGCCTGAAGCGGAAAAGTAACCATAAATCAGAGCAGTTGCGCAATATCCGCCGAATGGGGGGTCGCCGTAGCAGTCGCCGAAAATCGGGCGGATATGATCTGGTGCCCTTGCCGGCCTCGACGGGGAAGCCGGTGTTCGTGGAGAAGCCGTTGGGACACACAGGG
>Ga0310811_10010447_pt1 | contig 11991 bp, 8 predicted proteins | sample YCmetagenome_FD_207642 | JGI IMG/M metagenome (GOLD analysis project Ga0310811, IMG submission 207642) | Soil microbial communities from experimental microcosm in Duke University, North Carolina, United States - YC | ecosystem: Engineered > Artificial ecosystem > Soil microcosm > Unclassified ...
GGCGGTCGCGAGGTGTTCCAGCGGCTTCGGACCAACTCGGCGATGGAGCTCGTGATTCAACTCGTTCGGCTCGAGCACAGCACGCGTCTCGACAACCTGATCGAGCGCCTCATGGCGGAGCCTGGCCTCGAGGCGACGCGCGACGAGGCGTCGGCCTATATCGATTCCTTGATCAACGTCGGTCTCCTGCGTTTCCGTCCCGTCGTGCCGGACCAGGTGGCCGACTGGGATGTGCCACTCCTGCGTCTCCTCGAGAGCGTCGACGACGAACACGCGGCCGCGGCCGCCGACCTGTTGCATCGTCTTCGCGAGATGGTCGACGCGTTCGTGACCGCGCCGGTGTCGCATCGCGTCGATCTCCTCACTCGGATGCGCGACGCGCTCCGCGAGACTCTGACCGCGCTTGGCGCCACCGCCGTCATCCCGAACGACCTTCCAGTGTTCGAGGACGCAGCGTTGGACGCGCGTTGCACGATTCCTCAATCGCCGGAGATGACTGAAGTGTTGGAGGCGCTCGCCGACCTCGCAGACCTCTGCCTGCCGCTCGAATGGCGCCGCGCAAACCAACTCTCGATGCACCACTTCTTTCAAACGTATTACGCGAAGCGGTCGGTCGGGCGCGTACCCCTCTTGGAATTCTACGAGGACTACTACCGTGAGCATTTCAAGGATGCGTTGAACGAAAAACGGCGCGGGGCAGAGACACCCGGCGCCGGGACGGCCAAGTCGGCGAACCCGTTCGCGCTGGCATCGATCGATCGGATCGACCAGGCGAGAAAGCGAATCGCCAGGATCATCGGCAGTGCGTGGGCTCAGGCCCCCGAGGCCGAGGAGATCGACATTCCGATCGCGAGTCTCCGCGAGGCGTCCGATGGGGCGGGCGTCGCGTTTCGGCGGGACTTCGCCTCGGCCGCGTTCTTCGGCCAGATGGTGTTCGACGTGCGCGCCAACGCGTGGCGATACGTGCTTCGGCGGCCGATAGTGCATCAAGGCTTCGGCAAATTCTTCTCGCGCTTCCTCCACATCCTGCCGCCGTCGCGGTATGCGGAAGTGGTCGAGCGCAATCGCACCTTGACGAGCGACCTGCTGGCCGAAATCAGCGGCGATTCGCACTTCAACGCGAATCTGCATCCACCACTCATGTCCCATGAGTTGGTACATCCCAACGGCGTCGGCACCGAGACCGTAGCAGCGATCTCTGTCGCCGACTTGGATATCGTCGCGGAGCCAGGATGTGACGAGCTTCTTCTCGAGCACCGGGATACGCGAAAACCGCTGTATGCCTTCGATTTAGGATTTCTCAATCCGCTGATGCGGCCGGCGCTCTATCAATTGCTGTCGAACTTCACGATGAGCGGCGGCGCGAGCTTCGACCTGCCGCTCAACCCGAGCGACGGCAGGCCTACCGGCATGTCGGGCATTACCGCGGCTGTCGCTCCAGTCGGGATCGTACGGCGGCCGCGAATCGTTCTGGGGGGCCGGATCGTCGTGGCCCGGCGCCGATGGCTCGTCGAGCACACGGCGTTCCCGCCGGCGGAAGGTGGAGGCGAGGACGACGCCGACGTGTTTCTACGCGTCAACCTTTGGCGCAAGGCGCTCGGCATTCCGGATCGCGTGTACGTCGTGGTCTTCCCGAATCAGGATCACGTCGTTGCGGAAGACGCAAAGGCGCAAATGGACGCGGCGCCGGAGGCGGCCGAGTTGGACGGCGCCGACGTGGACGCAGGGACCGAGCCGGACGAGGGGACTGAACCCGCCGTTAGCTCACCGGTGAAGGCAGGCGAACCGCCGATTGGTCCTACAAGGCCGGACCGACGGTCGCGAGACTACGTGAAGCCGCAGTATATCGATTTCACGAGCCCGCTTCTGGTCGCGCTTTTCATTCGCCTGCCGGTGGGGCTCCGCTCGTTCAAGGTCGTCATCGAAGAGTCCTATCCCGAGCGGAAGGACTTGATCACGGACGGGACGCGTGCGTTCGCGAGCGAGTTGGTCCTCCAGGTGGATCGGGCCAATCGAAACGTCGTCGCCGCCGCGTCGGGCGTGTCCGACGGCGGGGTGGCCTATGCATAACGCTGCCGAGCCGGCGCTGGACGATGGCGAATGGTTGAGCGCACATCTCATGCTTCCGTCCAGTTCAGACATAACAGGCCCGGCGGCCGACGGTGTCGCACTGGACGTCATATTGCCCTTCATCGCTCGATGTCGACAGGAGAAATGGATCGATCGGTTCTTCTTCATTCGGTATCGCGAGGAAGGGCCGCACCTCCGGCTGCGCCTACATGGTTTGCGCGGCCGCCTCGACGAAGACGTTCGTCCGGCGTTGATTCGTCACATACGGGCGGCGTCACCCGGTGCTCGCATTGGCGGCGAGAACGGCGCGGGACCCGAAGCGTGCCCGGTCGCATCGCTCCGTTGGGTCGATTACGTCCCCGAGACGCAGCGCTACGGGGGCCTGCGCGGCCTGCCGATCGCAGAATCATTCTTTCACGCGTCGAGTGACGCCGCGTTGCGACTTCTCGGCGAGACTCGCCACAAGCCGCGGTCGGCGCGTCTTGGACTCTCGCTGTTGTGCATGGTCGCGATCGCGTACGCATTCGACGCCGATCGAGGCCAGGTCGCGGCGTTCCTGGAGCGGTACTCCACTGGATTGCTCGCTGTCGTCGAGCAATGGGACCGACGCGCGGGCGACCTTCGCGAGGGCGCATTCCGCGACGGGTTGGGACGCCAAGAACAGTCGTTGAGCGCGTATGTCGACGAGGCGTGGTCGCGCCTCGACCGCGGTGAGCTCATTTCCGAGGCAATCGACGAGTTGGCGGCGGCCGCCGACAGCGCGTTCGTGGCGCTGCGTGCGTCGAACGCAGTCCCCGTGTCTTCGCCGGTGTTCGCGATCGCGTCCTCGTACATCCACATGATGCATAACCGGATGGGCTTGACGAACGTCGAAGAGGCCTATCTCGGCTATCTCTGCGCCCACGCGCTCTCGGCAACCGGCGTTCGGAGTTAGCCCCCAATGACCACGCTACCGCGCCCTCCACCGCGCCGGCGGGGGACAGTACGACCACAAGTAGCAGTGTCTAATACGCAGGTTCACATAAGAAGGAGGAGCAATGTTCGGCAAACTGAAGCTGAACCTCGAGGACATCCAGGTCGAGTCGTTCGAGACCACGGGCGAAGCGCGCAGCGCCGACGGTACCGTCGTCGGGGCGAGCGGCATCTTGAGCGGCGCCCCGGATTGTTACGCCAGTTGCATGTACGGTAGCTGCGACAGTTGCGAGCGATGCACCGAACCCGGCTTCATCACGGAATGCGACCCGGTCGCGACGTGCACCTGCATGCTCGGCTGCGGCAGCGGCGGCGGTATTTCGGGAGACCCCGACGATCCGACGTGCAGCACCACGAATGCCGACGGCACCTGCATCGCATGCTGCTGAAAACGATCACGACGACAAGAGGTGGCGCCGCCTCTTGTCGTTGTGTCGTACCGTCGACGCGACATTCCCCTTTCCGGTGCCCTCCATGAAGCATTCCTACCTCACACTCGCGCACCGCGCGGGACTCGAAATCGCCTCCAAGGCGATGTGGTCCGGCGATGCGTGCACATGGATGATCACCGTGCCCGATCGCGGGACCGGCGTCCGCGAAGCCGTCCAAACGGTGGCGGGCACGGCGCTCTATCAGGGAGCCGCTGGCATCGGTCTCTTCCTGGCCGAGCTCGCGGCCGTTACCAACGATCCGGAGATGCTCCGGCCGGCACACGGCGCTGCTGTTCATTGCTACGAGACGGCCAACTCACTTCCGCCAGATGTCCTCGGGTTGTACGGTGGCCGTGTCGGTGCACTGTACTTCCTGGCGCGCTTCGCCTTCCTGCATCGTGTGGAGCGATACCGAGAGTGGGCGAACACGTTGCTCGGGATGATTGCGCATCACGAACGCGACGATCGCCACCTCGACGTCATCGGTGGCGGCGCGGGGGCGGCGGGGGCGCTTCTTCGCGTCGCGCATTGGCTCGACTTGCCCACCGCGGCCGATTCGGCTCTGCGGATGGCCGACCACCTCGTGATGAAGGCGATGAAGTCGCCCGATGGATGGTGGTGGGACTTTGGCGGGGTGCAACGGCATCGTGCGCTGACCGGTTTCGCGCACGGGGCGAGCGGTTACGCGTACGGTTTGCTCGAGGCATATGCGTTCAGCGGTAATCCGGACCACCGATATGCGGCGGAGCAGGGGTTCGCGTACGAGAGATCGGTGTTCGACCGGGATGTGCGCAACTGGCCGGACTTTCGCCGCCTGGAGCTCCAGGAGATGGTCGCTACGCCGGAGTCCACAGAGGAGCTCCGTCAGCTCATCCGATCGGGCGGATCGTTCACGCCGTATACGAATCACTTCATGTCTGCCTGGTGCCATGGCGCTCCCGGGATCGCCCTCGCGCGACTGCGCGCCGTCGAGATACTCGGCGATCCCCTCTATGCGGCGGAGGCGAATTTCGTCCTTCCGACGATTGTGGCGAGCACCGTTGATGAAATCCCGCGAAACCACAGCTTGTGCCACGGACTCATGGGCAACTGTGAGACGCTTTTCGAGGCGGCATGCGTGTTGAAAGAAGACGCGTGGCGCGCGAAGGCATTCGACGCGGTCAATGCGGAGATCGAACGATTGGAACGAACGGGCGGAACCTGGAAATCGGGCGTCATCCACAACGCACCCGATCCGAGCCTTCTTGTTGGGTTGGCGGGAACTGGACACTCGCTGCTGCGCATGGCACACCCCGGTGTGCCATCGGTGCTGTTGGTGCGGGGAACGGAGCTGCCAGGCCCCGTGATCTCCGCCGTCCCAGCGACGTCCGTGGCCGTGCGAAACTCGACACTCGACGACTTCTTTCGAAGGACTATTGGCGTCTTCGATCGATTGTGTCCGGATGCGCCGACGTTACGGGCCACGGCGGACGGCTACTCCGATCCGGTCATCGCGCGCGTGTACGAGGTGGCCAAGGCACGCATCGAGCGCGAAGGCGATGTGAACCGGCGTGCGCTGATGACCGACGCCTTCCTGCTCGATCGTGTCGCCTATGAGATGGCGGAGGCCGATGACGATTTCACCGCCGAGCTTCGTGACTCGCTCTTATATCAATCCCCGGACGAGCTGGATTGGGAGGACTCGGAGTTCATGCTGCACCCCCGCATTCGTATGGTGACGTGCCGTTACGACTGGGACGCGTGGCTCAGCAGCGGCGCGTCCGAACCTCCGCGCGTCGAGACCCCGACATCGTATATCACCTACTGCGATAATCATCGTGTCCGATGCAGACGCATCGGTGCGTTCGCGAGAATGGTCTGTGAAGCGCTTGCGACGCCATTCACCGTCGACGCGGCAGCGGCCCATCTGTCCGAGCACGTGAATGTGGAGACCCAAGCGGCGTACACCGCACTTCGCAATCAAGTGCAAGCTCAAATCCGGAACATGCACTCGGGTGGTTTGGTCGTCGCCAACGCCGTTCCTCTGACGCGCGTGCCATGACGATGGCTCGGCCGTCGATGTCCGAAACCCCCGTTCGCGTCGGCGTGATCGATAGTGGATGGGACGCGTCCGTCCCCGATCGCCGGGTCGAACCCGGCGTCGGGTTCGTCGCGACGCACGCGGCGGGCGGCATTTCGATGGTGCGCGATGCACAAGACCGGCATGGACATGGGACGGCCTGCGCTGATCTGATCCTCCAAGTCGCTCCCGAGGCTCGCATTGTCCCTATTCGGATCTTCAGCGAGCGTCTCGAAGCGTCGCCGGCCGCGCTGATTGCCGCGATCGATTGGGCAGTCGCACGGCATCTCGGCCTCATCAATCTGAGCCTGACAACCATTCGCCGCGACGCGTTGGCGCCGCTCTATCGAAGTTGTGAGCTCGCGCGGCGAGCCGGTACGATCGTCGTCGCGGCCGCGGGACCAATCAACGCTCGATCGCTTCCTTCAATCTTCGAACCCGTCATCGGAGTTACCGCCGGACGTTTCGACAACCGACTCGAAGTGCAGTATCGGGATCGCCATGAGGTCGAGTGTGTGGCGAACGGAGTGCAACGCGCGCGCAGCTTGGCTGGCCGGGTGAGGACCTGGAGCGGATCGAGCTTCGCCGCGCCGGTCGTGACGGGGCACATCGCAAACTTTCTCCAGTCGCACCTGGGTGCCACGATTGAGGTTGTCCGCCAGATGCTCGTCAGTCGGTTTGGCTACGCCGGGGCCTCGCCGCTGTCGCCCGTCGCTCAGTGATCGTGTCGCCGTGTGAAGTCGCTGACGATTCGACCAAAGAGCTCGATTGATCGTAAGCGAGACGCAGGATCTCGCGTGAGGTCGAGATACACGATTTCGTCCGGACCATAGCGCGCCTGAATTTGCTGGATCGCGTCCGAGACTCGGTCGGCCGTGCCGTAGACCGTGGGCCACGCAGATCCTTGAAGCATGCGCGTCTCGAAGAGACGGCGAGCGTCCGCTTCCGACGACGCGCATAGTCCAGCAACAGCCACGGCCAGCCGCGACTTCGATGCATTGGCATCGCGAAACTCCGCGCGGTACGCGGCCGCCCCGCTCACATCGTGCTCCTTGGTGTGAAAGAGCGATACCGCGAACGGTGTCCCCAAAGACGCGGCGAGTCGGCCGCTGTCCGCCGATGACCCCAGCACCCAGCACTCCGGAGGTATGCGCGACGCGCGAGGAATCGACGCGCGGCGGGGCGGCTCGGCTCCTTCCTCATATTCACCGGTCAAGTGAAGGCGATTCACGATTTCTCGTGCCAACTTTCCAAACTCCTCCATCGGAAGGCGTGCGGGAGCCAAGCCGTCGTGTTCCACACCGAGGGTCGTCGAGCCCCGAGCAAAGCCAAGGTCGATCCGCCCGGGAAAGATATTCCCGAGCAGAGCGAAATCACTAGCGACGGCCGCGGGCCGGTACGTGCTGATCAGCGTTCCTCCGGTTCCTACACGGATGCGGTTCGTCGATGCGGCCAGGAGAGCGACCACAGATGTGGGGTTGCCCCATGCGCAGTTGCCGACGTGATGCTCGGTCAACCAGTAGCGACCGAAGCCAAGCTGCTCGGCGAGCGCTATGGTCCGTAGCGACGTGGCGAGAGACGAGCGCGGAAGTCGGTCGCTATCCAACATCCCGAAATCGAGAAGTCCAAATCTGCTCAGAGCGTCAGTCACGCGAGACGTGTGTGGTAAGCCCGATGTCGTGAGCTCTCGAAGTCATCGACCTCACCAAAACCCAAATGGTTCGACCCGGCCATGTTTCGGAGGTCCCCCAAATAAGCCGTTGTCGCGGACGGCCGCAACGTGACACTCGCGCGTACGACGGTCTGAGCGTTTGGGTCCGCGACCGTCTCGCTGACGTCAGGAGCAATCAAATCTGGTCGTTGAACACGAACGCCACGCGCCGGACGTCCGGTGACAGTTTTGGAGCGAGCCGACTCACTGCCGCCCCGACCGGCGCATCTCGGCGGAAGCGCCCGCGGAAATGAACGGGGGCTTCAAACTCAACAGATTCCCCGGATCTATTGTCAAAGCTCCAAAGCGCGCGCTCCAATGCAGGTGCGCCGCGGTAACGCGGCCGGTGGAGCCGACGAGGCCGATCTCCTGGCCGCGTTCGACGGTGTCACCGACGGCGACCTTGGGGAGGCTCATGTGGAAGTAGCCGGTCACGATGCCGTCGCCATGATCGATGTACACGACGTTGCCGGCGAGGAAGAAGCTGTCGACCAGTGCCACCACGCCGCGATTCGCCGCGTAGATCGGGTCGCCCGTGGTGCCACGGTAGTCCACGCCAAGGTGGCTGCTGGAGACACGACCGTTGAAGACGCGGCCCGTGCCGAAGCGGCTCGTCACCTTCGACTGGCGCGGCCGCGCGAACGGTTCGGTCCACAGCTGAGGGGTGTCCTGGGCCTTGTGGCCGACCGAGCGGGCGAGCTCGTTCTCGCGTTCGATGCGCGCTTCAGTCTCCGCATCCATCCGGCGCGTGAATTTCGGGTCGACGCGAAGCCGGCTCGCTCGGGCGGGGCGCGCACGCGACTGTCCCGCCGGCGGTGCCTGATGCGGATACTTGAGCGACAGCCTCAGGCTGTCGACCGCGCCCGATTGATGCTCCATCAGAACCTGGGCGACGACGGAATCCGACGCCTCGATCGGAATGGCGCCGAGCGCCTGGAGGCGTTCGCCGTCGAGCGGGCGAAAGTGGAGCGGCTCACCGGCCATCGTGCCCGTCACGCGCACGATCGAGTCTGCTGCGTGGCTCGTGAGGCGATCGATCGTCAATCGCGTAAGTGTCCCCGTCGCCGGTTGGCGCGGCTCGATCTGGAGTCGCGGCCGCTGCGCCGGCACGGCGTACGAAATAGCGATGGTAAGAAGGACAGCGACTGCCCCTCGCATTCGTTGGTGCATGGCACGAAGATACATCAGAGGCCGGTAAGCCCGGCACCGCGTATCCCTCTGTGGGTACAATGATTCGATGGATGTAGTTCGTCGGTTCTCGCTTCTGGCGACGGCCAGCCTGCTGGCCATCGCGGCACTGCTCGGGTCGGTCCGATCGAGACCGACGATGAGCGATGCCGCGGCGGCGCGCCTCGCCCGCGCGACCGCATACTTTGATTCGACGATCGTACTAGCCCGAAACGCAACACCTCAGGGTCCCAAAGGCGATGCGCTGGCCGTTGGCATCACATATCTCGAGCGCGCGCGGCTGGGCCTGGGCAGTCCGTTCCGTCTAGTGGATCAGGCGATTCACGATCCGCGCCTCGACGCTGCAATGCGGCAGCGCGTCGGCTGGGCGCTTCTTGGCCGGCTGCGGCGCGGGGATACGTACGTCATCGATCCCGCGGTTCTCGATGGCATCGGCCCTTGGTCCAGCGATGGGCGCGGAGCCAGCGGACTGGCGCACGTCGAGCTCATCGAACGCGCCGTGCGGTCGGCGTCCGATCCGCGAGCCGGTGAGCTCGCGGTGCGACTCGCTTACATGGTGGCGGCGGGCGGGGGATCGATCTCGCCGTCGAGCGTCTCCGTCGCGGCGGAGGTGGCGTCGCTTGTCCGCGATCGAGAGCTTGCCACAGCCGACCTTCGCGACCTGTTGATCGACGCGGAGGAGAGTCGCACGAACGTGATCGAGCTTCTCGACCGTCGGCGTGCCGCCCGGAACCTGCGCGTCGAGCAGCCGTCGCTCGCCCCGCTCGGAGAGCCGCTGCGCGTGGAAGCGATGAATGCCGTGCCGGCGCTCGTGCGCGCGATCGACACGTTGAATCGAATCCCCGAGGTGCGTCCCGCCCTCACGGCGAGCTACTCGCTCTTGGGCGACCAATTCGGCGCACGAGCGGCGACGCTCGGCAGGCGCCGTCCCGCGATCGGTCAGGTGACAGTCTCGCTCCGCGGCCAGAAGGTAATTCCGGGTTGGGCGCTAAACGATGAGACGCTCGCGGCGCTGTATCCGACCCTCGACACGGGGTCCGACTCGGTGAACCGCGTTGTCGCATTGAGTATTCTGTCGACCGCGGTGTCGATGCGTTCGTTGGCGCAGGAAACGCCGTGGTTCGACGGCGACGCAGGGCCGAGCGCCACGGATATCACCGCCGAATTCAGTCTTGCCGGAATTACCTTCGCGCGTTCGGTGCCGGAGTCCTGGCGCGGCTACTATGTGCGCGAGTTGGGCAATTCACTGCGCGACATGCAGCAGGCGCTTCCGGCGGTGTCGTTCCAGGGGCTGCGCATCCGATTCGGTACCGATCCGCTTCCCGATTCGGCGCTGGCGATGCACGATCCGAACACGCGGACCCTTCAACTCTCCGTGTATACGTCGTCGGGCACGCTGGCGCACGAGCTATCGCACGATCTCGATTGGCAAACGGCTCGTCGTCTGTATGCCGACGGTGGCGGGTACAGCACCGATCGCGCGGTACGCGATCGGCGGGGACCGTTGGCGGCGTCGGTGCGTGGTCTCGGTGAAGCGCGAGTCGTTCGGTCGTTCACCGGGCTGCCGTCGTCGCCGCCGAGCGAGCGTCCTGTCGAGCTCTTCGCGCGCAGCGCGGACTGGTTCGTCGCATCCACGCTTGCGCTCGACGGCCGGTCCAACGGATTCCTCTCGGCGGTCGAAGATCCATTGCTCGCCGGATACGCGGCGGGGGCGCCCGCCGCGGTGGGGACGGTCGGGGTGACATCATTGCTCGACGCGCTCGACCAGATGACGTACGTCTCCGACACCGCCCGCGCGACCTTCGAGGCGGCATGGGGCAATCCCCAGACGCTCGACCCGACGCTCCTCGTTCGACGGGTTCTCGAGACGCCGGTTACCTGGCGCTTTGCTTGGGGAGCGGGCGGGGGGCGTCCCAACCGCGCCGCGTTGCCTGCGTCGCTTCAGCCGGCAGTGTGCTCGCCGGGAAGCTCGCCCGAGGCGAAAGCGCGACGACACCTTCTCTCGCTCGCCGTCGATGCGCGGGCTCGCGGCGCGTTGATGCGGCGGGCGCGGTTCTATCCATCGAGCATGCGCTACGATTGGGTGAACAGCGTCGTCGGGGCGGCGCCCTGGGGGCGCGAGCTCGGTGACGCGCTGGAGTCATCGCTGCGGATGTCGGTCGTCAACGACCTGTCGATGTCGCTCGGTGCTCAGGGCGTAGTGCCGCTCGTGCCGGCGATCTTTCGCTCCAACGACGCGAGCTGCTCGGCGATCGACCGCTGACGCGCGTCGAGCTGGGCGATCAAGCCGACCATCTCGTGATGGCGGATCTCTTCGTCCGTCGGTTCCTTCTGGATGAACGTGAGCGCGCCGCCCGTCTCGAGCCGGCATTCCTTCACGTGAGCTAGTGTGGCGATGCCCTGTCGTCGCGCGGCTGATTCGAGCTCGGACACGGTGATCAGCTCGCGCTCGAGGTGGTGGCGCAGGAGCCGTCCGTTCCGGACGAGGGTATCGGGCTTCCCCTCGATCGCCTCGAGCTTTCCGTAGTGGTACAGCAGCCGCACGAGCACGGCGTTGACAACGAGCAGCGCCGCCGCGCCGACGATGCCGCCGACGAGCGAATTGTCGTTGCCGATGATCGCGTTCTGCACCGTGTTGGAGAGGAGCAGTAGGACGACGAGATCGAACGGATTGAGCTGCGAGAGCTCGCGTTTGCCGGAGAGCCGCAAGCCGATGAGCAGGAACCCGTAGACGATCAGCGTCCGAACGATCTTCTCACCAAAGCCGATGCCGGGCTGGAAGAGGGACTGCCACATTTTTCTGTCGGAGGCGGTGAATGGAGTCTGACCCCCAAAGAACTTTGGGGTCAGACTCCTAAGGGGTTGTTTCGCTACGCCGTGCGGTGAAAGGACCCCGCGCGCGCCCGGGGGCGTCACGGCGGGTTAGTGCCGCTGCGCTTGTTCGGTGGCGTCGGTCGACCGACGCGACAGGCGGTTGCGCAGCGAGCGACGCAAGCGACGTTCGGCGCGGGGGCCTAGCTCCCAACGATCGAGGTGGCGGAGCAGGTAGTCGAGCGAGAAAACGTGTCGCGTGTGGTCGCGATCGCGGTCGAAAACGACGTGCGACCAACCGCGCATGCCGGTGGGCGTATAGCTGTCGCCGCGGAGCCGGAGCTTGTGCCCGGAAATGGCGCGAATGAAGACGCGTTCGTAGCGCGAGCGTGGAAGCGCCCGCACCGGAAACAAATTCGCCCACGTGCAGAGCGTGCCGACGCGCTCGTAGGCGGGCGGCCGGTCGTCGAGCTCGAGAAGGGACGGCGTCGTCCCGCGCATCACCGACTCAATGAGTCGAACCGACCGCGGATCGCCGAGCCGGCAGATGGACGGCCAAAAACGATCCGTGACCCGCCGCGCGATCTGACGGAGAGACAGTGGACGTTCGGACGACCGAACCGGCCAGGCGGCGGCGTTCACGTCGCAGACGAACGGGTTCTCGACGAACGACGTAAAGCGCGCGACCCATCCGCGGCGCGAGCTGTGCGGCTCTGGAACAAAGTCGCGCACGACGGGAATGTCGGTCG
>Ga0310811_10010448_pt1 | contig 11991 bp, 14 predicted proteins | sample YCmetagenome_FD_207642 | JGI IMG/M metagenome (GOLD analysis project Ga0310811, IMG submission 207642) | Soil microbial communities from experimental microcosm in Duke University, North Carolina, United States - YC | ecosystem: Engineered > Artificial ecosystem > Soil microcosm > Unclassified ...
ACTCTCAAAGGACAACTGTTGACGCTGACGGCCTTCGTCGAGGTCGGTCAGCAGGACATGACGCACCTGTTCGTTCCGTTTGGTGATCTCACGAACGGGACCGAAACTTACCCAGGAGGCCGCTACCTCGAGCTCGAGCGGACAGCGACGGGGATCTACGATCTCGATTTCAATCGCGCATTCCACCCGTTTTGCTACTACAACCCGTCGTATGACTGTCCGTATCCGCCGCGTGAGAATCGACTGCCGATCCCGATACGCGCCGGTGAGCGCATGGCCCGTACCGGACACTGAAGACTCCTGTGATCAAAGCCATCGTCTTCGACTTCGACGGCGTGCTCGCCGACTCGGAACCGCTTCACCTGCGCGCCTACCAGCGGGTGCTTTCTCGAGTCGGGATCACCCTCACGCGAGAGGATTACTACACGCGCTACCTTGGCTACGACGATGAAGGGGTGTTCACCAGGCTGGCGGCCGAGCACGGCTTGCCGCTCGACGAGTCGCAACTGCAAACGCTGATCGCCGACAAAGGCACCGTATTCGATGCGGCAATCGGATCGGAAGAGATTCTGTATCCCCGCGCAACTGCCTGCATCACAGCAATGTCGGCGCGCTACCCGCTGGGGATTGCGTCAGGCGCACTTCGGCACGAGATCGAGGCGATCCTTCGCCACCGTGGCCTGCTTCATCACTTTCGCTTCATCGTCGGATCCGGCGACACCGCCCAGAGCAAACCGGCGCCGGACCCTTACCGACGCGCCGTTGAGCTCCACGGGGTTGCTGCGGCCGAGTGCGTCGCCATCGAGGATTCACATTGGGGCATCGTCTCGGCGAAATCGGCCGGGCTGACGTGCGTCGGATTGACGACCACCTATTCCCGCGCCCACCTGACCGAGGCCGACTGGATCGTGGACTCTCTGGACGAGTTCACGCCGGCGCTGATCGAATCGCTGAAGGTCGAACCGCGCTAAGATTAGCCGTGCCGTTTTCGCTCCACCTGAACCCGCGCACCGCGGAGGTCGCCGCAGAACTGCAGAAGGCGTTGAACACGCCTGGCGACGACCTGACGCCGGCAGCGCTGGCGATTGCCCGGGTGGAATACCCATCGCTCGATCCGCAGCCGTACGCCGCAATGCTGGATCGCATGGGCGAAGAGGCGGCGAGGCGTCTCAGAGAGTCCGCTGGCGATCCAATCCACGTCTTCAACGAATACCTGTACGACGAACAGCGCTTCGTCGGTAACCGCGAGCGATACGACGACCCACGCAACAGCTTCATCAACGAAGTGCTGGATCGCCGGACGGGCATTCCGATCAGCCTCGCCGTCGTCTACCTCGAAGTGGCGCGCCGGGCAGGCCTGCACGTCCAAGGCGTAAACTTTCCCGGGCACTTCCTGCTCCGCGCCCGCGACAGCATCACGACCGCCACGCGCTCGGACATGTTGATCATCGATCCATTCCACGGTGGCGCACAGCTGTCCGAATACGATTGCCGTCAGCTGCTCCGCCAGCACGTGGGCGACGAGGCGGCGTTTGACGCCTCCCTGCTTGCGCCAGCGACACGTCACGATATCGTCGTGCGCATCCTGGTCAACCTCAAACGCCTCTACGTCAGGATGCGGTCCTTTCCTCAGGCTCGATTCATCTCGAGCCTGCTGCTCGGCATCGAACCTGCCGCGATCTCAGAGCTGCGCGATCGGGGCCTGCTCGCCTACCACCTGCAGGATTTTGGCGCGGCGCTTCGCGACCTCGAAGAGTATCTGCGCCTTTCCCCGAAGGTCGCGGACCCGGACGAACACGATCTCGTCGCGGACCACGACGCGACCGCCGAGAACGACAACGAAGCGGATGACAACGAGAGCGGGGAGGCGGAAGACGACGCCACCCAGATATGGGAGCACGTGAAGACCCTGCGGAAGCGCGTCGCGGGGCTTAACTAGAAAGCGGTTTCAAAACCTAATCGCGCAGAGTTCGATAAGGATCTCGCGCGGAGATCGCAGAGGTTCCAGAGAATAACGCGGTGGCAACTGCGTTCTTTGCGGTCTCCGCGTGCTCTGCGCGAGGCTCTCTGCGGGTTCTGCTACTCGCTCTCTCGCTCGCGTCTTGTATAGAAAAAATCCTTCAGCCGACCGCAGGCTTCCACGAGCGCGTCGACGGACGCGGCACCGTACGAGAGACGGAGGAATCCCTCGCCGCTTCTCCCAAACGCAGCCCCGGGAATGGTGACGACGTGCGCGCGCTCGAGTATCTCGTTCGCGAGCCGCTCCGAATCGCGTTCGCCGGCGACGCGGACAAAGGCAAAGAATCCACCGTCGGTCGGCGTCCAGTGAAGCGCAGGGATACCCGCCAGCGCCTCGGCCAGGACCGCGCGGCGCGACCGGAGCTCGTCGTGAAACCCGCGGATGTAATTCCAGTCGTCGCGAGCGGCAGCCTCGACGGCGATCTGAGAAATCACCGGCGCGCAGATGATCATCGCGTCTTGAATCTTGAGCGCCTGCTCGCAAATGCTGCGGTCGGCGAGCATGTATCCAACCCGCCAGCCGGTCATCGCAAAAGACTTCGAGAACGTGCCAACGACGATGACGCTTTCGCGCCAGCCAGGAACGGCCGCCGCGCTGGCGTGAACGCCACCGAAGACGAAGTGGAGATAGGTTTCGTCGGACAAGAGGACGATATCGCGCGACGAGAGCTCCGCCACAATTCTTGACAGATCGTCCGGCCGGATTCTCGCGCCGGTGGGATTGCTCGGTGTGCACAGGACAACGGCTTTCGTTCGATTCGTCAGGTGAGGCTCGATGTCCGACCAGCGGGCGGCGAAGCCGGCGGATTCGGAGACCGGCGCTTCGATCGGCACCGCACCAACGGCACGAACCGCCATCTCGTGATTGACGAAATATGGCGCCGCGAGGATGACCTCGTCTCCCGGATCGACCGCCGCCATCGCTGCCAGCATGAAGGCCTGGTTGCCGCCAGCCGTGACGATGAGATCCTCCGGATCGATCTCGACACCGAGGTTGTCCTTGAATCGATCGCGGAGCGCAACTCGGAGGCTGAGCAATCCAGCGTCGGCGGAGTAACGCTGCGCGTCAGGATCCGTCAGCGCGCGCCGGGCCGCCTCGATCGCGACTGGCGGCGGCGGAAAGGCTGGCACTGCCTGGCCAAGGCTGATGACGTTCTTCCCGGCCTCGCGAAGCGCTCCGGCTTTCTGGTTCAACGCGTCGAACGGTGGAATGACGAGTCCCCGCGCGCGAGCCGAGACGCTTGACGGCCTTGAACTCATCTCTAGCGAATGACCGCTGTGCCGGTCGCTGATGTCCTGAGCGAGTCCTGGTGATCAAGGAACCATTGGTAGGTCGTTGCCAGTCCGTCGCTAAGCTTGATGCGATGCTTCCAGCCGAGCGCGTGCAGACGGCTGACGTCGAGCAGCTTTCTCGGCGGGCCATCGGGCTTGCTGGTATCGAACCGCAGCGCAGCGCCGGGATGCACGATGTCTCGCAGGGTCTCGGCAAGCTCTCGAATCGACAGGTCTTCGCCGGTGCCGACATTGATATGACCGAGCTGGTCGTACTCGTTCATCAAGAAGACGCACGCGTCGGCGAGGTCGTCGACGTGCATGAACTCACGACGGGGGGTGCCGGTGCCCCAGATGACCAGTTCCTTCTGTCCTTCGACCTTTGCCTCGTGAAAACGTCGAATCAACGCAGCCATCACGTGTGACTGTGTGAGATCGAAGTTGTCGTTCGGCCCGTAGAGGTTGGTGGGCATCGCCGAGATGAAGTTCGCACCATACTGCCGGCGGTACGCTTCGCACAGCTTGATTCCAGCGATTTTCGCAATCGCGTAGGGCTCGTTCGTCGGTTCGAGGAGTCCCGTCAGCAGATGCTCTTCCGCCATCGGCTGCGGCGCCAGCCGAGGATAGATGCATGAACTGCCGAGGTACAGCAGTTTGCGAACGCCGTATTGATGGGCGGCATGAACCACGGTCGCGTGGATCAGCATGTTGTCGTAAATGAATTCCGCCGGCCGCGTCGAGTTCGCGAAGATCCCGCCAACGGTTCCGGCCGCCAGGAACACGAACTCGGGACGGTTGGCGCGGAACCAGTAGCTGACGGCCGCCTGATCTCTGAGATCCAGCTGATCGCGGGTCGCGGTCAGAAGCTTCGTCGCCCCTGCCTGCTCGAGCCGCCGGACGATGGCGGAACCGACGAGTCCACGGCTGCCGGCGACGAAGATTGCTGCGTCGAGATTCATGAGAAGTGAGTCCACCGGCCGCCGCTGGCGCGTGATGCCCGGCCGCGCGTCAGGGACAGCATATCGGATACCGGCACTGTGCACACGATCGGCCGATCGCGCTCAATGCGGTGTGACGGACACGCGGGTCTTGAACGTTCCCCCAGCATCGCGATCCGTTTCGATCGATACCAGCGCGCCGTCCAAATAGGTCAAGCGGCGATCGGGTCTGCCGTCAGCGTTTTCGTCGAAGGAAGCGCTCTTGAGCGAGCCATCCTCGTAGGACTCCCACTTGTCCGGCGTGCCGTCGTGATTGGTGTCTTCCTCGGCGCTCGTGAGCACGCCGGTCTCGTAATGCTCCCAGCGATCGATCTTCATCTCGTCTGCGGTCGATGACATCTCGACACGCTGCGGTTTTCCGTCGGCGCCGACAAACGCCCACGCGTCCGCCTTGCCATCGTTCTTACGCGAGAAACCAACTTTCGTCAGCTTGCCGCGGTCATCGTAGAACTCCCACCGATCGATAAGGCCGTCTTCATTGCTGTCCACTCGCGAACGGAGCGGACGTGCGCCGTCCATTTCGGTCCACGTGTCCACCTTGCCGTTGTGGTTGGAATCGTACGCAAGCTCAGTGAGCCGGCCGGACGACTTGTCGTAGGTCGGAGTGATACCAGCCTTGTCGGGAGGGCTCGAGGTGGAGCAGGCGGCACAGACTGCGACGAGCGCGCACACAAAGCTCGTGACGTCGCGCCGCACCTGTGCCGGTGTGGCGACCTGCACGCGCGGATCGTATGAACCCGCCGTGCTGACGGTCAAGCAGAATGTGCGCGCCCGCTTCCGGGCGGCGTCACACCTTGGCGGCCGTCTGCCCTTCGTTGAGGACCAGAACCGCGAGCTGGACCCGATTCGGGACGCCCAGCTTGCGATAGATCCGCGAGAGGTGGTTTTTAACGGTTTGCAACCGCAGGCCCAAACGATTGGCTATCTCCTGGTTGGAGCAGCCGCTCGCCAGGAATGTCACGATCTGCCGCTCGCGCGGCGAGAACCGCCACCCCCCTGTCGTCGGACCCATCGACCGCTTCACCAGTTCGGGGGTGTGCGGCTCAGAACCTACGCCGGCAATTGTCGGAGGCATCATGACGATAACAACGACAAAGTGCCGGCGAGCGTACAGGTGGCGGTCAGACGACGAACCCGGTCCGCAGGGCGAGAAGAACCAGCTGAAGGCGAGTCGAGACCCCGAGTTTCGCGTAAAGAGCTGACAGCATGTTCTTTACGGTCTGCAACTGGATTCCAAGGCGCGCCGCAATCTCCGCGTTCGAGAGACCACGAACCAACAGCTGCACAACCTCGATCTCCCGCGATGTCATATAGATGCGGGGGATCGGATCGGCCGCGGTCGGCAGGGATACGTTCGAGGCTTCCTGGTAATTTGGCTCCATACTTCTGATAACGACGGCTGGAGCAAAACCGCACACCCCGCCCACCCATCCGCCCATCCGCCCATCCGCCAGGGGGGCGGAAGGCACAAGTTAAAAGGCAAAAGTTAAAAGTAAAAGGCTAGAAGACGACAAGTGTCTTCACTTCTAACTTTTCACTTTTCACTTTTTAACTTTTCTGAGCGACCTCCTCATACAGGTAGGCCGAGGCGATGATGCCGCCGTGGAAATTTCCCAGATCGAGCTTCTCGTTCGGGGCGTGCGCGTTTTCGTCCGGCAGGCCCACCCCGAAGAGCACCGACGGGAGACCGAGTATTTCCTGGAACGTGGCGACCACCGGGATTGAACCGCCTTCGCGGTTGAAAACCGGCGCCTGGCCGAATCCTTTCTCAATGGCGCGGCCAGCGGCCTGGACGAACGGGTTGTCGAACTCGGTCATCCACGGTTTGCCGCCGTGCATCCGCGTCACCTTGATGTCGACCGTCTTGGGAGCAACCTTTTTGACGTAATCCTCGAAGAGCCGGGCAATCTTGTCAGGGTCCTGGTTCGGCACGAGCCGCATGCTCACTTTCGCCATGGCGACCGCAGGGATCACCGTCTTCGCGCCCTCGCCCGTGAAACCGCCGAGGATGCCGTTCACTTCGAAGGTCGGGCGAGCCCAGACGCGCTCCAGGGTCGTGTACCCGGTTTCGCCAAAGAGTTTCGGAGCGCCCAGCTCCTTGGCGTAGCGCCGCTCGTTGAATGGCAGGCGCTTCCACTGATCGCGCTCCTCCGGCGTCAATTCACGGACGTCGTCGTAGAAGCCGGGAATCTTGATGCGGCCGCTGCGATCCTTCATCTGGCTGAGGATCTGCGCGAGGACCATGTTCGGATTCGCGACCGCACCTCCGAATGATCCGGAGTGAAGATCGCTCTTTGTGCCGCGAAGATCGATCTGGAAGTACACGAGTCCGCGCAGTCCGTAGCAGATCGACGGGATGCCGCGATCGAACATGGGTGAATCGGAGATGACGACAACGTCGGCTGCCAACTCGTCTTTGTGTGACTTGACGAAGTTGTCGAGATTGGCCGACCCGACCTCCTCCTCTCCTTCGAGAATGATCTTCATGTTCACGGGCAGGCGGCCGTTCTGCTTCAAGTGCGCTTCGATCGCCTTGAAGTGCATGAAGACCTGGCCCTTGTCGTCTGCCGAGCCGCGCGCGTAGATCTCGCCGTCGCGGATGGTGGCTTCGAACGGCGGAGATTCCCAGAGGTTGAGCGGGTCAACCGGCTGCACGTCATAGTGCCCGTAGAAAAGGATGGTCGGCGCGCCAGGCGCCCCGAGCCAGTCGCCATAGACGACTGGAAATCCCGGCGTGTCGATCAGCTTGACGTTCTGCAGGCCGATCCGGCGCATCTCATCCGCCGTCCATTCGGCGCAGCGCTTCACGTCGGCTGCATGCTCCGGAAGCGCGCTGATGCTGGGGATCGCGAGGTATGTCTTGAGCTCTTCGACGTAGCGGTCGCGGTTCGTGTTGATGAAATCAATGACGTTGTTCATGTCGCCTCGAAATGTCGGTGGCTCAGTGGCCGGGTTTGGGCTGCTCGATCGGCAATTCTTCCCGGTCGCCCCATTCCTTCCATGATCCGATATACATCCGCACCCGTGGATAACCGAGCAGACGCAGCGTGAGGTACGAGTTGGCGGCTCGATACCCGCCCTGGCAATAGGTGATGACTTCGCGGTCGGGCGTCACACCTGCGTCAACGTACATCTTCCTCAACTCGTCTGCCGACTTGAACTCGCCCGATTCGGCAAGGTTGCGCGTCCACTCGATGTGGATCGCACCGGGGACGGCGCCGCCTCGCCGCGCGCGCACCAGCGTGCCCTCGTGTTCGGCGTCGGTCCTCGTGTCGAGAATGACGCTGCCGGCGCGGCCAATGGCATCCTTGACGTCCTTCCACGTCGCCAGCGTGCGCTCCTCGCGTGTGCCCGTCCACTCGCTCTTGGGCGGCGGTGCCGCATCCCGCGTGACCGGCAGGCCGGACGCGACCCACGCATTGAATCCACCGTCGAGCAGCCGCACCGATGGGTGGCCGAAGTGCTCGAGGAACCAGAAGGCGCGCGCCGCGCGAACGCCCGATTGTTCGTCGTAGACGATGACCGGCGTGGACGCGTCAACGCCGTGAACGGCGAGGACATGCTCGATCATCCACATGAACGCCTTCAGCGGCGCCGGATCGGTGTCGATGAGGCTGACGCCCCACAGATCGAGATGGATCGCCGTCGGGATATGGCCGGCCGCGAACGCCTCCGGCGGCCGCAAGTCGAGCAGCAATGGACGGACGCCGGCATTCGCCTCCAGCATCGGCGCCAGTTCCCGGGGACTCAACACCAGCTGCGGGTTCGCGTAGCCCTTCATCATCGCATCGTACATCACGTGCGCCTTCCTTCGCGTAGCGTAGCCTTGCCTCGTCGCCGCCCGGTCAATTCTGTGGTGCGAAGGCCGGCCCGGGTGGTCATGACCAATTGACTTCCTGTCCTTTGTATCGCAAAGTAGAAGAGAGCCATGGACCTTTCGCGCGCGCTTGGGCAGCTCGCCGACATTCATCAGCAGATTGCCAAGGGTGAGATTTATCGCGGCTACCGATCCGTTCCCATCGCGGCGTCGGGACTCATCGGTATGGCGGCGGCCTGGGCGCAGGCACCGGGCCTCGGCGTCAACGATCCGGTTGGGTTCGTGCTGTATTGGACGTCGATCGCTGGATGTGCCGCCCTGGTCGGCACCAGCGAAATCATCTTCAACTACGTCGTCCGGGACAATCGCGCCGATCGGCGGCGGACACGGCAGGTCGTCGGCCAGTTCCTGCCGAGCGTCCTGGCGGGAGCGATTATCACCGTCAGCCTCGTGCACCTGAGTGCCGCGCTGGTGCCGCTGCTGCCAGGCCTGTGGGCGATCTGTTTCGGACTCGGGATCTTCGCGTCGCGTCCGTATCTGCCGCGTGCGAGCGGATGGGTCGCGCTGTTCTATTACGTCGCGGGAATTGCGCTGCTCTGGTTTGCCCGCGGTCCCGAGCCGCTCCGCGCCTGGTGGGTTGGCGGCACTTTCGGCACGGGACAACTGCTCGCCGCGTTCGTGTTGTTCTGGAATCTTGAAAGGGAGAACCAGCCGGCGTCGACGTCGGCAGGTTTGCGGTTCGAGGAGAACGATGACTGGCAAGAAGAAGACTGAGCGTAACGAAGACGCCGGACGGTTCGCGTACGAAGGCCCCGAGGGGCTCCTTTTTTCAGAGCTGAAGCGCCTGTGCGCGCTGACCGACGGCAACCTCAGTCGGCACCTCGACGTTCTTCGCGAAGCAGGACTGGTCGAAGTCTGGAAGGGTTTCGAGAATCGCCGCCCGCAGACGCTTTGCCGCCTGAGCGCCGACGGACGTCAGCGCTTCGTTGCCTACCTCGAACAACTCGAACAGGTGGTCCGCGACGCCATGCCGAAGGCCGCCCGCCGGGCCGCAAAGATGCCGGACCTCCCGAAAGGGTGGGTGCCGGCGTAGAAAGTTTTAAGTTAGAAGTTAAAAGTTAGGAGCGCGCACAAAGAGTGGAGCGTTGCACTCCGTAGTTTTACCTTTCAACTTTTAACTTTTAACTTTCCGTCAGTGTCCACCCCTTCTCCGACACCTCAGCACGTCCTTCATCCTGAAGCTTCACGAGGTGAGCAAGAACGCTGTCGGCGGCCGCGCTTCGCAGCGCCGGCAACAGATCTCCGTAAATGCGTGGCACGATCGCCTCGGGAGTCTTCGCGCCGTCGCCGAGCGCCGCGATGACCTGCGCTTCGCGCTGCGCACGGTGTTGCAGGTACTCGTCAATCAGAGGAGCGGGATCGTCGATGATCGGGCCGTGTCCCGGTAGAAGCCGTTTCGGAGAGAGCGCGCGGACGCGCTTCAGAGAATCGAGATACTTCCCTAAGTCGCCACCCTTGCTTGCCGGAATGACAATCGAACCGCCAATCCGGACCAGATCTCCGCAGTACATGTCGCCGGCCGTTTCGTCGAAGAAGCACAGATGATCTGGTGCGTGGCCGGGCGTGGAGATGATTCGGAGTTCGGTATCACCCGCCTTCACCGTTGCGGCCGGGTATCCTGCGCAAACGACCTCCACTGAGGGCCACCGCGAGATGATCGCGTCGAGGCCACCAATATGATCGGGATGCGAGTGGGTAATGAAGATTCGCCGGAGAGGTTGTCCGCCAAGCGCGGTCTCCACGCTGTGGATGTGCGCTGCGTTGCCAACGCCAGCGTCGATCAGCGCGGCCTCCCCGCCGCTGAGGAGATAGGTATTGTTTCCCGTCGGGCCGGTCCACGGCGAAGCATTGTTCGCGGGCAGTAGCAACATGCGCGTCACTCCAAAGTAATACTTCAGTCGCGCAGCGCCGAGGAAACCCTTTTGACGTACTCTTGGGGCATGGTTCTGATATTCGGCAAGGACGGCTGTCCGTATACGCAGAGCGCGCGGGATCACTACGCTGGCGAAAACGTGCCCTTTCAGTACGTCAACGTGAAGAAGAACGCGGCTGATCTCGAGCGGATGTTGAAGTACTCGAAGGGTGCGCGCCGCGTGCCGGTGATCGTCGAAGGCGACAAGGTCACGATTGGATTCGGCGGCACGTGAGGCGTGTAACGCGTCGCGGTCGCGACAACTCGCTGTACAATCCGTCGAGTGCCTGAAGAGTTCACGCCAGACGAGCGCGCGCGGCTCGCGCCGTACTTCACCAACCTCGATAGCCATGTGTTCGCGCTGACGAATCTGCCCGAGACGGTCAAGGGCGCGCTCTTCGCACGCTATTCCCGATCGGCGAAATCGCTTCGCCGCCTGTTCCTCGATGAGTTTGCCGGCCAGATGACGCCTACCGACGGCGCCGCTGCCGCGGCATCTTCTGCCGGCGTCGAGCGCGCCGAGCGCCTGTACGCCCGGGTCTTCAGTGACTACGGCGACGATTCCGTCGCCCAGCTTGGCGGTGCGCACATCGCCTGCGAATACGTCTCGAACGTCCTCACCAAGGTGCTCGAGTGGGGCCGGCTGATGGCCTACCTCGAGCAGTCGACTCGCTACGTGCCATACACCGACAAGCTCCACGGCTGCTGGCGTTATCACGTGCCGGAGGAGATCGGCGCCGGCGCCCTTCGCGACCGCTACGTTCGCACCATGGACGAGACGTTCGAGACGTACGCGAAGTGGATCGCGCCGATGCAGGATTACTTCGCGCAGCGGTATCCAAAGTCTCCCACCGATCCTGACGGCGTACACCGCGCCGCGATTCGCGCCAAAGCGCTCGATACGCTGCGCGGGATGCTGCCGGCAGCGACGCAGTCGAACGTCGGCATCTTTGGCACGGGACAGGCGTTCGAATCGCTGCTGCTGCGAATGCGGGCCAACCCGCTCGCGGAGGTTCGCTCGTGCGCCGATCAGATGCTGGCCGAGTTGCGCAAGGTCATTCCCGCGTTCCTCACCCGCGTAGACCAGCCGGACCGCGGCGGCCGCTGGAGCGACTACTTCACCGCGATTCGTGATGAGCTCGAAGGAGTCGCGCTGGATCTCGCGGCGATGGAGCCCGAACCACGCGACGAGGTCACGTTGACCGACTTCGACCCGATGGGAGAGACCAAGGTCGTGGCCGCAGCCTTGTATTCGATCGCCAACCTGCCCGACGATCAGCTGCTCGACATCGCGCGGCGGCTGTCAGCCGACGAGCGGCTCGCGATTCTGCGCGCCTACATCGGCAATCGCGGCAACCGGCGCCACCGGCCTGGCCGCGCCTTCGAGCGCACGAGCTATCGCTTCGACATCCTCACCGATTACGGCGCCTTTCGAGATCTCCAGCGTCACCGGCTGCTGACCATCGAGTGGCAGCCATTGACGACGCGTCATGGATTCGTCGAACCGGAAGCGATCGTCGACGCGGGCGCGCACGACGACTGGAACCGCGTGATGGACGCGTCGGCGAGCCTCTACGACGCCGTCGACGCCGCCGGGCTCAAGGCCGCGTCCCCCTATGCCGTCGCGATGGCGTACCGGGTGCGCTTCTACATGGACATGAACGCCAGGGAAGCGATGCACCTGCTCGAACTGCGCACCGCGCCGCAAGGACACCCCGCCTACCGGCGCGTCTGTCAGCGGATGCACACGCTCATCGCCGAACAGGCCGGACACCGTGTGCTCGCTGCGTCCATGCAGTTCGTCGATCATTCCAAGGTTGAGCTCGAGCGACTGAACTCCGAGAGAGCGTTGGAGCGGAAGCGGTCAATCACTAATCACTGATCACTCATCCTGAATCCCTATCCTTGAATCC
>Ga0310811_10010449_pt1 | contig 11990 bp, 12 predicted proteins | sample YCmetagenome_FD_207642 | JGI IMG/M metagenome (GOLD analysis project Ga0310811, IMG submission 207642) | Soil microbial communities from experimental microcosm in Duke University, North Carolina, United States - YC | ecosystem: Engineered > Artificial ecosystem > Soil microcosm > Unclassified ...
GCGCAACGTTCCAGCCCATTCGCGGCAACCTCGGTACGCGCCTGCGGAAACTGGACGAGGGGCAGTACGACGCCATCGTGCTCGCCTCGGCTGGGCTGATTCGCCTCGAAGGTCAAGCACGGATTTCGACCGTGCTTCCCACAGCAGCGTGCGTGCCCGCCCCGGGCCAGGGCATCATCGCTATTGAAATTCGATCGAACGATCCGCGCGCTGCGGATGCGGTGCGCGCCATTGACGATCCCGCGTCGCGCGCCGCGCTCGACGCGGAGCGTGCGGTCGTCACCAGACTGGGCGGCGGGTGCCAGATGCCGATCGGCGCGCACGCGGAGATTGCAGGCAACGAGATGTCGCTCGTCGCCGTCGTACTTTCGCTGGACGGGGCGCAGGCGATTCGCGCAGAATCGCGCGGGCTGATGGCGGATGCACTGAAACTGGGGCAGGTGGCTGCCGACGATCTGCTGTCACAGGGTGCCGGCGAGATCCTCACAGACGTTGAACGGACGCACGCTGCCGTCGAGGGCATCCAGCCATGAAACGGCCGGCGGTTTATCTGATCGGTTCGGGGCCGGGTGATCCCGGCCTGATTACCGTTCACGGTCTCGCGTATCTGCGCGCTGCCGACGTCGTGGTCTACGACGAGCTTGTGCCATCACGCCTGCTGAAATATGCGCGTCAGGGCGCCGAGCTCATCAATGTCGGCGATCCGGCTCCCGAACGAACGGGGCAGGACGCGATCGGGTATCTGCTTGTCGAGAAGGCGCGCGAAGGCAAGCTGGTTGCCCGCCTGCGTTTCGGCGATCCGTTTGTGTTTGAAGCAGGCGGCCCGGAAGCGCTCTTCCTGCACGAGCACGGCATTCCCTACGAGGTGGTGCCCGGTCTCGTTCCAGGCCTGGCCACGCCCGCATACGCCGGCGTTCCGGTGACGTACCCGGGCGGCGGCGACACCATCACGCTCGTGCGCGGCTTCGAGAACGAAAGCCGCACACCGCCTGACATCGACTGGGCGAGTCTGGCGCGGCTCGAGGGGACGATCGTCTGCTACGCGGGCGCACAGCAGCTGCCGCTTGTCATCGAAGCACTCGTCAGCCACGGCTGGCCTGCTGACGCCGAGGCCGCCGTCATCTACAACGGAACGCTGCCGAGCCAGGAGACGCTGTCCGGCACGATGCAGGAGTTGCTGACGACCGTGCGTGAACTGACGCGGCGCCGTCGGGCGGGGGTGCTCGTTGCCGGCCGCGTGGCAGGACTGCGCGAGCATCTGCGCTGGTACGACTCGCGTCCGCTGTTCGGGAAGCGCGTGCTCGTCACGCGTCCGCGCGAGCAGGCGCACGAGCTGATCGATCGGCTTACCGCGCTCGGCGCGGAGTCGATCGAGGCGCCGATGATCCGAATGGCGCCGCCCGAGGATCCCGACCCTTTGCTGCGCGCCGCCGCAGCGCCGGAGGACTTCGACTGGATCATCTTCACGAGCGCCAACGCGGTCGAGGCGTTCATGACGGCGCTGCTCGACGGCGAGCGAGACGTGCGCGCGCTGAAAGGTCCACGCATCTGCACATCGGGTACGGCGACGGCCGAGAAGCTTGCATCCTTCGGCATTAAGGTGGACCTGATTCCGCATGAGTTCCGCGGCGATGCCGTCGTCTCGGCGCTGCTCGCGCTCGGTTCGATGGAAGGGCGCCGCGTGCTGCTGCCTCGCGCCGACATCGGGCGCGAAGTCATCGCGGACGGACTCCGCCAGGCGGGCGCCATCGTCACCGAAGTGATCGCCTATCGGACGATCCTCGAGGACACGCAGCGTGAAGGCGATCCCGACGTCTACGGGATGCTGCTCGAGGGAAAAATCGACGTGGCGACGTTCACGAGTCCTTCGGCTATCCGGAACTTCGCGAAGATACACGGTGCCGATCAGGTGGCGGATCTGCTGAAGAATACCGTCGTCGCGACGATCGGCCCGGTCACCGCCGATGCGGCACGCCAGCTGGCGATTAACGTCACCGTTCAGCCCAAAACGTACACGGTTTCCGCGCTCGTCGACGCCATCGCCGCGTATTACGCTGAACACCCCGGGCTCAAAGCGCAGGGCGCCTGACTGCGGGAACCTTCAGTTCTTCAGAAGTCGATCCGGGTCGGCAGCGACCGAAGCCCGCAGAATCTTGAGCGCAACCTCGCGCTTCAGGCGCGCATCACGCGCGCGATAGACCTCGCCCATGCCGCCGGCGCCGAGAGGTCCGGTGGTTTCGTACGCGCCGATCCGCGTTCCGGTGCTCAGAGCCATCGCGGCAGATTCTGCCACCAGACGCCCGTGATCACGCAGAAATTCTGGCAACACCGCCGCGCGCGGATCGCTCGTATGCCGCGGAAACGCGCGAACCCCGGCAGGCACGGCGCGTGCTCCGGCACGGCTACAATGAGCCGATGTCCGGGAGCGATCACGTGAAGCCGGCCGGTTCCGGCGTGAAGCTCACCTACGACGACTTCATCCTCTTCCCCGATGACGGGAAGCGGCACGAGTTGATCGATGGAGAGCACTACGTGACACCGTCTCCGAACATGCGTCACCAGCAGATTTCGATGAATCTTGTCCTGCTGATCGGCAACTGGCTCGAGCAGCATCCGGTCGGCCGGCTTTTCCACGCTCCGTTCGATGTCGTCTTTTCGAAGTACGACGTCGTCGAGCCCGATCTCTTGTACGTCTCGAATGAACGTTCGAACGTGCTGACCGCCCCGAATGTGCAGGGCGCTCCAGACCTCGTGATCGAGATCGGATCTCCTGGCACCCGGAAGCGTGACGAGACGATCAAACGAAATCTGTACGGGCGCTCCGGCGTCACCGAATACTGGTTCGTCGACCCGGACATCGACGTCATTCGCGTCTATCGGCGAAGCGGCGACACGTTTGCCCGTCCCATTGAACTCTCGCGTGAGGCTGGCGACGTGCTCTCGACATCGCTTCTGGCGGGACTTGAATTGCCGCTCGCGCGTATCTTGCGGGAGTGACTGACATGGCAACACAAACCTCGACCGCTCGACTCGCGCTCACGCGACGACCGCGGCGTCTTCGCCGCAGCGAAGCGATTCGCAGCCTCGTGCGCGAGACGCGTCTGACACCGGACTGCTTTATCCTGCCGCTGTTCATCTGCGAAGGGCGCGGCGTGAAGCGCGAAGTTGCTTCGATGCCTGGCGTCTACAACCTGTCGGTCGACGAGGCAGTCAAGGAAGCGGCTGCGGCGAAGGCAGACGGTGTGCTCGGCGTGCTGTTGTTCGGCCTCCCGGAGAGCAAAGACGCGACGGGATCGAAGGCCTCCGATCCTGATGCTCCAGTGCAGAACGCGGTGCGCGCGCTCAAGCGCGAAGTGCCCGATCTGATTGTCGTCACCGACGTGTGCCTGTGCGAGTACACGTCGCACGGCCACTGCGGCATCGTTGAAGGCGACGAGATTCTCAACGACATCAGCGTCGCGCATGTGGCAGACGCGGCTCTTTCGCACGCGGTTGCCGGCGCGGACATCGTCGCGCCCTCCGACATGATGGACGGCCGCGTGGCGGCGATCCGTAGGCTGCTCGACGAGCGCGGCTTTGATCGCACGGCGATCATGTCCTACGCGGCGAAGTACTGCTCCGCGTTCTACGGTCCGTTCCGCGACGCCGCCGATTCCACGCCACAGTTCGGCGATCGGCGCAGCCACCAGATGGATCCCGCCAACGTTGAGGAGGCGCTGCGCGAGGTGGAAACGGATCTGGAGGAAGGCGCGGACATCATCATGGTGAAGCCGGCGCTGCATTACCTGGATGTGATTTCGCGCGTGAAGCGGCAGTTCAACCAGCCGACCGCGGCCTATCACGTCAGCGGCGAGTACGCGATGTTGAAGCTCGCGGCGGCGAAAGGATGGATCGACGAGCGGCGCGGGATGCTGGAGACGCTGACCGCCATCAAGCGGGCTGGCGCCGACATCATCATCACGTATTACGCACGCGACGCTGCGCGGATTCTCTAACGTTACGGAATCGGAACCTGGGCGCCGACGCCGTACTGTGCGGGCGTTCCGTCGGGGGCGCCGGATGCGCCCGCAAACGAGCGCCCATCGGCGAGCGTCAACACGTCTGCCGCGGCTCTCGTCAGCACTCTCCGTCCGCCGTACCCCTTGAACGTAATTTTCGCTCCCTGCTTCAAATCGGACGGCTTCCATCCGCGGCGAATGACGCTGTTCGGACTGCCAAGCTCGAGATTCCACGTGGTGACGACACCCTTCTCGTCGGTGCAGTCGACGTAGACACGCATGTGCGGGTTCGTCCACTCGACTTTCGAGATGACGCCGGTGCCCTCGACCGGTTTCTCCTTGTCGTACTCCACGGCGAAGGAGTGATGCGCGAAGGCGGGCGCGCCAAGGACCATGGCGACGAACCCTCCGAGCAGACCGACGGTCGTCTTCATCGAAATCCTCCCTACTTTTTCGGCGCCGGCGGCTCAACTTCGAGGCCGTAGCCCTTGTCGCGGTAGATGTTCGGAATATCGGCGGCGACCCCGTATTGGTTGTTCTCGGTGCAGACGAATTCCATCAACTCCGATCCCGGCGGCGCGGCGTGCGCCGTGAACTTCAGCTGCACCGGATGCTCCAGCGCGCCTGGGTCGTCCAGCGTGAACTCGTTGATGAGCGTGCCGTAATCGGTACGCGTATACCGCTCGATCGTGTGCAGTTGCGTCGTGTGCGGCGTGCCGCGGCTGTCGAACCAGAACTTGTCGTTGTAGCCGACGGTGTCGACGACCAGCGTGTCGCCTTCCCAGTGGCCGATGGAATGACCCCACCAGGTCGGCAGCAGATCGTCCGCGGGTGGATGCTTGCGGCCATCCATGTAAATCTTGCGCACCGCGCCGGCGTCGCCGTTTTCGTGCAGCACGTAGATCGTGCCCAGGCCGTTGGCCGTGATCGACTGCACGAAGCGCCACGGATAGGGATTCACGCGCGGCACGCTCATCGGTGTGCAGTACAGATACGGCTCGTCCTCTTCCTTGCGCCGGTCGCGCAGCGCCTTCGCCCACGGCTGCAGCGGCAGCTCTCCGGGCTTGAGGCCGCCGTCTTTCTCGATGTCGTTGTTGGAGCCGCCGCCGACCCATGGACCGGAAAGATCGGGATGGCCGTCGGGCATGCGCGGCACCGGACCCTTGGCGATGTCCGGCGTGGCAAGCGGGGTGAATTCCCCGGAGAGCCGCGCGGGCAGACGTTCCTGCTCCGATTGCGGCCTCGGCGCCTGCCCCTGCGCCGACAGCGTCACGACGACGGCAGCTGCTGCAAGCGATGCGAAAGCGATGGTTCTCACGGTCACTCCTCCGCAATGATTTGACGGAGCGGCCCGGGCTCGGTCCAGAATCGTGAGCCCGTTTATACACCAATGAAGCAGCCCACGAAATCCCGGAAACTTTTTAGTCAAGCCTCAGCCATCCTGCCCGGCGGGGTTGACAGCCCGGTCCGCGCGTTCAAGTCGGTCGGCGCGATGCCGCTCTTCGTCGCGAAGGCATCCGGGTCGACCCTCGAAGACGTCGACGGCAACCGCTACGTCGATTACGTCATGTCGTGGGGACCGCTCATTCACGGCCACGCACCGCGCGGACTCGTGAAGGAGATCAACGCGACGGCCAGGCGGGGCACCAGCTTCGGCGCGCCGAGCCAGCTCGAGACCGCGCTGGGCGAGCGCGTGCGCGATCTGATGCCGTCGATGGAACGCGTCCGATTCGTCAGCTCCGGAACCGAGGCGACGATGAGCGCGGTGCGCGTTGCGCGAGCGTTCACACGGCGCGATCGGATCGTCAAGTTCGAGGGGTGCTATCACGGTCATGGCGATGCGTTTCTCGTCAAAGCCGGCTCGGGGGCGACAACGCTGGGCATTCCGACCAGTCCTGGAGTACCGGCGGCGGTTGCGGCGGATACGCTGAACGCGCGCTACAACGACATCGAGTCGGTCGTTGCGCTGTTCGATGCCTACCCCGGGAAGATCGCCGCCGTGATCGTCGAACCGATCGCGGGGAATATGGGACTGGTGGCGCCGGCCGACGGATTTCTCGCCGGGCTCCGCGATCTCTGCACGCGACACGGCAGCCTGCTGATCTTCGATGAGGTGATCTCGGGGTTCCGCGCATCGGCAGGCGGCGCACAGAGGCTGTTCGGGATCCGGCCGGACCTGACATGTCTGGGGAAAATCATCGGCGGCGGACTGCCGGTGGGCGCGTACGGAGGCCGCGCTGACGTGATGGAGATGGTCGCGCCCGCAGGGCCGGTGTATCAGGCGGGAACGTTGTCGGGCAATCCGATTGCGATGACGGCCGGCATCTGGGCGCTCGAGCGACTCTCGCCGAAGTTGTACAAGGGGCTCGCGCGGCTGGGCGCGATGCTCGCGGCGGGATTGGCGGACGCAGCGCGCGACGCCGGCGTGCCGCTGCAGGTCAACGCGTTCGGCTCGCTGCTGACGCCGTTCTTCACCACATCTCCGGTTCGGGACTACGCATCCGCGCTCGTCTCCAATACGTCATCCTACGCGGCGTTCTTCCGCGGAATGCTCAACCGCGGCATCTACCCACCGCCCTCTCAATTTGAAGCGTGGTTTCTTTCCGCCGCGCATAGCGATCGCGACGTGAAGACGACGATCGCCGCCGCCAGGGCCGCAATGAAGGACGTCGCTCGGCGAGTCTAAACCTCGAAGGACACGAAGCTCGCCAAGATTTCAGCGTGCGTAAACGACCCGACCAGACCGAATGGTGTACCGCACATCTGTAAATGCATGAACGCTCTGAGTAGGGTCGCTACCGAGGACCACGTTCTCGATGACGACAGTGGCGTTATCGATAGGTTCCGATTCTGGAAACGGAAATACGCGTCCGCCAACCAGCAGCAGCCGTTCTGACGACGATTGCGCGCGCGGATGACGTACGGCCATGAAGCCTGCGCAGTTTTCGGCGCGTGCGAATTCTGTCATTTTGCGAATTCAAATTGCGACGGCAAACGTGTTCGTCTGCCTGGAACCGGTTCGAATCGCTTCGCGGCGTTGGCGTGCTTCGTGGTCTAATTTTCGGCGGTGCCCTCGATCATCTCCTCCATCTCAGGAGAGTTCCGCCGCTACAAGGCGCTCGGCGATGCGGCGCTCGCACAACTGAAAGACGAGGAGCTCGCGTCTGGCAATGCAGCAGCCGGGTCGAATTCAGCTGCGGTGCTCGTGTGGCACGTGGGCGGCAACCTGCGCTCGCGGTTCACCGACTTCCTGACAACCGACGGCGAGAAAGCGTGGCGGAAACGAGACGAGGAGTTCACCGCCCACGCGGTCACGCGCGAAGAGCTGCTGGCGAAGTGGAGCGGCGGGTGGGATGCGCTGTTCGGCGCGCTCGATGCACTGACCGACGATCACCTGCGGCAGACAATCAGCATCCGCAGCCAGGAATTCGAGGTGCAGGATGCGCTGCATCGCTCGCTCGCACACATCGCGTATCACGTCGGGCAGCTGGTCTTTCTCGCCAAGTCGTTCCGCGGCGAGCAGTGGAAGAACCTGAGTATTCCGCTGGGGAAATCAGAAGAGGCGAACCGGAATCCCGTGCATCAGGATGCCGGCTCGCACGCAGAGAAGATCGCGGCCGCTATCGGGTTGGCTGGATCGAAACCGGCGAATCGAGCCTGACGCGCAGCACCGATCCCTGAGGCAGCTCGACTTCCTTACCTTCGGTGGCCGCGGTGATACCGCCGCCGCCGATAATCGTGCCCAGAATCGCGCCTTTGACGCCGCCAAGGATGCCGCCGAGAATCGCGCCGGCGCCCGCGCCGGTTGCGATGCGTCCCGCCTCACCCTTGATGCCCTCGCCCTGAATCGCCTGCGTGACCGTGCCGCGAATCGGATATGCCCGACCGTTCACGGTGACCTGGTCGAAACTTACGGTTATCTTCGCCGTGCGGTTCGTGCGCGTCGCCGGATCGACCGACGTAACGACACCGCGCATCACCGAACCCGCGGGAATGATTGTTCGGCCGTTGACGACCACGTCGACGAGCGTCGTGCCCTCGAATCGATCCTCGACCTGCGCCGTGCCCGAATTCAGCGCATTCGTCAGCCGCACGTCGAGCTCGGTTCCGGACGGGATCTCGACTCCGGCGCCGGAAGCCGTCGTCGTCGGGGTGCTGCTGCTGCGGGTCGTCGTCGACGACTGTGTCTGGGTGGATGACGGCGATGTGCCAGCCGCGCGATTCGCACCCGTCGCACCACTCGCACCACTTGCACTCGTCGCACCGTTCGCAGTGCCGGCCGGCGTGTAGCTGGCGGTGTAGTTGGTCGCCTGGGAGCGCAGATCGTCGAGACGATCGCGCACGGTGGCGTACTCGGTGCGCTGCAGCGAGCCTTCCTTGCGCAGCTTCACCTTCAGATACGTGACTTCGTCGCGCAGATCGTCCAGCTGCGTCTGCAACTGCGTGGCGCGCGCTGCGTCGCGGCTTCTGAGCTGCTGGATATCCGAGCCGGCCTGGAACACACTGTCCTGCAGCCGCTGAATGTCCGCCTGACTGACCTGTGAGTTCTGCTGGGCGGCGACCGGTGCCGCGAGCGCTGCCGCTACGATCGCCGCGAGGGCGATCCGTTGAACGCGAACCATCTGGAGTGCCTCCTTAATTTCTCCACGGCATCAGCCGCTCTATCCAGCTAATGCGCGTGAGGTCGTTGTAGATCACCGTGACCATGAGGAGCAGGATGAGCACAAACCCGGCCAGAAGCATTTTCTCCTTTACCTGAGCGCTGAAATCGCGGCGGGCTATGCCCTCGAGCGCCATGATGAGAATGTGTCCTCCATCGAGGACTGGGATCGGCATCAGGTTCAACAGACCGAGGTTCAGACTGATGGAGGCCATCAGCATTAACAGGGGAATCAGCCCTTCAGAAGCGGATTCGCCCGATAGCTGAGCAATCGCCACCGGACCCATCAGCTGTCGCGGTGACGTGGTTCCGACAAATAGCCCACCGAGGGTCTTGAAGATGAGGCCGCCGAACTCGATGTTGCGCTGAACGCTCAATTTCACCGCCTCGAGCGGCCCCGGCTTGAATTTCTTCGTCTGCTCACCGAAATAGATGCCGATCATCCCGCGGTCACCGCGCTTCTGAGGAGTGACGGTGATGTGCAGTTCCTGCCCGTTGCGCTTGACCAACAGATCCGTCGCCTTGCCGGCGTTCTTCGAGATGGCTTCGGTGAGCTGCGTCGGAGCCGTCATGAACTCGCCGTTGACCGCTAGCAGCAGATCGCCCGCCTTCAGTCCCGCGCGCTCGGCGACGTCACCTTTGATGACCGATGCCACGACCGGCGTCGAGTTCGGCAGCACCCCGATATCGCCGACTGCGAATTTCCCCCGGGAAAGTGTGCGCAGCGTTGTCGATTTCGTCTCGCCGTCGCGAAGGAAGGTGAGGTCAATATCCCGGTTCGGACGCGTGCCGACAGCGATGTCGAACTTGTCCCACGTCTCGACGGAGCTGTCGTCCACCATGAGCACCCGGTCGCCGCGCCGCAACCCGGCTGTCTGGGCCGGTGAGCCCTGCGTGACGGAGCCGATTACAGGCGGCTGGTCGTGGTACGCCGGGACCTCGGCGCCCTGCGCCAGCACCAGCGCCAGGATGACGACGGCGAGCAGAATGTTCATCACGGGACCCATGATGAGCACCTGGAACCGCTGCCACTTGGTTTTCGAGAGGAACTCGTCTGGGGCACCGCTGCGCGGGTCGTCGACCGTTTCTCCGGCCATTTTCACGTAGCCGCCAAGGGGAATGGCACTGATCGCGTATTCAGTGTCTCCGCGTCTGGTGGACACGAGCTTCGGGCCGAACCCGAGTGAAAATGTCAGCACCCGGACGCCGATGCGCCGGGCCGCGAGGAAATGTCCGAGCTCGTGTACGAAAACGAGCACTCCGAGCACGAACAAAAACGCGAGGATTGTCGTCACGCGTTCAATTCTAGCGCCTGGGCTCTATGCCCCGCGCACTCCCGCGACCACTGATCCACGCGTCGTACCACATCCAGCGTGATCACTTTTTCAACGTCATGCACATCCATCGTTTCCTGTATGACGCGCGGAATGGCTGTAAAGCCGAGCTTCCCTTCAAGAAAATATTCGACGGCCACTTCATTCGCTGCATTTAAGACGACGGGAAGCGTTCCACCGCTCCGCAGCGCGCGGTAGGCGAGATCGAGACATGGAAATCGATCGCGTGCAGGAGCGTGAAAATCGAGCCGTCCTGCGCGAAGCAAGTCGAGCGTTGGCAGCGAACGCGCGTCCCACCGCTCGGGATAAGAACACGCGTACTGAATGGGAAGACGCATGTCGGTGATTCCGAGTTGCGCAATGATTGACCCGTCTATCAGTTCCACGAGTGAGTGGACGATCGATTGCGGGTGAATGACCACATCTATCTGATCGGCCGAGACGCCAAACAGCCAACGCGCCTCGATGACTTCGAGACCCTTGTTCATCAGCGTCGCCGAATCGATGGTGATCTTGCGGCCCATGCGCCACGTCGGATGCTGGAGGGCCGCGCCCGCATCCACAGTGTCGAGCGCGTCGGCGCTGAATTCACGAAACGGGCCTCCCGACGCGGTGAGAATCAGCCGCTTGATCTCGACGGGGTCTCGGCCGTGAAGGCATTGGTGAATCGCGTTGTGCTCGCTGTCCACGGGCAGGATCGCCACCCCATGCCGCCGCGCCGCGTCGGTGACAAGCTGACCCGCCATCACCAGCACTTCCTTGTTGGCGAGCGCCACGCGCTTACCGTGCTCGATTGCGGCCAGGACGGCCTCGAGACCTGCGGTCCCTGAAGACGCGCAGATGACGATGTCGACCGATGGATGTGTTGCGACGGCGACAAGGCCTTCAGCTCCGCTGACCACGGTCGGGGCGTTCGCGCCGCACGCCTTGCGGACACGATCGGCCCCTTCGGCCGTAGCCATACCGACGACCTTCGGACAATAGCGCCGAACCTGCTCGATAAGCAGGGCCGAGTTATCGCCGGCGGCCAGCGCAGCCACACACAGGCGGTCGGGATGTGCATCGACTACCGCGAGCGCGCTCTGCCCGATCGAACCGGTCGACCCGAGAATAGCCAGCGTCTTCACGCCACGCGTCCCTGCACGACCATGAAATAGAACACGGGAATGGCAAACAGCAGCGCATCGATGCGATCAAGAACGCCGCCATGGCCGGGTATCAGGTGCGAGCTGTCCTTCATGTCGGCGAGGCGCTTCAACCGCGATTCGAAGAGATCCCCGACGATGCCGAAGACGACGACGGCGGCGCCGAGCAGCACGCGCAGCAACAGTGGCGTCAACGGAAACACCAGCGGAAGGGCCAACGCCATGAATAACGTTCCGAACAGCACTCCGCCAATGGCGCCTTCGATGGTCTTTTTCGGGCTGATGGTGGGTGCGAGCGGCCGCTTCCCGAATGCACGGCCGGTGTAGTACTGCGCGGAGTCGCTGATGACGATCGTCGCGATGAGCAGCAGCACCGCTTTCGGTCCGGAGCGCATATGCAGCGCGACGAGCATGCCGAGCGGAGCGCCGATGTATATCGGCGCGACGAGATCGACCGCGGCCTGTTGAAACGTTCGCCCTTCGCGCAGCACCTCTATCGCCAGCCAGGCAATGACGAGCAGCGACACCAGAACGATGCTCAAGGGCGCCGGCACGGCCGACCACCAGCAGGCCCATACGGTAATGGCGATCACGAGCGCACGCGCAAGCAGGCTCCGCGCCGCACCCGTGATGTGCGCAAACTCGACGGCACCGAGACCAGCGACGATCGACGTCAGCATGCGAAGCGCGGCGAACGGAAGAAAGACGATCGCTGCGAGCGCCGCGGCAGCGAGGACAACGCCACTGATTACACGGATCATTTCGCGCGCGCTTGTCCGATACTGATGCCGCCGTACCGCCGTTCGCGCTTCTGATACGCGAGCACCGCCTCGAGCAGATGCCGCCGGCGGAA
>Ga0310811_10010450_pt1 | contig 11990 bp, 8 predicted proteins | sample YCmetagenome_FD_207642 | JGI IMG/M metagenome (GOLD analysis project Ga0310811, IMG submission 207642) | Soil microbial communities from experimental microcosm in Duke University, North Carolina, United States - YC | ecosystem: Engineered > Artificial ecosystem > Soil microcosm > Unclassified ...
AGGGCGACGCATTCTTCGCGATCCAGGGCGACAACCGCGACGGTCACGACTTCGTCGACGCCGCGCTGAAAGCCGGCGCCGGTCTGGTCGTGGTGGCGAAGAGTCAGCGCCAGCGATTTGCGGGCGCACCGCTGCTGATCGTTGACGACGCACTCGACGGCTTGCGGGCGCTGGCGCGCGCCGGGCGCGAGCGGCTGCACGGCAAGGTCATCGCGGTCACCGGTTCGGTCGGCAAGACCACGACCAAGGAAGCGCTACGGCTCGCACTGTCAGCCGACGGTGAAACGCACGCATCCGCTGCCTCGTACAACAATCACTGGGGTGTTCCGCTCTCGCTTGCGCGTTGTCCGGCGTCGGCGAAGTACGCAGTGTTCGAGATCGGGATGAATCATGCTGGCGAAATAACGCCACTGACGAAACTCGTCCGGCCGCACGTCGCCGTCATCACAGCGATCGAGGCGGTGCATCTGGAGTATTTCGGCACGCTCGAGAAGATTGCCGATGCCAAGGCTGAGATATTCGTTGGCGTCGAGGCGGGCGGCGCAGCCGTGCTCAACCGCGACAATGCAGAATTCGCGCAGCTTGCGGCCGCGGCCCGTACGGCCGGCATCAAGCGCATCGTTTCATTCGGCGAACATGCGCAAGCCGATGCGCGGCTGTTGCGCATTTCACTTCAGGCTGACGCATCGACCGTGGAAGCCAGCATCCTGGGTCAGCCGGTGACCTACAAGGTCGCGATGCCAGGCCGCCACATCGCACTCAACTCGCTTGCCGTCCTGGCGGCAGCGTCGCTCGCCGGAGCCGACCTCGCGCTTGCCGCGCTGGCGCTGGGCAATCTCAAGCCGCCGAGCGGCCGCGGCACGCGCAGCACGCTGACGGTTCCGGGAGGAACCGCTCTGCTGATCGACGAAAGCTATAACGCCAATCCTGCATCCATGCGGGCGGCGATCGCGCTGCTGGCGGAGGCGCCGATCGGGCAGCAAGGCCGCCGCATTGCAGTTCTCGGCGACATGCTGGAGCTCGGCCCGCAAGGCGGCGAATTGCACCGTTCACTCGCAAATGTGATCGCGGAGACGGGGATCGACCTCGTTTTTTGCTCGGGACCGCTTATGCACCATTTGTGGGAGGCTCTTCCCTCACGTGCCCGGGGCGGCTATGCCGAGACTGCGGCAGCACTGGAGCCGGCTTTGCTTGAGGCCATCGGGGCCGGCGACGCTGTGATGGTGAAGGGGTCCCTCGGCTCGAAAATGGGTCCGATCGTCAAAGCATTGGAGAAGCAATTCCCCAAGCAGACCGCGCTCGAAAGGGCGCCAGGCTGAAACTCAGGGTTCGACCCGATGTTCTATTGGCTGACCGAGCTGTCCGACAAAATCTCGTTTTTCAACGTCTTTCGCTACATTACCTTTCGCACCGGCGGCGCGATCGTCACCGCGCTCGTCTTTGTCTTCTTGTTCGGTGGCCCGATCATCGACGTCCTGCGCCTCAAGCAAGGCAAGGGACAACCGATCCGCAGCGACGGTCCGCCGTCTCACCTCGTCACCAAGAAGGGCACGCCGACCATGGGCGGGTTGATGATCCTGTCCGGCCTGCTGGTGTCGACATTGCTCTGGGCCAACCCGCGGAGTCCCTATGTGTGGGTCGTGCTTGGGGTGACGCTTTCGTTCGGGATCATCGGCTTCTACGACGACTATCTCAAAGTCACGAAGCAGACCGATGCCGGGTTTTCGGTGCGCAGCCGATTGCTCGTCGAGACGGTGATCGCGGTGCTCGCCTGCACGGCGATGATGCATCTCGGCCGCGGAGCGATTTCGACGTCGCTGGTGTTCCCGTTCTTCAAGGATCTGGCGATCAATCTTGGCTGGGCGTTCTTGTTGCTTGGCGGCTTTGTGATCGTTGGCGCGGGCAACGCCGTCAATCTCACCGACGGCCTCGATGGTTTGGCCATCGTGCCGGTCATGATCGCGGCAGCAACCTTCGGGCTGATCTCCTACCTCGCCGGCAATGCCGTATTCGCGGAATATTTGCAGATTCGCTATGTGGCCGGCACCGGTGAACTGGCCGTGCTTTGCGGGGCGGTGATCGGCGCCAGTCTCGGTTTTCTCTGGTTCAACGCGCCGCCGGCGTCGATCTTCATGGGCGACACGGGCTCGCTCGCGCTCGGCGGGTTGCTCGGCGCTGTTGCAGTCGCCATCAAACACGAGATCGTGCTGGCGATCGTCGGCGGACTGTTTGTGCTCGAAGCCGTGTCGGTGATCGTCCAGGTGGTGTCGTACAAGTTGACGGGCAAGCGCGTATTCAAGATGGCCCCCATCCACCACCACTACGAGCAGCTTGGCTGGACCGAGCCGCAGATCGTCATCCGCTTCTGGATCGTCGCGGTCGTGCTGGCGCTGGCAGGGCTCGCGACATTGAAGTTGAGATGACCAAAGTTTTGTCGTCCCCGCGAAAGCGGGGACCCATAGCCACTGACCTATCGACAGGCTGCGGAGTATGGGTCCCGGCCCTCGCTTCGCTCGGCCGGGACGACCGCACGAGATGATTCCCGTCACGACGTTCGCCGGACGACAGGTCGCGCTCTTCGGCCTCGGTAGTTCCGGTCTTTTGGCGGCGCGCGCGCTGAAAGACGGTGGCGCCGACGTGATCGCCTTTGACGATGATGCCCAAAAAATCACCGAAGCGCAGGCGGCGGGGATAAAGACGCAGGACTTGCGCAATCTCGACTGGACGAAAACCGCGGCGCTGGTGCTGGCGCCCGGTGTGCCGCTGACACACCCGCAACCGCACTGGACCGTGGACCTGGCACGCAAGGCCAGTGTCGAGGTGATCGGAGACATCGAGCTGTTCTGCCGCGAAGGCGTAAAGTCGCGAGCGAAATGCCCGCTGGTTGCGATCACCGGCACCAACGGCAAGTCGACGACGACGGCGCTCACGGCACATTTGTTGCAGAACGCCGGCATTGACGCGCAGATGGGCGGCAATATCGGCGTGCCCGTTCTGGCGCTCGCGCCGTTCAAGACCGGCCGCGCCTATGTCCTGGAGGTTTCGTCCTATCAGATCGATCTTGCGCCCTCACTTAAACCGACCGTCGGCATTCTCCTGAATGTCACGGAAGATCATCTCGATCGTCACGGCACGATGGAGCGCTATGCCGCGATCAAGGAGCGGCTTGCCGCCGATGTCGAGAAGAACGGCACGGCCATCATCGATATCGACGATGCCTATACCAGCGCGGCGGCCGACCGGATCCAACTTTCGGGCAAGAACGTCGTTCGTGTTTCCGTCGAGTCGTCAGTGCGCGACGGATATTTCGCGCAAGAGAGCCGCATTCTGCGCGCCGCCGGCGGCAAAGCCGAGCCTGTGGCGGATCTGGCGGGAATTGGCTCGCTGCGTGGCGCGCACAACGCGCAGAACGCCGCCTGTGCGGTAGCGGCCTGTATCGCGCTCGGCGTCGATCTGCCCGCGATTCAAAAAGGCCTCGCCAGCTTCCCCGGCCTCGCGCACCGCATGCAGCAGGTCGGCCGCAAGGGGAGCGTGCTGTTCGTCAATGACTCGAAGGCGACCAATGCCGATTCAGCGGCCAAGGCGCTGGCAAGCTTCAACGACATCTACTGGATTGCCGGCGGAAAGGCGAAAACGGGCGGGATCGCAAGTCTTGCCGAATTTTTCCCGCGCATCCGCAAAGCCTATCTGATCGGCGAGGCGGCGAAGGAATTCGCGCAGACACTGGAAGGAAAGGTGCCTTACGAGATCAGCGGGGTGCTTTCCGCCGCGGTTGAAGCCGCGGCCCGCGATGCCGCCGCCGCGAAGGTGAAGGAGCCGGTCGTGTTGCTGTCGCCGGCCTGCGCCTCTTTCGACCAGTACCGCAATTTCGAAGTGCGCGGCAGAGCCTTTACCGAAGCGGTGCTGGCAATACCCGGCATGACGACGACTGTTAATGCTTCCTAAACCGCGAAGCGTCAGCTTGAGCCGGACGGGGACTCAAGGATGCATTCGCGCGCGCAACGCACGCTTTTCGGCGAATGGTGGTGGACGGTCGACCGGCTGACGCTTGCCGCCATCGGCGCGTTAATGCTGGCCGGCGTCGTGCTTTCGCTTGCGGCAAGTCCGCCGGTAGCGGGGCGGCTCGGTCTTGACCCGTTCTATTTCGTCAACCGCCATATTCTCTTTCTCCTGCCGTCGATCGCCGTCATGCTCGGCGTGTCCTTTCTCAATCCCCAGCAGACCCGCCGGCTGTCACTGCTCATCTTCGCCATGAGCCTCGTCCTGGCCGCGGCGACACCCTTCTTCGGTCCGGAGATCAAGGGCGCGCGGCGCTGGCTGGTCCTGTTCAGCGTCAGTATTCAGCCGTCCGAGTTCCTCAAGCCCGCCTTCGTCATCATTATCGCCTGGCTGTTCGGCGAATCCGCAAAGCGCCCCGACATGCCGGCGAATACCTTCGCCCTGATGCTGCTGCTGACGGTCGTGGCGTTGCTGGTGTTGCAGCCGGACTTCGGCCAGACGATGCTGATCGCACTGGTGTGGAGCGCGCTCTTCTTCATGGCCGGCATGCGTGTGGTCTGGGTCTTCGGTATCGCCGGGCTCGCCGGCGTAGGCCTGCTCAGCGCCTACTACACGGTCCCGCACGTCGCGCGCCGGATTCAGCGTTTTCTTGACCCGGCGTCGGGCGACACCTTCAACATCGACATCGCAACAGAGAGCTTCATGCGCGGCGGCTGGTTCGGCAAGGGGCCGGGCGAGGGGACGGTAAAACGGCTTCTGCCGGAGAGCCATACGGACTTCGTGTTTGCAGTGGCCGCGGAAGAATTCGGCATCGCGCTCTGCCTTGTGATCGTCGCATTGTTCGCCTTCATCGTCATCCGCATGCTGCTGCGCGCCATGCGAAACGACGACCCGTTCACACGGTTTGCGGCAGCCGGCCTCACGATTCTTTTCGCCACGCAGTCGGCGATCAACATGGCGGTGAACTTGCATCTGATCCCGGCCAAGGGCATGACATTGCCGTTCATTTCCTATGGCGGCTCCTCGATGATTTCGCTCGGTTATGCGATGGGCATGCTGTTGGCGTTGACGCGAGAGCAACCGCGCGCGGCAATGATCGCGACCGATCTTGCGGTGGCCGGGAGCCGGGTCTGATGCCTGCGAGCGGCGCGCCGCTCGTCCTGCTCGCGGCCGGCGGCACCGGCGGCCATCTGTTTCCGGCGGAGGCGCTCGCAATCGCGCTCGACAAGCGCGGCATCGCGGTTGAACTGGCGACCGACCACCGCGCGGCGCATTACAAATTTCCGGCGCGAGCGATGCACATTGTTCCCAGTGCGACAATGCGCGGGCGAGATCCGATATCGCTGGCAAAGACCGCGACACTCTTGTCTTGGGGCAGCGTCAAAGCGTGGCTGATGCTGGGCCGCGTTGCGCCCAGGGCCGTGGTCGGCTTCGGCGGCTATCCGACCGTCCCGCCGCTGCTTGCGGCAAGCTGGCGCAAGATACCGACGGTACTGCACGAGCAGAACGGCGTCATGGGCCGCGCGAATTCATTCCTCGCGCCGCGAGTGACTGCCATCGCGACCGGCTTCCGTTCGCTCAAGAATTTCAACCGGCACTGGCAGAGCAAGATCACCTTCACCGGCAACCCGCTGCGGCCCCAGGTCATCGCGGCCGGCCAGATTCCCTACGCCGTGGCGGCGGACGGAAAATTCAACCTGCTGGTATTCGGCGGCAGCCAGGGCGCCCGCGTGATGTCGGACATCGTGCCGGCGGCTGTCGGGCAGCTCGATGCAGGTCTTGGCATGCGCCTTAACATTGTCCAGCAATGCAGGACCGAGGATCTCGAGGCCGTGCGCGCGACTTACGCCCGGCTCGGCGTTGCCGCCGAAGTCTCCCCATTTTTTCTTGATCTTCCCGCGCGCATTGCCGCTTCGCATTTGGTGGTGTCGCGCTCGGGTGCCTCGACCGTAGCTGAACTTTCGGCGATCGGTCGTCCGGCCATTCTGGTCCCTCTGCCGCACGCGCTGGACCAGGACCAATTCGCCAATGCCGGGGTGCTTGAGGCCGCCGGCGCGGCGATCCGCATCGAGCAGCGGGACTTCACGGCCGAGCGTCTGTCCAGCGAAATCACGGCGCTGTCGAATGACCCCGCGCGGCTTGCAAAGATGGCGCAGGCGGCCAAAAGCTGCGGCATAACTGATGCCGCCGAAAGGCTGGCCGACCTGGTAATAAAGGTGGCGGGAATTTGAGTATTGGCCCCAGGCCGGTCTTGTTTCGGCCCTTCATGTCCTGCATGAGATAGCGGCAAATACGGGAAGCGCAGGGTTTGGCGCACCCGACGCAAGGCTGAGGGCGATTTACATGAAACTGCCGCGCGACATCGGCCCGGTGCATTTCGTCGGCATCGGCGGCATTGGCATGAGCGGCATTGCCGAAGTCCTGGCCAATCTCGGCTACAGCGTGACAGGTTCGGACGTCGCCGACAGCGCCAACGTCAAGCGATTGCGCGACAAGGGCGTGAAGGTCGCGATCGGGCATAAGGCTGAAAATATTGATGGCGCCGACGTCGTGGTCGTTTCCTCCGCGATCAAGCGCGACAATCCCGAGCTTGTCACCGCGCGTGCCAAGCGGCTGCCGGTCGTGCGGCGCGCCGAAATGCTCGCGGAACTCATGCGGCTGAAAAGCTGCGTCGCTGTTGCCGGAACGCACGGAAAGACGACGACGACCTCGCTCGTTGCCTCCCTGCTCGACGCCGGCGGCCTCGACCCCACCGTGATCAACGGCGGCATCATCAATGCGTACGGCACCAATGCGCGGCTCGGCGCCGGCGACTGGATGGTGGTCGAGGCGGATGAATCGGACGGCACCTTTCTCAAGCTGCCCGCCGACATCGCCGTTGTCACCAACATCGACCCCGAGCATCTCGACCACTTCCGCACATTCGATGCCGTGCAGGACGCGTTTCGCGCCTTCGTCGAGAATGTGCCGTTTTACGGATTTGCGGTGATGTGCACGGATCACCCGGTTGTGCAGACGCTGGTCGGCAAGCTCGAGGATCGCCGCATTCTCACTTATGGCGAGAACCCGCAAGCGGATGTCCGTCTCGCCGATCTCGACCATCTTAACGGCGAGTCCCGGTTTTCGGTTCTCTTCCGCGATCGGAGGGGCAACACCGAACACAAGATCGAGAAGCTTAGCCTGCCGATGCCCGGCCGCCATAATGCCTTGAACGCGACCGCAGCCATCGCGGTCGCGCACGCGCTGGGGATCAAGGGCGAGGTCATTCGCAAGGCGCTTGCAGGCTTCGGCGGAGTGAAGCGGCGCTTCACGCGCGTGGGCGAGTGGAACGGCGCGGTCATCGTCGACGATTATGGCCATCATCCGGTCGAGATCGCCGCCGTGCTGCGTGCGGCCCGCGAAAGCGCCAAGGGCCGGGTGATTGCGGTGATGCAGCCGCACCGTTATACGCGGCTGCACGATCTGTTCGAGCAATTCTGCACCTGCTTCAACGACGCTGACCTTGTCATCATCGCGCCGGTCTATCCGGCCGGCGAGCAGCCCATCCCCGGCGCCGACCGCGACGCGCTTGTGACCGGCTTGCGCTCGCGCGGACACAAGCAGGCAATGCCGTTGGACGGACCTGATAAACTGGCGCCGTTGATAAAGACTCTGGCAAAGCCGGGCGACTATGTGATTTGCCTCGGCGCCGGCTCGATCACGCAATGGGCCTATGCCCTTCCGGCGGAATTGAAGGCGCTATGAGCTTCCCCGACATCGTTCCCGAGCTGAAGGCGAAAATGCCCGAGTTGCGGGGCCGGCTGCTCGCCAATCAGTCGTTGGGAGAGTTCACCTGGTTCCGGGTCGGCGGACCTGCGCAAGCCTTTTTCATGCCGGAGGATGAAAACGACCTTGCATATTTCCTGCGCAACCTGCCGCCGGAAATTCCAATGGTCGTCATCGGCGCCTGCTCGAATCTCATTGTGCGCGACGGTGGCGTGCCGGGCGTGGTGATCAGGCTGGGGCGCGGCTTCAACGACGTGAAGATCGAGGGCGATCGCGTCACCGCGGGAACGGCGATGCTGGACGTGATGTTGGCGCGAGCGGCGCAGGCGGCCGGTATTGCCGGATTGGCATTTCTCAGCGGCATCCCTGGAACGATCGGCGGCGCGTTGCGCATGAATGGCGGCGCCTATGGCGGCGAGACCAAGGACGTTTTTGTCGAGGCACGCGGCGTCGACCGGCAGGGAAACATTCGCACTTTCAATAACGGCGACATGGGCTTTTCCTACCGCCATTGCTCGGTACCCGATGACGTGACATTCACGTCGGCGACCTTTCAGGGCCGTGCCGGAGCGCCTGAAGAGATCGCCGCCGAGATGGCGGAGATCAAAAAGAAGCGCGAAGCAAGCCAACCGCGCAACCGCACCGGCGGCTCGACCTTCAAGAATCCGCCGGGCCACAGCGCCTGGAAGTTGGTCGACGATGCCGGCTGCCGCGGGTTGACCATCGGCGGCGCGCAGGTGTCGGAGCTGCACAGCAATTTTCTCATCAATCTCGGCGGCGCCAGCGCGGCTGACATCGAAATGCTGGGTGAGACGGTGCGCGAGCGTGTGAAGGCCCATTCCGGCGTCGAGTTGGAATGGGAAATCAAGCGGGTCGGGGTGAAGGCTTGAAACGATGAAGCACGTGGCCGTTCTGATGGGAGGCTGGTCGGCCGAGCGGGAAATTTCACTGCGCTCGGGCAAAGCCTGCGCCGATGCGCTCGAGCGATCGGGCTATCAGGTGAGCCGGATCGATGTTGATCGCGATGTCGCGGCGGCCCTGCGCGCGCGCAAGCCGGACGTTGCTCTCAATGTTCTTCACGGCCGTCCAGGCGAAGACGGCACATTGCAGGGTCTGCTCGAGATTCTCGGAATTCCTTACAGCCACTCCGGCGTGCTCGCCTCGGCGCTGGCGATGAAGAAAGACATCGCGAAGAGCGTGCTCGAGTCCGCGGGCGTGCCGGTGCCGGGCGGATTGGTGGCCGCGCGCAAGGAAGCGGCGAAGCGGCACCTGCTGCCGCCACCTTACGTGATCAAGCCGATTGCGGAGGGCTCAAGTGTTGGCGTCTTCATCGTGCGCGAGGATCACAAGCACCCGCCGCAGGAACTCACGCGCGCCGACTGGGCTTTCGGCGACCAGATTCTGGTCGAGCCTTACATTCCGGGGAAAGAGCTCACCTGCGCGGTGATGGGCGACCGCGCGCTCGGCGTGATCGAAATCGTCCCGACCGTGAAGTTCTACGACTACGAGGCCAAATACGCGCCGGGCGGCTCGCGACACCTGTTGCCGGCGCCGATCGCGGCCGATGTCTATCGCGAGGTCCAACGTCTGGCGCTCGCCGCTCACCGTGCGCTCGGCTGCCGTGGCGTGACACGTGCGGACTTCCGCTTTGACGACAGCCTTGGCGCGAAGGGGCTGTTCTGCCTCGAGGTGAACACCCAGCCGGGCATGACCGAAACCTCGCTTGTCCCCGAGCTTGCGGCGCATGCCGGGACCAGCTTCGAGGACCTGGTCAAGTGGATGGTCGAGGATGCGTCGCTGGACCGCTAAAGTTAGCGGCTACCATCCGAAACCGTTCAAATTTTACTAATCATTTACCAATAAAGCCGAAGACTAGGCCCCTGGCGGCGCACCGCGCGCTTGGCTGCCGTGGACTCGTGCGTGCGGGCGACACCGTTGACAGCGGCGCTTGCGTGCCCCTCCCGGGCACAACGTTTGGATAGTAGGTCGCGATGGAAGGCCGGGGACGCCTCGCTCAATCGCTCATGCTGAAACGACGTGCATCATTCGCTTTGTGGACGCGGTCCTATGAGCCACGTTGGTTCCGTGGCGCGCGCCGGTGGGGCATCTGGCTCGTCAACCTGAAAATTCCGCAAGGGGCAGGCGCGTCGGCCGCTGCAATGCTACTGCTGGCAAGCGTCAGCTACGGCGCGATCAAGGGCGGTCACGGCGAGCAGATCCTCGCGAACCTGCAAGACCTGTGCGACGCAGCTGCCAACAAAGCTGGCTTCCGCATCGCCGAAGTCGCGCTGACCGGCGAGCACGAAATCGGCCGCGATGAAATCCTGACGCTGGCCGGCATCAGCGACCACTCGTCGCTTTTGTTCCTCGACGCGGCGCGTGCCCGCGCGCGCCTGATGAATAATCCGTGGATATCGGATGCGACCGTTCTTAAACTGTATCCCGACCGGCTGCGCATTGAGATCAAGGAGCGCAAACCGTTTGCGCTCTGGCAAAAGGACGGCCGTATTGCCCTGATCGCAGGTGAGGGCACCGTCCTCGAAACGACGGCACCGCCGCGTTTTACAAACCTTCCCATGGTCGTGGGCCAAGGCGCCGAACACGGCGCGCATGCTTTCCTCGATCTGGTCCGAAGCTTTCCAGAGATCGCGCAAGCCACCGAATCCTCCGTGCTGGTCGCCGAAAGACGGTGGAATCTGCACCTGAAAAGCGGTGTTGAAGTTCTTCTGCCGGAAATCGAGCCGGAACGGGCGCTCCGCACTCTTGTCGAGCTCGACCGCAGCAAGAAGCTGTTGTCGCGCGACATCGTCCTCGTCGACCTGCGATTGTCCGACCGTGTGACCGTCCGTCAGTCCGATGGTGCGGCAGCCACGCGCGAGCAGGCGCTCAAGGATCTGGAGAAGGCAAAGAAGAAGACGGGTAAAGGAGGCGAAGCATGACCGTGCTCCGCTTCGGGCTCACCCCCAAGATGAAGCCGGTTTCGCCCAAGCGCGCGGCGGTTGTCGCAGGTCTCGATATTGGCACAAGCAAGGTCGTGTGCCTGATCGCGCGGCTTGAGCCGCAGGCGCCTCAGGATGTTCTGCGCCGGCGTAGTCACGGAGTCAGCCTGTTGGCCTTCGCCCACACCGCCGCCAGCGGCATGAAAGGCGGCTCCGTCGTCGACCTGGTCGAGGCCGAGGAGACGGTACGCCAGGCAATCGACATCGCCGAAAGCATGGCCGGCGTTCAGTTGCAGTCGGTCGTGGTCTCCATGTCCGGCGGCCGTCTCGGAAGCGAGCGTTTTGTCGCAAACATCGATCTTGCCGGTGGCTCGGTCACCGAAAGGGATAACGCCCGTGTGCTGGCAGCCGCCAGCCGTCATTCGGTGCGCGACGGGCGCGCCGTCCTGCATTCCCTGCCGATCGGCTATGCCGTTGATGCCGCCACCGGCATCCGCGAGCCGCGCGGCATGCTTGGCCGCCAACTGGGTGTCGATATGCACATGGTCACGGCGGACGTGGCGACGGTGCAAAACCTGATGCTGACGGTGGAACGCTGTCATCTATCTGTGGAAGCCATGGTGTCGTCCCCCTATGTCGCAGGCCTAGCCGCGCTTGCCGATGACGAGGCCGATTTGGGCGTTGCGACTGTCGATATGGGCGCCGGAACCACGACTTTGGCGGTGTTTTCGGGCGGCAAGTTCGTCCATGCCGACGGCTTTGCCCTCGGCGGTAATAACGTGACCATGGATCTTGCCCGAGGTCTCAACACCCGGGTTGCCGACGCTGAGCGAATCAAAGCGATTTATGGCAGTGTTTTAGCGGGTGGATCGGATGAAAGGGACATGATCACCGTACCTCCGGTCGAAAATGACGAGCGTGAGCCGCCGCAGTTCGTGTCGCGCGCATCGCTCGTCAGAATCATTCGTCCAAGGGTCGAGGAGATCCTGGAAATGGTGCGCGACCGTCTCGCAGCTTCGCCGTTCGCGGCTGAGCCGCGCGGCCGCGTGGTGCTGACTGGGGGCGCGAGTCAGCTTACGGGCCTTGCCGATCTTGCCGCGCGTATCTTGCGGCGCCCCGTACGAATTGGCCGTCCACTTGGCTTGGCCGGGTTGCCGGAAGCGGCAAAAGGGCCTGCCTTTGCGGTTGCGGCCGGACTGCTTGTCTATCCTCAGGCAGCCCATCTCGAACACTTCGAACCGCGGCGAACGCGGCAATTGATGACAGGAACGGGCGGTTACATGGCAC
>Ga0310811_10010451_pt1 | contig 11990 bp, 8 predicted proteins | sample YCmetagenome_FD_207642 | JGI IMG/M metagenome (GOLD analysis project Ga0310811, IMG submission 207642) | Soil microbial communities from experimental microcosm in Duke University, North Carolina, United States - YC | ecosystem: Engineered > Artificial ecosystem > Soil microcosm > Unclassified ...
CGGCCGCCGCGTCGCCCAGCACCCGGCGGACGCGCGAAACCAGCGTCTGCAGCGCGTTGGCCACGTCGCTGGGCGGCGCGTAGTCCCAGACGGCCTCCGCGAGCGCGGTCGTACTGACCGGCTGCCCACCCGCCAGCGCCAGCCGGGCGATCAGGGCACGCAGCCGCGCACCTGCGACGGCGACCACCCTGCCGCCGTCGTCATGGACCTCGAGTGCTCCTAGAATCGCGACCCGCACGCTTTCTATTGTGCCCGTAGCGCTTGCTATCGCGAGCCGACTAGGGCTTCTTGCTGTTATCGCGGAGCGGCGTAGCTTGGTGGGCAGGGCGCTGTCGCGTGCCGCTCGTGGCTTGCGGCTTGTCGCGCGTGGCGCGTGGCGCGTGGCGCGTGGCGCGTGGCGCGTGACTTGTCGCCTGTCGGGCGATAAATCCGGCGGGCGAGGCGGGGCGAGGCCTGAAGACACGCCTGGCGAGGCCTGAAGACGCCAGGCAAGGCCCGAAACGCCGGGGCAAGGCCTGAAACGCGGGGCAGTGCCCGAAAACGCAATGTGCCTGCGGCACTCAAGGCCAAAACCGATATGTGCACGAGGGCCGCAAGGCCAATAGACGTGCGCCTGAGTGCCACAAGGACAGAACATTCGGGTCCTGTGTGCCACAAGGACAGAAACGTCTGATGTGCCAGATCATGAAATATCCGGCATGTCGGGCGCGGAGCGCCCGACATGCCGGATGGAGGGGGAAGGGTCCGCGGGCGGACTGGGCACGGGCGGGCCTGGACGTACGGGACACGCGGTACGGACGCTGGTCGTGTGCAGGGTGCCGCGAGCCAGCATGCGTTGGTGCCGTGCAGGCACGCGTGAGGGCGCCGTCGGGGCGTGCGTGGAAGGGGCGGGTGGGCGTTGGGATGATGGGGGTTATGGATCTTGACTTTTCCGTTGAGTCGCGGCTTGTGCACGGGGGGACCTCGCGGGACGCGGGGGCGCCGCTTGGGCCGCCGCTGCTGCCGACCAGCGTGTACCTGTCACAGGGCGAGCCTGGGGGCGGGCCCGGGTACGGGCGGAACGAGAATCCCGGGTGGGCGGCGGTAGAAGCGTCGCTCGCCGCGATGGAGGGGCCGGGGGCGCAGGCGGTGACGTTCGCGTCGGGGCAGGCGGCCTCGATGGCGCTGATGCTCACGCTGGCCGAAGGGCGGGAGTCGATCTTGTTTCCCGTCGACGGGTACTACAACACGCGGGCCCTCGCCGGGCGACTGCGGCCGCACGGGGCCCGTGCCGTAGCGGTCGACCTGCTCGACCTTGACGCGGTTGCCGCAGCGCTGGCCGCCGGGCCTGCCGTCCTGTGGGCGGAGACCCCGACCAACCCACTGCTGCGCGTCGCCGACCTTGCCGCTCTCGCGTCGCTGGCAGCGTCGGCAGGCGCACCGTTCGTGGTGGACAACACCGTCGCGACAGGGCTGCTGCAGCACCCGCTGGACTTCGGTGCGGCCGCGTCGGTGTACTCGCTCACCAAGTCGATATCCGGGCACTCGGACGTGCTGGGCGGCGCGGTCGTCACCAGGGATACCGCCCTGGCCAACACGGTGCGTTCCTGGCGGACCGACGGCGGCGCGATCCCCGGTCCGTTCGAAAGCTGGCTCGTGCTGCGCGGCCTCAAGACCCTGGACCTGCGCATCGCGCGAGCGTCGGCCAACGCCCTGGCCGTCGCCGAGTTCTTGTCGTCGCACTCGCGTGTCACGGCGGTCCACTATCCGGGGCTGTCGCCATCGCCTGCGACCGTAAAGCAGATGCCACGCGGCTTCGGCCCGCTGCTGTCGTTCGAGCTAGCCGGGACCGCCGCCGACGCCGACGCGGTCGTCGCGGCCGCGCGCTTGGTCGTCCCGGCGACAAGCTTCGGCGGCGTCGAGTCCTCCTGGGAACGCCGCGCCCGGTGGCCCGCCGAGACGGCCCCGGACACGCTCATCCGCATGTCGTGCGGCGTCGAACCGGTCGAAGACCTGCTGGCAGACCTCTCCGCCGCGCTAGAAGCTCGCGGCTAGTTCACTTCGGCGGCACGTGCCGCTAAAGCGGCCGGGAACTCGCGCAGTTCACGCCTCGGACGCTGACCGGCCGTCGCCGGCCCCGCGCTGCCCGGACTCCAGACGCTTCGGGATCGCGAGTCATCCGCCTGATGCCCGCCACTACCGGGGATAACTGTGACCGAAGCGGCCACAGTTATCCCTTGTGGCTACTTAGGGAACCAGCCGACGTAGAAGATGCCCAGGCCCAAGGCTACGAACATGCCCGCGATTAGCCAGAAGCGGACCACGATCGTAGTCTCCGCCCAGCCCGCCAGCTCGAAGTGGTGCTGCAGCGGTGCCATCTTGAAGACGCGCTTGCGGCGCAGCTTGTAGGAACCGACCTGGATGACGACCGACATCGTGATGATCACGAACAGGCCGCCGAGCAGGAACAGGAGGAGTTCAGTCCTGGTGACGATCGCCAGGCCCACGATCGCACCCCCCAGAGCCAGGGAGCCGGTGTCGCCCATGAAGATCTTGGCGGGCGGCGCGTTCCACCACAAGAAGCCGAAGCACGCGCCCATCACGACGGCGGCCACCACGGCGGCGTCGAGTGGGTCGCGGACGGGGTAGCAGTTCTGGGCGAGGGCCGTGGTGCAGTCGTTGCGCAGCTGCCAGTTCCCGATGATCACGTATGCGGCCAGGACGAGGATCGACGCGCCAGTCGCGAGGCCGTCGAGGCCGTCGGTGAGGTTCACCCCGTTGGACGTCGCGGTGACCATGAGCAGCACCCAGATCACGAACAGCACGGTGCCGATGGAGACACCGAAGTCAGCGAGGAACGATAGGTGCGTTGACGCCGGAGTCAGGTCGTAGCCATCGGGGAAGTGGATCGCGAGAACGGCGAAGATCACGCCCACGATCATCTGGCCGAGCAGCTTCGCGCCGCTGCGCAAGCCGAGGCTGCGGCGCATGAACAGCTTGATGAAGTCGTCAAGGAAACCAACGAAGCCGAGGCCGGTCATCAGGAACAGCACCAGCACGCCGGACGCTGTCATCGGGTCGCCGGTAAACCAGTGCCCGAGCACATAGCCGAGCAGCGAGGCGATGATGATGACGATGCCGCCCATGGTCGGGGTGCCGCTCTTGCTCAGGTGCGCCTGAGGGCCGTCGGTCCTGACCTGCTGGCCAAGCTTGCGCTTGCGCAGCACGGTAATGGTGGGGCGGGTGCCGATCAGCGCGACGATCATCGAGATGGCGGCCGAGAGCAGGATCGTCTTCACTGGTCATCCTCCGCGAGCAGGCCATCCGCGACTTCCCATAGGCCGGCGGCCTTTGATGCTTTCACTAGTACGACGTCACCGGGCCGCAAACGGTTACGCAACTCTTCGACGGCGGCCTGCGGGTCGTCTGCGGCTATCGCTTCGCCCTTCCAGCCGCTGATCGCCCGCGCCCCGTCGAGCACCGGAGCGGCGTCCGCGCCGACCGCGACGATGACGGCCGCGCCACCCTGTGCGGCGAGCCGACCTGCTTCGGCATGGCTCTCGGTCGCGATGTCGCCGAGCTCGGCCATGTAGCCGAGGACGGCGATCCCGCGCCGACCACCGCTCGCCAGGTGCGCCAGGGCCGCAAGCGCAGCCTTGGTCGAGTCCGGGTTCGCGTTGTATGCGTCGTTCACCACGAGCACCCCGTCCGGGCGCTCATGCAGTTCCATGCGTTTCTTACTTCGGGCGGTCGCGGCGGTCAACGCCTCCGCGATCGCTTGGACGTCCATGCCAAGTTCGGCGGCCACCGCAGCCGCCGCGAGCGCGTTGGCCACGTGGTGGCCGCCGTGCAGCCGCAGTGTGACGGGCGCGCTCCCCGCCCTCGTGTGCAGCGTAAACGAGGCACGGCTCAGGTCGTCGAGGGTGACACCGGTCGCCTTCAGGTCCGCGTCGCGGCCGGGGTCCACGCTGGTGGTGACGACGCGGGCAGCAGTGCGAGCGGCCATCGCCGCGACGTTGGGGTCGTCGGCGTTGAGCACCGCGACGCCGCCCGCGGCGGCGGCGGGCAGGGCCTCGACGATCTCGCCCTTGGCCTTGGCCACCGCGTCGATCGAGCCGAACTCGCCCGCGTGCGCGCGGCCGACGTTGAGCACCGCGGCGATCTTCGGCGGCGCGATGCCGGTGAGGTAAGCGATGTGCCCGATGCCGCGCGCGGACATCTCAAGGACCAGGTACTTGGTCGACTCGTCAGCCCGCAGGACTGTCAGCGGGAGCCCGATCTCGTTGTTCAGCGAGTCCTCGGGCGCGACGGTCGGACCGAGGCGCTCCACAACCTGGGCGGTGAGGTCCTTAGTCGAGGTCTTGCCCGAGCTGCCGGTGATCCCGACCACCGTCGCGCCGGGGAGGCGGCCGAGGACACCCGCGGCTAGCAGGCCAAGGGCGCGGGTCACGTCGGGGACGACGATGACGGGCACGGCGACCCCGGGGAGCGGACGGGCGGCGAGGATCGCGGCTGCGCCCTTGCTGGCGGCCGCGGCGGCGTAGTCGTGGCCGTCGACGCGCTCGCCGGGCAGGGCGGCGAACAGCGCCCCTGGTGTCACCAGCCGCGAGTCAACAACGACCGGGCCGGTAACGTCCGCGTCCGCATATGTTGAAATTTCCGGAATTCCGGATTCGCTGTTTGAATCCGGAATTCCGGAAGCAGTGGCGGAGGTGACTGGGGCGATGGTGCCGTGTGTCATCGCGGCGATCTCGGCGACGGATAGTTTGATCATGAAGTGCCGCCGTATGCGGAGTGACGGGTCAAAGCCGCGGCTGTTACCTCTATATCGTCGAATGGCAGAACGGCCCCCCCGACGTACTGGCCGGTCTCGTGTCCCTTGCCTGCCACGAGCAGGACGTCCCCTTTCCCGGCCATGCCGACGGCGAGGTCGATCGCCGCGGCACGGTCCGGTTCGATGATCAGCCGGGCTCGTTCCCCCTGCGGGACCCCGAGCACTCCGTGCAGCATCTCGGCGAGGATCCCCAGCGGGTCCTCGGAACGCGGGTTGTCGCTTGTGAAGATCGCCACGTCAGCGAGTCGGACGGCGGCGGCCCCCATCAGCGGCCGCTTGCCACGGTCCCGGTCCCCGCCGCAGCCAAGTACCACGATCAGTTCCCCGCTAGTGACGGGGCGAAGCGCGCCGAGGACCGCCTCGACCGCGCCTGGCTTGTGCGAGTAGTCGACGAACGCGTCCGGCTGGCCCGACAGACGCGGGGTACGGGAGGTTGTCCCCCCGGAAGGCAGCAGTGCTGGGACGCGCTGCAGGCGCCCTGGCACGCCCGGGCAGGACGCGACGCCGCTGACCGCGTCGGCGAGGTCAGCGCCCGCCTCCACGAGCGCGACGATCGCGCCGAGGGCGTTGGCCACGTTGAACGCTCCCGGCAGCGTGATGGACGCGTCCGCCTCGACGCCGCCGGGGCCGATGACCCGGAACGTCGACCCGTCCGCGCCGCAGCGCACGTCGGCCGCCCGCCATTCCGCCTGCGCGTAGGCACCGGAGGAGGCGTCCGCGCAGAAGGTCGTGATCGGGATCGACGCTTCGCTCACGAGCCGCCTGCCGTAGCGGTCGGCTACGTTCACCACTCCGACAGCCGAGTACGCCGGGGTGAACAGCTTCGCCTTGGCCCGGAAGTAGTCCTCGAACCCGGAGTGAAAGTCCAGGTGGTCCTGGGAGAGGTTGGTGAACACGGCGACGCTGTAGCGGGTGCCCGCCACCCGGCCGAGGGCGAGGGAGTGGCTGGAGACCTCCATCGCGGCGCCCGTCACCCCGCGCTCGACCATGACCGCGAGCAGTGCCTGCAGGTCGGGCGCCTCTGGCGTCGTCAGCGACGCTTTGACGAGCTCGTTGCCGACCTTGATCTCCACCCCGCCGACCAGGCCGGTGGTGTGCCCGGCGGCGCGCAGGCCCGCCTCGCACAGGTAGCTGGTCGTGGTCTTGCCGCTCGTGCCGGTCACGCCGATCATCGTCATCCGGTGCGACGGGTCGCCGTAGATCCAGCAGGAGACGTCACCGAGGCGCTCGCGCGGGTTGGACACCACGAAGACCGGGACCCCGGTGCGGGCCGCCCGGTCGCGGCCGTCGGGGTCGGTGAGGATCGCGACCGCCCCGGCGGCGACCGCCTGGTCGCTGAAGACGGCGCCGTGGGTGCGCGTGCCGGGCAGCGCGGCGTACAGGTCGCCTGGCCGCACGGCACGGGAGTCCAGAGTGACGCCAGACAGGACGCCGGGCCCGTTCTGCAGGTTCTCTGTTCTCCCCACGCCGAGCAGCTCGGCGAGCCCGGACAACGGGCGCGGCGCGAGACGGGCGGGACGGATCACGCCCAGAGGGTATCCAAAATCAGCGCGCATTGAGTCGAACATACGGAGCGACTAGGCCGGGTTGCGGCTGGATCTGCAGGGTTTGCAACGCAAAGGTCATCACGCTGTAGAAGACCGGCCCGGCGACTTCGTCGCCGAAGTAGTCCGTCTTGGTGTCCGGGGCCTGTACGTTCACGGCGACAACGACCCCGGGGTCGTTGCCTGGGGCCATGCCGATGTAGCTGGAGCCGTGCACGCACAGCGGGTTGGTCTTCGGGCACGCCTTCATCCCTTCGAGCGCGGGCTCGCTCGAAGTGCCGGTCTTGGCCGCGATCGCGTAGCCGGCGATGTCGCCCCACCGCTGGTTGGCCTGGTCATCCACGCCGGGCACCTGCTGCAGGATCTGGACCAGTTCCTTGGCTGTCTTCGCCTGGATGACCCGCTTCGACGGCGACGGCTTGGCCGCGACGTACTGGCCCGCCGCGTTATAGGTGCCCGCGATGAGCGTGGGCTGGACCCGGACCCCGCCGTTGGCGATCGTGGCGTACACGCTGGCCATCTGGACGGCGTTGACCGCGATGCCCTGGCCGAAGGACAAGGTGTACCGCTCGTCGCCTGGCCACTTCGACGGCGGGCTGAGCAGGCCCTGGGACTCGCCCGGCATGTTCAGGCCAGTCGGCTCGTCGAGGCCGAAGTTCTTCAGGTACTGGTACTGGAGGTCCTCAGGGACGCTCTGCACCACCTGCGACATGCCGATGTTGGAGGAGTTCGCGATAATGCCGGCGACGGTGTAGCGCTCACCTGGTGACCATTCCGCGTCGTGGATCCACTGCCCGCCCCGGTAGATCTGGTACGGGATGTTGTATGCGTCCATCGGGTTGACGCCGCCGTGCTCAAACGCGGCGGCGGCGGTGATCACCTTGGCCGTGGACCCGGGTGCGAACACGTTCTGGACTGCGATGTTGGCGCCCGGCTGGTGGGGGGCCCACTGGGCCATGGCGAGGATGGCCCCGGTCTTCGGCTGGATGACTACCACCGAGCAGTTCTGCGCCTTGGTCTTGACGACTTCCTGCTCGCAGGTCTGCTGCGCTTCGTACTGCAGCGCGGGGTTGATCGTCAGCTTGATGGACGAGCCGTCCTTGGCCGGCGTGTCGTCCTGGGTGCCGGCGAGGGGGATCGGCTGCTGGTTGAGGCCGGTCTCCACCTCTTCGCTGCCGTTCGTGCCGGTCAGCAGCGTGTCGTACGCTCCCTCGAGGCCGGCGTAGCCGGAGATCACGCCGGTCGACGGATCCGTGACGTGGGTGAGCCCCACCACGTTCGCCGTCGCGTTGCCGTTGGGGTACACGCGGGCGAAGGTTGGCTGCGGGGGAACCATGCTCTGCGGGGGGACCATGCCGTGGATCTTGAGGGCCACGATCTTCTGCTCGTTCTCGGCCGGCACGCCCGTGGCGAGCTGCACGTACTGCTTCGAGGACGGGTGGCGGAGCAGGTCAAGCACCTTCGCCGCGGGCACGCCGAGCAGGCCCGCGAGTTGCTGCGCGTCGGCTGGCCTCTTGGCGTCGGGGATCTGCGTCGGGTCCCAGGCGATCGTGTACGTCTCGATCGTCATCGCCAGGATCTGGCCGTCCGAGCCGTAAATGGTGCCGCGCATGGCGGGCACCGTGATCTTGTGCAGCTGCTCGTTGCTCGCCTTTTTCTTGTAGTAGCCCGACTCCATGCCCTGCAACTGGACCAGGCGGCCGGCGAACAAGGTCAGCACGATGGTGATGGCCAGCATGGTGATGCCGATCCGCCTGCCCGAGTCGCCGCGCTGGAAGGTCAGCCAGCGCGGCGGGCGGCGGGGCCTGCGGGGACCGCGCGGCGGGCGCGCGCTGGACTCGCGCCGGGGCGGGCGCGGGCCGCCCGGCACCCGTGGGTTGCGCGGCAGGCGCGCGCCGGGACCCGTTGGCCGGTCGTCTGGGGTGCGCGCGCCCGGGGTCGTCGCACCTGGGCGCGCGGCCCGGTCCTGCGGGGCACGGGGCATCGGCCCTGACGGCCGGTCACGGTCGCCCCGCCGGTCCTCGGGGAGGCGGGGGCGCGGGCCGGTGGTGCGGTCCGGTGGGAGGCCACCGTTGGGCCCGGTCGTGGTGCGCGGGTCACCCGGCCGACGGGGACCTGGCTGCGGTCCCTGGCCTGTTCGACGGCCGCCGGCCCCGGGCCGTCCTGGCATGCCAGGACGGCCCGGGCCGCCGGGGTTACCTGGGCCGCCAGGGTTACCGCCGCGGCCAGGACCGCCCGTGCCTGGCCCCCGCCCTGTCACGGCGCGTAGCCTGGGGCCTTGCCAGCGCCGCTCCACACGGGGCCGGTGTTGGTCACCTTGCCGGTCTTGAGGTCCACGTACTGCAGCTCACCGACCCGGCGCATGCCGAGCTGGCTAGCTTGCTGCGCGATCCGCTGCGGCGACTGCGCCTGCGCGACCTGGTTCTCCAGGGCCTGCTGCTGCTTGGCGAGCGAACTCGTCGAGTCCTGCAGCTTGCTGATCTGGAACGAGCCCTCGGCCAGCGTGGTGCTGATCACGAGCGCCGAGACCAGCGCGCCGCCGAGCAGCCCGCACAGCAGCAGCACGAACGGCATCCGGTGCGAGCCGGCCGGCGCGTACGCCGTCCCCGGCTGAACCGATGGGGACGGCGTCAGGGGCGCCTGGGTCGGCTGCGCCGGCGGGGCCGCCGGCTGCGGTCCCGTGGTCCGGGTCCGCTGCGGCCGTCCGCCGCGCTCGGCGGGCGGTGCCTGCGGCGGGACGCCGGCCCGGCGGCGCAGCCCCGGGCGCGGCGCGCCGAGTGGCGCCGACGGCCGCTGCGGCGGGACGCGCTGGTCGGGCCGGTCAGCGGTGCGTGTGCCCGCGGCGGGCCGCTGGACGCCGGCCGCCTGCGGATCGGCGACCGGGCGCTGCGTCGGTGCCGGCCTGGACGGCCGGCCACGGCGCGGCTCAGGCGCGGCCTGTCCCGCCTCGGGTGCCTGCTGCGGGCGCGGGCGCGTGCCCGACTTGGTCAGGGTGCCGACGCCGCTGCGGGTGCCGTCTTCCTGCCGCTCGCTCCTGGCCATCGGCCAACTCCTGTCACTCGTGTTCCGCTCGCTCACGCTGTTCCGCCGACCCTGTTCGCAGCTCGCCCTTGAGCGCTCACGCTTGTTGCTGTTATCAAGCGTCCTCCCTGATGCGCTCGGCCGCGCGCAGGCGGGCCGAGGCTGATCTCGGGTTGGCCGCTAGCTCTCTGTCGTCTGGTCGTTCCGCGCCCCTGGTCAGCAGGCGGAAGGTCGGGCTGCCCGCCAGCACGTCGCCCGCGCGCAACGGCACGCCCGGCGGGGTCTTGTCCGCCGTGCGCTCCGCCAGCTCCCGCTTGACCAGGCGGTCCTCCAGGGAGTGGTAGGCGAGGGCCGCGAGCCGGCCGCCGGGTGCGAGCAGGTCGAGCGCGGCGGGCAGCGCCCGGCGCAGCGCGCCGAGTTCGTCGTTCACCTCGATGCGCAGCGCCTGGAAGGTCCGCTTGGCCGGGTTGCCGCCGGTGCGTCGCGCGGGTGCGGGGATCGCGTCCTTCACGATCGCGCTCAGCCGGAGCGTGCTGGTGATGGGGTCCTTCGCTCGTTCTCGCGCGATCGCCTCGGCGATGCGGCGCGCGAACTTCTCCTCGCCGTATTCGAACAGCACCCGCGCCAGGTCCGGCACGGGGTAGGTGTTGACGACCCGGTCGGCGGTCAGCTCGCTGCTCTGGTCCATGCGCATGTCGAGCGGCGCGTCCTGGGAGTAGGCGAACCCGCGGCTTGCGTCGTCAAGCTGCGGCGAAGAAACGCCGAGGTCGAACAGGACACCCTGGACCCGGCGGCGCCCGGCGGCGGCGGCGATCTCGGCGATGTCGTCGTAGAACGCGTGCGCGATCGTCACCTGGCCCGGGTACTGCTCGGCGAGGGCGTGTCCCGCCTCAATCGCCGCCGCGTCGGCGTCAATCCCGATCAACTGGAGGCCGGGAACCGCTTCGAGGAAAGCCCGCGCGTGCCCGGCGCGGCCGAGCGTGGCGTCGATGAGGACCGGCGGACGGCCGCCTGGGGCCGGGCCGGTAAGGGCGGGCAGCAGGAGGGCGGCGATGCGGCCGGCCATCACCGGCACGTGCGCATAGGCACTTTCGCCCATGTGACCCCTCCGCTCCGCTTACCGCTGCTCTATCGCGGGGTGCGGCGGCGAGGCCACCGCGTCCTGTGCAGGAACTTCATGAAATATCCGCCTTCGTCCGCCTGGGCGGGCCCGACATGATGGCGGCTTTTGCCATCGGACTCGGCTGGTCGGACATCGGGGGGACGGGGGTCGCCCCCCGGGCGAAAACAGGCCGCCCCCGTTGCGGCCCGTCGCCTTATTTCTCTGGCATTTCTCTGGCGGCCGGCGGGGTCTGGATTCCGCACCCCTTTTCGGGGCCTGGGGATCACCCCAGGTGGGACCGCGTGGACCTCCGCCTGGCACCGGGGAAGTGGCGCCAGCCTGGTGGTCCGGGTGCGGCTTCCAGACCCGCCGGACAGCCGGCGGCCGGCCTGGCGGATCCCGGCGGCCAGTCAGAGAATTCCTGGTAGCACCTCCTCGGCAGCCTCGGAGAACGCGTCCTCTTGGGCAGCCAGGTAGGTTTCCCAGGCCTGGGCGTCCCAGATCTCAAGTCGGGTGTTGGCCCCGATCACCACGCAGTCCCGGTCAAGGCCGGCGTACGTGCGCAGCGCAGCGGGCACGGTGATCCGGCCTTGCTTGTCAGGTATCTCGTCGGAGGCGCTGGCGAAGAAGACCCTGCTGTAGTCCCGCACCGCTTTGGCGGTCACCGGCGCCGTGCGCAGCGCCTCGGTGATCCGCTGGAACTCGTCCTGCGGAAAGAGGTACAGGCAGCGCTCCTGCCCCTTCGTGATCACGACTCCCCCCGAGAGCTCATCACGGTACTTGGCGGGCAAAAACAGCCGTCCCTTCTCGTCAAGCCGAGGCGCGTGAGTGCCGAGGAACATACGGTCCTCACCTCCCACCCCCCGCGAGCCGAGCTTCGATAGCTATCTCACTCCACCGCGCCCCACTGTACTCCACCTTGCTCCACCGACACCAGTACAAACCTGCCCTCTGCAATTTTTATGCCGGCAAAACTGCAGGTCAGAGTGGGTGGTGCAAAGTGGGGGAAGAAACGGTCCGCTGGGCGCGTCGCGCCGTGTCCCCCACTTTCGCCCCACGGAGGCAACAGACGGGACCGGAGACACGAAAGGGACAGAAGGGACAGTTGTGCATCGGCTCGGGCGGAAATGAGCCCGAAACGTTGCCGACACGAGGGGCCCGCCGGGCGGGCCAGGGGCAAGTAGCCCGCGGGGCCGGGACGGAGGAGCGAGGGCCGCGTGGAGCGAAGTGGGGAATTGCGACGTTCACCCAATCCCACGGGCCCCAATCGCCGGTAAGTAAAGAAGGGGGCCATGCGGAGCGGGAATCCGTTGTGGAATGGCACAGCAGAAAGCGGAAGCCCGATGAGGTTCGATTGGATAGGTTCCTCAACGGGACGGACGAGCGGCGTGGCACATTCCGGGCAGCACCGCATACTGTCAATAGACGACGACGCAGTCTCCGGCGCCGCGAAAGTTTCGGCAGGCCGGGCCTTTTCGAGGAGGGCTCTTGGTACTCGACACGGGGCGTG
>Ga0310811_10010452_pt1 | contig 11990 bp, 7 predicted proteins | sample YCmetagenome_FD_207642 | JGI IMG/M metagenome (GOLD analysis project Ga0310811, IMG submission 207642) | Soil microbial communities from experimental microcosm in Duke University, North Carolina, United States - YC | ecosystem: Engineered > Artificial ecosystem > Soil microcosm > Unclassified ...
GGGCCGGTGGCGAAGGCGACGTCGGTGGCGACGTTGCAGTTGGCCATCACGGTCCGGGCCAGCGTGGCGTAGTCGGTGATGGGCGTGGCGGCGTCGGTGAGGACGAGGATCTTGTTGAACATCATCTGGCCCGCGCCCCACATGGCGTTCATGACCTTTTGGCCCTGGCCGGGGAAGTCCTTGCGGATACGGGTGATGACGAGGTTGTGAAAAACGCCCTCCACGGGCATGTCCATGTCCACGATTTCGGGGACGAGGGTCATCTTGATGGGGGCCAGGAAGATGCGTTCGGTGGCCTTGCCCAGCCAGGCGTCTTCCTGGGGCGGGATGCCGACGATGGTCGCGGGGTAGACCGCGCCCTTGCGGTGGGTGATGGCGGTAACGTGAAAACGCGGGTACCAGTCGGGGAGCGAATAATAGCCGGTATGGTCGCCAAAGGGGCCCTCCCAAATGGGTTCTTCGCCCGGTTCCACGTAGCCCTCGATCACGAAGTCAGCGTCGGACGGGACCTCGAGGTCGGGCTGGGTGATACAGCGGACGAGCTCGACGTGCTTTTTGCGCAGGAAACCGGCGAGCATGTACTCGTCAACGTTCTCGGGGAGCGGTGCGGTCGCGGAATAGGCGTAGACCGGGTCGCCGCCCAGTGCAACGGCCACGGGCATGCGCCGGCCGAGCTTTTTGTATTCGGCGAAGTGACGGGCGCTGACCTTGTGTTTGTGCCAGTGCATGCCGGTGAGGGTCGGGCCGAAGACCTGCATCCGGTACATGCCGACGTTCCGGATGCCGTTGAGCGGGTCCTTGGTGTGGATGATCGGGAGGGTGACGAAACGGCCGCCGTCCTTGGGCCAGCACTGTATGATGGGTAGCTTGTCGAGGTCGGGGGTTTGCATGATGACCTCCTGACACGTGCCCCTACCTTTTTTGACCTTGGGCATCCAGGACGCGAACTGCCCCAGCTTTGGCAACATGCCGAGCTTGTCGAGCAGGCCTTCCTTGGGGCTGGTGAGGAGCTTGAAGAGGGCCTCGATGTCGCGGGTGATGTCGTCGAGGTTGTCCACGCCCAGCGCCATGCACATGCGGCGCTGGCTCCCATAGGCGTTCATCAGTACGGGAAAGGCCGTCCCGGTGTTTTCGAAGAGGAGGGCCTTGCCGCCCCCGCCGCTTTTGCTGATGCGGTCGGTGATCTCCGCGATCTCGAGCACGGGGTCCACGTATGTCTTGATGCGGAGCAGCTCCCCCGCCGATTCCATTTTATCTATAAAAGCCTGCAGGTGTGGATAAGCCATCCCGCGAAGTTAGTGCAAATGCGTATGCATATAGTTCACGAGGGCCTGGACGGTCGTCAGCTTTTCGGCGTCCTCGTCGGTGATCTTTATTTCGAATGTTTTTTCGACCTCGGTAAACAGCTCCAACGTATCCAGCGAATCCACGCCGAGGTCGTCGGTAAATGAATCGGTCATCTTGATCTGGTCTTTTTCCAAACCCAGCTTGTCGGACATCAGGACCCATAAGCGGGTCTCCATCGTTTCCATGGTCATCGTGCTCATATTGTACAAGGTTTTACGGATTGACTTGCCCAAATGCCGTGCCTTCCCCGGTTTTCGGGCATTTTGACGGGTGCTTGGGCTATCATTTTGATAAAATTAATTTCATTTTAACATGGGCGGCGCGACGCCGCGGCGGGCGGCGGCGCGGCGGGCGGCGCCTACTCTTGCGACTGCCGGCCCACCGGGGCGTTATCGTCGTCCCGGCCCTTGTAGGCCGAATCCGTCACGTGGTGATCGTGCTGCGCCACGATCTCCGGCCAGTACTCCATAAAGGACTTGCCCGCGTCCTGGATGTATTGGTAATACTCCACTTCGTTGGCGTAGGTCTTCAACTGGTCATAGGACGGACGGTACATCTTCATAAACGTGTCGAGGGCCGGGTGGGTCATACCCGTTAGCTTTTCGACCAGGGCCTTGTTGAAGCGGTGGTCGACATAGCGTTGCTTTTCGTCCTCGATCAGGTACCGCTGCGTGGACATCCGGCTTTTCTCGATGGCCCTGCCGGTCAGGAGCATGTCGAAGTCGAGCCCGATGCCAAACTGCCGGCCCCGCATCTTCCCGCCTTCGATCATACCGGGGTCGCCATAGTTGAACAGGTCCTGGTACTCCCGTCGGTTTTGCAGGGAGTCGAGGTGATAGCTGTTGGCCGTTACGGTAACGGGCGTCAGGTTGACGCTGGCGATGCCGTACATGCTGATGTCAAAGGCGTCCGGGTTGGCCATGAGCTTCACCGGGAACCACGCCGTCCGCTTGCTCAGGTACTCGAAATAGATCGAGTCGGTTTCGGGCACCTTTATGTGGTAGCGGCCCAGCGAATCCGTCGCGGCGGTGGCGCCGGAGCCGCTGTGGACGTCCACTTCGCCCAATCCGTTGATCATGCTGCCATCATATACCGTACCCCGGACGACGATCTGGGCCGTCGTATTTTTTGCGCAACAAACTCCTATCAGCAGGTAGAACAGCCAACGTCCACTCACTTGCATTCCGACGTTTTGGCCCTCAGACCCGCGGCGCGGGCGAAGGTTTAAACCGCTTGTCAGGGGATTACGCCTCATGGCCTAAGGGTGGGGTCGGTGAATGCGAGGGCGAGGGAGGAGTCGGTGAACGCGGCGCGCGGGGGCGCGCCGCGTGACGACTAGTACGCATAGCCCGCGGGGGCGTCGGTGGGAGCGGCGCCCCACTTTTTGTTGGGGGCGGGGCCCATGTCGAACTCGAGGGTGCCGCCGGCAAGGATGTCTTTGTGGGTGATGTAGGTTTTGGTGTAGGGGTGGCCGTTGAGACGGGCGGCCTGGATGTAGATGTTCTTGCCGCCGGCCTTGGGGGCGAGGACGGTGAACCTTGCGCCGCCGGGGAGGTTGATGACTGCTTTGCGGAGCTGGGGGGAGCCGAAGGCGTAGACGCTGCTGGCGGGGTTGACGGGGTAGAAGCCCATCGACGAGAAGATGTACCAGGCGCTCATCTGGCCGCAGTCTTCGTTACCCGCGTAGCCGGAGGACTTGTCGTTGTAGAGCTCCTGCATGATGCGGGCGGTGTAGAGCTGGGTCTTCCAGGGTTGACCGGCGTAGTCGTACAGGTAGGGGGTGTGGTGGCTAGGCTCGTTGCCGTGGGCGTCCTGACCGATAAAGCCGGAGGCGTTGCCGTTGACTTCGGAGGGTTTAGACACCAGGGTAAAGAAGGAGTCGAGCTTGTTGATAAAGCCGTCGGCGCCGCCGTAGAGACGGATCATACCGGGGACGTCCTGGGGAACGTACCAGCAATACTGCCAGCCGTTGCCTTCGGTGTAGGGAGCGCCGCCGTTGCCGCCATAGCTGAGCGGGTCGAAGGGCGTCACCCAGTTGCCGTCGGCGTTGCGGCCGCGGAAAAAGCGGGTGCCGGCGTCATACACATTATGGTAGTAGGTGGCGCGCTCCATGAAGTATTTATAGTCTTCCGTTTTGCCCATGGCATTGGCCATCTGGGCGACGCACCAGTCGTCAAAGGCGACTTCGAGGGTGAGCGATACCGACTGGGATTCCTTGTCTTCGGGGAAGTAGTGGTATTGGTCGAGGAAGCGGAAGGGCGCGCCGGGATGGTCGACGGTGGACGACGCGCGGATGGCGGCGTAGGCCTTCTGGTAGTCCACGCCGGGGATGTGCTTCAGGTAGGCGTCGACGATGACGGGGATGGCGTGGTTGCCGATCATGCAATAGGTTTCGTCGCCCCAGAGCTGCCAGATCGGGAGGTAGCCGTAGGTGTCGTACTGCCTCAGGAAGGAGTTGATAAAGCCCGCGGTGCGCGCGGGTTGCACCAGGGTGTAGAGCGGGTTGGCGGCGCGGTAGGTGTCCCACAGCGAAAAGGTGCTGTAGTGCGTGCCGTCCGCGGCTTTGCGCGTGGTGAAGTCGGTGCCCACGTAGGAGCCGTCCGCGTCGGCCAGGTTGTTGGGCTGGGTAAAGGCGTGGTAGAGACCGGTGTAGAAAATGCGCTTTTGCTCGTCGGTGCCGTCGACACCGATGCACCCCAGCTCTTTATTCCACTGGGCGCGGGCATCGGCGACGGTGGATTCGAAATCGAAGCCGGGCATCTCGGCGGCGAGGTTGCGTTCGGCGCCTTCGAGGCTGACGGAGGACAGACCGACCTTGACCAGGACGGGGGCGTTATTTGAGGCGTTGAAGTCAAAGACGCCCTTGACGCGGGTGCCGTTGGCGATCGAGCCGTTTTGGATCACGGTGCGGCCGTTCAACAGGGCTTCGCTGACGAAGGGCTGGGAGAACACGGCCCGGAAATAGACCTTGCGCAACCGGCTCCAGCCGGTGATGATGCGGTAGCCTTCGATGGTATGGTCGTTGACGACTTTTATTTGAGCGGATATAATCCGGCACTGCCAGTAGTTGCGCTTTTTGTCGAGCGAATGGTCGAGGTCGACGACGACGTGACCCAGCGTCCCCGTGGGGAAGGTATAGCGCTGCAGCCCGACGTGGGCGGTGGCGGTCAGCTCCGCCTTTGTCTTCCACGTCTGGAGCAGGACGCTGTAGTATCCGGGGGTGGCCTGCTCGCCGGCGTGCGTAAAGGCGGACTTGTATTTGGCGGGGTCCCACTGGACGTCGCCGGTATAGGGCATAAAAAGAAAATCGAACAGGTCGGCCACCCCGGTCCCGCTGAGGTGGGTATGGCTGAAGCCTACAATGGAATGATCATTGTAATCATACCCGCTGGCCGGGTCGTCCGGCGCTTCCCGGGTATCCGGGCTCAGCTGGACGAATCCGAACGGCACGGTGGCCCCGGGGAAGTTGCTTCCCGAAAGGCTGTTGGAGTCGACGGCGCCGGTGCCGATAAAGGGGTTGACAAAGCTGGCCGGGTCCGTGGCCTGGGCCTGTGCGATACAGGCGACAGCCATGGCCGTAAGGGACAACGCGAATTGTTTGAATTGGATCATATACGTGAAGCTAAAACCATTTTGCAAAACACAATGATACGTAATGTGGAATAATTTGCACACAAGAATACGAAACCACACCAGGGAAGCGCACGCGCGCCTGGAGCACCGGATGGTGTCGCGCATCAGGCGGATCAAAGATAAGGAGGAGTATCACGGCTTGCTGGCGCTTTTTTATGGATTTTATAAGCCCGTGGAGGATAGCTTGGGCACGACGTTCGCTTCGGATAGCCTGTTAAAGGACCTCGGGGTGGCGCCGGCCTCGTTGTATAAGGGCTGGGTGGCGCCGCGGCACCCGGTGGGCGCGCGGTATGTGTTGGAGGGATCGATGCATGGCGGGCCGTATATCGCGGCGATGATCGAGCGGCAGGTGGGCGAGCGGCAGTTGGAGTGCCCCCTACCCTTTTATTTTCTTAAGAGGGCGGCGGCCAGTGAGAGATGGAATGGTTTTGTGGAACTACTCGAGACCGTGCCGGCCGGGGAACACGCCCACGTACTGGATACCGCGCTGAGCACCTTTGACCATTTTAATCATTGGATCGACCACTATGACAAGTCCCGACATCACCTTGCGGCAGCCGCCGCGCAAGAACTATGAAAGCGATGTGTGCGGCAGCCTGCCGATACACCAGATCAACCAGGTCCAACCCTACGGGGTGCTGCTGGTCATCGACCGGGACACGCTGGCGATCATACAGGCCAGTGAGAATACGGAACGCGTGTTTGGGTTGGCGGCGAGGGAGCTCGTAGGGGCGCTGCTGACGGCGCATGCGCGCGCGGGCGGCAGGGACGCGGGCCGCGGGGCCATGGACACGGGCGGCGGCGGGGCGGCCGGCGGGTTGATACCCGACGCGGCGCTCGAGGGACGTAGCGACAAGCTACCCAAGACGTGGATCATCCGGGATAAGCCCTACACCACACTCGTCCATCTAAAAGGGTCTTATATACTGGCAGAGATCGAGCTCACACCGGCGGGTGACCGCAGTTTCGTGTCGACCTTCCAGGACATACGGCATTCGATGGCGGCGATCGAGTCCGCGGGGTCTACGGCGGGGGTTTGCGCGGCCGCGGCGCGGGAACACCGGACGGCCAAGGACCTGGACTACGAGCTGTGCTCGGTTTTCGAGCTGATGAGCCACGTGGTTTCGGCGCGGATCGCCTCCATCCGGTTCAAGGAACAGGATGCGCTGAATGCCGGGCTGCACGAGCGGTATAACCGGCTGATCGAGGCCATATACGGTTCGGAGGAGCTCCACCAAAGCCTGCTGGGGACCGCCACGGGGGTGGCGAACCTGCTGTCCGGCGGGGGCGCGATACTGAGCTACCGGGGACGGATATACGCCGCGGGTGACGTTCCGTCGCGCGCGTTCCAGGAGGACCTGGTGCTCTGGCTCCACACCAAGGAGCTCAAAAGGGCGCTCGCCACGGACGCCTTCCCCACGCTCTATGACCGGGCGGAGGAGCAAAAGGGGCTCGCCAGCGGCGTGCTGGTCATCCCGCTTAACTGGAAGAAGGACGAGTACCTGATCGTGTTCCGGCCGGAAGTCGTGCGGGAGATCAACTGGGGTGGCAACCCCGACGAGCGTATCCGTTTTGAGCCCAACCAGGTCAACTACCACCCGCGGGCCTCGTTCCGGGAATGGCGGCAAAAGGTCAGTGGGACGTCGCTGCCCTGGCGCCCCGAAGAGCTGACGATCGCGGAGAACCTGCGGACCTTCATACACGAATACATCCACAACCATTACCTGACGTGAAACAGCGGCAAACGATACAAGGCTATGTGATTGCCATCGGCGCCTCCGCCGGCGGGCTCGAAGCGATCCACGACTTTTTCGACCATATGCCGGAATCGGGCAAGGCGGCCTTTGTCATCATCCAGCACCTTTCTCCGGACTATAAGAGCCTGCTCGTGGAGCTGGTCGGCCGGCATACGCACATGAAGGTCTTCGAGGCCACCGACGAGCTCACGGTGGAGAACAACTGTATTTATATCATCCCGAACGACAAATTCATCACGATCCGCAAGAACCGGCTGGTGCTCGGTGAAAAACGCGGCGGCCCCGGGCCTAACACGGCGGTGGATGTATTTCTATCGTCTCTGGCGCGGGAATGGAAGAACCGCGCGATCGCGGTGATCCTGTCGGGGACGGGGACCGACGGCACCCGGGGTATCGAGGCCATCAAGCAACAGGGCGGGATGGTCCTGGTCCAGGACCCCGCGACGGCGCGGTTCGACGGCATGCCCAACAGCGCGATCAGCTCGGGGAACGTGGACTTCGTCCTGCCCCCTTCCGACATGCCGGTGGAGATACTCCAGTACATCCACCAGGATCCGCTGGCGGACCTGAACGGGGGCGAGATCGACAACCAGACGCTGGAGGAGGTTTTTTCCCTGATACACCAGGAGGCCGGTTTCGACTTCCACTATTATAAGACCCCGACGATCCAGCGCCGGATCATCCGGCGCGCACTCCAGGGGAACCACCGGACGCTGGCGGATTATATCGGTGCGTTGAGGGGCAACCCGGATGAAGTCCGGCTCCTGGGGAAGGACTTCCTGATCGGGGTGACGAGGTTCTTCCGCGACCCGGAGGCTTTCCGGGTATTGCGGGAGCAGGTTTTACCCGAGCTGCTGGCGGGCAAAAACAACGACGACGCGGTAAAGGTCTGGGTCTGCGCCTGCAGCACCGGGGAAGAGGCGTATTCGATCGCCATCCTGCTGTCGGAGGCGATGGAGGCCACGCGCGTTTTTTTTGAGGTAAAAATATACGCCACCGACCCGGACCCGGCGCACATCGAGATCGCGTCCCAGGGAGCGTACCCGCTGACGATCGCCGAAGACGTGCCCGAGGAGTACCTGCACAAATATTTCGCACAGACGGGGAATACGTACACGGTGACGCCGTCGCTCCGCAAGAAGATCGTCTTTGCACGGCACAATGTGATCAAGGACCCTCCTTTTATCAAGAACGACCTGGTCACGTGCCGGAACATGCTCATCTATATGAGCCCGATCCTCCAGCAAAAGGTCTTTTCGATCCTGCTCTTTTCTGCGCGCCGGCAAGGCTATCTCTTCCTGGGCTCCAGCGAGCACGCCGGTTTTCCCAAGGACATGGTGGCGGAGGTGAGCGGTAAATGGAAGATATACCAGAAGACCGCCGAATCCCGGCCGGGCGCTTACCCGATACCGTTGATCGGGGAGCGGAAAAGCACCCGCCGGACCGGCGGCGCGTCCTCGGACGCGGCCACGCGTGGCCAGCAGCAGCTTTGGGAAGAGTCGCAGGCCGCGCTCACCGAGGAGTGGGGCATGGCGGCCTTTTTTATCGACAATGTCTTTGACATCAAGGAAGCGGTGGGAAACTACCGCGCGCTCCTCTCGCTACCGGAGAAGGACCTCCACCTGAACCTGCTGAAGATGGTGCCGCGGGGGCTCGCGTATGTGCTGGCCACCGAAATCCGCAAGGCATGGACGGAGGAGCGGAGTGTCAATCTGAAGGGCGTGCCGTTCACGCGGGACGATACACCGCTGCTGATCGACATCCTGATACGGCCTTCTCAACCCGGGCGCCGGCAGCCGTTCACGCTGGTGGTGATGCGGGAGCAGGAGGCGCCGGTCGCCGCGGCTACCGTTCACGCGCCCTCGGCCGTGCCTACGGAGGGGCTCGAAGACTACGTCCGCACGCTCGACGCGGAGCTCCAGGAGACGCGCCGGAACCTGCAGCTGGCGATCGAGGACCTGGAGACCGCCAACGAGGAGCTCCAAAGCTCCAACGAAGAGCTGCTCAGCGCCAACGAAGAGCTCCAGAGCTCCAACGAGGAGCTCCAGTCGCTGAACGAGGAGCTCCATACCCTCAACACCGAGCACCAGCTCAAGATCGGGGAGCTGCTCCAGGCCAACGACGACCTGAACAACTATTTCCGGTCGACCGATATCGGGCAGGTGTTCCTGGACCCGGAGCTGCGTATCCGCAAGTTCAACCCGGCCTCGGCCCGGATGATCAACTTCATCGAGTCCGACCTGGGCCGCTCGATCACGCACATCTCCAACAACATCCGCTACGACAACCTGAACGGCGACATCGAAGCGGTGCTCCGGGACGGCAAGACCATCGAAAAGGAGGTGCGGCTCCACGACGGCAAAGACCTGCTGATGCGGGTCATGCCCTATATTTCCCGGGAAAAAACGACGGCCGGCGTCATCCTGACCTTTGTCGACATCACGACGATCACGCAGCTCAACAACATCGTCCGCGGGGTTTTCAATTCCAGTCCGAGCGCCATTTTGGCGATGCGGACGCTGAGGGACGTCAACAACACCATCACCGACTTCAGCATCCTCGCCGCCAACGACGCCGCGGGCGGTTTCCTGAGCAGCCCCGGGGCCGACTTCACCGACAAACGCGTCCGGCAGGACGTACCGCTGCTGGCCGCGCACGGGTTGTTCGAGGTCTATTCGACGGTCGTCACCCTCAACCGGAAGATGCACCTCGACCTGTACGTGGACGAGCAGGACCGGTGGTTCGAAGTCACCGCGGTCAAGATGATGGATGGCCTGGTGGCGACGTTCACCGACATCACCGAGAAAAAGCAGGTCGAGCAAAAGCTGAAAAAGAACTACGTCGAGCTGATCAATACCAAGGACAACCTCCGGGTGCTCAACACCGACCTGGAAGACAAGGTCCGCGAGCGCACCCGGGAGCTGACCGAAAGCGAGGAGCGCTTCCGGCTGGTCGCGGGCGCGACCAACGACGCGATCTGGGACTGGGACTTCGTCAACAACCGGATCTGGTGGGGGGACGCCTTTTACAAGCTGTTCGGGTACCGGGAGGGGGACCGCGCCTTTTGGCTGGACAAGGTCCATCCCGACGACCGGAAGGCCACCGAAGACAGCCTCAACGACGTCATCAACAACCGGCGCGCGCACTGGAGCTGCGAGTACCGCTTTCTGCGGTCGGACGGACAGTACGCAAACATCCTGGACCGCGGCCGGGTACTCCTCGGGGAATACGGCACGCCCTACCGGATGCTGGGTTCGATGCTGGATCTGACCGACCTGAAAAAGGCCGAGCAGGAAATCAAGGCGATGAACGAGGAGCTGGAAATAAAGGTGGCCAGCCGCACCCGGGAGCTCGCCGACCTCAACCGCGACCTGGAGCAAAGCAACCACGACCTCCAGCAGTTCGCGTCGGTGGCGTCGCACGACCTGCAGGAACCGCTGCGGAAGATCCTGATTTTCTCGAATTTATTACGCGACCGTTTTGGCGAGGCGCTCGACGGCGTGGGCCTGACGTACATCGACAAGGTCCTCCACGCCGCGCAGCGCACCAAGTCGCTCGTGACGGACATCCTGAATTATTCCAGCCTCAACTCCCAGAGCTATCGTTTCGAGCGGATCTCGCTTTCGGAGATCGTGTCGGAGCTGCTGGACGACTTCGAGCTGGTGATCCGGGAAAAGCAGGCGGAGGTCTTTTCGGATGTGCTGCCCGAGGCGGACGTGATCCCGGGGCAGATCCGGCAGGTGTTCCAGAACATCCTCTCCAACGCGCTCAAATTCTCGCGGGAGGGCGTAAAACCCGTCATCCGGATCACCTGTGAATCAGACGGGGAACGCGTCCGTATCCATATCCGCGATAACGGCATTGGTTTTGACGAGAAATTCTCGGCGGCTATCTTCAATTTATTCCAGCGCCTGAACTCCAAGGACCGGTACGAAGGTACGGGGATCGGGCTGGCCATCACCAAAAAGATCATCGAACGGCACAACGGCCAGGTGATGGCGCACAGCCGGGAGGGTGAGGGCGCGGAATTCGTCGTGGTATTGCCGCTACGCCAGGGAGCGCTTTGATTTCTCCGGCATTTAGTTTATATTTCTAACTAAACGCTTGCTAATGCCTGTTACACCAACACCCACCGTTGAAATCGCCCGTAACAAGAAGAATCTTTCCTGGTTCCTCACGGGAGGGCTGATCCTGTTTTTCTTCGGTTTGTTACTGCTCGTTTACCCGACGCCTTTCATATCGTTGGTGCCGCACCAGATCAACGCCGCCTTTATCATCGAGGCGGTAGGCGTCTCCGTGATGGTGATCGGCGGCATCTACAGCTATATCATGGCGGTGCGTATCGCCAGCGTTTTCCCCGCGATGATCATTTCGGACAAGGACATCTACGATCATACGGGCACCCCCGGGGACGGGCTGATCAACTGGGAGGACATCTCGGGTTTCCGGGAGTCGCTGATCCGCGGGCACCGGTTCATCACGGTGCTGGTGAAGCACCCGCAGGTTTACATCGACCGACAGCGCAACCCGGTCAAGAAGCGCCTGCTGGCGCGGTTGAACTCGGACTTCGGGTCGCCGATACAGATACCGGCGGAGGCGCTGGCGTATGACTTGCGGAGTCTTATGATCTTGCTGGAGGCGCGGTTGGATAGTTATCGCGCGTCGGTGCTTCGTTCTTAGCCTTTTTTTTACAGCCGTTCGATGAGGAGCGCGCTCGCGCCGCCGCCGCCGTTGCAGATGCCGGCCAGGCCGTAGCGGCCGCCGGTCTGCTGGAGGATGCTCAGGAGCGTGATCGTGATGCGGGCGCCGGAGCAGCCGATGGGGTGGCCGAGGGCGACGGCGCCGCCCCAGACGTTAAGGCGGTCTTCGGGGATGCCGAGGTCGCGGGCGTTGGCCTGGGCGACGCAGCTGAAGGCTTCGTTGATTTCGAAGTAGTCGATGTCGGCGATGGTGAGGCCGGCTTTCTCCAGGGCGCGGTTCATCGCGATCGTGGGGGTGGTGGTGAACCATTCCGGGTCCTGGCTGGCGTCGGCGTAGGAGACGATGCGGGCCAGCGGGCGCCACCCGTTGGCCAGGGCCGTCGTGGAGGCGGCAAGCACGAGCGCGGCGGCGCCGTCGTTGATCTTGGAGGCGTTGGCGGCCGTGATGACGCCGTCCTTGGTGAAAGCGGGCTTGAGCGTGGGGATTTTGTCGAATTTTACCTTTTTGTACTCTTCGTCTTCGGTTATGGTTTGCGGGTCTCTGCCCTCGGTC
>Ga0310811_10010453_pt1 | contig 11989 bp, 6 predicted proteins | sample YCmetagenome_FD_207642 | JGI IMG/M metagenome (GOLD analysis project Ga0310811, IMG submission 207642) | Soil microbial communities from experimental microcosm in Duke University, North Carolina, United States - YC | ecosystem: Engineered > Artificial ecosystem > Soil microcosm > Unclassified ...
CGGCGCTGCTCGAAGCGGTCAACCAGATCGGCGGCGGTCTGCGCGGCGATCGCGAGCCGGCCACCGCCGACGTGATGCGCACCCGCTATCTGGTGCGCGAAGGCCAGCTCGACGCGGTGCTGCAGGGCCTGCGCACCGACTTCGCGGAAGCGGTGGCGGCCAATCGCGAACTCGAACGCGCGCTCGGGCCGTCGATCCAGCGCATGAACGCGTCGATCGAAGACTATCGCAGCGCCGCGCGCGCGATCGTCGACAGCGGCGGCACTGCCGATGCCGGCCTGATCGCCGCGGCCGACGCCGCGCAGCGGCGCGTCGTGACCGACGTCAACGACCTGTGGCGCGATACCGGCTTCCAGCTCGACCGTCTGCTGCACGAGCGCGTGCGCGCGTTGTTCGCGCGCATGTGGCTGCATCTGGGCACCGCGCTGTTCCTGCTGTGCGCGATTCTGAGCATGGTCTACTTCGTTGCGCAGCAGATCTCGCGGCCGCTGCGCCAGCTCGCGCGCGTGATGGATACCGTGCGCCGCACCGGCGATCATTCGCTGCGCGCGCGCTGGCATAGCCAGGACGAGATCGGCATGCTGGTGAACGGTTTCAACGAGATGCTCGAGCAGCTCGACCGCGAGCGCGACGTGCAGAAGGAACTGGCCGCGACCGCGCGCGCATCGGCGGCACAGCATGCGCTGGTCGAGGCGACCCCGGTGCCGATGGTGGTGACGGCGGTGCCCGGCCACGAGGTGCTGCATGCGAACCGGCCGGCGCTGTACTGGCTGAACGGCTGTGCGATCGACCCATGGGCGCGCGGTCTCGATTCGGGCACGCGCGCGCGCTTTTTCCAGCAGCTGTCGGATCGCGAAGCCGTCGACGAATTCGAGGTGCACTGGAAAGCCACCGAGGAATCGACGTGGGCGATGCTGTCCGCGCGGCGCCTTTCGTTCCAGGGCCAGGATGCGATTCTGACCGCGTTCACGCCGATCAACCAGATCAAGCTGATGGAGCAGCGCCTCGAACTGTGGGGCCGGGTGTTCGAGGCATCGTCGGAAGCGATCCTGATTCTCGACGAACGGCACCGGCTGCTGACGGCCAACGCGGCGTTCTATCGCACCACCGGCTATCGCGCGGAAGACGTGATCGGCCGCGCGCCGGGCTTTATCGTCGACGGCGTGCCGGGCGACGGCGGCTTTGCGATGCTCGCGCAACTGGTTGATCAGGCGAGCACGTGGAACGGCGAAGCGCAGGTGCGCCGCCGCCACGGCGGCGATTATCCGGCATGGCTGATGGTCAGCGTGGTGCGCGACCAGAAGAGTCACGTCACGCATTACATCTGCACGCTGATCGACATCAGCGACCGCAAGAAGAGCGAGGAGCGCATCCAGTTTCTCGCCGATCACGATTTCCTGACCGAGCTGCCGAACCGCGCGCTGTTCAAGAAACGCCTTGCGGTGGCGCTCGATACCGCGAAGCGCACCGGCCGGCGCGTCGCGGTGCTGTTCATCGACCTCGACCGCTTCAAGGACATCAACGATTCGCTCGGCCATCATGTGGGCGACGGCCTGTTGCGCTCGGTGGCCGCGCGGCTCGTGCGTTCGGTGCGCCACGACGACACCGTGAGCCGCCTGGGCGGCGACGAATTCACGGTGATCCTGAACGGCGCGGCGAATGCCACCGACGTCGCGCGCACGATCGAGGAGCGCATGATTCCGCTGATCGGCGAAGCGCACGACGTGAACGGCGTGGCGATCCAGGTGTCGTGCAGCGTCGGCATCGCGATGTATCCGGAGGACGGCGCCGACATCGATACGCTGATGCAGAACGCAGACCTCGCGATGTATCAGGCGAAGGCCGCGGGCCGCAACCTCGCGAAGTTCTTCTCGGCGGACATGATCGAGCACAGCCGTATGCGGCTCGCGCTCGAAGCGTGCCTGCGCACCGCGATCGAGCGCGACGAACTGTGGCTCGCGTACCAGCCGTGCATCGACGCGAAGAGCGGCGCGCTGATCGGCGTCGAGGCGCTGCTGCGCTGGGACAGCGCGGAACTCGGCCGGATGTCGCCGGCGCAGTTTATTCCGCTGGCCGAGGAAACCCGGCTGATCGTGCCGATCGGCGCGTGGGTGATCGATCAGGCGTGCCGCCAGATCGCCGCGTGGCGCGACGGCGAACTGGCGGGGCTGACCTTGTCGATCAATCTGTCGGCGGTGCAGTTGCGCGATGACGGTCTCGTCGACACGATCCGCCAGAGCCTCGCCAGGCATCGCGTGGCGCCGGGCCTGCTGGAACTCGAGATCACCGAATCGGTGCTGCTCGACAGCGCGGAGCGCAACATCGCGACGATCCGCGCGATTCGCGCGCTCGGCGTGCGCATTTCGCTCGACGACTTCGGCACCGGCTATTCGAGCCTCAGCTATCTGAACCGCTTCCCGCTCGACCGTTTGAAGATCGACCGTACTTTCGTGCATAACAAGCTCGACAAGCCGACCGACCTGGGCATCGTCGAAGCGATCGTCGGGCTGGGGCATATGCTCGGCCTGAGCGTGGTGGCCGAAGGTGTGGAGAGCGAGCGCGAGGCGGGGTTGTTGCGCAGCATCGGCTGCGACGAACTGCAAGGGTTCTGGATTGCGCGGCCGCTGTCGCGCGCGCAACTCGATGACTGGCTGCGCGAGCGCCGCGCCGCGACGCGCAGCGCGGGGCCGGTGGAGGCGTAAGTAACCGCACGACGGTGGTGGCGGTGCGCCGCGCGTCGCCCTCGCTGTCGCCGGGGCACCGTGTCCGGCGCTGGCAGGTGCGCTGGTGCGCGTCTCGCCCGCAGGCGCTGCGCATGCGCGCGGTGTAGCGCGCGGCGGCATCCGCGAAGCGCCGCCGCCGCGTTACGCCGCGAGCGTCACGCGAGGTTCAGCGTGTTGGTCAGATCGCCGAGCGGCGCCAGCCCGTTCTGCGCGAACGCGCGGTCGCGCAGCTGCACGCCGTCGAGCGGCGCGAGGCCGTGCACGCGGCTGATAAAGCGCAGGATCGAATTGGTGTCGTACACCGTGTGATCGACGAAGCCCTTCTTCGCGAGCGGCGACACGACCAGGGCCGGAATCCGCGAGCCCGGCCCCCAGCGGTCGCCCTTCGGCGGCGAGACCGGGTCCCACCAGCCGCCGTTTTCGTCGACCGTGACGATCACCACGGTATTGCGCCACAGCGGCCCGCGCTGCAGATGGTCGATCACGGTGGCGATATGGCGGTCGCCGGATTCGACGTCGGCATAGCCCGCGTGCATGTTCAGGTTGCCCTGCGGCTTGTAGAACGTGACGGGCGGCAGCCGGCCCGCGTCGATATCCGCGATCAGCCGGTTGGTCGAGGCGTCGTCGCCGACGCCGGCGTCGCGCAGGTGCCGCGTGCGCGCGGCGGTGCCCGGCGCGTAGTTGACGAAGTAGTTGAACGGCTGATGGTGATACTGGAAGTCCGGCACCATGCCGGTGTCGCGATGGTCGAGCGCGTACTGCCATGCGCCCGAGTACCACGCCCAGTCGACGCCTTTGTCCGACAGCCGGTCGCCGATCGTCGCGTAGTTTTGCGGCGGCAGCACCTTCGGGTCGGCCGGATTGGCGAGCGCCGGATTGCCGTCCGGCGCGGGCCGCACGAAGCTCGGCTGGTACGGCGGCGCCATCGTGTTGACCGCGTAGCCGTCCGGCGTGAACAGGCCGTCGCTGACGAATTTCGGCGGGCCGTCGAGCGCCGATGCCGGCGAATCGGGCGCGGTCTTCAGGCGCCAGCCGAGCGGGTCGTCGCCTTCGACCACCGACACCAGCTTCTTCGCCGGGCTCGCCTGGAGGTTCGGGTAGAACGGCGCCTGCGCGGAAATCAGATAGATGTGGTTCAGCCACGACCCGCCGAAAGCCGCCATAAAGAAGTTGTCGCACAGCGTGTATTGCTGCGCGAGGCTCCAGATCTTCAGCGATTGCGCAGTGCTGCGGTAGTGGCCCATCACGAGGCCGCCGGAATCGGCCCACGCGACGAACTGGTTGTTGCGGCCCGCGTTGATCTGCATCTGGTTCTGGTAGAAGCGGTGCCACAGGTCGCGCGTAATCACGCTGTTGGGCAGCGGTTCGCCGTGCGCGTCGGTCAGTTGAAACGGCTGGTTGGCGAGACCGCTGATCGCGCTTTCGTTGATCGCATAGCGCTTGCCGTTCACTTCCTGCGCCTGCGGCACGAGGCCGCCCCAGAACTTCGGCAGCGTCGCGAGCGGGGTTTTGCCGTCGCGGTCGAGCTGCAGCGACACTTCGCGCGGCACGTTGTCGAGCGGGTGCAGCAGGCCCGGGAAATTGCCGAACAGATTCGCGAAGCTGCGGTTTTCCGCGTAGATCACGACGATGTGCTTCACCTGATCGGACAGCGCCGCGTCCATGCGCTGCTCGGCCGCGCTGCGCGGCGCGCCGCTGGCGGAGCTTTGCGCGGCGGACTGGCAGCCGGCCAGCACCAGCCCCGCGCCGACCGCGGCCAGTCCGGTCAGGACACGGCGGCGTTCGGGGTCGTCGGGCTGGTCGGCAGCGGCATCGTTGGGCGGGAGCGGATCGTGGTCGTTCATCGGCAATTCTCCTGGGCGTGAGGCGCGAGCGGTTCGGTGACGGCAGGGATATCCGGTGCAAACGGGTACGGCAGGGTACGGCAGGGTACCGTGGGTGCAGCGGGTGCAGCGGGTGCAGCGGGTGCGGCGGGTGCGGCGGGTGCGGCGCTCCGGGCGCGCATGCGAGATGACGCGGCGGGGCGCGCAGCTCGCCCATCCGTACGGCGCGCGGTTGATCCGCATGGTCGCATTGTTTGCGTCGCGCGCGAAGCATACGCGGAAAACGTGACGCGAAATACGTTGCGCTGTCAGATTGCGTCGCGCGTGGCGCGCGACGGTTGCGACGGGGTGCCGGCCGGCTAGCCTGTCGCCTCGAGCCGCGTCGCGGCCTGCGGCAACTGCAGCTCGTAAGCGGTGCTGCGCCCGCCGCCGTCGGCGCGCCGCAGCACGCCGCGCGCGATCAGTTCGTTGATGTCACGCAGCGCGGTATCGGGCGAGCACTTCGCGATCGCCGCCCACTTGCTGCTGGTCAGCTTGCCGTCGAAGCCGTCGAGCAGCCGGTTCAGCAGCCTGGTCTGCCGTTCGTTGAGCGGCACGCCGGCCATCTGTCGCCAGAAGCGCGATTTCGCGAGCACGGCGTCGAGCGTCTGCTGGGCGGTTTCGAGCGCGCGGTGCAGCGCCTGCAGAAACCACGCGAGCCATGCGGTGACCTCCAGCGTGCCCTTCTGCGTGCGCTCGAGAATGTCGTAGTAGCCGCGCCGTTCGCGCTGGATCTGCGCGGACAGGCTGTAGAAGCGCTGGTCGCCATGATCGAACTGCGCGAGCAGCATGTCGCCGACGGCGCGCGCGATGCGGCCGTTGCCGTCGTCGAACGGATGCAGCGTGACGAACCACAGGTGCGCAAGGCCGGCCTTCAGCACCGGATGGTGGTCGTAGTTGTCGTTGCACCAGTCGATGAAGCCTGTCATTTCGGCTTCGACGCGCTCCGCGGGCGGTGCTTCGAAGTGCACGCGCTGCCGGCCGAGCGGCCCGGACACGACTTGCATCGGGCCGCGCGCATCGTCGCGAAAGCCGCCGACGCGAATCGGCGTGAGCCCGCTGTAGCCGGTGGGAAAGAGCGCCGCATGCCAGCCGAACAGCCGCTCGCGCGTGAGCATCGCGTTGCAGTGCGTGGTGGCGTCGAGCACCATTTCGACGACGCCTTCGACGTGGCGGTCGACCGGTGCGAGCGCGCCGATGTCGACGCCCAGCCGGCGCGCGATCGACGAGCGCACCGAGCGCGCGTCGAGCGATTCGCCTTCGATCTCGCTCGTTTTCAGCACGTCCGCGGTCAGCGCGGCGAGATTCGCCTCACCGCGTTGCGCGAAGCCGACGTCCATCATGCGGCCGAGCAGCCGCCCTTGCGCGCCGGTCACGGCGGCCAGCGACGGGGCCAGCGCGGCAAGGTCGTAACGCCATTGCGGCCAGTCCGGCGCCGACCAGATGTACAAGTAATCTCCGCTCATGATGCGGAGATTATCAGGCGTATTCGTCGCATGGGCAAGTTATTCACCGCAAAAAATGCGGAGAATAACTGCCGATTCACCGCACGACGCTTGCCGCGAGCACGGCATTAACTCGACTAAGCGGGCTGCAACACCGCCGCGAAATCCATAAAGGACCTAAATAGTAGGACTATATAAGGCGTTATGCGCGTTTGCACCAGATAGTGGAAAAACCGCCGGGGGCCGCGCGCAACTGTCGAATCGGCAAATTGGCGCAAGCTATGCAGACAGGATGCCGCCCCTCCGGTGCGCTTCTGAGGCTCGGGAAAACACCAATCACTCGCCGTTCGGCACGTAGATATAGTTTGGCTATTCAGCGGACCGCTGCCGGGAGGGGGCGCGCACACAGGTGCGCACAGGGGTCCGTTGCGGCGCAAGCCGCAACAGGTTTCGAGTTGGACTGTTCAGCGATCGAGCAGGTGGTGAGAGGGGGCGCGGGCAACCGCCGTCACGTCGTACATGCAGGCACGCCGGAAAGCGGCGTCGCGCGCCGACAATTAAATGAAATAAATCGGAGACGGAAATGGATCACACGAGACGCCTGACACTTGCCGCGCTGGCCGGCGCGGCGCTGCTGTTCGGGGCCAGCATCAACGGCCATGCGGAAGACAAGAAGATCACGCTCGGCTTCGCGCAGGTCGGCGCCGAAAGCGCGTGGCGTACGGCCAACACGGTGTCGATCAAGCAGGCCGCGAAAGACGCCGGCGTCAATCTGAAGTTTTCCGATGCGCAGCAGAAGCAGGAAAACCAGATCAAGGCGATCCGCTCGTACATCGCGCAGAAAGTGGACGTGATCGCGTTCTCGCCGGTGGTCGAATCGGGCTGGGAACCGGTGCTGACCGAAGCGAAGGCCGCGAAGATTCCGGTGATCCTGACTGACCGCAACATCGACGTGAAGGACACGTCGCTGTACACCACGATGATCGGCTCGGACTTCCTCGAGGAAGGCCGCCGCGGCGGCCGCTGGCTCGAAGAGCGCTACAAGAACGACAAAGGCCCGATCAACATCGTCGAACTGCAGGGCACGGTCGGCTCGGCGCCGGCCAACGACCGCCATGCGGGCCTGATGGAAGTGATCAAGAACGATCCGAAGTTCAAGATCATCGCGTCGCAAAGCGGCGACTTCACGCTGGCCGGCGGCAAGCAGGTGATGGAAGCGTTCGCGAAGACCTACGGCAAGCAGATCAACGTCGTGTACGCGCATAACGACGACATGGCGCTGGGTGCGATCCAGGCGATGGAAGAAGCGGGCCTGAAGCCGGGCAAGGACATCAGCGTGGTGTCGTTCGATGCGACCAAGGGCGGCTTCGAGGCGATGGTGGCCGGCAAGATCAACGTCGACGTCGAATGCAGCCCGCTGCTCGGGCCGCAACTGATGTCCGCGGCCAAGGATCTGGTGGCCGGCAAGACGCTGCCCAAGCGCATCACGACCGAAGAAACGGTGTTCCCGATGAGCGTCGCCGCCCAGGTGCTGCCGCAGCGCAAGTACTGAGCATCGCTCGCGAGTCCGGCGCCGGCCGCGTGTGCGGCGCGCCGGACTTTTCTTTAGTGCCGGTCTTTTTCTGTTCGCTACGTTCATGAGCGATTCACCGATTCTCGAGACTGTCGGCATCAGCAAAACCTTTCCTGGCGTCAAGGCGCTGCAAGGCGTCGATTTCCGGCTGTTCCCCGGCGAGATCCATACGCTGATGGGGCAGAACGGCGCCGGCAAGTCGACGCTGATCAACGTGCTGACCGGCGTGCATGCGTACGACGCCGGCGAAATCCGCCTCGGCGGCCAGCCGGTGCAGTTCGACACGCCGCTCGAAGCCGAAGCTGCCGGCATCCGCACGCTGTATCAGGAAGTGAACCTGTGTCCGAACCTGTCGGTCGCGGAGAACGTTTTTGCGGGCCGGCATCTGAAGCGGCGCGGCGCGATCGACTGGAAAACCATTCACGCGCGGGCCGAAGCCGCGCTGGCGGAACTCAACGTGTCGCTCGACGTGACGCGCTCGCTCGACGCGTATCCGATCGCCGTGCAGCAGATGGTGGCGATCGCGCGCGCGGTGTCGGTCGACGCGCGCGTGCTGATTCTCGACGAACCGACCTCGAGTCTCGACGACGGCGAAGTCGCGCGGCTGTTCGACGTGTTGCGCAAGCTGAAGCAGTCGGGCATCGGCATTCTGTTCGTCACGCACTTTCTCGAACAGACTTACGCGGTATCGGATCGCATTACGGTGATGCGCAACGGCGAGCGCGAGGGCGAATACCTCGCGAAAGACCTGCCGGTCGAAGAGCTGGTCGCGAAGATGGTCGGCCATGCGCGCATGACCGAGCGCCTCAAACGCGCCGCCACCGAAGCGCCCACGCCGGTCGACGCGGCGCCGCCGCTGTTCGAGATGCGCGGCGTCGGGCGGCGCGGCCTGATGAACCCGATCGATCTCGACGTGCGGCCCGGCCAGATTCTCGGTCTCGCGGGTCTGCTCGGTTCGGGCCGCACCGAAACGGCCAAGCTGCTGTTCGGCGCGGAGAAGTCCGACGCAGGCACGATGCTGGCCGGCACGAAGCGCGTGAAGATGCGCTCGCCGCACGACGCGGTGCGCCACGGCATCGGCTATTGCCCGGAAGACCGCAAGAAGGAAGGCATCGTAGCGGATCTGTCGATCCGCGAGAACATCGTGTTCGCGCTGCAGGCGCGGCGCGGCTGGTGGCGCGCGATCAGCAAGGCAAAGCAGCGAGAAATGGCCGACGAATACATCAAGATGCTCGGCATCAAGGCGCGCGACGCGGAAACGCCGATCGGCCTGTTATCGGGCGGCAACCAGCAGAAGGCGCTGCTGGCGCGCTGGCTCGCCACCGAGCCGAAGATGCTGATTCTCGACGAACCGACCCGCGGCATCGACGTCGCCGCCAAATTCGAAATCATGGACCGCGTGCTGGCGCTGTGCGCGAAGGGGCTCGGCATGCTGTTCATCTCGTCCGAAGTGAGCGAGGTCGTGCGCGTGAGCCATCGCATCGCGGTGTTGCGCGACCGGCGCAAGGTCGCCGAGGTGGCGGGCAACGCGGTCACCGAAGACCAGGTCTATCAGCTGATTGCAGGGGGCGAACAATGAAGGCGATCAAAGCCGCGTTGCAGCATTCGCTGGCATGGCCGGCGTTGACGCTGGTGCTGCTGATTGTGCTGGACGTCGCGCATCGCGCCGATTTTCTCGCGATCACGATGCTCGACGGTCATCTGTTCGGCGCGCCGATCGACATTCTGAATCGCGCCGCGCCGCTGGTGATCGTCTCGCTCGGCATGACGCTGGTGATCGCGACGCGCGGCATCGATATCTCGGTGGGCGCGGTGGTGGCGATCGCCGGCGCGGCGGCGGCGACGATACTCGCCGACGCGCCGTCGCAGGTGTTGCTGGCGGTCGGCGCGGCGCTGGCAGTCGGGCTCGCGGCGGGCGTATGGAACGGTCTGCTGGTGGCCTTCGTCGGCATGCAGCCGATCATCGCGACACTGATCCTGATGGTCGCGGGCCGTGGCGTCGCGCAGCTGTTGACCGGCGGCCAGATCATTCCGATCGGCGCGCCCGGCTATCTGGTGCTCGGCGGCGGCTTTCTGGCGCGCCTGCCGTGCGCGGTGTGGGCCGCGATGGCGGTCACGGCGGCCACGGCGATCCTGATGAGCCGCACCGCGCTCGGCCTGTTTATCCGCGCGATCGGCGTGAACCCGGTGGCGACGCGGCTGGTCGGTCTGCGCGCGAGTGCGATCGTGTTCAGCGTCTATGTGTTTTCCGGGCTGACGGCGGCGATCGCCGGCGTGCTGATGAGCTCGAACGTGCGCAGCGCGGACGGCAACAACGCGGGCCTGCTGCTCGAGCTCGATGCGATCCTGGCGGTGACGCTCGGCGGCACCTCGCTGACCGGCGGCAAGTTCAGCCTGGCCGGCACCGTGCTCGGCGCGCTGATCATCCAGACGCTCACGTACACCACCTATTCGATCGGCGTGCCGCCGGAAGCGACGCTGGTGGTCAAGGCGATCGTCGTGCTGCTGGTCAGCGTGATCCAGTCGGCCACCGCGCGCGCGTTCGTGGTCAGGCATGTGCGGCGCGCGCTCGCCTTTGCGCAAACCAAACCGGTCAGCGAGGCTGCAAAATGACAAGCCAAACCACAAGCCCCATGACAAGATTCGTCGCCCGTCTGATCGACCCACGAACGCTGCCGATCGTCGTGACGATCGTGCTGTTCTGCGTGCTGTTCGGCTTCGGCTCCGTGATGTACACCGGCTTCTTTTCGCTGCAGGTGCTGCTTGGCCTGCTGGTCGACAACGCGTTCCTGCTGATCGTCGCGCTCGGCATGACCTTTGTGATCGTGTCGGGCGGCATCGATCTGTCGGTCGGCTCGGTGGTTGCGCTGACCACCATTCTTTGCGCGGTCGCCGCACAGTGGTGGCACTGGCCGATCTGGGTGATCGTGCCGCTGGTGCTGGTGTTCGGCGCGCTGTTCGGCGCGGCGATGGGCGCGCTGATTCATTTCTTCAAGCTGCAGCCGTTTATCGTCACGCTGGCCGGCATGTTCCTCGCGCGCGGCGCGTGTTTTCTGATCACCACGCAGTCGATCACGATCGACGAGCCGACCTTTCATGCGGTCGCGCAGTTCAGCCTGCCAGTGGGTAGCGGCACGCTCAGCTCGGGCGCGCTGATCGGCATCGTCGCGCTGATCGTCGCGATTTACGTCGCGCATTACACGCGCTTTGGCCGCAACGTCTATGCGGTCGGCGGCAATGAGCGCTCGGCGCTGCTGATGGGCCTGCCGGTCGCGCGCACCAAGGTGTTGGTGTATGCATTGAGCGGTTTTTGTTCGGCGCTCGGCGGCGTGGTGTTCACGCTGTATCTGCTGTCCGGCTACGGGTTGCAGGGGCAGGGCATGGAGCTCGATGCGATCGCCGCGACCGTGATCGGCGGCACGCTGCTGACGGGCGGCGTCGGCTATGTGTTCGGCTCGGTGTTCGGTGTCGGCATTCTCGGCACGATCCAGACGCTGATCACGTTCGACGGCACGCTGAGTTCGTGGTGGACCCGGATCGTGATCGGCGCGCTGCTGTGCGCGTTCTGCCTGCTGCAGCGCGTGATCGAACGGCATGCGGCGCGCCGCAAGTCGAGCGGCACGGGCCTGCATGCGCAGGCGAAAAAGACGCAGGAGACGGACAGCGCGCCGGCTGCCGACGCGAAGGACAAGCCGGGCCTGGCCGCGATGGTGACGCGGCGTACCTGAGGGGCAAGTGAAAAGGCTCCAGCGCGCGCAGGCAGCTTGTCGTGCAGGCGCGCGTGGTGTCGGGATATGCGCGTTGTGACTGCGCGTTGTGAGCTGCGCGCTGCGCGTTGCAAAGCGCGCTTTGCCGCGCGCCGCTACGGTGCGCTTTGCTCCGCTTCACCGTCCGTCGCGATGCCCAGTTCCGCGGCCATGCGCGCAACCAGCGCTTCGAGCCGCGCGACCTTGCCGGACAGCGCCGCGTAATCGGCGCGCAGCGCTTCGAGTTCGTCGCTTGCCGCGTGGTGTTCGGCATAGCTGCGCTGCGCCGCTTCGTTCGTATGCGTTTCGCCGACATGCACGTCGCCACACAGCAGGTGCACCCAGCGGCTTTCGCGTTCGCCCGGCGTGCGCGGCAGTTTCAGCGCATACGGCCGGTCGCGCGCGGCCAGTTCGTCGAGAAACGCCTCGACCGACGAGGTGTCGGCAAACGAATGCAGGCGCGCCGTCGCGAGGCGCAATTCCGCGGCGGTTTGCGGGCCGCGCAGCAGCAGCGCGGTGAGCAGCGCCGCCGCCTGGCGCGGCACGCCGAGCACGCGCTCGAGGTTGTGCTCGAAGCGCGGCACGCGGCTGCTGCTGCCCTCGAACACGAGGCTCAGCCGTTTCAGGCTTTCCAGCGCGC
>Ga0310811_10010454_pt1 | contig 11989 bp, 10 predicted proteins | sample YCmetagenome_FD_207642 | JGI IMG/M metagenome (GOLD analysis project Ga0310811, IMG submission 207642) | Soil microbial communities from experimental microcosm in Duke University, North Carolina, United States - YC | ecosystem: Engineered > Artificial ecosystem > Soil microcosm > Unclassified ...
GCCGCCGCCCTGGACTGGCTGGTCGACGCCCCCGCCGGCACGGTCCTGAACCTCAACGTGCCCGACCGGCCCCTGGACCGCCTGTCCGGCGTGTGCCCGGCGCCGCTGGCCACCTTCGGCCAAGTCGAGGCCGCGGCCCGCGAGCGCGACCACGGCCCGTTCACCGTCCAGCTGCGGGTAGCCGAGACCGAGCCCGCGGCCGACTCGGACATGGCCCGGCTCCGGGCCGGCTGGGTCACGGTCACCCCGCTCCTAGGGGTGAGGGCCGACCTGAACGCCGACGTGGCCTCGTTCATCGAGCGGGCCGTCTCCCGCGCCGCCTGACGTGCCCGAGCCCGACACCACCGTGCTGGTGGTGGAGGACGAAGAGTCCTTCGTCGACGCCCTGACCATCGGCCTGCGGCGCGAGGGCTTCCGGGTCCGGGTGGCGCGCGACGGCGCCGAGGCCCTGGAGATGTTCGATCTGGTCCAGCCCGACCTCGTCCTGCTCGACGTCATGCTGCCCCGCATCTCCGGGGTCGACGTGTGCCGGCAGATCCGGTCCCGCTCCCGCGTGCCCATCATCATGGTCACCGCCCGGACCTCCGAGATCGACACCGTGGTGGGCCTGGAGGTCGGTGCCGACGACTACGTGTCCAAGCCCTACCGGCTGCGCGAGCTGGTGGCCCGCATGCGGGCCACGCTGCGGCGGGCGGCCAGCGCCGGTGGGGGCGGGGGCCAGCCTCACGAGGAGGCGGCGTTGGAGGTGGGCGACGTCCGCCTCGACCCCGAGCGCCACGAGGTGTTCGTGCGCGGGGAGCCGGTCGCCCTGCCCCTCAAGGAGTTCGAGCTGCTCCAGCTGCTGCTCGACAACGCCGGGCGGGTGCTCACCCGGGACGTCCTGATCGAGCGGGTGTGGGGCGCCGACTACGTGGGCGACACCAAGACGCTCGACGTGCACGTCAAGCGGCTGCGGGCCAAGGTCGAGGTCGACCCGTCCAAGCCCCGCAGGATCGTGACGATCCGTGGGTTGGGGTACAAGTTCGACACGCCGCCGCCGTCATGAGAGGTTTGTGGCGGATCGAGCCACGATCCGACAAGAGGAGACCTCATGTACATCGGCCTCGGCACCTTGCTCGTGATCATCGTCATCGTCCTGCTGCTCCGGGGCCGGTAGGGCGTCGGGCTCATCCCAGGCCGAGCACCGCGGCGGTCGGCGTGCCCAGCCCGGTCACGTCGTCATAGCCGGGGGTCGTGGCCAGGCTCAAGGTCTGGTTGGCGGTCCGAAGCCGGTAGTTGAGCCCGGCGGTGGCGTCGACGTTGTTGTTGTAGTTGGTACGGACCACGGCGACGGTCGACGCAGGCGCGGTGACATCTCTGAACGCGCCGGGGTGGGCGTAGAAGACCGGGTTGGCGAACCCGTGGGGTGATCCCTTGGCCTGGTCGGCCAGGGCCATGATCCCGGCGACGATCGGCGACGCCAGGCTGGTGCCGCCCAGCCGGTACTCCGCGTAGCGGGCGGTGCCGTCGGGGAACGTCTGGGTCTGCCCGACCAGGTACCCGGCGTTGGGATCGGCGAGGGCGCCGACGTCCGGGACGGCGCGGCCGGTCCGGCCCTGGGCGGCAAAGACGCCGGGCGGCACGACCCCCTGCTGGTAGGCGGGCTCGGCGAACACGGTGCTCACGCCGCCACCGGCGCCGTAGAGCCAGGTCCCGGGAGGGGTCGGATCCCACCCGGTGCCCGTCCAGGTCGACGTGGTCGTCCCCCAGCCGGTCTCGAACAGGTAGTTGTTCGTCGCCCCGACGGCCAGGGTGGTCCCACCCACGGCGGTCACGAAGGGACTCGAGGCCGGCCAGTCGGTGGTGCGGTAGCCGCCGGTCAGCGACTCGTCGCCGTTGTCGCCGGAGGAGAAGTAGATGCCGATCCCCTCCACCACCCCCTGGACGATCGTGTCCTCCATGGGCCGGATGAAGCCCGGAGGGAGCTGCTCGGTCGGGAATCCGTAGGAGTTGGTGACGATCTGGGCCAGGCGCCGGTCGACCACGTGGTTGAGGGCGGCGTCGAGATCCTGGAAGTTGTTGGCCGACCCGACGTAAACGATGTTGGCCGCCGGCGCCATGCCGTGCACGGCCTCCACGTCGAGCGTCTGCTCGCCGTACCAGCCCTGCGGGTCCTGCCGCTGGCCCCGCTCGGGGTGGCGGAAGGTGCCGGGGGCGACGACCTGGCTGAACTGGTTGGGTGCCAACCCGGGCAGGCCGCGGTTCGCCGACCACTGGTTGACGTCCTGGACGATGGTCGGCGAGGCGTAGGCGTCGATGATGGCGACCGTCTGGCCCCGCCCGTCCTGGGTGGCGCCGGCCAGGCCGTAGGCCCCCTTGACCTGCTGGGGGGTGTACCCGCAGGGGGCGTACGGGAGCGTCCCCGACCCGTAGGGGTTGGTGAACCCGACCGCCTGCTTCTCACCCCAGAAGGTCGAGCACGGGGCGGCGCTGACAAACGCCGCCGACGGGGGCGCCGCCGTCTCGTTGCCCGGCGCGGCATCGGTGTGGACGAGCTGGGCCGAGTCGTCCAACCCGATGACCCCGCTCACGTACGGGGCGAGGGAGCCGGGCACGGCGAGGGCCGACGACGGCGACCGCAGGACCATGCCGTCGACCCGGTACATGCCGAAGCTGACCCCGAAGGCGGCCGCGGCCTGGGCCACGGAGCCCTCGGCGGCGACATAGTGGCTGTTGCCCGGGACATCGACGATGTCGAACCCCTGCGCCCGCAGCCAGTTCCGGACCGCGTTCACCGCCGACGGGGGCGGCGAGAACTGCTGGTGGAACTGTGCCGGGGTCAGGTAGTGCCCGTACGCCGCGGTACCCGGGGTGGACACGGCCCGGGCCAGCGCGGTGAGCCGGTCCTGGTCCTGCCAGCCCAGGTAGACCCGGAAGCCGACACTTTCGGATGGGTCCGCCGCCTGGGTGAAGTTGCCCGCGTTCGCCCACGGCGGGACGCTGCCGGCGAGCGTGGCCCGACCCGCGGTGGCCCCCGTCGCCGGTAGGGCGGGTAGGGCCAGGGCGGCCAGCACCGCCAGGGCCAGGCCGATCGTTCGCCGTCGCGCCATACGAGCCTCCCTACCGCCGCCGATCCTCGGTGGCGCCCGCATTCTACGGCCGTCGGCGCCCGACGAACCCACAGTTGGGCGAATGTTGGGCCGCCGTTGCGCCCCGGGAGAGATGGGCGCCCCAGTGTGGCGTTGGTAAGCCACTTCGAAGGGACCCCTATGCGTGTGATCCGTTGTGTCCTCGTCCCGGCGGTCATGGCCGTGGCGCTGTCGGGTCAACCGGCACGGGCCGCCGCCCCGGCGGTCCTGCCCGGTTCGGCGCAGGCGGTCGCCCACCGACCGGTCTGCGCTCCGCCCCTGCCAGGCACTGCTCACTGTGACTCGGAGGTCGTCACCAACGGTTCGGGCGCCCCCCTGGCCACCACGAGCTACACCAGCGGCTACCAGCCGGCCGACCTGGCGAGCGCCTATCGGTACTCCCTGGCGCTGGGAACCACGTGGTCCTGGAACGGCCAGACCGTGGCGATCGTCGATGCCTACGACAACCCGAATGCCGAAGCCGACCTCGGGGCCTACCGGGCCCGCTTCGGCCTGCCCGCATGCACGACCGCCAACGGGTGCTTCTCCAAGGTCGACCAGCGGGGCGGGAAGGCATACCCGGCCGGGGACGTCGGGTGGGGCCAGGAGATCGCCCTCGACCTCGACATGGCCTCCGCCGTCTGCGGCAACTGCAAGATCATGCTGGTGGAAGCCGACTCGAGCTCCTTCCTCAACCTCGTTGCCGCGGTGGACATGGCCGCGGCCCGGGGGGCGACGGTGATCAGCAACAGCTACGGCGGCAGCGAGTTCCCCTCCGAGACGTCGTACGAGAGCCACTACAACCACCCCGGCGTGGCCATCACGGTGAGCTCGGGCGACGGCGGCTACGGCGTCGAGTTCCCCGCCGCCTCCCGATACGTCACCGCCGTCGGCGGGACCAGCCTGCGGCGCACCACGAGCGTCCGGGGCTGGTCGGAGACGGCATGGAACGGCGCCGGCAGCGGCTGCTCGTCCTATGTGGCCAAGCCGGCATGGCAGCACGACGCCGGCTGCGCCCGGCGGACCGTGGCCGACGTCTCCGCCGTCGCCGACCCGAGCACGGGCGTGGCCGTCTACGACAGCTACGGCTCGTCCGGGGGGGCCAACTGGCTCGTCTTCGGCGGGACGAGCGTGGCCGCGCCGGTCATCGCCGGCGTCTACGCCCTGGCCGGGAACGCCTCCTCGGTCGTCGCCGGCTCGTACCCGTACAGCCACACGAGCGCGATCTTCGACGTCACGTCGGGCGTCAACGGCCGCTGCCCACGGACGCCGTACCTGTGCACGGCGGCGACCGGCTACGACGGCCCCACCGGGCTCGGCACCCCGAACGGCCTGGGCGCCTTCTGAGCCGGCGGGGGGGACTGTTCCGATAGCCGTCGCCCCGACGACGGGCCACGTTCACGTCCCGTCCACCTGGGGCATCTAGAAAGCACGAGCAAGCCCGGCCGCCGCTGCGCCACGACCGCAGCGGGGCCGGGACAGGCTTCCGAGGAAAGATCCGGTAATCCCCAGGTTGCTCCCCTTCCAATGCACAACCCCGGCCGGGCATACTGCATCCGTCCGGCACCGAACGGTGACTGCGCAAGCGGTCGCAGGGAGGTGGTGGGCATGGGCTTCACGCAGACGCCGGTGTTCCTCCCGGGGACCATCGGGCCGGCCGGTGCCTGCCTCCGGGCGGTGCTGGGCGGTTGCGGGAAGACGTGAGGTCGGTCCCGAGAAGTCAGGTGGCTCCGGCTGCCGGGCTACTCGGGGCCGCTTCGCGCCCCGGCGAGGTCGGGGTTCACCGCCGGCACGGCCGGTACCATGCCCTGTGGGATGACCGACGTCGATCAGGCCCCGCCCGCTGCCGATCCGGAGCCCGCGGAGCAGCCGCGGTACATCAACCGCGAGCTGGCCTGGCTGGACTTCAACGCCCGCGTCCTGGCCCTGGCCGAGGATCCGACCACACCCGTCCTGGAGCGGGCCAAGTTCCTGGCCATCTTCAGCGCCAACCTCGACGAGTTCTTCCAGGTCCGCGTGGCCTCCCTGCACGACAAGCACGCCGCCGGGCTGGGCGCCACGTCCCCCGACGGGCTCACTCCCACCGAGCAACTGCGGGCCATCCGGCCGCGGGTGGAGGAGCTGATCGGTCGCCAGGCCAAGGCCTTCCTGACCGAGATCGTCCCCGCCCTGGCCGACGCCGGCATCGTCCTGTCCGACTGGGAGTCGCTCGACGACGACGACCGCCAGTTCCTGGTCGACGCGTTCGAGCGCCGCATCTTCCCGGTGCTGACCCCGCTCGCCGTCGACCCGGGCCACCCCTTCCCGTACATCTCCAACCTGTCGCTCAACCTGGCCGTCAGCGTGCGCGACCCGACCACCGGCGATCGGCGCTTCGCCCGCCTGAAGGTCCCGCCCCTGCTCCCCCGCTTCGTGGTCATGCCCGACGGCGAGCGGTTCGTGCCCGTCGAACAGGTCATCTCCGCCCACCTGGCCTCGCTCTTCCCCGGGATGGAGATCGAGAGCCACGACACCTTCCGGGTCACCCGCAACGCCGACGTCACCCTGGAAGAGGAGGAAGCCGACGACCTCCTGGCCGCCGTCGAGCTCGAGCTCCGCCGCCGCCGCTTCGGGCGGGCGGTGCGGCTGGAGGTGGCCCGCAACATGTCGCGGGAGACGCTCGAGCTCCTGCTGCGGGAGCTCGAGCTGTCCGAGGACGACGTGTCCGTGGTCGACGGGCCGTTGGAGCTGAGCGGCCTGTGGGCGGTCTACGACCTCGACCGGCCGGAGCTGAAGGACTCGGCGTGGGTCGGGGTGACGCAGCCGGTCCTGGTCGATGCCGACGGCGACGCCCGCGACATCTTCGCCGTGCTGCGCGAGCGCGACGTCCTGGTCCACCACCCGTACGACTCGTTCTCGACGTCGGTCGTCGCCTTCATCGAGCAGGCGGCGGCCGACCCCCAGGTGCTGGCCATCAAGCAGACCCTGTACCGCACCTCGGGCGACAGCCCCATCGTCAAGGCCCTGATCGGCGCGGCGGAGGCGGGCAAGCAGGTCGCCGCACTGGTCGAGCTCAAGGCCCGCTTCGACGAGCAGGCCAACATCGGCTGGGCCCGGGCGCTGGAGGAGGCCGGCGTCCACGTGGTCTACGGGCTGCTCGGCCTGAAGACCCATGCCAAGGTCGCCCTGGTTGTGCGCGAGGAGGGCGACGCCATCCGCCACTACTGCCACGTGGGGACGGGCAACTACAACCCCAAGACGGCCCGGATGTACGAGGACCTGGGCCTGCTCTCGGCCGATCCCGAGTTGGGGGCCGACCTGGCCGAGCTGTTCAACCACCTCACCGGGTACAGCCGCCAGACCGAGTACCGGCGGATCCTCGTTGCCCCGAGCGGGCTGCGCCAGGCTGTGCTCGACCTCATCGCCGCCGAGCGGGACGCCCCGGGGGGCGGCGGTCGCATCATCATGAAGATGAACAACCTGGTCGACACGCCGGTGATCGACGCCCTGTACGAGGCGTCGCAGGCGGGAGTGCGCATCGACCTGATCGTGCGCGGCGTGTGCTGCCTGCGCCCCGGGGTGCCGGGCCTGTCCGAGGGCGTACGGGTCCGCTCCATCGTGGGCCGCTTCCTCGAGCACTCCCGGGTGCTGGCCTTCGGCGAGCGGGAGCGGCGCCGGTTCCTGATCGGCTCGGCCGACCTCATGCCCCGGAACCTGGACCGGCGGGTGGAGGCCATGGCGCCGGTGGCCGACCCCGATCTGCACGCCCGGCTCCAGGAGATCCTCGACGTCAACCTGGCCGACGACTGCCTGGCCTGGGAGCTGCACGGCGACGGGAGCTGGTCGAAGGTCCCCACCGAGGCCGGCGCCAACACCCATATCCGCCTGCAGGAGCTGGCCTTCGAGCGGGCCCGCCGGCGCCGGAGCACCGATGGCAACTGAGCGGGAGGTGAAGATGGGGGCCTGGGCCGGCTTCGAGCTGCCCCCGCTCGACGGGATCGCCGACGGGGTGACCAGCGTGCCCCGCATCCCCCGCAACCTGCTGGCCGTGTACTACGACACCCCCGACCTGCGCCTCGCCCGGTGGGGGGTGACTGTCCGGCACCGCTCGGGCGACGGGAGCGGCTGGACGGTGAAGCTGCCCGAGGGCGAGGAAGGGCCGGCCCTGGTCCGGCGGGAGCTGACCTTCGAGGGCCCTCCCGAGGTCATGCCCGAGGGCGCCGCCTCCTTGGTCCGGGCCTACGCCCGGAACGTGCCCCTCGGGCCGGTCGCCCGCATCCGGACCCGGCGGGAGGGCGTGGACCTCCTCGACGGCGAGGGCGCGGTGGTCGCCGAGGTGGTCGACGACCAGGTGTCGGTCCTCCACGCCGGGCGGGTGGCCGAGCGCTTCCGGGAGGTCGAGGTCGAGGCCGGCGACCGGGTGCCGGACGGGCTCCTGGAGGAGGTGGTGGCCGGGCTGCGCCAGGCGGGAGCCGGGGCGCCCGACCCGACGCCGAAGGTGATCCGGGCCCTCGGCGCCCGGGCGTCGGCCCCGCCGGAGATCGCCCCGGTCACCCTCGGGCGCCGCCCGGCGGCCGCCGACGTCGTGCACCAGGCCATGGCCGTGGCCGTGACCCGGATCCTCAGGCACGACCCCGGGGTGCGCATCGGGGACGACCCCGAGGACGTCCACCAGGCCCGGGTGGGCACCCGGCGACTGCGCTCGGACCTGCGCACGTTCGCCCCCCTGTTGGACCAGGACTGGCTGGTCGGGATACGCGACGAGCTGCGCTGGCTGGGCGGCGCCCTGGGCGCCGTCCGCGACGCCGACGTGCTGCTCGACCGTCTCCGTGGCCAAGCCGCCGGCCTCCCCGAGGTCGACCCCGCCGGCGTCGCCCCCATCTTCCGACGCCTGGCCACCGAGCGCGAGGAGGCCCGGGGCCGGCTGCTGATCGTGCTGGACAGCGGCCGGTACGTCGACCTGCTCGACCGGCTGGTGGCCGCGGCCCAGGAACCGCCGGTCGCCAAGCGCGCCGGGCGGCCGGCGAAGGACGTCGTCCCCGACCTGGTCGCCCGCCCCTGGCGGCGACTGCGGCGGGAGGTCAAGGCCCTGCCCAAGAAGCCGCCGGACGAGGCCCTCCACGCCGTGCGCATCCGGGCCAAGCGGGCGCGGTACGCGGCCGAGGCCGCCGCCCCGTTGGTGGGCAAGCGGGCCGCCGCCTTCGCCTCGGCCCTGGCCGGCCTCCAAGGGGTGCTCGGCGACCACCAGGACGCGGTGTTCGCCGAGGCGTGGCTGCGCGGCGTGATCGACGGGAGCGGGGCCGAGCCGGCGGTTGCCGTCGCCGCCGAGCAGCTCATCGCCGTCCAGCGTCGTGACGCCGCCGCCAACCGCAGGGCGTGGCCCGAGGCATGGGACCGGGCGTCCCGGAAGAAGCTGCGGTCCTGGCTGTGACGGTCCAGGCCGCCGGGGGCGTGGTCTGGCGGCGGTCCCCGGAGGGCGATGGGTTGGAGGTGCTCGTCGTGCACCGGCCCCGCTACGACGACTGGAGCTTGCCCAAGGGGAAGCTCGCCGACGGGGAGAGCCATGCCGCCGCCGCCCTGCGGGAGGTCGAGGAGGAGACCGGCCTGCGCTGCGTCCTGGGGCCCGAGCTGCCTTCCATCTCCTACCGGGACCGCTTCGACCGGCCGAAGACGGTGCGCTACTGGGCCATGGCGCCCGTGGAGGGCGAGTTCTCCCCCGGCGACGAGGTCGACGAGGTGCGCTGGCTGGGCGTGGACCAGGCCGTCGACCTGCTGAGCTACGACCGGGACCGACCGGTGCTGCGGGCCCTCGCTGCGGCCCTGTAATGGCCGTCCTCGTCGTCCGCCATGCCAAGGCCGGTGACCGTGAGCGCTGGTCCGGCCCCGACGAGGACCGCCCGTTGACCGATGCCGGGATGATCCAGGCCGACGCGCTGGTCGGCGTCCTGGCCGAGTTCCGGGTCGAGCGGGTCCTGTCCAGCCCGTACCTGCGCTGCAGGCAAACCGTCGCCCCGCTGGCCTCGGCCCTCGGCCTGCCCGTCGAGCCCACCGACGACCTGGCCGAAGGCGCCGGCGCCGCCGCCCGCCGCCTGGTCGCCTCCCTGACCGGCCCCGCCGACACCGTCCTCTGCACCCACGGCGACGTCCTCTACGACCTCCTGTCCGGCCTCGACCTCCCCTGGGACTCCCCGATGAAGAAAGCCTCCACCTGGGTCCTCGAGGTCAAGGAAGGCGGAATCGCCACCGCCCGCTACCTCCCCCCGCCCCGCTGACACCGATCGGGTGCATTGGCCGTCGTGATTCGGGCCCAAAACGCGGAGATCACGACGCCCTGTGCACCGAAAACGCTTGTCAGCTGGCCGCTGAGACGCCGGGGACGGCGCGCGGGCCGCCGGCGCGCAGCAGCCGCCGGTAGCGGGTCAGCCAGGACGCCATCAGGCGGTCGGCGTCGCGGAGGCTGTCGGCGGCGACCGCCATCCACGCCCTTCCGAGCGGGGTGACCCGGTAGATCCGACGGGCGGGGCCGGCCGGCGACGCGTCCCATTCCGACGACACCAGGTCGTCGGCCTCCATGAGCCGCAGGCTCCGGTACAGAAACCCCCGGTCGATGCCGCCGAGGCCGAGGGGGGCCAGCAGGGCCGGCAGGTCGTAGCCGTGGACCGGTGCCTGGCCGAGCACGAGCAGCAGGCTGGCTCGGAAATGGTCGCGGGGAACAGCCGAATCCATGCCGGCGACGGTAGGGGGCGAACATGTTCGGACGGTTTCCTGGGAACGAAGCCAGGGTGAACCGCGCCCGGACCCGCCGCCCCGGCCCGTAGCCTCGGCACCGTGCGCATCGCCGCCTTCGACCTGGGTTCGAACTCGTTCCACCTCCTGGTGGTGGACGCCCACGCCGACGGCACCTTCGAACCCCTGGTCCGGGAGAAGGACATGCTCCGCCTGGGCGACGCCGTGGGCCGGGAGGGGCGCATCCCCGACGCCCTGGCCGACCGGGCCGTGGCCACCGTCGACCGGTTCCGCAGGCTGGCCACCGGTGCCGGGGCCGAGGAGATCCACGCCTGCGCCACCGCCGCCCTGCGGGAGGCGGAGAACGGCGGCGAGGTCGTCGACCGGTTCGAGGCCGAGGCGGGGGTCAAGGTGCGGGTCATCAACGGCCTGGAGGAGGCCCGGCTGATCTTCGCCGCGGTGCGGGCCAGCGTGGTCATCGACCCCGGCCCCGCGCTGTGCCTGGACCTCGGTGGCGGCAGCCTGGAGGTCATCGTGGGCGACCGGTCGCAGGTGCGGGGGCTGTGGAGCGTGCCCCTCGGCGTGGCCCGGCTGTCGGCCGAGCTGGTGACCGGCGACCCCCCCACCGCCGACGACCTCCGCCGGGTCGAGAAGCGGGTGACGGCGGTCCTCGCCCCCCTCGCCGACCACGTGGCCGGCCTGCACCCGCAGATGGCGGTGGGAAGCAGCGGCACGTTCGGCGACCTGGCGGCCATGATCGCGGCCCGGCGCACGGGTAGCGTCCCCCGCTCGCTGAACCAGTTCTCGTTCAGCCGGGAGGAACTGCTGCCCCTCCACGAGGAGCTGGTGGCCATGCGGGCCGCCGACCGCGTCAAGGTGCCGGGCCTCGAAGCCCGGCGGGCCGACATCATCCCCACCGGCTCGACCCTGCTCCTCACCGCCATGCAGCTCCTGGGCTTCGACCGCATGACCTTCAGCGAGTGGGCCCTGCGGGAGGGGATCGTGATCGACGCCATCCCCCGCCACGAGGCGTCCGACTGGTCGGGCGACCCCCGGGCCATCCGGGCCTCGTCGGTCCTCCAGCTGGCCCGGCGGTGCAACTGGGACGAAGGCCACGGCCGGCAGACGGCCCGGCTGGCCCTGGACCTGTTCGACCAGGCCACTGACCTCCACGGGCTCGGCCCCGCCGACCGGGAGCTGCTGGAACACGCCAGCCTGCTCCACGACATCGGCGAGCACGTGTCCACCGAGTCGCACCACAAGCACAGCGCCTACCTGATCCAGCACGGGAGCCTGCGGGGGTTCGCGCCCGACGAGGTCGACTTCCTCGCCGCCCTGGCCCGGGCGCACCGGGGCAGCACCCCCCGGCCGTCGCACGAGCCGTTCGGCGCCCTCGACCGGGAGGCCCGCAGCCGGGTCCTCCGCCTGGCCGCCCTGCTCCGGGTGGCCGACGGGCTTGACCGGGGCCGGGCGGGCGCGGTGGGCGGTGTCGAGCTCGTGTCCGACGGCCCCCGCTCCCGCCTCGTGGTCAAGGCCGAGGGCGACATCTCCATCGAGCTGTTCGGGGCCCGCCGCAAGCGCGAGCTGTTCGAGCGGACGTTCGACCGCCGCCTCGACGTCGTCCCCGCCTAGCTGCGCCGCTCCAGGCGGACGTTGACGCCGAACCGGCTGGCGCCGGTGCCCTTGAACTGGGCCTCGACCGGGGTCATCGTCTCCGGCAGGTCGTAGACGAGCACGAGGGGCACGACGACGTCGGGGTTGACGTTGAGCTGGTCGATGCCGCGGGCACCGTTGTCGGGGACGGCGGCACTCAGGGCGCTGTCGGCCCCGTAGACCTTGTGCTGGTCGTCGACCAGGTACTGGAACTTGCCGAGGAACGTCGCCGGCCCGCCGCTCACGTTCTTCACCGTGAAGCGGAGCTGGCACAGCTGGCCGGGGGTCGACTTGGGGGCGCAGGCGAAATCCTGCACGACGAAGACCAGCTGGCCGTCGCGGGCCTCCTCGCCGATCATGGCCTGCCGGGTGGCAACCGTGGTCTCGCCCACCACGGCCGCGGGCTGCAGCGGGTCGGCCTGGGGCGACGAGGTCGACCCCGAGCGGGTCAGGTTCAGCCCGACCAGCACGACCACGGCCACGGCCGCCCCGGCCACCAGGCTAACCCCCGCCGGCCGCCGCCG
>Ga0310811_10010455_pt1 | contig 11989 bp, 11 predicted proteins | sample YCmetagenome_FD_207642 | JGI IMG/M metagenome (GOLD analysis project Ga0310811, IMG submission 207642) | Soil microbial communities from experimental microcosm in Duke University, North Carolina, United States - YC | ecosystem: Engineered > Artificial ecosystem > Soil microcosm > Unclassified ...
TAGCGTACGCTAAATCGAGTCCGACCCCAATTAGAGCATACTCACGGCACGGCCATCCCCATCGCGTGGTAGCCTTTGTCGACGTACACCGTGTTGCCCGTGATGGCGCTGGCGAGCGGAGAGCTCAGGAATGCCGCGACCCGGCCGACTTCCTCGGCGGCGAGCGGCTCGGTCAGGGGCGCGTGCTTGGACACGTACTCGACCATCTTCTCGATGATGCCGATCGCGCTCGCCGCGCGCGACGCGAGCGGCCCCGCCGAGATCGTGTTCACCCGGCAGCCGTACGCCCGCCCCGCCTCGAACGCCAGCGTGCGCGTGTCGCTCTCCAGCGCCGCCTTGGCCGACGACATCCCGCCGCCGTACCCCGGGATGACCCGCTCACTGGCCAGATAGGTCAGCGACAGGAACGAGCCCCTCGGCCGCATCAGGGGGCCAAGCCGCTGCACCATCGACACGAGCGAATACGCGCTCGCGCTCACCGCCTCCAGATACCCGCGCCGGCTCACCTCGATGAGCGGCTTCTTCACCTCGGGGCCGTTCGCCAGCGAGTGGACCACGATGTCGATCGGTGCGTCTCCGAAGTCCGAAACGAGTCGCTGCGCCAGCCCGCCGATGGAGCAGTCCCCGACATCCTTGTATCGCTTGCTCGACCGCACGTCTTCGGGAATTTCGTCGTAGCTGTCGTAGACCGCGTCGAGCGGGTAGATCTTTTCGAAGGTCAAGAGCGCACCGGACGCGAGCTGGCGCGATTCGTCGAGCTTTCCGCGTTCCAGCAGGTTCAGAAAAATGTTGAGCGCTGGCGGCCACGTGCCGACGCAGATGCTGGCTCCCGCCTCGGCGAGCGCCTTGGCGATCGCAAAGCCGAACCCCGCGTCATCCGCCACCCCGGCCACGAGGGCTCGCTTACCGGTGAGATCGATCTTGAGCATACGCAATGATAGCCGAATCCGGCGGGCTCGGCCGGCCCTCGAGGGACGCCGGAGTCAGGACCGGCCTCGGCACGCATCGTGTAAGATCCCCGAGACGTGACCATGTCAGCCCGCGACGCTGCATCCGACCGGGTGGTGGCCGACTTGCTCGCTGCCACACCAGGGCCGTCGTTCGCGCGCGGTCTCTGGCGCATCGCTGCCGCCGACGTGTCGAGCGACAACCGCGTCAGTCTGCTCCGCGACGGACCGGCGACGTTCGAGGCGATGCTCAGCCTCATCGGGTCGGCGCGCGTGTCCGTGGCGCTCGAGAGCTACATCTTCCGCTCGGACGACGTCGGCGAGCGATTCGGCAACGCGCTCATCGCGGCGGTCGCCCGCGGCGTGAGCGTTCGGCTGATTCGCGACTGGATCGGCGGTCGCGGGACCTCGCACAAGTTCCTCAAGCAGCTTCAGCGTGGCGGCGTCGAGATCGCCGTCTTCAACCCGATCGGCTTCCGACCTTGGCTGGGAATCGTGCCACGGGATCACCGCAAGCTGCTCGTCGTGGATGGACGCGTGGGGATCACGGGCGGTGTCGGCATCGGCCGCGAGTGGACGACGGGCATCCACAAGCTGCATCGCTCGCGGTGGCGTGATACCGCCGTGCAGATCGAGGGTCCCGCGGCTCGAGACATGATGCAGGCCTTCGATCACATGTGGCGCCGCACGACGGGGCACGAGCGGCGCGGTTCGCACCGCTTTCTGCGCCGACCCGCGCGCGGCGCGCACCTCGATCCCGAGACGGACACGCCCGCCCTCGTCGGTATCGTCGAAGGCGAGCCGCTCCGCCTCCGCGTGTCGCGGGCGCTGCAGATCCAGGCAATCTCCGCGCGGCGCTCGATCTGGATCGCGACGGCGTACTTCACGCCGTCGCCATCGGAGGTCGAAGCGCTCAACGGCGCCGCGCGCGACGGTGTCGATGTCCGGATCCTGCTGCCGAGGCGAAACGATCACCCCTGGGTCTCGCTGCTCGCGCGGCGCTACTACCGCCGCCTCCTCACGAACGGTGTGCGCATCTGGGAGTGGCAGGGCGAGATGATGCACGCCAAGTGGAGCGTCGTGGACGGGCGATGGGTGCGCGTCGGCTCGACCGATTTCAACCCCCTCGGCGTCGCGATCAACTACGAGCTCGATGCCGTGATCGACGACCCGAAGCTCGGCATGGAAGCCGAGCGAATGTTTCTGGCCGATCTCGATGATTCCCGTGAAGTCACGCTCTGACGCGCTTCGCAGCGCACTCGTCGTCGCCGCGATGTGCGCGGCGCCCGTTGCGTCATCCGTCGCGCAGTCCACCACTGGCAGCCAGCGACCGCTCTTCACCTGGCGCGACGGCGTGCTGGCCGGCGCCTTCGTCGTCGCGACTCGCGCCGCTCGGCCGTTCGACAAACGGGCTGCAGAGGCGTTACAACGCCCGGAGCGTCAACGCCGCTGGATCTTTCAGGAAGGTTCTGCGATCGTGCGCACGATTGCCGTTCCCGGCGCGCCGATCATCGGGACCACGATGTACGCCGTGGGCCGACTGTCCCACGATGAACGGCTTGCCGAAGTCGGGCTGCATGGCACCGAGGCGCTGTTTGCGGGCGAGCTCGTGGGCAGTGTGCTCAAGGATTTGTTCGGTCGGGCGCGGCCGTACGTCGATACGACGGGACCAAACCCGGACGACTGGCAGCTCCTGCGTGGGCTCAGGCGCGGGTCGGACTACCAGTCGTACCCTTCAGGTCACACGGTTGCGGCATTCACCGCCGCGGCGGCCGTCAGCACGGAGACAAGCGTCTGGTGGCCGGTGGCAACGTACACGCTGATCGGTCCTGCCCTCTACGTAGGCGCCGCCGCCGTCGGCGTGTCGCGGATGTACAACAATCGCCACTGGGCCAGCGACGTCATTCTTGGCGCCGCGATCGGTACCTTCGCCGGAATCAAGGTCGTACGCTATCATCGTACGCATCCCGGCAACCGCATCGATCGATGGCTGCTGAACGCGTCATGGTCTCCCGGAGACGGACGGATCAGTCTTTCCGCGATTCCGATCCCGTAACGGTCGCGTCATGAAGCCCGGCATCATCGTGATGTCGGAGCTGCGCGGCGTGCTCGCCGACCGCGTGCGCGAAATCCAGGAGCGATTCGATCCGCGGATGGCCGCCGAGCTCCCGCCGCACATCACCATCACCGGCTCGTCCGGGATGGGACCGATCTCACCCGATACCACGAACGCCGAGCTCCAAGTGGCCCTCGAGCGCGTGGCCGTCGAGACCCAGCCGTTCAGCGTTCGCCTCGAGCCGCCAATGCGATTCATGCAGAGCCTCGTCGTCGTGATGAACGTCGAACCCAACGGACCCATTCGAGCCTTGCACGAGCGCATCAAGTCGAGCGGCCTGGCGTACGAGGCGCCGCGGTTCACGTTCACACCGCACTGCACACTCAGCTTCTATCCGGAGCTCTCGCCGGGGCAACTACGAGAGCTGCTGCGAGTCCGCATCGACGAGCCCGTTGCGATCGGCTCGATCCAGGCGTACCGCGCCGTCACGCTCACTCGCACCAAGAAAGTCGTCGATCTGCCGCTCACCGGTCGCGCCTCATGACCGATTCCGCGCCGCCAGCGCGCTCGGGCACCCTGGCTCCGCCGAAGATCCTCGCCGAGATCGAATCCGACGCGTCCGCCGCGACCGGATCGGCCTTCGCGCATCTGGCGGCCGAGTACTTCGACCAAACGCGCGACCGTGCAGGCACCGTGTCGACGCCCCCGGCGCCCTCCGCGCTCGCCGAACGCTTCGACGAGCCGCTGCCGCGATCCGGCCAACCGATCGAAGCGGTGATCGATCGGCTCCGCTCGGAGATCATTCCCAGCTCCAACCATCTGTGGCATCCACGCTACGTGGGCCACCAGATCGCCGGGCCACTGCCCGCGGCGGTGTGGACCGAATCGGTCACGGCGTCGCTCAATCAGTCGCTCGCTGTCTTCGAGATGTCACCCGTCGGCACGGTGCTCGAGCATCGCGTGATCGGCTGGATGTGCGAGCTCGCCGGATTTCCGCGCGGAAGCGGCGGCACGATGACGAGCGGCGGCACGGAGGCGACCTTCACGGGCTTGCTCGCCGCCCGCGGCGCGGCGTTGCCTGATGCATGGATGAACGGCGTCGACTCGGAACCGCCGCTCCTCGTCTGCGGCGAGCACGCGCACTACGCCGTCACTCGCGCAGCGGGCGAATTGGGGCTCGGGATGCGCAACGTGCGCGTGGCCCCCTCGCACGACTTTCGCATGGACCCTGCCGCGCTCGACTCGGCGCTCGTCGAAATCGCGGCCTCGGGCAGGCGAACGATGGCCGTCGTCGCGACCGCGGGTTCCACGGCGACCGGATCGTTCGACGACCTCGACGCGATCGCATCGATCTGCGAGCGCCGTGGCGTGTGGCTGCACGTCGACGCGGCGCACGGCGGCTCGGCGCTGCTCTCCGCACGCCACCGCGCGCAACTCCGCGGCATCGAGCGTGCCCGATCGATCGCCTGGGATCCGCACAAGATGATGCTCCTGCCGTCGCAAGCCGGGATGCTCCTCGTGCGCGACGAGCGCGACCTCGACGCCGCCTTCTCGCAGCGCGCACCCTACCTCTTTCACGGCGCGGTCGGCGATCGCGCGTGGGACCAGGGCACACGAAGCTTTCTCTGCTCACGACGCGCCGACGTGCTCAAGCTCTGGGTGGCGCTGCAGCGCCACGGCGCCGACGCCCTGGGCGAGCTCTACGACTACTTCTGCGCCCTCACGCGCTACACGTGGCAGGAGATCGGGGCGCGCGATGACTTCGAGGCGCTGCACGAGCCCGAGGGTGACATCCTCTGCTTCCGCTACGTCGGCGACCGAACGCTCGGTCCCGACGCCGTCGACGCCGTCAACCGCGAGCTTCGCGAGCGTTACAACCAATCCGGCGCCGGCTGGATCACCGGTACCGTGCTTGGCGGCCGGCGCGTGCTGCGCGTGACACTGATGAATCCACGCACGAACCAATCGGACATCTGCGCGATTCTCGACGGCCTCGCCGCCGTCGGGCGCGAAATCATCGGGTGACTCGGCCGCGCGCTACAACGCCTTCTTGATTGCGGCGTCGAGGTCCTGTTTCCCGCCGAGCCCTGTGTACACGACCTTCCCGGCCTTGTCGATGACCACGACGTACGAGGTCGCGGGCGCATCGTAGGCGCCGGTGGCGTTGCCCTTGGTGTCGAAGTACTGATCACCGGGCAGGCCGTGCTTGGCGACGAACGCCTTCACACGCGCCGGGTTCTCGTTCACCGACACCGCGACGCCGACAAACTTCACCCGGCCGCCGTACTTCTTGGCGACCTCGAGAAGCGTCGGCTCGAGCTCCTGGCAGTTGGGACACCACGTCGCCCAGAACTCGATCAGCATGGGCGTCTTCCCGATGTACTGCGCGAGATCCGCTTCCTTGCCATCGAGCGTGAAGACCTTGGCAGGCGGCGCCGTGCTTCCCACCTCGAGTCCGAGATCCTGCGCGCGCGCCGCATTCGGCGTCGTGCCGAGAATGATCAGAGACAGAGCGGTGGTCGCAACGAGGACTCTCATATGATCAGTTGACCCATCTTGACGAGATAGTATTCCGCGACACCAACCATGACGAGCGCGAACAATCGCTTGACCCACACCATCCACGTGCCGGCGCGTGGCAGCCGCACGATCTCACCGGACGACACTCCGACCACCACGAGGAGCGTGCACATTCCGAGCGAGAACACGAACAAATAGACGAATCCCAGCGCCGCACTCTTCGTGGTCGCGACCCAGGTCAACACCGCAGCCATCACCGGAGCCGAACAGGGCGCGGCCACCAGCCCGGAGAGCGCGCCCATGGTGAACGCGCCGGACAGCCGCCCCCTCGAGCCCGTCGTGCTCGCCCACTCGAGCGTCGTACGCGGCAGGCGCACCGGCAGCACGTCCAGCATTGCCATGGCCGCCAGCAACAGGACGTTGGCCATCGCGAAGTACAGCCAGGGATTCGTACTCACCGAACCGAACAACGTTCCCGTCATTCCGGCGAACAGGCCTAGCGCCGAGTAAACCAACGCCAGGCCGATCACGTAGGCAAAGGTGAGGGCCACCGGACGCCACTTGCTGCGGCGCGCGGTCCCCTCGCTCACGGCCGTGCCGCCCACGATGGCCGCCGTAATCGGGATCATCGGATAGATGCACGGCGTGAGGCTCGTCAGGACCCCGCCGACGAACACGAACGGGATCGCCCTGAGAGGGTTGCCGGAGAGATTGGGCAAAAAGGTGGTCAAGTCCACGCTCGGATCTTAACGCCCGACCGCAAGCCGGCGTCAGTTTCGTTGGGAACGGGAGGAAGCATGATGAAGAACGCACTTGGTGAAGTACTCGTCAGCGTCTCCTTGGCAATACTCGGCGCGGCGACAGGGTTCCCGCCGCGCATTGGCGCACAGGTCCAACGGCCGATGCCGCCTCGCTCCGCGCCGCCGGACAGCGCGGGCATGGCCGGCATGACCGACGAGGCCATGGACATGCCCGCCGACGAGAACATGATGAAGCACATGCGCCTCACTCCGCCGCGTGCGGCGACGCACGCCGACACGGTGCGCGCAATGAAGCTCGCCGATGACCTCCGTCAGGCGATCGCGAAGTATCAGGACACGTCCGCGGCGGTGGCCGACGGATATCGAATGTTCGCCCCGAACATCAAGAACCAGCGCGTCTATCACTTCACGAACTACGGTCGCGCGTTCATGGCGGCGTTTCACTTCGATGCGACCAAGCCGACGTCGATTCTGTACAAGCGCGGCGATGATGGACGGCTGCAGCTCGTCGGCGCGATGTACACGATGCCGAAGCGGGCGAGCCTCGATCGACTCGACGAACGGGTCCCGCTCGGCATCGCCCGCTGGCACGAGCACGTGAACTGGTGCGTGCCGCGCAAAGGCGAGGAGGCGCGCTTCACCGAGCATCGCAATGGCGCACCCGTGTTCGGGCCCGAAAGCCCCATCGCGACGAAAGCCGAGTGCGACACCGTGGGCGGTCGGTTTTTCGAAAATCTGGGTGGCTGGATGGTGCACGCCAACGTGTACGAAGGTCACGACCTCGCGACCGTTTGGAGCGACGATCATCGGGGCGGCGGACACGGGCACCACATGTAAGGCAGCCAGAGAAAGTTGACAAAAGCAACCAGTTGGCCGACAATGGGTGCGTGCCATTGCCGGAGCAGCCATGCAGCCGATCGAGCAGCGCGCCAACGCCGTCCGCGACTTCAACCGCTTCTACACACGGCGCATCGGCGTACTCGGCGCGGGACATCTCGGAAGCCCCTTCTCACTCACCGAGGTGCGCGTGCTCTACGAGCTCGCACACCGCGACACACCCACGGCAACCGAGCTCGCCCGGGCGCTCGACCTCGACAAGGGATACCTGAGCCGCGCGCTGCGCCGCTTCCATCGGCTGGGCATCGTCACATCGGCCGTCCACGCCGGCGACCGCCGCCGAAAAGGGTTGCGACTCACCCCAAAGGGCGCTCGCGCCTTCGCGCCGCTCGATCGCCGAGCGTGCGACGAGATCGTCGGCATGCTCGCTCCGTTGCCGGCTGCCGAACAAACGCGGATCGTCGAGGCGATGAGCACGATTCGCGCGTCGCTCGACGCTCTTCGGTCGCCCGCCGAGCCGCCCGGCTACATCGTGCGATCGCACCAGCCCGGCGACATGGGCTGGGTCGTGCATCGCCACGGCGTTCTCTACAGCCAGGAGTACGGCTGGAACGATCGCTTCGAGGCGCTCGTCGCCCGGATCGTGGCGCAGTTTCTCGAGAACTTCGATCCCGCTCGCGAGCACTGCTGGATCGCCGAGCGCAACGGAGAGATCGTCGGCTCCATCTTCGTCGTGGCGAAATCGAGAACGGTTGCCAAGCTCAGGCTGCTGCTCGTCGAGCCGTCGGCCCGGGGGCTCGGCATCGGATCGCGTCTGGTCGATGAAGTGATCCAGTTCGCCCGGCGCGTGGGGTACAGGAAGATCGTGCTCTGGACGCAACGCGAGCTCACGTCGGCCCGCAGAATCTACAAGGCTGCCGGCTTCCGGCTCGTCGCGGAGGAAGATCACGAGATGTTCGGGGCGCCGACGCGCGCCGAAACGTGGGAGCTGCGGCTCCGCTAGATTTCGCGAACCCGAAACCGCTCATCGTTCGCGCCGCCCCCAAGCCGCGTATTTCCATCGCATCGCATGGCTCCTCCGTCGTTCATCTACGTCATGAAGGACCTGCGCAAGGTCGTCCCGCCGTCGCGGGAGATCTTGCGCGGCATCTGGCTCTCGTTCTATCACGGTGCCAAGATCGGCGTGCTCGGCGCGAACGGCGCCGGCAAGTCGTCGCTGCTCCGCATCATGGCCGGTGTCGATCATGATTTCCAAGGCGAGGCGTGGGCAGCCGAAGGCACCCGCGTCGGTTACCTGCCGCAGGAGCCACAGCTCGATCCCGCGCTCGACGTCAAAGGCAACGTCGAGCTCGCGGTCAAGTCGCAACGCGGCTTGCTCGAGGAATTCCAGAACATCTCGATGATGTTCGCCGAGCCGATGGACGACGCGGCGATGGAGAAGCTCCTGGCTCGGCAGGCGCGCGTGCAGGAGCAGATCGACGCGCACGACCTGTGGAACCTCGACAACAAGATCGAGATCGCGATGGACGCGCTTCGCCTGCCGCCGGCGGATGCCGGCGTCACGACTCTGTCGGGCGGCGAGCGGCGGCGCGTCGCGCTCTGCCGGGTGCTGCTCGAGGAGCCGGACATGCTACTCCTCGACGAGCCCACCAACCATCTCGACGCAGAGAGCGTCGCCTGGCTCGAGCGCTACCTGCACGATTTCGCCGGCACGGTGGTCGCCGTCACGCACGACCGCTACTTCCTGGACAACGTCGCCGGGTGGATCCTCGAGCTCGACCGCGGCTACGGAATTCCCTACGAAGGCAACTATTCGTCGTGGCTCGACCAGAAGCGCACGCGCCTGGCCCAGGAGGAGAAGACCGAGTCGGCGCGCCAGCGCACGCTCCAGCGTGAGCTCGAGTGGGTGCGCCTGGCGCCACGCGCGCGCCAGGCCAAGAGCAAGGCTCGCATTCAGAAATTCGAGGAGCTGGCGGCGCAGGAGACCACGGAGAAGATCCTCCAACACGAGATCGTGATTCCGCCGCCGCCCCGGCTTGGCAACGACGTCGTGCGGGCCCGCGATCTCCGCAAGGCGTTCGGTGAGACCCTGCTCTTCGACGGTCTGTCGTTCGACCTGCCGCGCGGTGGCATCGTCGGGATCATCGGGCCGAACGGCGCCGGCAAGACGACGCTGTTCCGGATGATCGTAGGACAGGAAGCGCCGGACGGCGGGACGCTCAAGGTCGGCGAGACCGTGCAGATCGCGTACACCGATCAGAATCGCACGCTGGACGGTGACAAGACGGCATGGCAGGAGATCTCCGGCGGCCAGGAGACGATCATGGTCGGCAAAAAGGAGCTCAACAGCCGCGCATACCTGTCGAGCTTCAACTTCAAGGGCACCGACCAGCAGAAGAAAGTCGGCCTGCTGTCGGGCGGCGAGCGCAATCGTCTCCATCTCGCGAAGACGCTCATGAGCGGCGGCAATCTGCTGCTCCTCGACGAGCCGACCAACGATCTCGACGTCGATACGCTCCGCGCGCTCGAGGATGCGCTGGTCGATTTCGCGGGTTGCGCCGTGGTCATCTCGCACGATCGCTGGTTCCTCGATCGCATTGCCACGCACATTCTCGCGTTCGAGGGGAACAGCGAGGCGGTGTGGCACGAGGGCAACTACCAATCGTACGTCGAGGATCTCAGAAAGCGAAAAGGCCCCGACGCAGACCAGCCACACCGAGTGGCATACAAGAAGCTCGTACGCGCGTAGCATGCTGCTCCACGCGCTGCTGCTGTCGCTGCTTCAGGCGGGTTCCGCCGTCGTGAAAATCGACAGTCGCGAGCAGGGCCGCACGTTCTACGTCGACACCGATCGCCCGGAAATCCGGCACGCGCTGCGAGACGTCTCGGCCCCGGCGCCAGCTGGCCCGATCCCGTCGTGGCTTCCTCCGTATCCCGGCGCGATCGAGCGGCCACACGACGGATCCAAGGACCCAGTCGACTTCGGCGTCGTGGTGTACACCGCCGGCGCGCCGGCTGACGTCGTGTTCGCGCACTATGACTCGGTGATTCAGGCCGCGCGCGTGGCCGTGACGTACGTCAATCGCGAGCCAGGTCGCGGCGGCGCGATCGACGCCGAGGATGCGACGCACCAAGCCGTGGTCTCGGTCTCACCTGGCCCGGGCGCGACGGCCATCAGCGTCAACTGGCGACCGAAAGTGATCAGGCCGGTGCCACTCGCGAAATCAGCGCGGCTGGCGGCCGTCTGGTACGACGACGGACGCCAGATCCTGCGGCTGCGCGACCCCGCGACCGGCATGGAATACGAGCTTGGAATGGCGGCGATGCTCCGGTTCGCGCACTCGGAGGCGCTCGAACCGTCGGCACGAACCGACTTTCCGCCATGGCTGGCGTTCTATCCCGGCGCCAAGGTCATCGTTGCCAATGCACCGCCCGCCGGGTGGCAGCCGCGAGTCTTCACCGACATGCGCAGCTACAAGGTCGACATGGAATCGACCGCATCGGTAGCTGATGTCGCGGCGTTCTACCGCGAGACGATGGAGCGGAATGGTCTCACGATCGTGCGAGAAACCAAATCACAGGACTGGGCCTACAGCCTCGAGGCGAGATCGGCGGATCGGATGCACCAGGTCTATGTGAATGTGCTCAAGCGCGCGCAGACTACCGGCATCGAGCTGATGGACCACTACACGCTGCCGAGGTAAGGACGACGGGCGACGCAACCGCGCCGCCACGATCGTCCTGTCGCTCGACGCCAGTTCGACGATCTCCCTCCGCGCGTACGGGACCTCAACTCCTATCCGTCGCCGACAGAAACGCCGCGATCTGGCGATTGAGAAAATCGCGATCCTCCGGACTTGCTCCCGCGCCCGCCGGATGGCCCCAGAGCGACGGAATCGGCACGAGCTTCACATGCGGTATGAACTGCGCCTCGTACCGCGCATCGCCAACCGGGAAGTACAGATCAGTCTCCGAGGGCATGTACAAGAACGGCACCTTGATCGACCGCAGCGCCCGCTCCACGTCGCCGTTGAATCCTGGCGTCTGCCCCACGTCGTGCCGCTCCCAAGTCCTGGCCTGTAGTATGAGATCGTTCGCGTCCGCTCCCGGTATGAAGTTCGTGCGGAACCGCTGCATGTACTGATCGAGCGTCGTCCCCGGAGGCGCGCCCGCTTTCCAGAGCTCCTTTCGCCACCACTCCTGCGAGTATAGCCATCCCGCCCACACCATTCCGAACGCCTCCAGTCCTTTCGTGGGCGGTGAGGTGTAGTCGCCATTGTTGAACGTTGGATCGGCGGTGAGCGCGGCGATCTGGCCCTCCAGCCGCACGATGCCGTGCCCGTAGGTCTTTGCCGTGCCCGACGTGGCCACGATGCGATCGGCGAAGTCCGGATAGCTCACCGCCCACTGGAATGCCTGCTGCGCGCCCATCGAGAAACCGATGATCGCGCGCAAGTGCGTGATGTGCAGGCTGTCGAGAAGCAGACGATGCACGATCTCGACGTTGTCGCGGATCGTCGTCACCGGAAATCGAGGTCCATGGTATGGTTCCGGCGTGTTGCTCGGCGACGACGAGTGCCCGTTGCCGAACAGCTCCGTGGCCACGAGATAGAGCTTCGTCGTGTCGAGCGCCCGGCCCGGTCCGATCAGCCACTCGTAGCCGTGGTGTGTCGCCATGTAATGCGACGGCAGCAGCACGGCATTGTCGCGAGCCGCATTCAAACGCCCGTACGTGCCGAAGACGATCGTCGCCTTGGGTAGCACCACGCCGCTCTCGGTCCGAAAGTCAGTGGTTGCGTAGGCGTGGTGCTCGGCGTTGTCGACGCGTTGGCTGCCGGCAGGCGCGACTGCGACCAGTGACGCGGCGA
>Ga0310811_10010456_pt1 | contig 11988 bp, 13 predicted proteins | sample YCmetagenome_FD_207642 | JGI IMG/M metagenome (GOLD analysis project Ga0310811, IMG submission 207642) | Soil microbial communities from experimental microcosm in Duke University, North Carolina, United States - YC | ecosystem: Engineered > Artificial ecosystem > Soil microcosm > Unclassified ...
CCTTCCCGCCAATGCCACGGTCTTTCTCCTTTGTGCCCGGCCCATCGTGCCCGGCAATCCCTCTATCTGCATATCCCAGAGTATCCCCACCCACATGCTCCCGCCGATCCCCATTCGCACGCTCAGGCAGACCTCCACCCGCATTTTCCGGCAGATCCTTTGCCTCCTGCTCCACTGGCGCAACAGGACGGTCCCCAAAAAGCCGCCCCCGCCCCGGGCAATTACAAACGCCGATCAGCAACAACAGCAGAAGCAACAGCAAAATCCAGCGTCGCTTATCACGCTGCTTTCCCACTGGCATCTCCTTGTCCAGCAACAGCTCCATCGCTTTCCACGCCTCCCCGCCATCCGGGAGGGTAACCTGTGATAGCTTGTCAGCCCATGGATTGTTATCGTAACGCCTTTCCATTATGAATTAGGTTCCATAAGGTGAAAGATTAGTTTCAGCTGCCTTCTGGCATCGCTCAGGTACCACCTGCTGGTCCCTTCGCTGATCCCCAGCATGGACGCTATCTCCCGGTGCGAGAAACCGTCGATGCCATGGAGCGTAAACACCAGACGCGTTGTTATGGGTAGCTTTCGGATCATATTGAGCAATTCGTCGCCACTGAGCTTCGAAAGAGCATCATTATCAATTCCCGCCTCTTCCTCACCAATCGGCATCTCGCGATCCCGAATGACCTTTTGCCTCCGCAGCGAGTCCAGCGCCGTATTGATCACGATCTTCCTCATCCAGGTATACAGGGACCCCTTCCCGGGATCATACCTGTCCAGCTGCCTGAACACCTTTAGAAAAGCATCGTTCAGGACCTCCACCACATCATTATTGTCCCGGACATAACGGACACATACGGCCATAAGCGCAGGATAATATCGTCGATATAATTCTTCCTGCGATCTGCGGTCGTTGCTGATACAACCCCTGATCGTTATTTGTATGTCATCTTCTGGAGAAAACAATGGTGCTAAATCTCTTTTTCCTGACTGAGAATACCCTTACATGTACGCGCCTGCCTGCAACAACGTTGGGTAAGACCGGGAAAATTATTTTTGCAGGCAGCAGGAGCTCAATAGTTGCTCCGGAACGTATGGATCAGCTGTTCCATCTGGCGGCGTACCGTTACTCCGCTGCCGGTATAGTTGTTGATGAGGATGGAGAACAAAAGGAGATGATCTTTTTGTGTGATAAGATAGCCGCTGAGCGCGACAACCCCCGAAAGACTACCCGTCTTTGCAAAGATATATCCGCTGTCCTGGCGGTAATAAGACGCCAGAGTCCCCTTCCCCCCCGTTGGCAGGATCCTTTTCATACGATCCAGCCCGAACTCATTTTTTAGCTTGTTAAGCAGCCAGATAAAGTCCTGTGGTGTGAAGAGGTCGTTACGGCTGAGCCCGCAGCCATCTACCCAAAATGGATGCTGCGGCAGGTCCTTCAGATCGGTCTTCAGCAAGGTGTCGATGATCCGCGGGTCGTTCATTTCATGCAGCAGCTGATTACTTACCATCAACAGCGTCTGCTCGGCAAAAAAATTGTCGCTGTTATACATCATCGGGCGAAACATCGAATCTACCGGCCGGGAATATAGGGTGCCGGCCTGGGCTGAGGCGGCAGACCCCAACGCACTCAGGGGTGGATACGATGTCCATCCAAACGGGCGGTCCCACAATTTTACCTCCCTGCCTACTGTGTCCTTTAAGAGCAGCGCAGCCGAAGCGCCCCCCTCCGTAATGAAGGGTACATCCTGCTCGCGGGTGCGACCCTTACCTTCTGTTATTTCAAACGCATTCCTTGTCCAGTCCCGCTGTACATGAAAGACCTGTTTTGTCGTATCCGTGGAGAATCGAACGGGCCAGTTGATGTCCGGTATAGAGTAAAAAGAGGAGGAGAGCGAATCCGATACCCAGCGGATCAGGTTGCCATAAACAGGAAAGGCGCTGCGTTCGGACATGTAGTCGTCGTTATAGTCATCCCAGGCCCAGCCACGGCCGAGTGGCTTATCCTTCCAGTTGCCATTGGTCAGATAGAGGTGCTGAGGAGTATGCTGAAGGAAGCGGATAACCGGCTGGTCCGGAAAAGAAGGATGCAGAAAGGTCGGGTCACCCGAAGGGAATATATACAATGCCGTATCATCCTTCAAATAACGCATACCCACAAGCGAATCACCTAAATACTTCATTCCCGCATACAGGGAAAAAAGCTTGGTATTGCTGGCAGGGATAAAATATTTATCGCCCTGGTAATTGACCTTATAGGTGGAGGAAGATGGGTCGTAGAGACAGACGCCTACCTGCGCGGACTGAAGCCCCGGCTGCCTCAGCAGTTCATCCAGCGCAGCCGTCGTAACCGTAGGAACCGTCGGACCAGCAGCCTTTCCGCTGCCGGCTGCCGCCTGAGCCGGCGACTGAACGGAATGCGCCGGCGAGCAGGCCTGCAAATAAAGAACGACAAGGATCAGCGCTAACCCGGTATACAACCTCATGACAGATGCTTTGCTGCAATATAGTTAAAAAACCTATCCTCTCTCCTGCGCCCGCAGCCATCTTTCGGGGATCTCATTGCTGCTCGCCAGCAGGTAATCCTTATAAGAGCAGGCAATGTATTTATTATCCGGCAGCTGCATCCACCACCGCTGGGTCTTTTTGCTTTGCAGGAAGGTCGTCTCCACTTCGGCAAAGGCAGTGCGGTATTCGATAAAGAAATCTCTGTCCGAAAGCGCCGCTTCCCGCCGGCCCCTGCTCTTGCCGTCTATAAGGTACCATAGCATATTGCTGATCTGCCGGGCCGTCAGCTGCCCCTGATCCCGGGTCGGCATGTAACCATAGATACCTACCGTATTGACATTATGGCTAAGCCCCGCATAACGCATAAGTATACAGGCCTCCTCACCATTAAACCCGTTCGGGGAAATATGATTCGCAGGAGCAAAAGAATGGGCCATCGCAGAAATATCAAAGCTGAACAAATGCGAATTACGGATCACCGGTTCCATTTCTTCAATATTGTCCTTTACACTGCCCAGCCTGAAACAGTCGAACCGCAGCTTGTCCATCGTCTCCAGCATATGCGGATGGACGTAGTAGCTCTGAAAACCGATGTGATTATAATGATGGATATAGTTGGGCTCCCCGGTCAGCATCTCCATGAGGAAATTATCGCTCCGGTTCAGGGAGTCGATATCCAGGTCGATCAGCGCGTCGACACAGGTTGCCTCTATGATATGTTTCTTATCGGAATAGGTATAATACTGGGATAAGGTCAGATCGTGCGATCCACCCAGGATAACGACGGTCTTACCAATGGACGTCAGCTCCCTGAGGACCGTTTTCAGCGCCGCATAGGTGTCGCTCAGGGTTGCCCCTGCCCGGATATTTCCAGCATCCGCCAGCTTCACATCAGGATGCCAGTAATACAGCTGGTAGAACTGCTCCCGGATGGCGTCAGGACCGCCGCCGCCCCTGCGGTCGCGCCCGATGCCCCTCTCTTCCTCACAGCCTACTATCACCATGTCCGATTCATACAGGTCGGGAAAGGACTCATCATAAGCATCGATGAGCTTGCCGATCTGCCCGTCCTTGTAGCCCTGATCCTGTGATAGTTCGGCCAGGTTGATCGGATCAAGAAAATCGCTTATATGCAGGTTGGGAGACATGAAATGGGTGTTTTTTTGGGGCAAAACTAGGTATCTTTGTGGTATGGAGCAATTGTTACAACAAATTGAGCAGTACAAACAGGAGATCACTTCCATCATTCCGGACGGAGCAGAAGCACTGGAGGCATATCGCATTCGCTTTCTTGGTACAAAAGGGATTGTAAAAAACCTTTTTACGGAAATGAAGAATGTACCCGCCGACCAGAAAAAAGAATTCGGTCAGGTATTGAACGAATTCAAACAGCTGGCCGAATCCAAATATGAAGACTGGAAAGGTAGCCTCGGAACTGGTCCTGCCGGCAAGGCCCATAATATAGACCTCAGCCTGCCGGGAGATGTCCTGCCCCTGGGGACGCATCATCCCATCACCCTCGTACGCGACCAGATCGTTCATATCTTTGGGCGGTTGGGTTTCTCCGTGGCTGAAGGCCCCGAGATCGAGGATGACTGGCATAACTTCACCGCTCTCAACCTGCCCGAAAATCATCCGGCCCGGGATATGCAGGATACCTTCTATATTCATCAGCAACCCGACTGGCTGCTCCGCACACATACCAGCAGCGTACAGGCGCGTACTATGGAAAAGCAAAAACCCCCTATCCGGATCATCTGCCCGGGAAGGGTATATCGCAATGAGACCATCAGCGCCCGCGCACATTGCTTCTTTCATCAGACAGAAGGCCTGTATGTCGATGAGAATGTCTCCTTCGCCGACCTGAAACAGACCCTTTACTTCTTCGTACAGGAAATGTTCGGCAAAGATGTGAAGGTCCGTTTCCGCCCCTCCTATTTCCCGTTCACCGAGCCCAGCGCAGAAATGGACATCAACTGTCGCATCTGCGGCGGCGTCGGCTGCAGCGTCTGTAAACATACCGGCTGGGTAGAAATTCTCGGCAGCGGCATGGTCCACCCCAAAATGCTCGAAAACTTCGGTATCGATAGCAACAAGTATACAGGCTTTGCCTTTGGAATGGGGATCGAACGGATCTGCCAGCTCAAATACCGCATCAATGACCTGCGCCTGTACTCGCAAAACGATGTCCGGTTCCTCAAGCAGTTTACCGGTGCGGTATAAAAAAAATCTATGATACAAAAGATCTGCGTTTGCGGGGCTGGCACCATGGGCAGCGGTATTGCCCAGGTAGCTGCTATGGCAGGCTACAAAACCACCTTATTCGATGTAAATGCGGAAATGGTGCAGAAAGGCCGGGCGGCTATCGAAAAAAACCTGCAGATACTGACGGAAAAGAACAAGTTAAGTCCGGCGGAACAGCAGCTCGTCCTGAGCCGTCTTTCTTATACCACGGCAATCGCCGATTGTGTCGCCGATCTTATGATCGAAGCCATCGTAGAGAAACCGGAAATAAAAGAGGAGCTTTTTAAAAGCCTGGCAGCACTGAACAGCCGCGAGGCTATTTTTGCTTCCAATACTTCTTCCCTTTCTCTCACCTCCCTTGCCCGGCAGATCCCCCATCCTCAACGATTTGCCGGTTTGCATTTTTTCAACCCCGCACCGCTGATGAAGCTGGTTGAAGTAGTAATGACACCCCTGTCGGACGAAACCACCATCAAATCCCTCACGGCTTTGGCTATCCAAATGGGTAAGACCCCGGTATTGTGTAAGGACGCCCCCGGCTTTATCGTCAATCACGTGGCCCGGCCTTATTACCTGGAAGCGCTGCGCCTGGTAGAAGAAGGATTAGCCGATATAGAAACCATCGATCAGGTAATGGAAGCTACAGGTTTCAAAATGGGACCTTTCCGGCTGATGGACCTCATCGGCAATGATATTAATTATGCTGTCAGCTGCTCCGTATACGAGGCAATGGGCCAGCCCCAGCGTCTGAAACCTTCCCCTATCCAGGAGTCACAGGTCAAACAGGGTGCGCTGGGAAGAAAGACAGGAAAAGGATATTACCGGTATGAACAATAAAATAAATGGGAAAATACTAGTCACTGGCGGCACCGGTTTCCTGGGCGCTTATATCATCAGGGAACTGGTTGCAAAAGGATATGCCGTGCGCGCCATCCGTCGCAGCAATTCTTTGCCTGCTTTCATCCCCCCCGACATACTGGAAAAAGTAGAATGGATCTCCGGCAATATTCTCGATGTTACCGATCTGGAAGAAGCAATGGAGGATACCGACGCAGTCATCCATGCTGCTGCAAAGCTGTCCTTCGCCGCCCGCGACCGCCGGGAAATGTTCAGCACCAACATCAATGGGACGGCCAATGTGGTCAATATTGCGCTGGAAAAAAATATAAAACGTTTTATCTACGTCAGCTCCGTTGCAGCTTTGGGCCGCACAGGCAACGGAGAGCACGTGACAGAAGAAAAGAAATGGAGCGACAGCAAATGGAACACGAATTATGCCATCAGCAAATATCACGGAGAAGTGGAAGTTTGGCGGGGCATCGGTGAAGGACTGTCGGGCGCTATCGTCAACCCCAGTACGCTGCTGGGCTACGGAGACTGGAATAGCAGCAGCTGCACACTGTTTCGCAACGCCTTCCGGGAATTTCCCTGGTACACCGAAGGAGTAAATGGTTTTGTGGACGTGGCCGATGCAGCACGAGCCGTCGTTTGTCTGCTGGAGAACGATGTCAGCGGTGAGCGGTATATCCTCAATGGCGACAACTGGACCTTCCGGCATCTTTTTGACGATATGGCCGACGGACTTGGGAAACGACGCCCTTCCCGGGAAGCTACACCCCTTTTAGCCGGCATGGCCTGGCGAATGGCCGGAGTAAAAAGCATTTTTACCGGTCAGCCATCCATACTGACCAGGGAAAGCGCAAGAGTGGCCAGGAGCAAGACCTTTTTCGACAACAACAAGATCCTTCAGCAGCTGCCCGGATTCCGGTTCACCCCCCTGGATGAGACCATAAAAACGGCTTGCAATGCTTACCTTGCCATGTTAAAATACTGATTCCTCTTTCAAATCTGACCCCGGCTTACTAACTTACTGTCTCAAACGATATCCATGAACCCGAGTCGACCCCTTCTGCTTTGTTTGATCTCTTTCTTTTTCTCCCTTTCCGCCTTTTCCCAGGATAAGACATTTGCTATCGACGGTCTGGTCACCGACCTGAAATCCGGTCAGCCGCTGACAGGCGCCTCCGTATTTTGTCAGAATACGACAGTAGGCACCCTGTCAAAAGCAGACGGCGGCTTCCATCTGCGCCTCGCCAACGGAGGATATGACCTGATCATATCCTATACAGGGTATGAAACTCAGTCCATCCGTATCGGCAAAGATCACAAGGACAGCGATACACTGAAGATCCAGCTAAAGGAACAGGACAAGAGCCTCGAACAGGCAGTAGTCACCGGCAGCGCAGAAGTAGCAGATGGCTGGGACAAATACGGTCAGTTCTTCCTGGATCATTTCATCGGAACAACACCCAATGCAGCGCAGTGCACGCTTGACAATAAGGAGGTCCTGAAATTCTATTTCTATAAGAAGAGAAACAAGCTGCGTATAAAGTCAACCGCAGACCTGGTCATTACCAATAATGCGCTTGGTTACAAGATCCACTATCAGCTGGACTCCTTTGTCCATGAATACAGTACAAATGTCAGCAGCTATACCGGATACCCCCTTTTCGAAGAGATTCAGGGCAGCCCCGAACAGCAGGAGACGTGGAAACAGAACCGGTTCAATTCCTATATCGGATCACGGTTGCATTTCCTCCGCAGCTGGTATGACAGTACCCTGCAGGAAGAAGGATTCGTGCTGGAGCTGGCCGATTCCACCGACAAAAATAAAATGAAGCCGGTCGGCGACCCCTATGACGCGAAATTCTATTCAGTGGATAGCGGTGACGTGCAGATCGGCCTGACAGGACGACTTCGCATTAGCTATACCGGCCAGCTCCCGGATAAAAAATACCTTCAGGAAAATAAATTCCCCCTTACGGCCAAAGTACAAATTTCGGCCCTTGATCTCACCGACGGATTTGTCATCCAGGAGAATGGTTATTTCTATGATCAGTCGGATGTCACCAATATTGGTTACTGGTCCTGGAAGAAGCTGGCCGAAGTATTGCCGTATGATTATAATCCGCCACAATAATCAGCCCTGCATCACTTTTTTCCAGAGCTCAGGAATACGTTTGATCCAGACAAACTCCTTTTTCTTGAGCAATGCGTCTTCGGCAGGTGTGCCAAAGTAGACTTTACCGCCTTCCAGGGATGCAGGCACACCACTTTGTGCATAGACAACCGCATTATCGCCGATGGTAAGGGTCTTGCTGACACCCACCTGCCCCCAGAGAACGACGCCATTCCCGATCTCCACTGCGCCGGCAATTCCGACCTGGGCGGCGAACAAGCAATTTTTCCCGGTGACCGTATCATGACCGATATGGATCATATTGTCCATTTTCGTCCCTGCCCCGATACGCGTGTCATGGCTCACCCCCCGGTCGATAGTACAACCTGCTCCTATTTCAACATGATCTTCAATTACTACGCGGCCACAGCTTTCCATCTTCCGATACCAGACGGCACGGTCTTTTTTGGTGTTGTAATAAAAAGCATCCGATCCGATGACCGTACCAGCCTGGATAATGACATTGTCGCCAATGATGCAATGGTCCAGAATAGTTACGTTGGGATGTATAAAACAGTTCTTTCCAATGGTCACATGATGTCCCACAAAGACACTTGGGTAGAGATATGTCCCCTCTCCGATGATCGCCGTGTCACTGATCATTTTAGTAGCCGGCTGGAAGGGCCGAAAGTGCCGGACGATCTTCAGATAGGCCTCAAAAGGCTGGTCTACAACCAGCAAAGCCTTGCCCGGCGGACATTCTACGGCCTTATTGATAATGATGAACGTGGCTTCGGACTGAAGACAGGTATCATAATATTTAGGATGATCGACAAATACGATATCTCCTTTTTCGACTTTATGTATCTCATTAATGCCTGTAGCATGGCCATTTTTATCACCAATAAGCTCTGCGCCTAAAAACTCACTTAACCACTGAACAGCAACCGGAGAAGGAAATTGCATAGTTTGAAATTTGCGCAAAGGTAGGTCGGAACAGTGGTGAATCGTTACCCTTTTCCACACGTTAAAAAAAAATGTGAATAAAATTTGTTGGAAAATTTTTTTAGATAGAGAAAATTATTTTTAATATTGTGTAGGGAAATTTATTTCCCGGTACTTACTAACCCATCCATATATTGAAAGCCCGGTTTCGCACCGGGCTTTTTCTTTATAACAATCGGCTGAAACGTGCATGAATACTACGTTATATACAAACCCTTTCAGGTTCTCTCACAATTTACCTCCCAGGAAGGCAAAAAAACACTAAAGGATTTCTTCCCCGTACCGGCTGATGTCTATCCCGTCGGCCGGCTGGATTTCGACAGTGAAGGACTCCTGATCCTCACCAACGACACGACCCTCAACCACCGGCTACTGAACCCCCGGTTCGCTCACGACCGGGAATACTGGGTACAGGTCGAAGGAGCCATTACGGCCCCTGCCCTTCACCGGCTGGAGACGGGCGTGACGATCGCCATCGACGGCAGGAACTATCGGACCAAACCCTGTACCGCAACAGCGATGACCGCCGACCCACCGGTGCCGCAGCGCTTCCCGCCGATACGCTACCGGGCGCAGATACCAACGAGCTGGATCAAATTGATCCTGCACGAGGGCAAGAACAGGCAAGTACGTAAAATGACCGCCCAGACCGGTTTTCCGACGCTGAGACTGATCCGTTACCGGATAGAGGGCCTCACGGTCGGGGGACTGAACCCAGGAGAAATGCAGCTGCTGAAAAAGGCGGATATCTATTCGTTGCTGTTTGCCGAAAGGAATCACTAACTTTCCATCACAAATTCACCAATATGCTCAAATCGATGACCGGCTTCGGTCGTGCAGAACAGACAGTAGGAGACAAGACATTTCAGGTAGACATCAAGTCCCTCAATGGAAAACAGTTCGAGCTGCAATTAAAACTGCCCGCCTTTCTGAAGCCCTTCGAGTTCACTATCCGCAAGCTGCTCTCTGACAAACTGGGACGCGGGTCCCTGGACTGCACGATCAGCCTCAAGCAGACCGGCAACGCTAAACCGGTAAGCATCAATACCGACCTGGCCAAAGCCTACTACAGGGCGCTGGCGGACCTTTCCAACGAACTAAACCTCGATCCCTCCAATATCCTTTCCACCCTGGTAAAGCTGCCCGAAGTGATCACCCCCACCAGCGACACGCTGACGGACCAGGAGTGGCAGGAATTTGAAACGGTCATCCTCTCCGCTATCGACGACCTCAACGCCCACCGCCTCAACGAAGGCGCCTCCCTCGAAGAGGACCTGATCCTGCGGATCGACAATATCACCAAACACCAGGAAGAGGTCATCAAGCTGGAACCCCTGCGTCAGCAGAAGATCCGGGAAGGCCTGAAAAAACTGTTGGAAGAAAATGTCGGCAAAGAGAACTACGACCCCAACCGCCTCGAGCAGGAGCTGATCTACTACATCGAGAAAATAGATATCAGCGAAGAACAGGTCCGGCTAAAGAACCACTGCGACTATTTCAAGTCCATTCTTGACGGGCAGGACGAAGGCAAGGGCAAAAAACTATCCTTTATCCTCCAGGAGATCGGACGCGAGATCAATACGACCGGTTCAAAAGCATACGATTCCACCATCCAGCAGTGCGTGGTGCTGATGAAAGACGAGCTCGAAAAAGCAAAAGAACAGGTTTTGAATGTGTTATAGTGGGCCGGCTTATGAAATGAGAGAAATCCCTGAACCGCCACGGGCGGTTCGTCCAAAGGACAGACATTAGCGTTTTGCCGGAGATCCGCTAATTTTCTTGTTGTGGATCTCCGGCACATATTATTTTTGCACAAACGCGTCTCATTGAAAAATATCCTTTTATTTCTGGCGGCCGCAGGCTGCCTCTGCTGGTCCTCCTGTTCGATCCCATCCGGCGTCTTCGAAAAGAACGTCACCATCCCCGGGCAGCAATGGACAAGCAGTTTCAAACCGACCATCAATTTTGAGATCAGTCCCAATGATACCTCCGGTCTTTATAATGTGTACATTGTCTTACGCCATACCGACGCTTACAACTACAACAATATCTGGATCAGAGGGACGGTAAAGACACCGGGAGACACCGTCGGCAGAAGCGAACGCTACGACCTCTCCCTCGCCGACAACGAAAAAGGCTGGAAGGGTTCCGGAATGGACGACATCTTCGAGAACCGGATATGGATCCAGCAACAGACCCGGTTCAACCGGTCTGGCACCTATTCCTATACCCTCGAACAGATCATGTGGGACGATCCCCTGAAGAACGTCCTGAACGTTGGTATCCGTATCGAGAAGGTCCCATAACAGGGTCCCGGCCGGAATCATCCCGGCCTCTATTCAAGACTTATGCTATTCAAAAAAAAACGACTGGCAGTCGCCACCACGGTCTACTGGATCCTTCTGGCCTATATCATTACCGGGCTGGCGTGGTGGTTCATCGCCCTCCAGACGACCAACCACCAGATGACCGAATACAGGTTGCGGCAGCTGACCATGGACGACCCGCAATATGTGGCCAGGGCAGAAGCCATCCTCAGGGAACAGGACCGGAAGACGGCCGGGTACATCGGCGAAGGCACGAGCTTAAAACACCCATTGCCGTTACCAAGCTGAATCTGGAAACCCTGCAGAAGCACCAACTGGACGAAGCGAGACAACAAAAAATGATCCAGTCGGCGCTGCAGGAGACTAACCGGCTGGATACCCTTGCCAATAACATTCTCGTCGCCTCCCAGCTGGAAGTAGGCGGGTATGTCCAGGCCAAAGAGCAGCTCGACCTCTCTGTCCTCGTCGGACACTCGGTGCACGACTACCGGATGCGGTTCCCCGAACGCCGGTGGGACGAACAGGTCGAACCTGGCATCAGCGTCGTCGGAGACAACATGCTCCTCCAGATGCTGGTCAACAATCTCGTCGAGAATGCCATCAAATATTCTCCCCGGGAAGGATTGATCACGGTCACGCTGGCCAAAAAAGGTCGTCATACGCAGCTGGCGGTAAAGGACGAAGGACAGGGGATACCCGATGAAGAAAAGAAAAAGATCTTTGCCAAATTCTACCGCGCCGGGGAGGAGACCACCCGGAGGACAAAAGGCACCGGACTCGGGCTCTACCTCTGCCGGAAAATAGCCGAAGACCACAAAGCGACTCTTAAAGTGACGGACAATTCGCCCGTTGGGAGTATTTTTACGGTAATATTTTAGCCATGAGCTCAAAAAAAACCATCTTACTGGTAGAGGACGAAGAGAACCTTCACGAAGCGCTCAAGCTGAATCT
>Ga0310811_10010457_pt1 | contig 11988 bp, 8 predicted proteins | sample YCmetagenome_FD_207642 | JGI IMG/M metagenome (GOLD analysis project Ga0310811, IMG submission 207642) | Soil microbial communities from experimental microcosm in Duke University, North Carolina, United States - YC | ecosystem: Engineered > Artificial ecosystem > Soil microcosm > Unclassified ...
GCCCTGACGCACCGGTGAGGTTGACCCAGGTGGAGTCATCGAGGTCTGACAGGTCCACGACCATGCGCATCGACGGCAGTTCGTCCACGGCGAAGCCGGTGTCCTCGATGTCGAAGCCGTTCGCGTCGACCACCGCGGAGCCGCCGGCCAACGGGATCGGGTCGCCGTTGAGCAGCCACTTGACGAACCCTGGGCCTCCGGTGCCGAGGGTCTGGTTGGTGGGCGTGAGCATGTGCATCGCGCCCCAGGTCCACTTCGTCGGGTCGGATCCGTACTTCTTCGCCATGTCCTGCTCGGCCTGGTCCATGGCCAGGCCGAGCAGGGCGTCGCGGCCCTTGACCGGGGGGTCCGACTTGTCGGACCACCAGGGGCTGTTCGCGTTCGGAAGCAGGTCGCTGACGGCCGTGAACCAGCGGTCGCCGCCGTCCACGTCCACCGATGCGGGCAGCTTGCTCTCGAAGGCGTCCTTGAGCAGATAGGCGTACACGTCGTAGAAATACGCCGTCGCCGCAGAGTCTGCGGGCGTCGTGTAATCCCAGCCGTTGAACAGCGCCTTCGCAGCGTCCGTACCCGAAGCTGTTGGCGCCTTCTCCAGATAGGGCACGAGGGTCGCGGCGAACTCGTTTCTCGTGTCCGCCTGGATGGCGCGCATCCCGTCCGGGTCGATCTTCTTCCCGCCGGAGGTCGCCTGCGTCACCCGCTGGGTGATCTCGTTCGCCCGGTAGCCGTAGTCGAAGTCCTTGGAGAGCAGATACGGGTAGTCGTTCGGAGCAATGATCGGATTGTTCGCGGTGACGACGAAGCCGGCCTTGGGATTGAGCTCGTGCGGCAGTTCGTCGAACGGGATGTAGCCGGTCCACGCGTACGCGTCGGTCCAGCCGGGCACCGGCCAGGTGCCGTCGCCGTTCTTACGGATCGGGATCTCACCGGGCGTCTGGTAGCCGATGTTCCCCGAAGTGTCGGCGTAGATCATGTTCTGCGACGGCACGACGAAATCCTTGGCGGCGGCACGGAAGCTGTTCCAGTCCGTCGCGCGGTCGATCCCGAACAGCGCATCCATCGTGCGTCCGGGCTGCAGCGCGGTCCAGCGCAGCGCGACCGCGTACCCGGCGCCGCCCCGGACCGGGCTGCCGACGGCGGCGGCGCCGCTGATGGGCGCGTCCTTGCCCACGTCGGCGAGGTCGGTGTCGGCGTCCGAGACCAGCGGGCCCTGATTCGTCTGACGTACCGTGATGGTGACCGGCGAACCGCCGGCGACGTTGATCGTCTCCTTGTGCTCGATGAGCGGGAGCTGCTGGCCGTCATAGAGATAGGTGTCGCCGGTGACCTTCTCCAGCACGAGGTCGGTGACGTCTTCGGTGCCGTTCGTGAAGCCCCAGGCGACCGTGTCGGTATGCCCGATGACCACTCCGGGCGTGCCGGGCATGGTGAATCCGGCGACGTCGTAGGGACAGGCCGCGTCGACGGTGACGCAGTGCAGGCCCATCTGGTACCAGATCGAGGGCAGTTCGGGGCTCAGGTGCGGGTCGTTCGCGAGCAGCGGCTTGCCGGTGGTGGTGAGCGAGCCGGACACGACCCAGGAGTTCGAGCCGACGCCCTGGACGTCCGGGGTGAGCATCGACGGCAGGTCCTGGATGAGCGTGGACAGATGCGACATCGCGGTGACCGCGCCGGTCGGAAGGGCGGTCCCGGTGGCGGAGGTAGTGGTGGCGGGCGTGGCGTTCTGGTCGAACGAGCCGTTCGCGATCGCGCCCTGGTTGACGATGTCGGGATGCGAGGCCGGATAGTCCGGATACAGCTGCGCGATCTGCGCCACGCTGAGCGTCTGCGTGGAGAGCGAGCGGTCGATCTCGTCCTGCAGGTTGTCGCGCAGGTCCCAGGCCAGCGCCTTGAGCCAGGCGATCGAGTCCACCGGCGTCCAGGCGTAGGGCGTGTACGAGGTCTGCAACCCGAGGATCGCGTACTCGACGCTCGCCTTTCCACCCGAGTGAGCCTTCATATAGGCGTTCACGCCGGCGGAGTAGGCCAGCAGCGCGGCCTTGGTGTCCGGAGACAGCAGGTTGTACTCCTGACGGGCGATCGAGTACCAACCCATCGTACGAATGAACTCATCGGTGGACAGCTCGCTCTTGCCGAACATCTCGGAAAGCCGACCCGCGGTGATGTGCCGGTAGACGTCCATCTGCCAGAAGCGGTCCTGCGCCTGCACATAACCCTGCGCGAAGAACAGGTCGCGCGAGGTCGTCGCGTACACCTGCGGCACGCCCTGCGCGTTCCGGTCCACCTCGGCCCGCCCTTGCAGCCCGGGCACCGTGAGCGTCCCCGCGACCTGCGGGAACGAGGCTTCGATGGTGTGCCGCACGTACCACGCGCCGCCGCCGGCGACCAGGGCGAGCACGACCGTGAGCACCAGCGCCGTGATCTTCGTCTTCCGGAACCGCCGACGCGGCCGGGTGGCGGTGGCGGCGGACGGGGGCTCGGGGTCGGCCCCGGGCTCGGTCGCGGGAGCGGGCTCGGCAGCTGGCTCCGACACGGGCTCCAACTCCGACAGGGATTCGGACTCGGGTTCGGCCGCGGTCCCGGTCTCCGGCGCGTCGGCGGGCGGCTCCTCGACCGCCGCGACCCCCGCCGCCTCCTCCGGTTCCTGCGCCGCGGTCGTCTCCCGCTCGCTCATCCGCTCACCTTCGCCACTTCGCGTGTGTGCTACCGACCGGTAATCCGCGTCGCCCAAAGATACGGTCAGCGCCCTTCTTTCGCCAGAGCCCGGTGCCCGCCGCATCGAACGATGCGAGTCACGCGGGCCCGCCGGGACACGCCAGCCGAGCCGTCCCGGCCCGCCGCGTCGGGCGCTGCGGGAATAGGCCGCGGGGCGGGCCGTGTTGCGCCAAGATGGGCCGCCGCCGGTCGCGGCCCGCGAGACGTCGGGAGAACGAAGGAACCATGAGGTACTCCCTGCTTGACATCGCCGCCGTGGGCCGCGACGAGAAGCCGGCCGACGCGCTGCACGGCGCCGTGCCGCTGGCCCGCGCCGCCGAACGCTCGGGGTATCACCGGGTCTGGTACGCCGAGCACCACAACATGCCGCAGATCGCCTCGGCGGCGACGAGCGTGGTGATCGCGCACGTGGCGGCGCACACCGAGCACATCCGCCTCGGCGCGGGCGGCGTCATGCTGCCCAACCACTCCCCGCTCGTGATCGCCGAGCAGTTCGGCACGCTCGCCGCGCTGCACCCGGACCGCATCGACCTCGGGCTCGGCCGCGCGCCCGGGTCGGACCAGAACACGATGCGCGCGCTGCGCCGCACCCCGCAGTCGGCCGACACGTTCCCGCAGGACGTGCTCGAGCTCCAGGGCTTCCTCAGCGGCGAGACGCGGATTCCGGGCGTGCACGCGACGCCGGGCGACGGGTCGAACGTGCCGCTCTACATCCTCGGTTCGTCGCTCTTCGGCGCGCAACTGGCCGCGGCGCTCGGCCTGCCGTACGCCTTCGCGTCGCACTTCGCGCCCGCCGCGCTGCTCTCGGCCATCGAGGTCTACCGGAGCGAGTACCAGCCCTCCGAGCGCCACCCCGAGCCTTATCTCATCGTGGCCGCCAACCTCATCGCGTCCCCGGACGAGCAGGACGCGCTCGTGCAGCACCAGGCGGCGCTGCGCTGGCGTGCCCGCCGCTTCATCGCCCCGGGCGCGAACCTGACCGAGCAGCAGATCGACGAACTGCTCGACTCCCCGTCCGGCGCACAGGTGCGGGGCATGATGCGGTACACCGCCGTGGGCACGCCGGAGCAGGTCCAGGCGCAGCTCGCCCAGTTCGCCCAGCAGACCGGCGCCGACGAGCTGATGCTCGCCCCCGCGGCCACGCGGCGGGCGGAGCGGATCCGCGCCGTCGAACTGGTGCCCTCGCCCGAGCCGGCGGCCGCCGTCGCAGTGAACTGAGTTACTGGGCACTGGGCCTTTCGTCCTGAGCCACCGGGAGCCGGGTCGCAGCGGGCTGAATCGCAGTGGACTGAGTCGCAGGGGGCTGACAGCCAGTTAATCCGCTGGACCGGCCCGCGTCCCGCACGTCACCATGGTCACCGGAAACGACCATGCCGGCCACCTGGCCGGATGGCGGGATGAGCGGCCACGGGGAGCGAGGATGCGACGGCGATGCAGTCCACGGTGACGGTCACGCCCGCCCAGCTGCCCGCCTTCCTGCTCAACGTCGCCGTGGTGCGCCCGGTCTTCCTCTGGGGCGCACCCGGCATCGGCAAGTCGAGCCTGGTGCGCGAGTTCGCGGCGTCGCTCGGGCTCGAGTGCATCTCCCTGCTCGGCACTCAGCTGGCGCCGGAGGACCTGATCGGCGTGCCGCAGATCCACGACGGGCGCAGCCGCTTCTGCCCGCCCGAGCAGATCGCCCGGGACGAGCCGTACTGCCTGTTCCTCGACGAGCTCAACGCCGCGCCCCCGGACGTGCAGAAGGCCTTCTACTCGCTGATCCTGGACCGCCGGATCGGCACGTACGAGCTGCCGGCCGGATCGGTGGTGATCGGCGCGGGCAACCGGGCCACGGACAACGCGCTGGCCCGGCCGATGGCCTCCGCACTGGCCAACCGCCTCGTGCACCTGCACTTGCGGGCCAGCGCGGCGGACTGGCTCACCTGGGCGGGCGCGGCGGGCATCCACCCGTGGGTGCTCGACTACCTGACCGAGCGGCCGGACCAGCTGTGGGCCCCGGCGCCGAAGACCGAGGAACCCTTCTCCACGCCGCGTTCCTGGCACATGCTCTCCGACACGCTGCACTCCTACGGCCCGGAGATCCCCGAGGATGCGCTCAAGGTGCTGGCGAGCGGCACGCTCAGCCCGACGCACGCCTCAGGGTTCTGCGGTTATGTCAAGATCGTGCGACACGAGTACGGCTTCGAGGCCGTCCTCAAGGGCGACGCGCGCTGGCCGCGCCGGCCCGAGGACCGTGACCTGCTCTACTACCTGGCCGAGGCGTTCCGGGTGCGGCTGCTGCGCGATCTGCCGGCGGCCAAGGGCCGCGGCTCGGCGGACGGGCGCCGCCTGGCCTTCCGCGCCAAGGCGCTGCTGGTCGAGCTCGCCGAGGTCTCGCTGGAGGTGGCGCAGACCGTGATCGCCGCCGACGAGGACGGCGCGCAGGCGCTGCCCGGCTGGTTCCTGGTGGAGGCCGCCCGCGACCTGCCCGCGCTGATCGCGGCCCGCGCCTGATGGCCGGGCGCCGCGGGTCCGGCGCCCGGCAGCAGCGGCCGGGCGCGGAGAACCTGCTGCGCGGGCACCAGATCCTGGCCGCCCACACCGGGTTCCGGCACATCGGGCTGGGCCGCGTCTGTGCGCGCACGGACTGCCCCGACGCGCCGCGCCACGGCCTGCTGGCCGTCGACTCCTCCGGCGCCCTCCACGTCAATATGTGGGCACGCGCGGACCCCGAGGCGTGGGCGTGGGCGATCGCGCACGCCCGACTGCACCTCGGCCTCGGCCACATCCCCGCCGAGCGCACCCCGGGGCCGGAACCGGACGCGGCGCTACGCGCGGCCCGCTGCGCCGTGGTCAACCGCTTCCTGCGCGGCTTCAAGGTGGGCGAGCCGCCGTTCGACCCGCCCGGCTGGCCGGAGGGGGATGAGGAGGCGATCGCCGCGACCTGGCGCGTGCTGGGCGTTCCGGAGGAGTTCGAGGGGCGCGGCACCGCGGGCGACGACGCGCCGGACCACTGGCAGAGCCCGCATACCGCCTCCGCGGATCCGGTGGACTGGAGGACACGGTTCGCGGCCGAGCTGACCGCGGCGGTGGCCGCCTCGATCGTCACTGCCAGCGGGCGCGAAGCCATGGAGCGCAAGCGGGTCTGGGACGCAGCTCTCGAATGGTTCGTCTCCTCCTTCCCGCTGCTCGGCGCGATCGCCGCCCGCATGCGGATCGTCGCAGACGTCGAACTGGCGCGCGCCTCCCGGATCTCGGTGGCCGCGGTGGACGCGGCACGCGGCGAGATCTACGTCAATCCCCGGGCCGGGCTGACGGCGGACGGCTGGCGGTTCGTGCTGGCGCACGAGATGCTGCACGCGGCGCTGCGGCACGCCGACCGCGTCGGCGGGCGCGACCCGTACCTGTGGAACGTGGCCTGCGACTACGTCATCAACGGCTGGCTGCTCGAGCTCGGCGTCGGCGTGATGCCGGGCGGCCTGCTGCACGATCCGCAGCTGGCCGGGCTCTCCGCGGAACAGGTCTACGACCGGATCGCCAAGGACCTGCGCCGGCTGCGCAAGCTGGCGACGCTGCGCGGGCAGGGGCTCGGCGACGTGCTCACCGAGCCCCTGCCGCGGGCCGGCGAGGCGGTGACCGCGGTGGATCTGGACGAGTTCTACCGCAAGGCCCTGATCGAAGGCCGGGTCCACCACGTGGCCCGGCGCGGGCTGCTGCCGGCCGGTCTCGACCAGGAGATCAGAGCCCTGGAACACCCGCCGCCGCCCTGGGACGTGCGGCTGGCGCGCTGGTTCGACGAGCACGTGTCAGCCGAGCAGCCGCGGCGCAGCTACGCCCGGCCCTCCCGTCGCCAGTCCTCGAGTCCTGACATTCCACGCCCGGGACGGGTCGTGCCGACGGAAACGGTGCCGAAGCACACCTTCGGCGTGGTGCTGGACACCTCGGCGAGCATGAGCTCGCGTCTGCTGGGCAAGGCCCTGGGCGCGATCGCCTCCTACGCGCTGGCCCGCGACGTCCCGGTGGCACGCATCGTGTACTGCGACGCCGCCGCGTACGACGCCGGGTATCTGCCGGTCGAGCAGATCGCCGTCCGCGCGAGAGTGCGCGGCCGCGGCGGCACCGCGCTGCAGCCGGCCATCGATCTGCTGCTGCATACGCAGGACTTCCCGCCCGAGGCCCCGATCCTGATCATCACCGACGGCGAGTGCGAACCGCTGACGGTCCACCGGCGCGAGCACGCCTACCTCATGCCGCGTGGCGCCCGGCTGCCGTTCACGCCGCGCGGCGAGGTGTTCGACGTGCGCTAGGCGCGGTGGGCGGCGCGTGTCACGGGCGCGGCTACCGGCTCGTATCAGTGGAATCCGGCGAGCTGGGACAGGCTGTAGATCAGCAGACCGGCCAGCGCGCCGACGACGGTGCCGTTGATCCGGATGAACTGCAGGTCGCGGCCGACCTGGATCTCGATCTTGCGCGAAGTCTCCAGCGGGTCCCAGGCGTCGACGGTGTCGGTGATCAAGGCCGTGATCTCGCTGCGGTACGTGGAGACCACGTACGATGCGGCGTCCTCGACCCAGCCCTCCGCCTTCGCCCGCAGCTGCTCGTCCTCGATCAGCCGGCGGCCGAGCGAGGCGATGGCCTCGCTCAGCCGGACGCGCAGGTCGCTCTCCTCGTCGCCGAACCCGGACACGATCATGCCGCGCAGCGCGTCCCACAGCCGCACCGCGGCGCCCCGGGTCGCCGGATGGTCGAGCAGCTGCTGCTTGAACCGATCCGCGCGCGCCATCATCTCCGGGTCGGTGCGCAGGTCGCTGGCGACGTTCGCGAGGTACGCGTCGATCGCGCGCCGGGCCGGGTGCTGCGGGTCGTCGCGTACAGCCTGCGCGACGCGCACCAGTTCGCGCTGTACGCGGCGGGCGAGCCGCTCGTCGAGGAACCGGGGCGTCCAGCCGGGCGCCTCGTTCTCCACGGCCCGTTCGATCGCCTCCGGATGGTCGAGCAGCCACTCCACGGCGCGCTCGGCGAGCAGGTCGACCAGCGGGCGGTGCGCGCCCGACTCGGTGAGCTGAGCGAGCAGCCGGCCGGCCGGCGGCCCGACGGGCATGTCGGCGAGCCGCACGAAGAGCGTGTCGGTCAGCGCCTGGAAGACCTTCTCGTCGTCGAGCACGGTCAGCGCGCCGCGCACCAGGCCGCCGAGCTCGCGGGCGACGCGGGCGGCGTGCGCGGGCTCGGCGAGCCAGCCGCCGAGCCGGGAGGAGAGGTTGACCGCGCGCAGCCGGGCCCGCACCACGGGCGCGGACAGGAAGTTCTCCCCGACGAACTCGCCGAGCGAGCGGCCGAGCGCCTCCTTGCGCCGCGGGATGATCGCGGTGTGCGGGATCGGCAGGCCGAGCGGGTGCCGGAACAGCGCGGTCACGGCGAACCAGTCGGCCAGCGCCCCGACCATCGCGGCCTCGGCGGCGGCCTGCACGTACCCGGCCCAGTCCGCGCCGTGCCCGCTCTGCCAGCGCGCCACGACGTACACCGCGGTCGCGACCGCCAGGAACGAGGCGGCCAGCGCCTTCATCCGCCGCAGGCCGCGGCGCTTGTCGGCTTCGGCCGGTGACAGATCTCGCACCCGGTCATTGTCACCCGATCCGCGCCCCGCATGCGTGATCCGCGAAAAACGGCTGGTCGGGAGGTCGGAAAGAGCGGCGGACGACAAGCATCGGGCGGTCGGCGGCGGACGGCGAGCGGCAGGCGCCGAGCGTCGGCGCGCGTGGCTACGCTGGCCGGATGGACGCTGTACAGGACGATCTCGGCGGTGAAGTCCGCCCGAACCGGCCCGTACGCCGCGTCGTGTCGCTGGTGCCTTCGCTGACGGAGGCGGTGGCCGCGAGCGAGCCCGGGTTGCTCGTCGGCGCCACCGACTGGTGCAGCCACCCTGCGGACCTGGCCGTCGAACGCATCGGCGGTACGAAGAACCCGCGGACCGACCGCATCGCCGCGCTCGCGCCCGACCTGGTGCTGGCGAACGAGGAAGAGAACCGCACGGTCGACCTCGACGCGCTGCGGGAAGCGGGCCTGCCGGTCTGGGTGACCGAGGTGCGGACGCTGGATCAGGCGTTCGCGTCGTTGGACCGGATGCTGACGCTCGCCTGCGGGCTGCCGCGCCCGGGCTGGCTGGACGCGGCGGAGGCCGCCTGGGTCGCCCTCCCGGCCGGCGGAAGGGCGCCGCGCACCGCGATCGTGCCGATCTGGCGGCGGCCCTGGATGGTGCTCGGCCGGGACACCTTCGCCGGTGATCTGCTCCAGCGGCTCGGGGTGGCCAACGCGTACGCGGGCCATCGCGAGCGCTACCCCGCCATCCCGCTCGACGAGCTCCGCTCTCGCGACGCGGACCTCGTGGTGCTGCCCGACGAGCCCTACGCCTTCACCCGCGAGGATGGCCCAGAGGCGTTCCCCGGCCTGCCCGCAGCCCTGGTGAGCGGCAGACATCTGACGTGGTACGGCCCGAGCCTGATCGAGGCGCCGACCCTGCTCACGAGCCAGCTGGCTGCTCTCATCGAGGGCTGAGACAAACGCAGCCGACCGGTCGCCCCAGCCGATCACAGCACCGCGTGCTCTCGAACGCGTTTGCGTACAACGCTTCCGAGCACTAGGAAGTCTGCGGCGCGACCTGCGCCGCAACGGAACGCGGACGAAGGCGAGGACGGCAGCCGTGGCGCGCAGGAGATCGAGGTCTCGCAGTAGAAGATCGCTCGGCAGCGGCTATGGGACATTGCTCGCGCTCGCGGTGCTGATCTTCGGCGGCTACGCCTACCTGCACGAGAAGGGCACGACGACGAAGAGTCCCGGCACCGGTGTGTCCACTGGCGGATCGCCGGCGACGGGCGGGACGGCGTTCGTCTTCGCGACGGGGTCATCTACGGAGCCGACGATCTACAAGTTCATCGACTCCGCGCACACCAGCCTCGAAATGACCATGTACGAGCTCAACGACACCACCGCCATCAATGAACTGATAGCCCGGAAGAAGGCGGGCGTCGAGGTCCGAGTGGTGCTTGACCAGAAGGAGAAGTCCACCAATCAGGCCGCCTTCAACGCGCTGCAGGCGGCCGGCGTCGGCGTAACGTGGTCGTCGGCCACGTTTCAATACACGCATCAGAAGACGATCACGGTGGACGATCGCGAGTCGCTGATCCTAACCGGGAATCTGACCTCGAAGTATTACTCGGAAACGCGCGATTTCGGCGACTTCGACACGAATGCCGACGACGTCAAGGCCATAGTCGTGGTCTTCAATGCCGACTACGCGCACCGATCCGTAACGCCGAGCGACGCGAACGACCTGCTGTGGTCCCCCACCACGGCCCGCTCGCGCGTGCTGTGGGCGATCGAGGGGGCGCACAAGACCCTCGACGTGGAGGGCGAGGAGTTCAGCGACACGTCCGTCGTGAACGCGGTCGTCGCGAAGGCTAAGGAGGGCGTGGCGGTGCGCGTCCTGGTCGAGTCTCCCTCGCAGTACGCCAGCGAGATCAAGAAGGTGGTCGCGGCCGGCGGGAAGGTGGCGGGCTACTCCTCCTCGAAGGGTCTCTACATCCACGCCAAGGCCGTGATCGCCGACGCGGGCCAGTCGGATCAGACGCTGGAATTCGGATCGATGAACTTCACCTCCACCTCGCTCAGCCGCAACCGCGAACTCGGCCTCGTGCTGCACGACGCCGCCGACGTCGGCTTGGTCGAGAAGCAGTTCACCGCCGACTTCGCCGGCGGCAGCCCGCAGTCGTGACGTCGCCCCTCCCGCACGGCGTTCACCCACTCGGCCGGTTCGCCCGACGGGAAGCGGCGCGGCGCACCACGATGGAAGCGGGAGACGGGGCCGACCGGCGGCCGCGACCCTGGGAGGAGAAAACGATGAACAACTGGACCGCCGAGGAACTCGCCCGCATTGCGAACGCCGAGGAACTGGCCGTCACGACGACCGGCTCGGACGGCGCGCCGCGCAAGCCCGTGACGGTGTGGGTGGTGCGCGACGGCGACGCGCTCTACGTCCGCTCCTACAAGGGCAAGGACGGCGCTTGGTACCGGAACGCGTCCAAGCGCGAAGGCCGGGTGCGGGCCGGAGGGATCGAGCGTGACGTGGAGTTCGCCCATGCGGACGACACCACGCTCAACGACCGGATCGACGAGGCGTATCGTGTCAAGTACGCGCGCCACGGGTCCTCCTTCGTGGACCCGATGGTCGCCGACCAGGCGCGTGCCACGACCCTGCGGCTCAGCCCGCGCTGACCACCCCGCGCGCCCGAACGCCCGAACGTCGGGGCGTTGGTGGGGCGGCGCGGTGGTGGGTCGGGCTCATCGGCACCGGCACCGGCACCGGCACCGGCTACACGGACGGGCGCGAAGCATGGCACGGATCTTCATCACCGGCTCCACCGACGGGCTCGGCCGCGCGGCAGCCGAGACGCTGCTCGACGCCGGGCACCAGGTGGTACTGCACGCGCGCAACGAGGAACGTGCCGCGAGCCTCGAAGCCCTGGCCGAGCGCGCCTCAGGCGTGGCGGTCGGCGACCTCTCGGCGGCTGACCAGACGCGCGCGGTGGCCGAGCAGGTCGACAAGCTCGGCCCGATGGACGTCGTGATCCACAACGCAGGGATCTACCTCGACCGGCAACGGGTGGCCACCCCGGAGGGCCACTCGCGCGTCCTCGCGGTCAACGCCCTCGCGCCCTACCTGCTGACCGCCGAAATGCACCGGCCGCAGCGGCTGATCTACCTGACCAGCGGAATGCACCTCAGCGGCGACTCTTCGCTGCGCGACATCGACTGGACCGCGCGCCGCTGGAACGCCATGCAGGCGTACTCGGACAGCAAGCTGTACGTGACCACGCTGGCCTTCGCCCTCGCCCGCCACTGGCCCGGCGTGCACGCCCACGCAGTCGACCCCGGCTGGGTACCGACGAGGATGGGCGGCCCCGGCGCCTCGGACGACCTCGAACTCGGACACGAGACGCAGGAGTGGCTGGCCGTCAGCGACGACCCGGACGCAACCGGCGACCCAGGCTACTGGTACCACCACCGTCGCCGGCCTCCGCACGAAGCATGCCGGGACGAGGAGTTCCAGGACGCCCTACTGGACGAGCTCACCCACCTCACCGGCACGGACGTTCGCGCCGCCCGTACCAGGTAGCTCAGTGGCTTGGCAGCTCAGCAGAAGATCAACATCTAAAGTCAACTGCGCCTCCGGCGGGCCCTCCTCTGAGAGATTCCCGCTGGTCGGGCTGTGGTTTTGTGGGGGTGGGGTTGGGGTGGTGG
>Ga0310811_10010459_pt1 | contig 11988 bp, 10 predicted proteins | sample YCmetagenome_FD_207642 | JGI IMG/M metagenome (GOLD analysis project Ga0310811, IMG submission 207642) | Soil microbial communities from experimental microcosm in Duke University, North Carolina, United States - YC | ecosystem: Engineered > Artificial ecosystem > Soil microcosm > Unclassified ...
GTCCTGGATAGAAGCCTTCTGTGGTAAGAGTTCTTCTATCAGGCGCTCCGCGTTCTACGTTGCCGACGCCCGCTTCCATACGCTCTGGGCGATCTGCCCGGTTCGTGTTGCCGAGATCAGCTCAGTGACCTCTTCCGTGTCAGGGAAGCGCTCACGCCTCGTGAGTCGCATTGACGGAAAGCCTTCCATGCCTCTGACATGCAGTTTTATGAAACTGATGGTTCGTCAATATTGTAGTTCGACGGGGTTGCGTGCAGTTGAGCGCATCGCTGCTCCCCTCGGTGCTCCCCGTGACGGGGCCGCGGATTCTGAGCACTTCTCCAGCGGGAGCTTTACTCTGACGCTCTGTCAGCGCCGTTCCTTGCCGAGCGACTGCTCGTTTGGAGTGGAACCGGCTCCGAGGCCGGGCCGCCCTTGGCGGCGGCTCGATGGCCTCTCTACCTGCTCCGATGCACTCGATCATTGGCGCACCGCGGGCTGTGATCGCACTGGGGACGGGGTCCGGCCGAGGTGGGGCAGCGGGGGAGCCGGATGGGGAGCAGACGGGGAGCATGCTCCCCGCCGCGGAGGGCACGGCCTCCATCTTCCTGACAGGTACTCAGGTTGATGCGGCGCTCTCCATCGGCCTTGAGCTGTTGGACTCTTCCGCGCTTCGCGCCTCCGGCCTCTTCCGCGTTCCGGACGGGGCGCGTGACTCTTTCTGGCCGATTGTCTCGTAGAGCGTGCTGCCTTGGAATGGCGCGCTTAGGATGCCAATGGCGGATCCGGGTTTCCCTGCCGATTGCCAAGGTGAACCGGTCCAGCTTTGCTTCACGGCTCGCGATCGGGTTGGCACCTGGGGCTTGGCGTGAGGCAACCCGGTGGGCGCCGACTAATCCCGGTGCGGTTCGGTTCCTTTTCTAAACTAATTGATGTATAACTGGGCTTTTTGACAGTACCGACTCTCCGGCGCGGTCAGTCGCGCTTCAGGGCGCGGGCGATGCCTGCGACGATGGTTATCCCGAGCAGCCAGCCTGCGATGATGAGTATGAAGGCGAGCGCGTTGCCCCAGTTGTCTGTGGGCGTCCACGCGCTCTTGCCTCCGACGCCTATTCCGGGCAGCAGCAGGTCCATCGGGTAGCGCACCATTTCGATGCCGGTGAAACTGGCCGCCCCCTCGGTGGGGCGCGGGTGGTTGGCCGGGATCGCGAAGTATCCGACGCCCGTGAGGTACAGCGCGAGGATCCAGGCGAAGGCGCGGCCGGGAGCGTAGCCGTAGCCGACGAAGATGTCCTGGATGATGCCGAGGATCCGCCAGGGCCACTTCGTGCGCCATTGCATGCCGCGGGTTCGTGCGCGGTTCTTGTGCAGGAGGATGATCCTCGCATCCCGCATCTGGCCGTAGCTGCGGTATACGGCCGCGAGTTGCTCGTAGGGCTGCGGCACGAAACCGTGCGGTGGAGCGTGGTACTCGTGGTCCGTGCCCGCACGGACCTTGCGGGTGCCGGCCTGGAGCCAGCGGAGCCGGTCCTGAAGGTCGACGCCGCTCATGTGGATCTGATCGTAGGTGAAGCCGTTGAGGACCAGCTGGTGCTCGTCTTCGAGGTATCGGTGCGGCTGCTCGTCGAGCAGCAGGGTGGCGTGGGCTCCGGTGAGGTCGGTGATTCCGGTCGGCGGTTCTCCCACGATATGCAGGATGCCGAGCCTGGCCCTGCTCAGGTCGACGTTGCCGTGTATGTGCATCTCGGCGTCGTCGGGGCTTTCGGCGCGAAGGTGTAGTGCCTTGTCGACGGTGACGCTGCTGAGTTCGAGTGCCGGAGTCTCGCCGGAAGTCGAGAGGCTTAGATCACCGATGTCCAGGTCGCAGGTGATGTGCGCCCCGTTGAGTTTGATCGTCGAGTTCGCGGTGACGTCCTTGAAGGTGACACCCGCGCCGACTTGAGCGCGGTCGGCTGTGAGGACGGGCCCATTGTGGGCGATGAGGTCAGCGTCGGTGATCTGCATCTTCCCGGCTATGTGCGCGTCGTCCAGATCGATTCTGCCGTCGGCGGTGAACCGGCCCCCATCGCCCTTGGTGGAGAATTGGACGCCGATCCTGGCGTGGTGCAAGATCAAAGACTCGCCATCCGGAGTTCCGTTGGTCAGGTGCGCACTCTTGAGGTAGAAGCTTCCGCCGATGTCGACGCCAATCGCTTGAACGACTCCATTCGTCGCGAAGCCCGCGTTGCAGTAGAGGCTGCCTGCTATGTGTGCGCGATCGAGGTATAGCACCGTCTTCTCCGGGGTCTCGCAACTCAATTGGGCACCGCTGAGTTCGAGCGTGCTCGCACACTGGAGGTCGACGAAGCGAACCTGGCCTTTCGCCTTCAGCCCGTGTGCCACGATTCCGCCGTCGGCTCTCAGCGCATCGGCTTTCAGGCACGCGCGTCCCGGTGGTCCGTCGCCGACCGTAAGGCATGCGTCGGTCAGGTTGATCTCGCAGCCCACTGTGGCGCCCTCGAGTCGAAGCCCGCTGGCGATCAGGTGGTCCGCCATGATGCCGCCGCCAATTCTCGCATTGGCTGCATCCAGCGCCGGAGCCTCCGCTGAGAAGTGGGCGCTCTCGACGTGAAGATCGTCGGTGATGTGCGCGCCCGCGAGGTTGACTGTTCCGCAGACGAGTTTGTCAAAGCGGACGTCGCCCTCGACAACAATATGTTTGGCGTCGATCGAGGGCGCGCGGCATCCGTCTGTCAGCGCGAGAGTCGGGAACTTCGCGCCAGTCAGATTGACGGGTTTCTCGAACACGCAGCCGCGCATCACGAGCGCAACCTCGGTGTGCAGGTTTGTGAAGTCGATTGTGTCCGGTATGGTCGCCTTTTCATACTCCACGACGGACCTGAAGCCTTCGTGGTCCGGAGTGAGTAGCAGTCGACTGCGGATCTCTTCAGCCGTTACTACTGGCGTGTGCCGTATGCTGATAATTGTCGTATCGCTCATCTTAAAACCCCTGGGAGGCGTGCCCTAATAGCGATGCTCGCATTCGTGCGCGGTACCGGATAGTGGACGATAGTCCTGATACTTCATGGATTTAGGCCCATGATCGGTGACGGTAGGCGCGGTCGACACCATTCACTTGAGCGCCGCTTCTCACACCGGCAGTTCGCTCCGGCTGGATATCGACCTAGGTCGAGCCCGTACTGCCATCATGATCCGATGCCTGCTCTGACCCTGGCCGATTCCTTGATGATCGGTGTGGCCGCCAACCCGGCCGCACCGCCGGTCGTGCTGCTGCGCCGCTCAACGAGGCAGGTCAGCCCGCGTGGAGGACGCTGTGCCGGGAACGGGACCTGCCCGCCGAGGTGATCGAGGCGATTCTTGTCCACCCGGAGCGCCGCGTGCGCGCGAGCTTCGCCCGCAACGGTCACGTCGATCCCGCCTACCGCGGTCGACTGGTCGAGGACCGCGAGCCGTTCGTCCGCGCTGGGCTCGCGGGTGGCCCTTCCCCGTGCGCTGGGCCGCTGCGGTCCCTGCTGGACGAGGTGATCGAGATACTGCTGACAGCGCGGGATCCAGATGGGGCGAAGCCTTTGGTGACCGCGGACGAGATCCGCGAAGAACTCGTCGGCTCCGGCCAGATCCCGCACGCCTTCCGGCGGGCGGCGCGAACGCGCCCCCATCCGATGCTCCGGGCTTTCGCCGCAGGGATGTGGCTCTTCCTCACGCCCGCTCAGCGCGAGCCGCTCCTGGCCGACTCGGCGCCCGAGGTGCGGAAAGTGGTCGAGTGGCATCGGCGGCTGCTGGATCCCGTGTTCGTCGAATCGGACCTGCCCGCCCCGACTGCCACTACCGGCCAATGCTGCTGGTCAACTGGGTGCTTGGGCGGAAACTGAACGCCGCGTCGAACCGGTCCCACACCTGCGTGTGCTCGTCGCGCGGCAGTCGTTCGAGAGGCTCGCTGGTCACCGGGTGAATCTACCGGGCCGTGGTCTTGTCCGCTTGTGCTTTTGTGGCGCCAAGAAGGGCTGGGCTGCAGTTTCGGCTCGGCTTGCCGCCTCAGAGGGCAGCGCGGGGGCTGTGCCACGTGGCGTAGCCGGCAAAGGTGAAGACGGCGTGCGCGCCTTCGAAGATCTCGGCATCTGGGTGATCGCACCAGATCTCGGTGCCGTTGAAGGCCGCTCGCAGTTCGGGCAGCGGGATCACGGTGTAGGCGCCAGTGTGCGCGTCCGTGCGGTATTGCACCTCGAGCAGGTTGTCTCGGACGAACGGGAGCAGCGGCGCGATGAGTTCGTCGATGGCGGTGAGTCGCTGCGACGGGGTGAGTGTGGGCTCCGGTTGGCACCAGATGCCGAGATGTCCGGTGAGCATGCCGCTTGCCTCCTGGGCACTCACGAGAATCGCCCGCTGCGGCTTGCTCAGTTCGCGCCACACCGGGTAATCGGTGCGTGCCATGGCGAAGTAGGCCGAGCGGTACCAGTGAGCGTGTGCCGTTTGCGGCATGTCGAGCCAGTAGCGGCTCTGCTCCTGCGCATCCCAGATCCACGTGGCCGGCTCACGAAGCACGGGGCCCAAGTCGCGGGCGGCGACGTGAGGATCCGAGTCCTGGGGAAAGCTCGCCGAGGTACGGCGCACATTCAGCACACCCTGGGCGATCAGGCCGACGGCCGCGTTCGCGAACTCGGGCACCAGGGCGCGCTGATCAGCGTACGAATAGCCGCCGGTCAGCGGCGCGCCCGGCGCACCATCCCAACGCAGGGCCGTCCCGTGCGCCTGGATGATGCCCGCAGTGTGCTTCTTGCGCAATCCGCCCCGCACCAGCGACTGCTCGATCGCGCTGAGCTCCGGCCAGGGCGTGAGGCCCGCAGTCTCGCGGACAGGCCCGCTGCCGGTCGTATCCTCGGTCACAGCGCCTCGACCACTTCGATCTGGCCGACCAGGTGGCGGTTGAGCTCGTCAAGATCGCCCGCCGGGACCCACAGTTCGAGCTTGTCCACGCCGCCGGCCTGGCATGTCGGATAGCGGCGCGCGAAACGCGTGGGCAGGCGGAAGCGCGTCACGTACCCCGCGCCGGAGGCCGCGATGTTCCACTCGGCGGCGATCTGCCGGGCGTAGTCCTTGTTGAGTACGGGGTAGAAGATCGGCTGGTCGGGCAGGCGTGGCGGCCAGGCGCTCATGTCAGTCGCGCGCAGCAGTTCGAGCTCTGCCGGTCCCACCGGGCGCCACAGGGTCGTGGTTCCGTCCGGGTTCTCCTGGCGGCCACGGTGGATCTCACCCAGCAACGCCGCCAGATGCGGATCCTCGGGGTCGGCGACGTCGATCGCGCGGGTGAAGGCGGCGACCGCCGTGCCGTCCTCGCCTATCTCTTCGAGCAGATACCGCCACGCGCGCAGGTTCGGCTGCTCGTGCTCGGCGCACGCCTCAGCCGGTGCCAGCATGCCGATCGCCATTTCCAACTGCGCGGCGTCGATCCTGCCGACGTACGTTCCGCAGCAGTCCCCGGCCGCGATGGACAGCACCACCATGGCCAGCAGGTCACGCTGGTCACCGGCCTCGGCGCGGTCGACCACGATCCGCCCGTCGGCATCCTCGTGCATGATCCCCCAGGCCAGCGGTCGTTCCCAGTGCGCCGCCATCGCGGCCTCGAACTCGGTGAGCTTCACGGCAAGCTGCTCCGAAGTTCCCCAGGTCTCAATCACCGAGCCATGATGACAGTGGGATGCCGATGGCGACCAGCCAATTCGCGCACAACCAGCTTCGGAGTGCGCGGCTACATGCTGGTCATGATCTTCGCGGGGGCGGCGTCGGCCGTGTCTAAGATCACTGTTACGTCGTCGCCCGCGAAGGCGAACCGGTCGCGCTGCCACCAGCCGGCGCTGATCCCTACGGACCCTGGTCCGCTCGACGCACGCGTGTGCCCGGCTGCGAGATCGAGGCGCAGTCAGCATGGCCTTGGGTCTGAGGAGACCCATTCGACCCATGCCAGCTCAGTACCGATGATCTCGCGGCCGAACCGTGTCTCCAGCGCGGGGTTTGTCAGTGGCCAGTTGATGTGGGTTCTGGTTCACATTTCGTGATCGTGATCACTCCGGCGCGTCCACCACGCCCGGGAGCCCTATGCCGGAATTGCGGTTGAGCGGGGAGGTGCGTACGGCACTGGGAGTGGGATAGGGTCCGCTCGCTGTGTTCGGAGCTTAAGTTCGTGGGGAGGGTGCGGCCGTGAAGGCTGGCACGCGGCGGTATGCGGTGGTTGCGCTGGTCACGGTGGGGTGGCTGGGCATTGGGAGCGCCGCGCAGGCGGATACTGTCGACGGCGTGACGGTGCCGCATGCGGACCTCACCCAGGGGACCGGGACGCAGACGGTGGACGTCACGATCTCATCCGGCTCCCTCGTCGTGGGGCGCTCGGTCCAGGTTGTCGTCTCGACCACGTCCGTGGCCACCGGCATCTCCGCTTCGGGCGCCGGGGGGACGTGCTCGGGCTCGTCGGGCGGCTGGATTTGCGTACCCAGCGGCTCGGTGTGGCGTGCGGGGGTGATTCAGCTGTACGTGAGTACCGCGACCGCGATGCCGTGCTGTGGGAGCGATCCCCTCAGCGTCCAAATCGTGGGCGATGGAATGCCGATCGACGTCTACGGCTCCATCCACGTCGGCGCGCCGCTGGTGACTTCGGCGCCCACGACCAGCGCACCAAAGCCCCGGCCGACCACTGCAGCGCCCACCACTGCCGCACGGGCGAGCACGCACTCGGCGGCAACGGTTGAGGCATCCACTACATCCGCGAGTCCATCGGCATCCGCTACTCACACGTCCGCGAGGCCCTCCGCATCGCCGACCGTGAAGGCAGTCGTCACCACGTCGCCGCCCGCAACCGTGTCGAGCGCACCGGCCGTCGCCGATACGGCGGACGCCAGTTCATCGTCGGCGGGAACGACTGTCGCCGAGTTCCTTGCCGCCGCGCTGCTTCTCGGGGCAGTTGCGGGTGCGTGGATCTGGCGTTCCAAGCGTCGGCGCGACCCGGATACGTCCGCCTGATCGTAGCCACTGACCGACCCGACCGTCGATGCACTCACGGAGGAGGTCGGCGTGGCCGCGGTGGCGGGCGTACTCCTCGATCATGTGGACGAGGATCTCGCGCAGTTGAGGCCTCGAACCGTTGGGATGACGCCGCACCTCGCTCGGCGGCTACGTGGTAAGGCGGACCGCGCCGGCCGGGCCGACCAGGAGGTCTCCGGAGACGACCAGGGAGCCGGAATTGTTTCCGGGCGACGCGATGCCGAACTCGGAGAGGGAGGCTGTACGTCTGCCGGGCAGGGCGAGGAGCCGTTCGTCGGCGAGCCGGATCGCAGATAGCGGTCCCTCCACCGCTTCGACTACCAGGGGCGCCACACTACCTCCGATATCCGGCGCCCCGGCAGCGGAATCCGCTAGGGGCAGCGGGAACGGTTGGACCCAGGCCTGAAGGAACTGCCTGGACGCGTGTACGGCGACATCGCCATCCGCCCATTCCAGGTTGAAGCCGACGGCATCGTGTTCGGGCTGGTGCCCGAATCCCACCATGAATACCCCGACGGCCGCCGGGAGCTGGACTGGGCTGAGTTCTACCCCGGGCAACTCGGATTCTCTTCGCCGTGGGACGGCTGCTACGACACGTGACGCACCCTGATTCCAATCGAGCGGAGGCCATTGTCCAGGGCCGGAGCTCAGTCCGTGTCAGTGGACGCCAGTACCGCCAACCGGGCCCGGCTCGGATCCAGGGTTGCCATGCCGATGTCCCATGCCACCTGCTCGAACCATGGCGAGTCGGCGTCGAACAGGTACCAGGTACACAGCAGGGCGCGCTCTGCCACCTCGGTGGCGGTCGCGCCTTCCGTCGCCCCGGCCAACCCCGCCATCGAGCGCCACGCGAACAGGCGCCCGTAGGCGCCGAAACAACCGGAGTTGTAGGCGCCTCCGGTGGACGCCGCGGCGAACAGCACCCGCCACGCTTCGGCTGGTGTGCAGGCTGACGTGGAGAACGCGCTCTTCGGCTTGCGGTCGCGCAGGCATGCGAGTCCGCTGGCCAGCACGGTGGCGGGCACTGTCTCGGGGCCGATCGGCTCCGCGAACTCGAAGACCCTCGCCTCGATCCGACCGTTCGAGCCCCGGGTCCAGTTCTCCACCGCGCTGGAGATCGACGCGGCGACCGTATCGGTCGTCACGTCCAGGGCGCTGGCTGCGCCCGCCGCACCCGAGGGTGCCGCCGCCTTGCCGCGGTCGGACGACGGGCCGTACGGCATGGAGTGGCTGCTGCCTCCCCGGGAGCTGTAGCTCGGAAGGTCCCGGTCCCGTTCGATCTCGGACAGCTCGAGTGGCAGCCAGCCCAGCGGATGATGCCGCCAGTGCGGCGAGTTAGCCCATCCGGCGATGTACGGCAGCTCATACACGGCGACACCGCGCAGAACGAGTTCATGGACGACGCACGCGCGAAGCTCTTCGGCAGCGCCCACAGCTCCGCCCCCGCCGAAGAGCACCGCGGCCAGGTCCGTCGGAGCATGGCCTGCCGCCAGTTGTGACGCGGCATAGCGTTCCAGGCTGCGCCCGCAGGCGCGGGCCGCGGAGACCAGGCGGAGCGCCTGGACCAAGTTGGCTGAGCCGGGCGTGGCGGCGAGCAGTCGAAGGAGCCGGTCGAAGACGCTCCGGTACTGCCACACGCGCTCGCTGCCCGCGAATCGCTCGGCGAGCGCCACACCGAGATCGCCGAGAAATGCCGCGTCGGCGGCACCAAGGCGGGCTTCGGCGGCGGCGCAGACGTCATTGACGTTCTTCACGTGCGGGAGCGCCTCGACGATCTCCCGTATCTGATCAGCCACGCAGGGAGCTTACGCGGTCGCACCGCGCTGTCACCGGCCTTTTTCCGGCTACGGGGCCCCACCATATTCTCGCGTGACTCGTGAGAAAGAACAAAGTGGTCGTTCACGGCTAGCTGATCGTGAGTTGTGCCTGTAACTCGTGGATGTCGGTGAGCCGGCGGAAGTGGATCCCGGTCATTCCGAGGCTTCGGGCTGCGTCGACGTTCACTGCGGTGTCGTCGATGAACAGGCAACGGTCTAGGGGAGTGCCGACCCGCTGTGCGGCGGCGGTGTATACGCGGAGGTCGGGTTTCGCGTAGCCGATCCGCGCGGTGTTCACGACAGTGTCCGTGAAGTCGCCCAAGCCCGCCCGTTCGAGGTCCAGCTCCAGTCGTGTGGTGGCGTTCGATACGAGCGCTACCGGGATGGTGCGGCGGACTCTTCTGAGGAAGGCGGCGAACCCGGCGTCGACGGCCGATACCTGGTTCGACCACGCACTGACAACGGTCTTCGCGATCTCCGCTGAGCCGCACGCTGCCGCCAGGGCGGTTTCGACATGGGTTCGCCACTCCTCGTCGGTGACTTGGCCGCTGATCGCGGGGATCAGGCGTTCAGGGGCGAAGGCTGCGGCCGCGAAGGTCCCCGAAGGAAGGCCGTGCGCTCGATCGAGGGTGTCGGTCGGGGGCCAGTGTCGCAGGACGCCGTCGATGTCGCAGAGCACGGCCTTGAACGGTAGGTCACGCACGACTCCGTGCTCCCTCTGGTGCGCCGGGGTGGGGTGAGATCTCCAGGGTTACGACCTTGTCGAGCAGGTACGCGTCGAGGTTGGGGTTGTTCCAGGACTCGCCTGGCCTGATCTGGTGGAATCGGAAGGTGGCGTTGGTGTCGTTGGCGCTGATTATGCACCGGACCGGCACGGGCTCGTCGAGCTCGTAGACGAGCCGGCGGAACTGCAGCGCGAAGGCGATCCCGTGCTGCAGGAGGGCGCGCTGGTCGGGTTCGCTGATACGCGGTTCGTCATCGATGATATCGACGGTCACGGGAACGTAGTCCTCGAGGTGAAATGAGCTGTCGGCGCACTCCCAACCGGTGAGGTCGGGGAAGATCCATGGGGCGTTGGCCGTGCTGCCGACCGATCCAGGCCACACCAGCACATCTCTCCGGTGGGCGATCCCGCGGTCGAGGCGGTCGCGCAGCCCGGGAGCGAGTCCGTCGCTCGGGCACAGGACGGCGAACTCGGAGACGGCTTCGAGGAGTCGCGCAGCGGAGTCGTTCATCGTCACGGCGAGCACACCGGTCATGGTCTCATCAGGGCTTGGATCCCACGCACTCGTTTTCGGCGCCTGGCGGGCTGGGCGGTGCTCTCGAGCCTCGCCAGGATCCGTCTGAGGCTCGGGGTTCCGAGATCGATGACCCGGCGGACCGGGTGTCCTCAGAAACCGGCGTATCCGTGGTTGACCGCCCGTCTGACACGAAGTGGTCTCGTCGGTGCTCAGTTCGCTCTGACGGGTCAACCTCGCGCCGTTTTCCGATTTTCCAGTACTCGTGGAGTCGGGGGAGGAGAGTGCCGGGTGATGGGTCGGCCCGCCGTTGCCGACTTGAAGACGCTAGGGAGTTGATCGTCATGGGGTATGTGCGGTGTCGTCAGAACAAGTTGCGGAAGCACCGGTACACGGCGGTGTTTTGGGATGTGCGAGGGATCGAGCGGTCTGCGGGGACGTTCGGTCGGAGGGTGTTGGCGGAGCGGGCGTGGAAGTCGGCGGAGGCAGCTGTGGCCGACGGTCGGTATCTCGATCTCGATCAAGGCCGGAAGCTGTTCGTCGACTATGCGCTGGGCACCTGGCTGCCGCAGTTCCCTGGCGAGGATACGACGGTCCAGGGCTATGGGTTCGTTCTCGAGAAGTACCTGATCCCCGAGTTCGGGCACACCCGGATGATCGAGATGACTCCTGGTCGGGTGCGGGCGTTCTACGCGCTCATGCGGGACGCGGGGATCGGCTCGTCGATGATCGAGAAGTGTAAGACGGTGTTGTGCTCGCTGTTCAACACGGCGGTCAACGATCGGGTGGTGGGTAGGCATCCGTGTCGCGGGGTGGCGGGTCCGAGGGTGGTGCAGGCGCCGCTGAAGATCCTCACGCCTGCCGAGTACGTCCGGCTGCACGCGCACCTGCGCGACGACTACGCCCGGCTGATGGTGGACGTGCTGCTCGAATCCGGATGCCGGTGGGGTGAGTTCGCGGAGCTGCGCGTCGGGGACCTGGACCCGATGGCGGGCACGCTGACGATCGCGCGGACGGTGATCGAGGTGGATCCGAAATACGTGCCCGCGGGGGAGTCGGGCTTCCGGGTGAAGGAGTACCCGAAGAATCGGTGCTGGCGGAAGGTGGCGATCAGCCCGGAGCTCGTAGCCCGGTTGACGGGATTGGTCGCGGGGCGTCGTCGGGATGCACTGCTGTTCCCTGCGGTCGGACGGCAGACCGGGCGCCGGTCCGCGCCCGGAGCCGCTGCAATGGAGCCGGACAGCTTCACGGTCGCCGGGCGCAGGTTCACACACGGGACGCTGTACGCATACACGAAGGGTTCCTGCCGGTGCGAGACGTGCCGGGAGGCGGTGGCCGCCTACCGGGCCGCGCGCCGCGGTCAAGGCCAGGACCGGCCGCCGAAACAGCAGGTGCCGGATGAGGTGCGCCTGACGCGGCATATGCGACGGGACTGGTTCCGTAACCGGGTCCTGTGGCCCGCGATCGAGGCGGCCGGGCTGGAGTGGCGTCCGCGGGTGCATGACCTGCGGCACGCGAGCGCGTCGTGGGCGCTCGCGGGTGGGGCGACGGTGCAGCAGGTGCGCGAGCACCTCGGGCACACCTCGCTGCGCGCGGTCGAGCGCTACCTGCACAACCTGCCAGGCGCTGAGGCTGGCGCGGCCGGGGCGATCGCCCGGGTCCGGGCGACCGGCGCGCTCTATCCGCTAGTCACTCCGAGCTATACGCCGGTGCCTCTGGTCTCCGCGCCGACCTCCGTGGCGGTGCCGGTTTCCTCGCTAGAGCAGGACGCTGACGACGCGCCGAGCCGTGGAGCGCGGCCGCGCGAGCAGGTGTCCTCGGACCCCGGTGCTGCACAGTCGCGGCCTGAAGACAACGCTCGTACCCGCGCCGGGTCCGGGCCGAGTCGTGTCGGGGCGGCCGCGGGCCCCGCGGCCGCCCCG
>Ga0310811_10010460_pt1 | contig 11988 bp, 11 predicted proteins | sample YCmetagenome_FD_207642 | JGI IMG/M metagenome (GOLD analysis project Ga0310811, IMG submission 207642) | Soil microbial communities from experimental microcosm in Duke University, North Carolina, United States - YC | ecosystem: Engineered > Artificial ecosystem > Soil microcosm > Unclassified ...
GATCGCTACGGGGCGCGCCGCACCGTGACGGCGTTATCCGTTCTCGCGATGGCTGGCGCGGTGTGGATTGCCCTGGCGCGCGACGCCGTCGACTTGATCGGCGCGCGCGCCGTGGTCGGTGTCGGCTGCGCCGCGTCGTTCATGTCGGTGGTGTTCCTGTGCTCGCGCTGGTTCAAGCCGGCCAACCTCGCCGTTGCGCTCTCCTGGGTGTTCGCTGCCTCCAACATCGGCACCCTGGCGGCGGCCACGCCGCTTGCCTGGATCGCCGCGACCGTCGGCTGGCGCAACGGCTTTCTCGGTCTCGCTGCGATCACCGTGCTGGTCGCGGGCTGCTTCTACGTCTTCGTGCGCGACAGGCCGCCCGGTGTACTGACGCCGGTCAACCGGCGCGAGAGCTTGGCCGAAATCGCCAAGGGGCTCCTGGAAGTCTGGATGACGCCCGGCCTTGGTCCGGTGCTCGCAATGCACTTCTTCGCCTATGCGACCATGCTGACGGTGCTCGGCGTGTGGGGCGGGCCCTATCTCTACGATGTCTACCAGCTCGACGGCGTGCAGCGCGGCAACGTCCTGCTGGCCATGGGCGCCGCCCAGATCCTCGGCATCCTGGCCTATGGCCCCATGGACCGCCTGCTGCGCTCGCGCAAGAAGGTGGTGCTGATTGGCGCGGCACTTTCGGTGGCGCTGCTGGTCGCGCTCGCCGTGGTGCCGCGGCCGCCGCTTGCTCTTGCCATCGCCCTGCTCACCGCCTTCTGCTTCTTCTGCGCCTTCGGCACGGTGATCGTGGCGCAGGGTCGGGCGCTGTTCCCCGACCGGCTGGCCGGCCGCGGTGTCACCACTGTCAACATGGCGCAGTGCCTTGGCCTCACCGTGCTGCCGGCCGGCATGGGCTACGTCATCGAAGGGTTCGGCAATTCCGAGCAGGCCTATCGGCTGGCCTTCGCCGCCCTCGCCGCCGGCCTGGTGCTGGGCGCCAGCGTCTACCTCAGCTCGCGCGACAGCTCTACTGCGTCGCCTGCTTGAGATAGGCCACGAGGTCGGCGACCTGCGTGGGCTGCTTCACGCCGTTGAACACCATCGACGTGCCCGGCACAATGTTGCGCGGATCGGCGCAATAGTCCGCCACCGTCTTGTCGTTCCAGACGAGCTGCGAATTGATCATCGCCTCCGAGAAGGCGAAGCCCGGCGCGGTCCCGGCCTTGCGTCCGAACAGGCCGTGCAGATTGGGACCTGTCGTGCTGGCACCGCCCTTGTCGAGCGTGTGGCAGGCGCGGCATTGCTGATTGAACAGCCGCTGGCCGCGGGCGGCATCGCCCGCCTGCGCCAGCGCGACCGAGCCCGACATCCCCATCACGAGAGCGATGGCGGCGCCTGCGAAGAGCTTCATTCTGCCGTCCTCCGATCCGAGATCAGGCCGCACCATGCGCGACGATCGCCGATCGGCGCAAGAGGCTCTGCCCCGTCCGCTCGCGCTCGAGCAGGGCGCGCTTTCGCCGCACACCCCAGCGATCGCCGGCGATGGACCCATCCTTCCTGACCACGCGATGGCACGGAACGATCACAGCGAGCCGGTTGGCGGCGCAGGCTTCTCCGACCGGATTGGAATTCCCGCACCAGGCGCCATATTGATGCCGCGATGTTGAACCTGTTCGATCCACAGGAGCGGGTCGTCATTGGCGAGCAGGCCGTGCTGTTGCGTGGCCGCGCGCTGGCGACCGACACGGCCCTGCTGGCCGCCATCGACGCCATCACTGGCCGCGCGCCGTTCCGTCGCATGATCACGCCGGGCGGCTACGAGATGTCGGTGGCGATGACCAACTGCGGGCAGGTGGGCTGGGTGACCGACCGCACCGGCTATCGCTACGCGCCGCGCGATCCGGCGACCGGAGAGCCATGGCCGGCAATGCCTGATGCGCTCGCCACGCTGGCGCATGGCGCCGCGGCGGAGGCGGGTTTCGCCGACTTCACGCCCGACGCCTGCCTGATCAACTGTTACGAACCCGGAGCCCGACTGTCATTGCACCAGGACAAGGACGAGCACGACTACCGCCATCCCGTGGTATCGGTGTCGCTCGGCCTGCCGGCGACTTTCCAATTCGGCGGCCTCCGGCGCAGCGATCGGCCCCGCAAGGTTTCGCTCACGCACGGCGACGTCGTGGTGTGGGGCGGCCCGTCACGCCTCGTCTTTCACGGCGTGCTGGCGCTCAAGGACGGCGACCATCCGCTGGTTGGCCGCCGCCGTCTCAATCTCACCTTCAGGAAGGCGCTGTAACCGCTACTCGGCCTTGATGCCCTGCTCCTTGATGAGCGTGACCCAGCGCTTCTCTTCCTTGTCGTAGAATTCCTTGAACTCGGCCGGCGTCGAGCTGCGGATCTCGACGCCCTGCTGCTTGAAGCGCTCGATCACCTCGGGGTCGGCGGCGACCTTGGCGATCGCCTTCTGCAGCTTGTCGACGATCGGCCTGGGCGTGCCGGCCGGCACCACCATGCCCTGCCAGAATACTGCCTCGAAATCCTTGAGCCCCGCCGCTTCGATCACGGTCGGGATGTCGGGGAAGGCCGGCGAGCGCTTGACGCTCGAGATGGCGATGGCGCGTGTCCTGCCCGCGGTCAGCAACGGCTTGGCCTCGAGCGAGGCGGAGAACATCATCTGGGCGTTGCCCGCCGCCACGTCCTGGCCGGCCTGCGCGCCGCCCTTGTAGGGCACGATGGTGAGATTGAGGCCGGCCTGCACCTTCAGGAGCTCGGCCGCCAAGTGATTGGTCGCGCCGACGCCCGACGTCGCGATGTTGAACTTGCCGGGATTGGCTTTCGCCAGGGCGATCAGTTCCGCCATGGTCTTGGCGGGAAAATCAGCGTTCACCTGCAGGATGAACGGCGTGAACGACATCAGCGAGACGAGCTCGAAGCTCTTGTGCGGATCGTACTGCACGTTACCGGTGAGCGTCGGGTTGATCACCAGCGACGTGCCGCCCGCGTAGATCGTGTAGCCGTCGGCCGGCGCCTTGGCGACGAAGTTGGACGCCACCGTGGTCGCCGCGCCGGCGCGGTTGTCGACGATGACCGGCTTGCCGAGCTCGGCCGACAGCTTCTCGGCATAGACGCGTGCCACCGCGTCGTTCACGCCACCCGGGGGATAGGGCACCACCATCGAGATCGGCTTGGTTGGCCAATCGGTCTGCGCTTGCGCGCCGTGAGAAATCAACGCCGCCAGCATGCCGGCGACGAAAGTCGAACGCTTCACCGTGTTCCTCCCAGAATTTACGCGGCGACGAAATACGGCAGGGTCACGTCCTTGTTCACTGGCTCGAAGGCAAGCTTCACGCGCTTGCCGATCACGAGGTCGCTTTCAGCGATATCGCGCATCTGCGCATTGACGCGAACGCCGGCATCCATGTCGACCAGTGCCACGATATAGGGCGCCGTCGCCTTGAAGTAGAAGTTGAAGGGATGGTGGCAAACCGTCCAGCTGTGGATGGCGCCACCGGTCGGCATCTCCTTGTAGGTGCTCTCCATCGAGAAGCAATGCGGGCAGAGCGGGCGCGGATAGTGGCGGATCTTGCCGCAGGCGCCGCAATGCTGGAGCATGAACCGGCCTTCGCGCAGGCCGTCCCAGTAGGGCTGGCTGTCGCGCGTCGGTGTCGGCAAGGGCCGCTCGGGCACCAGAGCCGGTGAAGGGGGAGCCGGTATCGTCGTGGTGCTCATGCCGCCCTCCGCAGGATCGCGATCGACCCGTCACCCATGTCGCCGTAACCGGTGACCAGGCCCAGTTCGGCATCTTTGACCTGCGCCTTGCCGGCTTCGCGGCGCAACTGGCGCGTGAGCTCGACAACGTGGTTGAGGCCGACGACATGCGCCTGGCTCAGCAGCCCTCCGTGGGTGTTGAGGGGAAGCTCGCCGCCGACCCTGATGCGGCCATCCATGATGAACGGCCCGCCCTCGCCCTTCTTGCAGAAACCCAGCATCTCGAGCTGGTTGATCACGGTGAAGGTGAAACAGTCGTAGATCTCGGCGAGGTCCATGTCCTGCGGGCCGACGCCGGCCATGGCGTAGGCGCGCGGCGCCGCCTTGGCGAGGCCGAACTCGAGCAGGTCCGGACGCTGGGCGATCGATGCCGGCGATTCGGGATGGCCTTCGGCCACACCCATGACCGTCACCAGCGGTTTTTTCAGATCACGCGCACGATCGGCCGCGCTGATGATGATTGCGGCGCCGCCGTCGCTTTCCAGGCTGCAGTCGAACAGGCGGAACGGGTCGGAAATCATGCGCGAGGCGTGATGCTCCTCGACGGTGAGCGGCTTGTTCATCACCACGTTGCCATTGAGGATCGCATGTTCGCGGGTCACCACGGCGATCTCGGCGAAGTGCCGCGCCGTCGTCCCGTAGAGCGTCATGTGGCGCCGCGCGCCCTGGGCGTATAGCTGCGCCGGCGCGAACATGCCGATCGGCGCTTCGAACTCGGCAGCGAGGGCGAACTGCGGAAACTGCTGCAGGCGGGTGCTGACACGGGCCCCGGAATAGCCGGTTCGGCCCACCGACAACAGCACGTGATTGCACACGCCCGTCGCCACCGCCATCACCGCCGTCTGCATCGCCGCCACGCAGCTGGCGCCGCCCATCGGCACGAACACCGAGAGCTTGAGGTCGGGCAGGCCGAGATTGGCGACGAGATCCTCGGCAATGCCGCCTCCGGGGAAATAGGGCACAACGCCATCGATGTCGTGCGGGTGCAGGCCGGCGTCCTCGATCGCCGCCAGGCTGGCCTCGAGCTGCAGCGCGAGCCCGCTCTTCGGCGTCCCGCGGGAGTACGCGGTCTCGCCGATGCCGCTCACCGCCGCCTTGTCGCGAAGCGGATGTGTCATGATTACTCGATCCTCCTCCCGCTCCACCATGCCCTTCCCCCGCAGAAACCGGAAGAGCTAAGCTCTGCACCAACCGAGGGGGATCAATGTCAAACGAAGAACTGGTCGAGCTGTCTTCCGTCGAGCTGCGGAACCGCATCGGCACCAAGGAAATTTCGCCGGTCGAATTGCTTGAAGCCTGCCTCGCCCGCATCGAGGCCTTGAACCCGGCCGTCAACGCCGTCACCGCCATGACGGTCAAGCGGGCGCGCCAGGAGGCCAAGGCGGCCGAAGCCGCGGTGCGGCGCGGCGAGGACCTGCCGCTGCTGCACGGCCTGCCGACCGGCATCAAGGACCTCGAGGAGACCAAGGACCTGCTCACCACCTACGGCTCGCCGCTCTATCGCGACTTCGTGCCGAGCTGGGACAACGTCATGGTCGGCCGTGTCCGCGCGGCGGGCGCCGTCGTCGTCGGCAAGACCAACGTGCCGGAATTCGGCGCCGGCTCGAACAGCCGCAACCCGGTATGGGGCGCCACCGGCAATCCGTTCAATCCGACGCTCAATGCCGGCGGCTCGTCGGGCGGCTCGGCGGCCGCCCTGGCGACCGATATGCTGCCGGTCTGCACCGGCTCCGACACCGGCGGCTCGCTGCGCAATCCCGCCGCCTATTGCGGCATCGTGGGCTTCCGTCCGTCGCCCGGCATGGTCGCGGTCGAACGCCGCGCCATGGGCTGGACGCCGATCTCGGTGCTGGGACCGATGGGCCGTTCGGTGGCCGACCTCTGCCTGCTCTATGCCACGCAGATCGGCCAGCACGACACCGATCCGCTTACCTTCCCGATCGACGGCGACGCCTTCGCCGAGCCCTGGCCGGTCGATCTCGGCAGCCTCAAGGTCGCGTGGACCGAGGATTTCGGCAACGCGCCGGTGGAAAAGGGCATTCGCGCGACGATGCGCGAGAAGATCAAGGCGATGAGGCCCTTGTTCCGCTCGCTCGACAAGGTCGACATGGACCTCGGCGAGACCGATCGGTGTTTCGACGTGATCCGCGCCGTGAGCTTCGTCGCCCGCTACCGCGACGCCTACGAGAACAACCGCGACCTGCTCGGGCCCAACATCCGCGCCAACTACGAGATCGGCGCCAACATGACCCTGGCCGACTTCGCCTGGGGGCACGCCGAGCAGACGCGGATCTTCCGCAAGTTCCAGGAGCTCTATCGCGACTACGACCTCGTGCTGGGTCCCACCGTCGGCTTCTCGCCGTTCCCATGGAAGCAGCTCTACATCGAGGAGATGGACGGCAAGAAGCTGCGCAACTACTACCACTGGATGGCGTCGGTCTACGTGATCTCACTGGCGACCAACCCGGCGGTCTCGCTGCCCTGCGGCGTCGATCACAACAAGATGCCGTTCGGCCTGCAGGTGATCGGCCGCTTCCGCGGCGACGGCGAGGTGCTGGGCGCCGCCCATGCGATGGAGCAGGCGTTCAAGCGCATCCCCGGCCTCGCCCGGCCGAAGCCCGATCTCGGCAAGCTGCGCAAGGCCCGCCCCGATCTCAAGTCGATCGTCACCCATCCGCCGAAGCTGAATGCGAAGCCTACGAAAGGCCCGGCGCCGGGGGCGCTGTAGAAAATTCTCCTCCCCACGCAGTGGGGAGGTGTCGCCGTCATACGGCGACGGAGAGGTCATGAGCCATGGCACCGCTGTCTCTTGTGGCTCATGACCCCTCCGCCCCGTATGACGGGGCACCTCCCCACCGAAGGTGGGGAGGAGGACAGAACAGGAGCACCATCGATGCGCAAGGACCTGCACGGCCTCACCCTGTCGACCGACTCAGGCACGGCCGTCGACGCCTTCGATCGGGCTACCCAGTCCTATCTCAAGTATCGCACCGACGCCGCGCGCCATCTCGCGGCGGCGCTGAAGGCCGATCCCGACTTCGCGCTGGGCCACGTGCTGCGCGGCTACTTCAACATGCTGAGCTACAACAAGGCCAACCTGCCGGCCGCCGCCGAAGCGCTGGCCGATGCGCGCAAGCATGCCAAGCGCACGACCACGCGCGAGGCCGCGCACATCGAGGCGCTGGCACGCTGGATCGACGGCGACCTCGAACGCATGCTCGACGTCTGGGAGAACATCATCGCCGAGCATCCACACGACGTGATGGCTTTCCGCCTGCACCATTTCAACGCCTTCTGGCTCGGCCGCCCGGCGACCATGCAGGCCGAGGTCGAGCGCGTGTTCCCGCATTGGAGCCCCGAATTGCCGGGCTGGGGCATGGTGCTGGCATGCCGCTGCTTCGCCCACGAGGAGGCCGGCAACTACGTGCTTGCCGAAAGCGCCGGGCGCCTGGCGATCGAGGTCGATCCCGGCGACCTGTGGGCCGCTCATGCTGTCGCCCACATCCTGGAGATGCAGGGCCGACGCAGCGAAGGCATCGACTGGCTGAAACGCCTGGAACCCAACTGGGACGGCGCCAACAACCTGAAGCACCACCTGTTCTGGCATCGCGCGATGTTCCATCTCGAGCGCCGCGAATTCAGCGAGGTGGTGTCACTCTATGATCACGGCTTCCGCGATCTCGGCTCGCCGCTCACGCTTGCCATTCCCGACATGTACATCGACATCCAGAACGCCGCGTCCATGCTGTTCCGCCTGGAGCGTCAGGGCGTCGCCGTCGGCGATCGCTGGGTCGAGCTCGCCGACAAGGCCGAAGCCCGCATCGGCGATTGCCTGTCGGCCTTCACCCTGCCGCACTGGATGATGGCGCTCGCCGCCACCGGCCGCAGCGATGCGGCGCAGCGCATGATCGAGGCGATGCGTGCGTTTGCCCGCGGCAACGGCCCGATCGAACGCCTGGTCACCCGGGTCGCCTTGCCGCTGTGTGAAGCCGCGCTGGCCCATCGCCAGGGCCGGCACGCGGATGTGCTCAAGATCATGCGGCCAATCATCGGCGACATGTTCCTGCTCGGCGGCAGCCATGCCCAGCAGGACGTACTGGAGCAGCTCTTCCTCGATTCGGCCTTGAAGGCAGAAAGCGAGGGCGACGCGAGGCTGTTGCTGGAACGGGTCGCCGGCCGCTATCCCGTGCCGCCCAACCGACGAATCGGCTACGCCGAGGCGGCAGCGCGCTACGCCCACTAAGCGCGCTCCAACGCACGTCAGCGCCCGAGGTTGCACGGCGCTCGCGCTTGGCAAAACAGAAAATCGCCGGGCACGATGCCACTTGTCGCTCCGTACATCGTTGCATGACCAGCCCGGAATTTGGGCGTCCCCCTTGGAGGTGGTGATGCGCAGTGTGAAATGGCTGATCGCGGCCGGCCTGATTGTCGTGACGACCGCAGCCTGCACGGAGCAGTACGGCTATCCGACCACAGCCTACAACAGCGGCTACTACAATAGCGGCAGCGGCTACTACAATGGCGGCAGCGGCTACTACAATGGCGGCCGCTACTACAACAACAGCAACGCCTACTACAACAGCAGCGGCTACTACAATCGCACGCCACGGCGCGGTCCATACGGCGACTACGATCGCGATGGCATTCCGAATCGCTACGATCGCGACGCCAACGGAGACGGCGTTCCCGACCGCTACCAGCGTTAGTTAGCGCGACATTTCAGCGGATTTTGGACCGGTCCCCAATCGGTATGGGGACCGGTTTCCGTTTGCCCTCAAACGAACGCGAACAAATCACCGCGCGACCATCGTTCAATTCGTACTGTCTGACGAAGGCATCCAGAGAGGTGGCTTCCAGGAGACACGACGATGAGCAGTGTCAAAGGACTCGGCATCATGGCAATCGCCTTGGCGGTGACTGGCTGCGTCGAGACCAACGGCTATCCGACGACATCCTACGGCGGCTACGGCTACGGCTACGGCAACCCGGGCTACTACAGCCAACCGACATACTATAGCCAGCCGACCTACTATAGCCAGCCGACCTACTATAGCCAGCCGAGTTACTATTCGCCGCCGCCACGGGTGGTGACCCAGCCCCGCTACGTGCCGGTACCTGTGGCCTCTTCCCCGCCGCCGCGCCGAATGCGCGATAGAGACCATGACGGCATCCCCGACCGCTACGACCGCGACGCCAACGGTGACGGCGTTCCCGACAAGTACCAGCGGCGAAATCGCTATTGACCGAGGCCGTTACTGGTCCGGAGCCTTGCAGGCGAAGCTCGTTGCCTCGTCGACGCTGCCGGCGCCCGAATAGCGGGCCACCAGCGGATAAGGGCAGAGCGGCCGCGTCCGCACGGTCTTGCCCTTGTCGACCTGCGAAGCGGTGATCGAGGCGGGCGCGACGCCGTTCTCGACCCAGTTGATCAAGGCCGTCATGGCGTCGAGGCGATCGGTACCAACACCACCGCGGCAATGGAACATGCCCGGCACCATGAACAGCCGGAAGAAGTCCGGCGTGTCGAGCCCATTGGCCGCCACGGCCTTCAGGTAGTAGTCGAGGCCCATCAGCGGCGGCAATGCCGTGTCGGCCCAGCCGAAATACATCAGGAGTTTGCCGCCCCGCGCGCGGAACGACCGGAGATTGGGATCGGTGGCGTTCAGGAGCGTGCGCGCGTCGTTGTACTTGGCGATGTCCTTGGCGAAGTCGAACTTGCCGGTGTCGAGCAGCGGATCGGACTTGCCGAGGAAGTAGCGTACGAAGCTCTCGCCGTAAGCATGCTGGATCGCCTTGTCGCCGGCACGGGCAATCAGCCAGCGGTCCCAACCGCTTTCCTGTGCGCCGCTGCCCGTGAACGAGCTGCCCACGACCTCGGCGCCCAGGGTCTGGCCGAAATGGGCGGGCTTGCCGTCGACCTGCACGCCGGCATGGACCTTCTTGATCGCCGCGGTCTGTTGTGGCGTCAGGCAGCTATCACTGTCCTGGCCTGCCGGGCATTGCGCCACGTCGCGCTCGAGATTGAAGTCGCAGCGCCGTGGATCGTCGATCAAGCCGTCCTTGAGTCCGTCCTTGGCGTCGCAACGGCCATAGACGGCGTCGGCAACCAGCTTCATCTTGGCGAGCGGCACCTGCGCATCCGCCATCACCTGCCCGTTCCACAGGCTCTGGGTCACCGTATCGACAAAGTTCAACACCGGCGCGCCGGCGACGATTCCGTCGAAATCCTGCGGGAAGCGCTGGGCGCTGATCAGGCCCTGGCGACCGCCCGTCGAGCAGCCATCCCAATAAGAGTAGGAGGCGGCCCGCCCGTAATACGCAGTGGCGATGCGCTTGGCTTCGACCGCCGTCAGGTGGACGGCGCGGAAGGCGTAGTCCACCCGCTTCTGGTAGCTCACGGCGAAGCTCGCCAGCGGCTCGGCGGTCGCATCGTGGCCGGTATTCGTGGTTGCCGTGGCGAAGCCCTGCTTCAGGGCATTGGCGCGATGGGCCGGCCGAGGCCCAAACTCGGGCGTCTCGCCGGCGAAGCCGCCGTTGCCGTTCATGTAGAAGCGCCGATTCCAATGCGCCGGCAGGTTCACCTCGAAGCGGATCTCGGGCTGGATCAGGCCGGTGACGCGGCAATGCTCGGGCACGCCGTCGGCCGCCGGCACGACGCGGGCCGAGATGATGGCCGTTTCCATGGATGCCAGGCCGGCAACCGCAGCGCAGCTCATGGCAGGCTGGGCCGGCGCCACGCCATAGCGGATGGTGGAGCTTGCCGAGTCGGTGAAGCTGTAGCCGTTCTGTGCCGATACGGATGCGGGCAGGAGCCCCGCGCTCAGCGCGATTGCCGCGAGGGCTCCTTTCGATCGGACCATCGTTTCTCTCCCTTGGGCTTCTTCTGCTTGATCTCGTCGTCGTGCTGGCCGAGCGCCGGGGCGGCACGGCGCACGCTGCCTTGGGTCGCCGACATCTTGATCGGCACGCCCAAGGTCCTCTGCCGGCCGGCCTTGGCGTGCACGACCTCCGCCACCATGCCGCGCGCCAGGATCTGCGGATCGGCAAAGACCTCGTCGTGATGCAGCACCGGTCCGGCGGGGATCCCTTCAGCGCTGAGCGCTTCCATCCAGTCGTCGGTGCTGCGTTTCACGACCTCCGCCTGCAGCAGGCCGACGATCAGGTCGTTGTTCCTGACCCGGTCGGCGTTGGTCTTGAAGCGCGGATCGTCGGCCAGCTCGGGTTTGCCGATCATGGCGCAAAGCTTGCGGAAGAAATTCTGCTGCGCGCCGCCGATCGTGAGCCAGCCGTCGGCCGTCTGGAAGACCTGGTAGGGCGACGAGCCGCGATGCGCCTGGCCGAGCTTTTCCGGACGCTTGCCGTTGGCGAAATAATTGGCGGCCTCGTAGACGCCCAGCGAGACAGTGGCCTCGAGCAGCGATGTCTCGACCCACTGGCCCGCGCCGGTCGCCTGGCGGGCCTGCAGCGCTGCCAGGATGCCGATGGTGAGATAGAGCCCGGCGCCGACATCGGAGATAGCGAGCGGAATACGATACGGTGGGCCATCCTTGGGCCCGGTCACCGACATCAGGCCGGACATCGCCTGGACCATCAGGTCGAAGCCGCCGCGTCCGGCATACGGTCCGGTCTGACCGAAGCCCGAGATCGACCCCAGAACCAGGCGCGGGTTGCGGGCGCTCAGCGCCTCCCAGCCAAGGCCCAGGCGCTTCATGACACCGGGCCGGAAATTCTCCAGCACGATGTCGGCGCCATCGACCAGGTCCCAGAAGGTCTCGAGATCGGCGGCATCCTTGAGGTCGAGCCTGATGCCGCGCTTGTTGCGATTCCACAGCATGAAGGGCGCCGACTCGCCTTCGATGAAGGGCGGTGCGCCGCGCATCGAATCGCCCTGCGGGCTTTCGATCTTGATCACGTCGGCGCCGAGATCGGCGAGCTGCATGCCGCAGAACGGGCCTGACAGGTGCGTGGTGAGGTCGAGAACGACCAGGCCGTCGAGCGGGCCGGCCATCCTAAAGCCCCATCCGTCGCCGCTGCGGGCCGGCTGCCAAGGGGGCCGCAAGGGGGAAGGCACGGTGTGTCATGTCGGCTACTGTAGGCGGGCATGCCCGCTGCCAACAAACCTTCTCTCGACACCCTGGGTGAAATCTTTCGCTTTGCCGTCGACCGCTTCCAAGCCGCCCGGCTGGCCTACGGCCATGGAACGACCAACGCCCGCGACGAAGCGGCGTTCCTGGTGCTCGAGGGATTGCG
>Ga0310811_10010461_pt1 | contig 11987 bp, 9 predicted proteins | sample YCmetagenome_FD_207642 | JGI IMG/M metagenome (GOLD analysis project Ga0310811, IMG submission 207642) | Soil microbial communities from experimental microcosm in Duke University, North Carolina, United States - YC | ecosystem: Engineered > Artificial ecosystem > Soil microcosm > Unclassified ...
GTTCAAACGTTATCGCTTTGTACCTAAAACGGTCGCGGCCGCAGTGGTCGCGGCGCACGGGATGGTGGCTCACGCGGCAGCGCCTTTCGTCGTCAAGGATATTCGTATCGAAGGTCTGCAGCGTGTTGAACCGGGCACCGTTTTTGCGTACTTGCCGATCAAGCAGGGCGATACGTTTACTGAGGACAAGGCTTCCGAAGCCATCCGGGCGCTGTTTGGCACGGGTTTCTTCAACGACGTGCGGATCTCCACCGAGAACGATGTGGTCGTCGTTCAGGTGCAGGAGCGTCCGGCGATCGGCTCGATCGACTTTTCCGGCATCAAGGAATTCGACAAAGAAAACCTTACCAAGGCGCTGCGCGCGGTCGGCCTGTCCAACGGCCGCTACTACGATAAGGCGCTGGTCGACAAGGCCGAGCAGGAGCTGAAGCGCCAATATTTGACGCGCGGCTATTACGCCGCCGAGGTGCATACCACGGTCACGCCGATCGACCGCAATCGTGTATCCATCCTATTCGCGGTGATCGAAGGACCGAGCGCGAAGATCCGTCAAATCAACTTCATCGGTAACAAAGCGTTCTCGTCGGCTACCTTGCGCGACGAAATGCAGTTGTCGACCCCGAACTGGTTCTCGTGGTACACGAAGAACGACCTGTATTCGAAGGAAAAACTGACCGGCGACCTTGAGAACGTCCGTTCGTATTATTTGAACCGGGGCTATCTGGAGTTCAACATCGAGTCGACACAGGTGTCGATCTCGCCGGACAAGAAGGACATGTACCTGACGCTTTCGGTGCACGAAGGCGAACCGTACTCGGTTTCGAGCATCAAGTTGGCGGGAAACTTGCTCGATAAGGAAGCGGAACTGCAAAAGCTGGTGGCCGTGAAGGTTGGCGACCGATTTTCCGCGGAAAAGCTGAACGCGTCGACCAAGGCGATCGTCGACAAGCTCGGCGAATATGGCTATGCGTTCGCTAACGTGAATGCGCAACCGGACATCGACCAGGCACACCATACGGTCGCGCTGACGCTGAAAGTCGATCCGGGCCGTCGTGTGTACGTGCGTCGCGTCAACGTGACCGGCAACAGCAAGACGCGCGACGAGGTGGTTCGCCGGGAGATGCGCCAGCTGGAAAGCTCGTGGTTCGACAGCAGCCGGGTCGCACTTTCGAAGGACCGGGTCAACCGCTTGGGCTACTTCACCGATGTCGAGGTGACGACCACGCCGGTCGAAGGCACCAACGACCAGGTCGACGTCGACGTGAAGGTCGCCGAGAAGCCTACCGGCGCGATCACGCTGGGCGCGGGCTTTTCGTCGACCGACAAGGTGGTGCTGTCGGCAGGCGTATCGCAGGACAACGTGTTCGGCACCGGCACCAGCCTGGCGGTCAACGTGAACACGGCGCAGTACTACCGTACGCTGACGGTCACGCAAACCGATCCATACTTCACGGTCGACGGGATCAAGCGTATCACTGACGTCTACTACCGGACGTACCAGCCGCTGTTCTATTCGACCACGTCGAGCTTCACCATTATCACCGCGGGCGCTGACCTGAAGTTCGGCATTCCGTTCTCGGAATCGGATACCGTTTATTTCGGGGTCGGCCTGGAGCAGGACCGGCTCAATCTCGATGCGGCCACGCCGCAGAGCTACATTGACTACGTCAACACGTTCGGCCGGGTGGTGAACAACGTGCCGGTGACGGTTGGCTGGTCGCGCGACAATCGCGACAGTGCACTGGTGCCGAGCCGCGGCTACTATACGCAGGCCAACGCGGAATATGGCACGCCGGCGGGGGGCACCCAGTACTACAAGACCGATGTGCAAGCGCAGTATTACTACTCATTCGCGCGTGGCTTCGTGCTGGGCCTGAACTTCCAGGGCGGCTACGGCCAGGGCCTTGCCGGCAAGCCGTTCCCGATCTTCAAGAATTACTTCGCCGGCGGTATCGGTTCGGTGCGCGGCTACGAGCCGAGTTCGCTCGGTCCGCGCGACGCGACCACAGGCGACCCGATCGGTGGCTCGAAGATGGTGGTCGGCAATATCGAGCTGACGTTCCCGCTGCCGGGCACCGGATACGATCGCACGCTGCGAGTGTTCACTTTCCTTGACGGCGGCAACGTCTGGGGGGACCTGGGCAATAGTGTCGGCGCAAACGGCCTGCGCTACGGCTATGGTGTCGGTCTCGCATGGATCTCGCCGATTGGGCCGCTGAAGCTGTCGCTGGGCTTCCCGGTGACGAAGAACCCCGGCGACCAATACCAGAAATTCCAGTTCCAAATCGGTACGGCGTTCTGACGAACGCCGCTCGAAACGTGAGGATGATTTTGCTGAACAGGATGTTTAACGCAATGGCTTCCCGACATATTGCATCGTGCTTGGTGGCGCTGTCGCTGGCGAGCGTGGCGTCGGCCGCCCTGGCTCAGGAAGCGCGCATCGCCGCGGTCGATTCCGACCGGATACTGCGCGAGTCGGCGCCGGCCAAGGCCGCGCAGGGGAAACTCGAGCAGGAATTCTCGACGCGCGACCGCGACCTGCAGAGTATGGCGCAGAAGCTCAAATCCATGTCGGACAGCCTGGACAAGAACGGCCCGTCGCTGTCGGCGGCCGACCGGCAGCAGCGCCAGACCGCTCTTGCGCAACTCGATTCCGATTTTCAGCGCAAGCAGCGTGAATTTCGCGAAGACCTGAATCAGCGCCGCAACGAGGAACTCGCCGGCGTGCTCGATCGTGCGAACAAAGTGATCAAGCAGATCGCTGAGCAGCAGCATTACGACCTGGTGGTGCAGGAGGCTGTGTACGTGAGCCCGCGCATCAATATTACGGACCAGGTGTTGAAAGCGCTTGCCAGCGGCACGGCCGGCAACTGACGCCCGTCTTGGATCGGCCAAAGCGACGACACATTAAGAGAAGCAGCCAAGGATGAGCATTACGCTAGAGGAATTGACACAACGTTTCGGCGGCACGGTCGTCGGCGATCCGGGTCACACGATCGCCGGCCTCGCGCCGCTCGACCAGGCGGGGCCGCAGCAACTCGCGTTTCTCGCGAATCAGAAATATCTGTCCCAGGTAGAGTCGACGCAAGCCGGCGCGGTGCTGATCTCGGAAGCGGACCTCGACAAGGTCCTCGCCCGGGACGGCAAGCATTTCATCGTCACCGCGAATCCGTATGCGTATTTCGCGCGTGTCGCGACGATGTTCGTCGAAGCGGCGGCGCCGAAGGCGCGCATCGGCGTGCATCCGGCGGCGACGGTCGATGCGTCGGCGCGGATCGACCCGACCGCGGTGATCGGCCCGCATGCGGTGATCGAGGCGGGCGCGGTGATCGGGCCCAGCGTGCGCATCGATGCCAACGCATATATCGGCTATCGGACATCGATCGGGGCCGATTCCCACATCTATCCGAATGCGACCGTCTATCACGATTGCAGCCTTGCCGAACGCGTGACGGTACATGCAGGAGCGGTGATCGGCGCGGACGGATTTGGGTTTGCGCCTGATTTCACCGGCGATGGCGACGAGAAGCAGGGCGAATGGGTGAAAATTCCGCAAGTCGGCGGTGTGACGATCGAATCGGATGTCGAAATCGGGGCGAACACCACGATCGACCGCGGGGCAATGGCCGACACGGTGATAGAAACCTCTGTGAAGATCGACAATTTGGTGCAGATTGGGCACAACTGCCGGATCGGCGCCTACACGGTGATCGCAGGTTGCGCGGGCATTGCCGGCAGCACGACGATCGGCCGTCATTGCATGATCGGCGGCGCGGTCGGGATTGCCGGTCACGTCACGCTGGCCGATCACGTGATCGTCACCGCGAAATCCGGTGTGTCGAAATCGCTGCACAAACGCGGGGTCTATACCAGCGCGTTCCCGGCGGTCGAGCACCATGACTGGAACAAGAGCGCCGCGTTGTTGCGCAACCTCGATAAGTTGCGCGACCGCATCAAGGCGCTCGAAGCGGCCGTCGAGGCTCGCACGAGGTCCGCAACGGCTGACTGAAAAGCATCCGGCATGCGGCGGTGCAGCGCCGCCTCCGGAAGCCGCGCCAGCAACGTACATACAAGCAGCGCACGAACGACGCATGAGCGGCGCCTCAAACACAGCGAGCCCATGCAGTGCACCAACCAGCGCATTCTTCGCGCCGATTAGACCATGAGTACCGAAAAAATTAATCTGGACATCCATAAGATCCTGACGCTTCTGCCGCACCGCTATCCGATCCTGCTGGTGGATCGGGTGCTCGAACTCGAGCCGCACAAGCGCATCAAAGCGCTCAAGAACGTGTCGATCAACGAACCGTATTTCCAGGGACACTTTCCGACGAAGCCGGTGATGCCCGGCGTGTTGATTCTCGAGTCGCTCGCCCAGACCGCGGCGCTGCTAACGTTTGCGGAAGAGCCGCACGACCCCGCCAAGACGCTGTACTACTTCGTCGGCATCGACGGTGCGCGTTTCAAGCGGGTGGTCGAACCGGGCGACCAGCTGATCCTGAATGTCACGTTCGAGCGCTATATGCGCGGCATCTGGAAATTCAACGCGTGCGCCGAGGTCGACGGGCAGGTTGCCGCCTCGGCCGAGTTGATGTGCACTGTGAAGAACACCGACACCGAAGGTTGAACGCGCATGACCCGTATCCATTCCACGGCCATTATCGAATCCGGCGCCGAACTCGATGAATCGGTCGACGTTGGTCCCTATGCGGTCATCGGCGCCCATGTGCGGATCGGACCACGCACCACGGTCGGCTCGCATGCGGTCATCGAGGGCCATACGACCATTGGCGCGGACAACCGGATCGCGCATTTCGCCGCTGTCGGGGGACCGCCTCAGGACATGAAATACGCTGGCGAGCCGACGCGGCTGGAGATCGGCGACCGCAATACGATTCGCGAATTCACCACGATACACACCGGTACGGCGCAGGACCTGGGGCTGACGCGCATCGGCAACGACAACTGGATCATGGCTTACGTGCACATCGCGCACGACTGCCGGATCGGCGACCATACGGTGTTTTCGAGCAACGCGCAGATCGCCGGCCACGTCGAAGTCGGTGACTGGGCGATTCTCGGCGGCATGTCGGGGGTTCACCAGTTCGTGCGGATCGGCGCGCACGCGTTCCTCGGCGGCGCGTCGGCGCTGGTGCAGGACCTGCCGCCGTTCGTGATCGCCGCGGGCGAGAAGGCCGAGCCGCACGGGATCAACCTCGAGGGGCTTCGCCGTCGCGGCTTCACGCCGGACGCGCTCGCCGCGTTGCGCGAGGCGTACCGGATTCTGTACAACAGCAAATTGTTGGTCGAGGACGCGAAGAAGAAACTGCGCGAACTCGCCAGTTCGGGCGGGGAAGGGGATGCTGCGGTATCGGCGTTGCTGAACTTTATCGACAGTTCGAAGCGCGGCATCATCCGGCGATCGGAGCGCGGCAACACCGACAGCTCGAAGCGCGACACCAACGGCTGACCGGAGCGATGAGCGTGTTTTCCGGCCCGAACCCCGACGCGAACCCCGGGCCGCGTTTCGGCCTAGCTCCTGACAACCGTCTCGCGGTGGCGATGGTGGCCGGCGAGCCGTCCGGCGACCTGCTCGCCGCGGCGCTGCTCGACGGGCTGACGCGGCGCCTGCCCGGCGGCACGCAGTACTATGGGATCGGCGGCCCGCGCATGGCCAAAGCAGGCTTTGACGCGCACTGGCCGATGGATACGCTGACCGTGCGAGGCTACGTCGAGGCACTGCGCCATATCCCGGCAATCCTGCGGATTCGGGCCGACCTGAAGCGCCAATTGCTGGCCGAACCGCCGGATGTGTTCGTCGGTGTCGATGCGCCGGATTTCAATTTCGGACTCGAAGAGGCGTTGCGCCACGCCGGCATTCCCACCGTCCACTTCGTCTGCCCCTCCATTTGGGCATGGCGGGGCGGGCGCATCAAAAAGATCGTCAAGGCGGTCGATCACATGCTGTGTGTGTTCCCGTTCGAGACCGCCTTGCTGGACAAGGCCGGCGTCGCGTCGACCTATGTTGGCCACCCGCTGGCGGATGCGATCCCGTTCGAACCGGACCAGACCGCCGCGCGCGCCGCGCTGGGGCTGCCGGAGGGCGGACCGGTGATCGCCGTGCTGCCGGGCAGCCGGCGCTCCGAGATCGCCCTGATCGGGCCGACCTTTTTCGCCGCGATGGCGATCATGCAGCAACGGGAGCCGTCCCTGCGCTTCGTGGTGCCGGCGCCGAACGCGACGATCCGTGCGCTGCTGCAACCGCTCGCCGACGCGCACCCGACGCTCTCGCTGACGCTCACCGAAGGCGATGCGCAGACGGCCATGACGGCGTCCGACGCGGTGCTGGTGAAGAGCGGCACCGTAACGCTGGAAGCGGCGTTGCTCAAGAAGCCCATGGTGATTTCCTACAAAGTGCCGTGGCTGACGGGGCAGATCATGCGCCGCCAGGGCTATCTGCCGTATGTCGGGTTGCCCAATATCCTTGCCGGGCGCTTCGTCGTGCCGGAAATCCTCCAGCATTTCGCGACGCCCGAGACGCTGGCTGACGCTATGCTGCAGCAGTTGAACGACGATGCGAATCGCCGCACACTGGTCGAACTGTTCACGACCATGCACCACACGCTGAAGCGCAATACCGCCGAACGCGCCGCGGAAGTCGTCGCACGCATCGCCGAATCGCGCGGACGTGCGGGGGTGTCGGGCCATGCGGGTGCGCAGGCGAGCGCCGGCGCCCCAGACCCCGGCAGCGTAGACGGGCGCACGGGAGCACCTTGATGGCGACCCAAGCCGGTAATGTCGCGGCGCGGCGCGCCGCCGCGCGCAGACTGGCCCGCGCTGCCGCCGCGCAGGGCGGGCTGAACTTCGACGATCCGTCCGACGTGCTGTGCGGCGTCGACGAAGCGGGGCGCGGCCCGCTGGCCGGACCGGTGGTCGCGGCGGCGGTTATCCTCGACCCGTCGCAGCCGAAGATTCGCGGCCTCGACGACTCCAAGGTACTGAGCCCGGCAACGCGCGAAAAGCTCTACGACCGCATCATCGAGCGTTCGCTCGCCTATTGCGTTGCATCGGCGACGGTCGAAGAGATCGACACGCTCAATATCCTGCATGCGACGATGCTGGCGATGAAGCGCGCGGTCGAAGGTTTGTCGGTGACGCCGACCGTGGTCAAGATCGACGGCAACCGTTGCCCGATTTTAAGTGTGCGCACCGACGCCGTGATTGGCGGCGATGCGCTGGTGCCGTCGATCTCGGCCGCGTCGATCCTCGCCAAGGTCACGCGCGATCGAATGCTGCACGATCTGCACCAGGCGTTCCCGATGTACGGTTTCAATGCGCATGTGGGCTACGGCACGCCGCAGCACCTGGCCGCGCTGCGCGCGCATGGTCCGTGCGAACATCATCGCAAGTCGTTCGCGCCGGTCCGGGAGGCGTATGCGCTGGCTGGCCGGCCGTTGCAGGACGCGAACGATGTGCTCGCGCTCGACGCGATGCTGGCCGCAGCCGACAGTGCCTGCGCCGCTGACTTCCTTGCCGCCGATTCGGCCACCGACGACGAGCTTACCGCGTGAAAGCAGTCACATCGCGCGATAACCCCCTGTTCAAGCGCCTGAAGGCGCTGGCGACATCGACGCAGCATCAAAAACGCAGCGGCGCCGCGCTGCTCGAGGGCCTGCATCTGGCCGCCGCGTACCTCGATGCCGTGCGCCCGGGGCAACCGCAGTGTTGCATCGTCACCGAAGCCGCGTTGACCCATCCCGAAACACAAGGAATCGTTGCCCGGATCGACGCCGCGCGCGTGGTGATTTTTAGCGAGCCGCTGTTCTCGCATATTTCCACCGTCGTCAACGGCGTCGGCATCGTGCTGCTCGTCGATACGCCGCAGCCAAACTGGCCCGAGCGCATCACGTCGAGCTGCGTGATCCTCGACGGCGTGCAGGACGCGGGCAACGTCGGCTCGATCCTGCGCAGCGCCGCGGCGGCCGGCATCGAACACGTCTTCTGCGCGCCCGGCACGGCGCACGCGTGGTCGTCGAAGGTCGTGCGCAGCGGGATGGGCGCCCATTTTCTGCTGCAAGTGCACGAGCATGTGGAGGCGCAACGGCTGCGGGAGCGCCTCGATATACCGGTGGCGATCACCGACTCGCACGGTGCGGCCGCAATCTACGACACCGACCTTGGCGGTCCGATTGCGTGGGTATTCGGCAATGAAGGCGCGGGCGTGTCGGATGGCTGGCGTGCAGCGGTCACGCATCGCGTGACGATTCCGCAGCCGGGAGGGATGGAGTCGCTGAACGTCGCGGCCGCGGCGGCCGTGTGTCTTTTCGAACAATGCCGGCAACAGCGCGCGAAGTAGGTCAGTACGACTGCCGGTCGAGGCGGATTTCCTGCAAGATCGTTGTCGCGATTTCCTCGATCGACTTATGCGTCGACGACAGCCACTTGATGCCTTCGCGGCGCATCATCGCTTCCGCTTCGTTGATTTCGTAGCGGCAGTTCTCGGGCGCCGCGTACTTGCTGCCGGGCCGGCGCTGGTTGCGGATCTCGGCGAGGCGCTGCGGATCGATCGACAAGCCGAACATCTTATTCCTGTGCTCCAACAGCGGCTTGGGCATCTTGCCGCGTTCGAAGTCCTCCGGGATCAGCGGATAATTCGCCGCCTTCACACCGTACTGCATCGCCAGATACAGGCTGGTAGGCGTCTTGCCGCTGCGCGACACGCCGATCAGGATCACGTCGGCTTCGGCCAGGTTGCGGTTGCTTTGGCCGTCATCATGCTCGAGGGAGAAGTTGATCGCTTCGATCCGGTTCTTGTATTCCTCCGTGTCGGCAGCCTGGTGGCCGCGTCCGATGGTGTGGCTCGATCTGACCTGCAGCTCTTGTTCGAGCGGCTCGATAAAGGTCTGGAACATGTCCATGACCAGCGCGTTGGAACGTTTGACCACCTCGTTCGATCTACTGTCCACCAGGGTCGTGAACACGATGGGGCGGCGGCCGTCGAGCTTCGCGGCTTCGTCGATCTTATCGAGCGTGGCGCCGGCCTTTTCGGGCGAATCGACGAACGGCACCCGAACCAGGCGGAATTTCTGGTCGAACTGCGAAAGGATCGAATGTGCGAAGGTCTCCGCGGTGATTCCGGTGCCATCGGATACGATAAATACAGTGGGGGCTGACATGGAACGAAGAACTCGACGAAAAATTCGCTGCTGGAAGGCCGCTGGAGGCTGCCACCGGAGCCTGGGGCCACCGGGGCGGCACGGTAGAATAACGGATAACGTGTTGGATAAGCAATTGCGCGGCGCATCCGGGGCATCTGCCCACGGCTGACGGTCCGTCCGGGGCCCTACGGCCTGCGGCGATGGCTTATCCAACAGGTTGCGCGTTGCGCGGACACAGGATCTTCGATCTTGTCGGCTCCCCTCTTGCAGTGGGAGCCATCCGCGTCGAGCCCGGGCGCGCAGTCGGGAATTTCTTACCACTTAGGGGCTTTTTATGACCAACGCAGCACATGGCGGCGCTTACGTCGTGCCGTTCGAGCAGCTACGCATGACCGACGTCGAGTCAGTCGGCGGCAAGAATGCATCGCTCGGCGAGATGATCAGCCAGCTGGCACAAGCCGGCGTGCGCGTGCCGACCGGCTTTGCGACCACTGCGCTCGCATTCCGCGACTTCCTCCATTACAACACGCTGACGGAGCGCATCGCGCAGCGTCTGGACACGTTGGACGTCGACGATGTGAAAGCGCTCGCCGAGGCGGGCAAGGAAATCCGCCAATGGATCGTCAATGCGCCCTTGCAGCCGAAGCTCGAAGCGGAGATTCGTGCCGGCTTCGACACCCTGCAGGCGGGGTCGCCGCAAGAACTGTCGTTCGCGGTGCGCTCGTCGGCGACCGCTGAGGATTTGCCCGACGCGTCGTTTGCCGGGCAGCAGGAGAGCTACCTGAACGTGGTCGGCGTCGAAGACGTGCTCGACCGCATCAAGCATGTGTTCGCGTCGCTGTATAACGATCGGGCGATATCCTATCGGGTCCACAAGGGTTTCACGCATGCGGAGGTCGCTCTCTCGGCCGGCGTGCAGCGGATGGTGCGCTCCGACGTCGGCGCGGCCGGCGTGCTGTTCACGCTGGATACCGAATCGGGCTTCAAGGATGCGGTGTTCATTACGTCGAGCTATGGCCTGGGCGAGACCGTGGTGCAAGGCGCGGTGAATCCCGACGAGTTCTACGTCTTCAAGCAGACGCTGGAACAGGGCAAGTACCCGATCATCCGCCGCTCGATCGGCTCCAAGCTGATCAAGATGGAATTTACGCGGGACGGCGAAGAAGGTCGCGTGAAGACCGTCGACGTGGCGGCGGAGCAGCGCAATCGCTACTCGATCACCGACGAGGACGTGATCCAGTTGGCGAAATATGCGGTGATCATCGAAAAGCACTACCAGCGTCCGATGGACATCGAGTGGGGCAAGGACGGCCGCGACGGCACGCTGTTCATCCTGCAGGCGCGCCCGGAAACCGTGAGGAGCCAGGCGAGCGGCAAGGCCGAGCAGCGGTTCAAGCTGAAGAACCATTCGACCGTGCTGACGATCGGCCGCGCCATCGGCCAGAAGGTCGGCGCGGGCCGCGTGCGCGTGGTCCGCGACCCGTCCGAGATGGAGCGCGTGCAGCCGGGCGACGTGCTGGTCGCCGACATGACGGACCCGAACTGGGAGCCGGTGATGAAGCGCGCATCGGCGATCGTGACCAACCGCGGCGGCCGCACCTGCCACGCGGCCATCATCGCGCGCGAGTTGGGCGTGCCGGCGGTCGTCGGCTGCGGCGACGCCACCGACGTGCTGAAAGACGGCGCGCTGGTGACGGTGTCGTGCTCGGAAGGCGATGAGGGCAAGATCTACGACGGCCTGCTCGAAACCGAGGTGACCGAAGTGCTGCGCGGTGAGCTGCCGGCGATTCCAGTCAAGATCATGATGAACGTCGGCAATCCGCAACTGGCGTTCGACTTCAGCCAGCTGCCGAACTTTGGCGTCGGCCTCGCGCGGCTCGAATTCATCGTCAACAACAATATCGGCGTCCACCCGAAGGCGATTCTCGACTATCCGAACGTCGACGCGGACCTGAAGAAGGCGGTAGAGAGCGTCGCGCGCGGCCACGCATCGCCGCGTGCGTTCTACGTCGACAAGGTGGCCGAGGGAATCGCGACGATCGCCGCGGCGTTCCATCCGAAGCCGGTGATCGTGCGTCTGTCGGACTTCAAGTCCAACGAGTACAAGAAGCTGATCGGCGGCTCGCGTTATGAGCCGGACGAAGAAAACCCGATGCTGGGCTTTCGCGGTGCGTCGCGCTACATCGCCCCGGAGTTTGCCGAGGCGTTCGAGATGGAGTGTCTTGCGTTAAAGCGTGTCCGCGAAGAAATGGGCCTGACGAACGTCGAAATCATGGTGCCGTTCGTGCGTACGCTGGCCCAGGCGGAAAAGGTTGTGGCGCTGCTTGGCAAGTTCGGTTTGAAGCGCGGCGAGAACGGCCTGCGTTTGATCATGATGTGCGAGGTACCGTCGAACGCGATTCTGGCGGAGCAGTTTCTCGAGTACTTCGACGGCTTTTCGATCGGCTCGAACGACCTGACGCAATTGACGCTCGGCGTGGACCGCGATTCCGGCCTGGAACTGCTCGCGAAGGACTTCGACGAACGCGATCCGGCGGTCCAGTTCCTGCTGTCGCGCGTGATCAAGACTTGCCTCGAAAAGGGCAAGTACGTCGGCATCTGCGGTCAGGGCCCGTCCGATCACCCGGACCTCGCTGTGTGGCTGGCTAAGGAAGGCATCGCCTCGATGTCGCTGAATCCGGACACGGTGATCGAGACATGGCAGGCGCTGGCGAAGACGGCCGCGTGATCTCGGCGTCAGGCCGCTGACCACCGCTGACCGTCAGGCAACGTTCTTACGTTTGCCTGACGGTTTGTGCTATAACACCCCGGTGGAGACACCGGGGTGTT
>Ga0310811_10010462_pt1 | contig 11987 bp, 12 predicted proteins | sample YCmetagenome_FD_207642 | JGI IMG/M metagenome (GOLD analysis project Ga0310811, IMG submission 207642) | Soil microbial communities from experimental microcosm in Duke University, North Carolina, United States - YC | ecosystem: Engineered > Artificial ecosystem > Soil microcosm > Unclassified ...
ACGGACATCTACCAGGGCCGGGTCATGGCGGTGCGGGCCGACCAGGTCGAGATGCCCGGTGGGCGGCTGGCGACCCGGGAGATCGTCGAGCACTACGGGGCGGTGGCGATCGCCGCGCTGGACGCCGACGACCGCCTTGCGGTGATCGACCAGTACCGCCACGCCGTCCGGCGCCGGCTCTGCGAGCTGCCCGCCGGACTGTTGGACGTGTCGGGGGAGGACCCGGCGCTGACCGCCGCACGGGAGCTCGCCGAGGAGGCGGGGCTGGCCGCCAGCGAGTGGTCGGTGCTGCTGGACGTCGTGCCCTCGCCCGGGTTCACCGACGAGAGCGTGCGGGTGTACCTGGCCCGTGGGCTGTCGGAGGTGGACCGGCCCGAACCCGGTGACGACGAGGAGGCCGACCTGCGCATCGGCTGGCTGCCCATCGGCGAGGCGGTGGCCGGGGTGTTCGCCGGCGAGATCGTCAACGCCGTGTCGGTCGCCGCGGTCCTCGCGGTGCAGGCCGTGGTGAGCGGCGCGGCGACCCCTCGCCCGGTCGACGCACCGTGGCGGGACCGGCCGTCGGCGTTCGCCCAGCGCCCGCCGATCGGCTGAACGCGGTGGTGATGGCGAGGACGAGGGCGGTGGCCGGGAGCGACGGCGGTCCGTCCGTGCCCGCCGCCATCACGGACGCGCTGCGCGTGTACCTCGACCACCTCGTGGTGGAGCGGGGTATCGCAGAGAACACGCTCCGCTCGTATCGCCGTGATCTGCGACGATACGCCGAGTATCTGGCCGGGCGCGGGGTGCGGGACCTCGGTGAGGTCGCGGAGTCCGACGTGGGGGAGTTCTTGGCGACCCTGCGCGAGGGCGAAGCCGGGCGCCCGCCGCTGGCGGCGGCGTCGGCCGCCCGGACCCTGGTGGCGGTGCGTGGATTGCACAAGTTCGCGGTGTTGGACGGGATGCTCAGCATCGATGTGGCCCGTGAGGTGCACCCCCCGGCCCCGCCGCGACGGCTACCGAAGGCGCTGCCGCTGGATCGCGTCGAGATGCTGCTCGAGGCATGTCAGCTCGACGACCCGCTCGGGGTGCGCGACCGGGCCCTGCTCGAGCTGCTGTACTCCACCGGTGCCCGGATCTCCGAGGCGGTGGGACTGGATCTCGACGACATCGATCTGGACGCGCGCTCGGTGCTGCTGGCGGGCAAGGGCGGAAAGCAGCGCATCGTCCCGGTGGGTCGGCCCGCGGTGGCCGCCGTCGACGCCTACCGGGTCCGCACGCGACCCGGTCTGGCGGCCAAGGGCCGGGGCACCCCGGCCCTGTTCCTCAACGCCCGCGGCGGGCGGCTGTCGCGCCAGAGTGCCTGGCAGGTGCTGCGCACGGCCGCCGAACGGGCCGGCGTGACCGAACCGGTCTCGCCGCACACCCTTCGCCACTCGTTCGCCACCCACCTGTTGGAGGGGGGAGCGGATGTGCGTGTGGTGCAGGAGTTGCTCGGGCACGCGTCGGTGACCACTACGCAGGTGTACACGCTGGTCACGGTCGATTCGCTGCGCGAGGTGTATGCGCTGGCGCATCCCAGGGCCCGGGGTTGACCGCCCGCCGATCCGGCCGCGACTCGCCGACGCGCGGACGGCGGGGTGATTTGGTCGGCTCACCTCTGGCCGCCTACCCTGACAGGAGGAAGCCGACGCGGATACGGCGCCCGCCGGACCGTGTGAGACAACCGACGGAGCCCCCATGTCGACACCCCGGCCGATGGAGCCGATACGGGCGCCGCATGACGATGCCGACGGCTATCCCGATGATCCGCGGGTGAGTGGCTACGCACGTGGTGCCGCTCCCGAGCCGCCCGCGTTGAGCCGCCACGGCCCGGCCCGCGTGATCGCCGTGGCGAACCAGAAGGGCGGGGTCGGCAAGACGACCTCCACGATCAACCTGGGGGCCACCCTGGCCGAGTACGGCCGGCGGGTGCTGTTGGTCGACTTCGACCCGCAGGGGGCGTTGTCGGTGGGTCTGGGGATCCATCCCCACCAGCTCGAGAACACGATCCACAACCTGCTGATCGGCAGCGCCGTGAAGATCCAGGATGTCATCATCGAGACGAAGGTCTCCGGGATGCATCTGCTGCCCAGCAACATCGACCTGTCGGCCGCCGAGGTCCAGCTGGTCACCGAGGTCGGCCGCGAGCACGCGCTGGCCCGTGCCCTGCGTCCCGTGCTGGCCGACTACGACATGATCCTCATCGACTGCCAGCCCTCGCTCGGCCTGCTCACCATCAACGCGCTGGCCTGCGCGCACAGCGTGCTCATCCCGCTGGAGTGCGAGTACTTCAGCCTGCGCGGCGTGGCGTTGCTGATCGACACCATCGACAAGGTGCGGGACCGGCTGAACCCCGGTCTGGAGATCTCCGGCATCCTCGCGACCATGTACGACCCCCGCACCCTGCACACCCGTGAGGTCCGTGACCGGGTGCTCGAGGCGTTCGGCGACCTGGTCTTCGACGCCACCATCAACCGGACGGTGCGCTTCCCCGAGACCACGGTCGCGGGGGAGCCCATCACGACCTGGGCGTCGTCGTCCGCCGGTGCCCACGCCTACCGCCAGCTGGCCCGCGAAGTGATCGCCAGAGAGGCTGGGTCACCATGAGGGACCCCGTGACCGTACTCAGTGAGGACCCTGCGTGACCGCTGTCGTATCGCCTGACGAGGTCGTTCTGGACGACCTCGCCCGGCCTCGGTTCACCGTGCGGTTGGACAACTTCAGCGGCCCGTTCGACCTGCTGCTCCAGTTGATCAACCGGCACGAGCTGGACGTCACCGAGGTGGCCCTGCACCAGGTCACCGATGATTTCATCGCCCACACCAGGGCGTTGTCCGAGAACGGCACCGAGGCCGACCTCGACGAGATCACCGAGTTCCTGGTCATCGCCGCCACCCTGCTCGACCTCAAGGCGGCGCGGCTGCTGCCGGGCACCGACGTCGAGGACGTGGAGGACCTGGCGCTGCTGGAGGCCCGCGACCTGCTCTTCGCGCGGCTGCTGCAGTACCGGGCGTACAAGCAGGTCGCCGGGCTGTTCGTGGAGCTCGAGGCGTCGGCGATGCGGCGCTACCCCCGGTCGGTGGCCCTGGAGGACCGTTTCGCGGCACTGCTTCCCGAGGTCATGCTCGGCATGAACGCGGAGCGGTTCGCCGAGCTGGCGGCGGCCATCTTCCGGCCCAAGCCCCCTCCCACGGTGTCGCTGGACCACCTTCACGCCGGCCTGATCTCGGTGCCCGAGCACATGGCCATCATTCGGGAGCGGCTCGGCGAGCTGGGACGGGCCAGCTTCCGCCAGCTCACCGCCGACTGCTCCGAGCCGATCCTGGTGGTGGCCCGGTTCATGGCGGTGCTCGAGCTGTTCAGGGAGGCCACCGTGAACCTCGACCAGGAGGAGTGCTTCGGCGAGTTGATGGTCACCTGGGCCCCGGATCAGGCGGCGTCATGAACGAGAACCCGCTCAGCGAGCTCGACCGGGAGATGGACGAGGAGCTGGGAGACGAGCTCGCCGAGCTGAACTCGATGGACGAGGAACTCGGCGAGACACCCGCCGAGCTCAGCGACGACACGCTGGAGTGCGCGCTCGAGGCGTTGCTGCTGGTGGTCGACGAGCCCACCGACGAGGCCTCGCTGGCCACCGCGCTCGAGGTGAGCCCGGAGCGGCTGGCCGGAGCGGTCCGGCGGCTGGCGGAGTCCTACCGCGAGCGTGACCGGGGGATCGAGCTGCGGCGGATCGGCGAGGGATGGCGGTTCTACACCCGCGACCGCTACGCCCCGTACGTGGAACGCCTGCTGCTGGAGGGCCAGCGCGCCAAGCTGACCCGTGCCGCCCTGGAGACGCTCGCGGTGGTGGCCTACCGCCAGCCGGTGACCCGGGCCCGGGTGGCCGCGGTACGCGGCGTCAACAGTGACGGCGTCATGCGTACGCTGTTGACTAGAGGGCTCGTCGAGGAGTCCGGGCTGGATCACAGCACCCAGGGCATCCTCTACCGCACCACGGAGATGTTCCTGGAGCGTCTCGGCCTTTCTTCGCTGTCGGAGCTGCCTCCGCTGGCTCCGCTGCTTCCAGATGTGGATTCGATCGATGATGTCTGACGAACTATCCGATATGTCGGGCTACGGCACCGACCACCCCGACGGCATCCGGCTGCAGAAAGTGCTGTCCCAGGCCGGGATCGCCTCGCGGCGGGCCGCTGAGGAACTGATCGCAGAGGGCCGGGTCACCGTCGACGGCGAGGTCGTCCAGCAGATGGGTCGCCGCATCGACCCCTCCGTGGCGGTGGTACGGGTCGACGGCGCCCGGGTGGAGCTGCGCGAGGGTGTTGTGCACCTGGTGCTGAACAAACCGCGCGGCATGCTGTCCACGATGGCCGACGACCGCGGCCGGCCATGTGTCGGCGACCTGGTGGCCGGGCGCGACGACCGCCTCTTCCATGTCGGCCGGCTGGATGCCGACACCGAGGGACTGCTGCTGCTCACCAACGACGGCGAGCTCGGCCACCGGCTGATGCACCCGTCGTTCGAGGTATCGAAGACCTACCTGGCCGAGGTGCCGGGCCCGGTGCCGCGTGACCTGGGCAAACGGCTGCGTGAGGGTGTGGAGCTGGCCGACGGCCCGGTCCGGGTGGACTCGTTCCGGGTGATCGACTCGTTCGGCTCGAAGGCCATGGTCGAGCTGGTGCTGCACGAGGGCCGCAAGCACGTCGTGCGCCGGCTGCTCGACGAGGTCGGCCACCCCGTGAAGAGGCTGGTGCGCACCGGCATCGGCGAGGTCGTGCTGGGCAACCAGCGGCCGGGCCGGATGCGCCCGCTCACCCGCCCGGAGCTGGGCTCGCTCTACCGAGCGGTGGGCATGTGACCACCGCCCGGTAGCCGGGCTCATCCGGGCCGGATGCGCCCGCTCACCCGCCCGGAGCTGGGCTCGCTCTACCGAGCGGTGGGCATGTGACCACCGCCCGGTAGCCGGGCTCAGGCAGGTGTGCGCTCCTTGAGGACGCGCAGGGCCTCGTCGGCGTGCAGTTCGAACTTCATCTCCGACTTGATCGTCTCGATGACCCTGCGGTCCTGGCCGATCACGAAGGTCCGCCGCTTGGCGTGCAGTGGCAGCAGCTTGCGCCACGCGCCGAACTCCTTGGCCACGGTCCCGTCCTCATCGGAGAGCAGCGGGTAGCCGAACGAGTGCGTGCTGGCGAACTTGCTCTGCTTCTCCACCGAGTCGGGGCTGATCCCCACCGGCTGCGCGCCCACCGCCGCGAACTCGGCCGCGAGGTCGCGGAAGTGGCAGGCCTCCGCGGTGCAGCCGCTGGTCATCGCCATCGGGTAGAAGAACAGCACCACGGGTCCGTTCGCCAGTAGCTCGCTCAGCTTGCGCGGCGTCCCGGTCTGGTCCTGCAGCTCGAAGTCGCTGACCTCGTCGCCGACGTTCATCCTCGGTCCTCTCGTTTCGGTGTTCTGGCAGTGCGCTTCGGGGGCAGGGGAACGAATCCACTGGTGCGGGCAATGTAGTCGGCGTAACCGGGCCGTCGATCACCGATGGTCGACTCGAGAAGTTTCGCGCCCGTTCCCTTGACCAGCAGGAAGGTCATGAACGCGGCCGACGGCAGGGCGAGCAGCCCGGGCAGGTGGTGCAACGCGAGCAGGGTCAGGCCCCACCACACACAGGCATCGCCGAAGTAGTTCGGGTGGCGGGTGTAGCGCCACAGGCCCCGGTCCATCACCTGGCCCTTGTTGGCCGGGTCGGCCTTGAACGAGGACAGCTGCGCGTCACCGATCGTCTCGAACCCGATCCCGACCAGCCAGACGAGCACCCCGAGCACAACGGAGGCGGTGCCGAGGAGCGTGTCGCCCCGGCCGTACTGGGCGAGCTGCACCGGCAGCGACACGAACCACATCACCGCACCCTGGGTGAGGTAGACCTTGCGCAGCGCGTACAGCGACGGGTTGCCGGGTGCGCGGGCCAGCAGCTCGACATAGCGCGGGTCCTCGGCGTGGCCGCGGTTGCGCAGGTAGATGTGCCCGCCCAGGCGCAGCCCCCATACGGCCGTCAACGCGGTCACCAGCAACCGCCGCCACGTGTCGCCCTCGCCGGCGGACACCACCAGGGTGGTCACCGCGACCACCGCGAACCCGAGGCCCCACACCACGTCCACACCGTCGTGGCGGCCACCCCGGGCCCATACCCCGAAGGCCCATGCCGCCAGCATCACCACGGCGACGACGAGCGCGGTGACCCACAGGTTGGTCAGCAGCGCCGGCCAGGGAATGGGACTCATCGGGACGGCCGGGTGGGCTCGGGGATCTCGGCGTCCCGACCGGTGGCCGGGCTCCGGCCGAGGGTCTCGTCACGGTTGCGGGGCAGGCCGCTGGCGCCCTCGGTGTCGGGGCGGACCATCAGGATCTGGTGAACGCCCATCCGGTTCTCCCGGAAGGCCAGTGCCGCGCCGGCCAGGTACAGCAACCAGATCCGGTACTGCTCCTCCCCGATGAGGGCGATGGCCTCGGCCTTGCGGGTCTGGAGTGTCTCCAGCCAGGGCAGCACGGTCCAGACGTAGTGCTCGCGCAACGAGTGCACGTCCACCACCTCCAGCCCGGCCTCCTCCAGGAAGTTCAGCGTCGAGCCCAGCGGGCGCATGTACATGTCCGGGGCGACGTAGCGCTCCATGAACGCCCCGCCACCCGGGGCGGAGTTGCCGCCGGAGGCGCCCCGGGACATCTGCTGGAGCAGCAGCCGTCCCCGGGGCAGCAGCAACCGGTGCAGCTGGGCGGCGTACACGGGGTAGTTGTCCTGGCCGACGTGTTCACCCATCTCGATCGAGGAGACCGCGTCGAAGGGCTGGTCGGGTATCTCCCGGTAGTCCTGCAGGCGGATCTCGACGCGGTCGCCCAGGCCGAGCGCGGCGACCCGGGCCAGGCCGAGCTCCCGCTGCTCGGCCGAGAGCGTCACCCCGACCGCGGTGACGCCGTACTGGGTGGCGGCGTGGATCAGTAGGGACGCCCACCCGCAGCCGACGTCGAGCAGCCGCATCCCCGGGCGCAGCGCGAGCTTGCGGCAGATCGTGTCCAGCTTGTCGCGCTGGGCCTGCTCCAGGCCGTAGTCCGGTCCGGCCTCCCGGGTCCAGTACCCGCACGAGTACGCCATCCGCGGGTCGAGCAGGAACTCGTAGAAGTCGTTCGACAGGTCGTAATGGTGGGAGATCGCGGCCCTGTCGCGGCGCCGCGTGTGCAGGCCACCGGACAACCGGGCCTCCGAGGCCGGCGGGCGCGGGCGAGGTCCCACCGCGCCCAGGCGCAGGGCGAGCCGGGCGGCGTCGAGCCGGTCGCCGGCGGTGAGCCCGGGGCGCACCTGACCACCGCGGGCCAGCCGCCAGAACCGGGACAGCCCGTCGGCCAGGTCGCCCTCCACGTCGAGCTCTCCGGCGACGAACGCCCGGGCCAGACCCAGCTCGCCCGGGTTCCACAGCAGCCGGCGCAACGCCCGGCGGTGGCGCAGCACGGCCACCGGGACGTCCGGGCCCATCGGCCCGGCCTCGCTGCCGTCCCAGGCCCGCAGGCGGATGGGCAGGGGCGCACCGAGCACCCGCTCGACGAGGTCGGCCAGGCGGGGCGCGACGGGACTGGGCACGGGGTCTCTCCTCGGTGAAGTGGGCGGTCTCGCGGCGGGCCGGAACCGGGTTCAGCCGCGAGACAGGGAGAACTGGTAGACGTCGAGGTAACCGCAGCGGAAACCCGCCTCGCAGTAGGCCAGGTAGAACTCCCACATGCGGCGGAAGGTGTCGTCGAACCCGAGGGCGGCGACGTCCTCCCAACGGGACAGGAACCGTCGCCGCCAGTGCGCGAGGGTGCGGGCGTAGTCCGGGCCCAGACTGCGCCGTTCGGCGATGTGCAGTCCGGTGTGATCGGCCAGGTTCCGCTCGATCGCGGGCACCGACGGGATGAGCCCGCCGGGGAAGACGTACTTGTGGATCCACGTGTAATCACCGCGCGAGGCCAACATGCGGTCGTGCGGCATCGTGATCGACTGCAGACCGACCCGCCCGCCGGGACGCAGCAACCCGTCGAGCTGGCCGAAGTACGTCGGCCAGTACTTCTCGCCGACGGCCTCGATCATCTCCACGCTGACGATGGCGTCGTAGCTGCCGTGGGCCTCCCGGTAGTCGCGCAGCACCACCTGCACCCGGTCGGCCACCCCGGCCTCGGTGAGCCGTTCCTCGGCCAGCCGGGCCTGTTCGGCGGAGATGGTCAGCGTGGTCACCCGGGCTCCGCGCTGAGCGGCCCTGGTCGCCAGGCCGCCCCATCCGGTGCCGATCTCCAGCACGTGCCGGTCGGGTCCGACACCGGCCATGTCCAGGATGGAGTCGATCTTGCGGCGCTGTGCCTCGGCCAGGTCGTCCGGGGAGTCCCCGGAGCCTTCGGCGAACCAGCCCGCCGAGTAGGACATGGTCTCGTCGAGGAACGTGGCGAACAGCTCGTTCGACAGGTCGTAATGCCGGTGGATGTTGCGCCGCGATCCCTCGACGGTGTTCTGCTCCTCGCTGGGCTGGCGCGCCTCCACGTAGCGGCGGAAGACCCGCTGCAGCGTCGGCGAGATCAGCGTCGAGAGCTTCGCCGCGAACGGGGTGAGCAGATCGGCGAGCTCGTTGGAGGTCCAGTCGCCGACCATGTACGACTCGCCGAAACCGATCTTGGAGTCGGCTCCGAGCCGGTGGAAGAAGGCCTTCGGGCGCGGGATGCGCATCACCGGGGACCCGGGCCCGCCCGCACCGAGCCGTTCGCCGCCGGGCAGCATCACCCGGACGTCGAGCGGGCGCACCGCGCGGCGGAACAGCGCCTCGGCGATGCGGGCCCGCGCCGGCGAGTAGGGCGGCGTCGCCAGGCCCGGCCACACCCCCTTGCCTGGGCGGGGGACGACGGCGCCGGCGACCAGCTGGTTCTCCTGGGGCACAGTGGTCATGCGGTCTCCTCCGGGAAGCTGCTGGCGGAAGCGGTGGGGGCGGGCAGGGGTGGCGCGGTGCGCTGACGGGGGATGACCGGCAGCCGGCGCATCCACAGCGCGATGCCGTGCCGGCGGATCAGGGCGGACGTCCGGTACGTCATGAACGGCATTCGCAGCAGGGTCCGGATCAGTTCACCCGGGGTAGCGGGTCGTCGCCGGCCGGTGACCGTGGCGGTGATCGCGGGTCGTCCGTCCTGGCGCAGGGTCACCGACACCGACAGGTTCTCCCCCGGGGGCGGCACCCGCATCCGGTACTCACCGTCCACGGTGAGGAACGGCGAGACGTAGAACGACTTGGCGGTGTGCGCGACCCCGCGGGCGTCGGGATGCAGCAGGTAGCGATGCCGGCCGCCGTAGGTGTTGTGCACCTCGGCGACCACACACTCGAGCGTCCCGTCGGCCCGGTGGCACCAGAACAGCGAGATCGGGTTGAACACGTATCCCATCGACCGGGCGTTGGCCAGCATCAGGATCCGGCCGCCCTCGAGATGCACGCCCTGGGCCGCCAGCCAGTCGGTGAGGTTGTCCCGGATCGAGCCGTCGGGGTCGTCGCCGTCGTGGCGGTGGTCCCGGGCCTCGAAGCGCGCGAACACGGCCAGCCGGCGGGGCAGAGTCGGGAGATCGTCGAGATCGACCAGCCACAGGTATACGCGGTGGGTGAACGTGTTGTGGATGGTCTGCGTACGGGCGTGGGTGACCTCCGCGTCGTAGAGCGACGGGACCACCCGCGCCGACGGGTCGGTCACCACGTCACGCCCAGCGCCGCCGCCGCCCGCACCCCCGACGCGCAGCCGTCCTCGTGGAAACCCCAGCCGTGGTACGCCCCGGCGAACGCGATCGTGTCGGTGTTCAGCTCCGGGAGACGCCGCTGCGCCGCCACCGACTCGGGGGTGTAGATCGGGTGCTCGTAGACCATCCGTGCGATCACCCGGCCGGGGTCGACCGCGCCGGCGCCGTTGAGGGTCACCACGTAGTCGTCCGGCTCGGCCAACCGCTGGAGCCGGTTCATGTCGTAGCTGACCAGCACGGGGGAGTCGTCTCCGGTGCAGCGGGACTTGCGGTAGTTCCATGACGCCCGGGCACCGGCTGCGCGGGGCAGCACCGAGGTGTCGTGGTGCAGCCAGGTCTCGTTGCGGGAGTACGGGATGGCGCCGAGCACCTCCCGCTCGGCGTTGGTCGGGTCGGCGATGAGCCTCAGCGCCTGGTCGGGGTGGATGGCGACGACCACCACGTCGGCGTCGTGGCGGACGTCGGCGTCGTCGCGGATCTCCACCCCGTCGCCGTGCCGGATCAACGACCGGACCGGTGTGGACACCTCGACGGCGCTCAGACCCTTGACCACGCGTTCGACGTAGCGCTGCGAGCCGCCGACCACCGTCCGCCAGGTCGGTGAGCCGCCGATGGACAGCAGCCCGTGGTGTTCGAGGAACCGGAACAGGTAGCGGGCCGGGTACCGCGCGGACAGCTCCGCTCCGGCCGACCACACGCAGGACACGACCGGGAGCATGAAGTGGTCGACGAAGTAGCGGGAGTAGCCGCCCTCGGCGAGGAAGGCCCCCAGGGTCAGGTCCTCGGCGGGATCCTCGGCGGGGTCGTCGGCGCCGGCGGGCACGGATGCCAGCACGCGGCGGGCGTGCGCGTGGAACCGCGGCACCTCGGCGAGCATCCGCAGGTAGCGCGGCCGGGCCAGGTTCGGCCGGGAGAGCGGGCCGCCGGCGGTCGGGAACAATCCGGCCAGTTTGCGCGCCCCCGCGTACTCGAGACCGCAGCCGTCGCAGCGCACGCTCATCGACATCTCGGACTCCTGCGTGGCCACCCCCAGCTCCCCGAACAGGCGCAGCAGGTTCGGGTAGGTGCGGGTGTTGTGCACGATGAAGCCGCTGTCCACGCTCGCGGTGCCCCCGTCGACGGTGGCCAGCTCGTGGGTGTGGGCGTGCCCGCCGAGCCGGGCGTCGGCCTCGAACAGCGTCACGTCGTATCGCCGTTGCAGCAGGTAGGACGCGGTCAGCCCGGCCACGCCGGCGCCGATCACCGCCGCTTTCGGACGGTGGGTCGGGAGACTGCTCATCGCTGCACTCCAGCTAGGGCGGCCCGGAGGCCGGCGGGGGCCGGTTGTCGCAGAGCATTCGTGATCTCGGGGTCGGGAGGTTCGATCCCGAGCTCACCGAGTACGAACCGGCTCACCAGCGAGTGCCAGTCGCGGGCCCGCTTGAGCATCGCGTGGCCGTCTCCGTGCACGTCGAATCGGCACACCCGGTCGGTGACCCGTTTCGCTCGCACCGCGAACGCATACGACTCGCCGGGGTCGGTCATCCGCTCCCGGTCGCCGTGGGCGATGAGGACCGTGCGCCCGGCGAGCTGGGCCACCGGGTCGGTGCCGTCCAGCCACGGAGCCAGCGCGCAGACCGCCCGCACCGACGGATGCCCGCCCGCGTGCAGTGCCGCACGCCCGCCCATCGAGTGCCCGACCAGGACGACCGGCGTACCGGGATGTCGTCGGGCGGAGTCCTCGAGGAGCGACAGGGTGTCCAGCTTGGCGTCCATGTCGGGTGCGTTCCAGCCGCGGTAGCGGTAGTGCACCATGCTCACCGCGAGCCCTCGGTCACGCCCGGCCCGGTCCAGCCGGCGGGCGAACGGCAGCATCCTGCGGTAGGCGAGCCGGAACCGATGGGGGTTGCCGTGCCCTTGCGACTGTCCGCCGTGCAGGACCAGGACCAGGGCTGAGGGGTTCTCCAGAGGATGGCCGACCGGCCGCAGGCTGGGTTGACGCAAGATCCGGACCTCACAGAAGTCAGTTGAGGGCTGTTCGACTCGGACGACGGAGGAGCCCGGTCGGGCAAGCGTGACCGGACCCCTTCGACCGACGTTCGTGCCCGAGGCCGATCCGGTTGGCGGATGGGACCGACCTCACATCCGCGTCCGCCACCGGTGGACACCTACCGATCGAGGGTCGCCTCCGTTCGGGCCGGAAGGTTGT
>Ga0310811_10010463_pt1 | contig 11986 bp, 12 predicted proteins | sample YCmetagenome_FD_207642 | JGI IMG/M metagenome (GOLD analysis project Ga0310811, IMG submission 207642) | Soil microbial communities from experimental microcosm in Duke University, North Carolina, United States - YC | ecosystem: Engineered > Artificial ecosystem > Soil microcosm > Unclassified ...
GATTTTTTTCGGTGCGGGCAAGCGCGACAAGATCGTGCGCGTCGCCCGAGATGAAGAGACCATCGAGCGCGGCACGTTTGGACTCCACGTCGGAGCTGTTCTGATAAGCCGAAACCAGGGACGGTGCTGCAGAAGCTCCACCGCTGACACCGAGGTTACGAATGGCACGGCGGCGCAGCTCAGGATCCTGTTCCGTCGCGACAATCGTCTTTAGATTCTCTACGCCTTTGGGACCGGCGGCGACCAAAGCGTTAATGATGTCAGCTTTGACGCGCTGATCCTTACTGTCGCGGTAGAGAATCGACAAGTCGGAGGTCGCGCTCATGGCTCCCAGCGATCGCACGGCAGACCTGACCAGTTCGGGATCTTGCTCGCTGCGAGCTGCCGCAAGCAACTTATCGGAGGAACCGGTGATGAGATAGGACTGAAGAATCGCCCGCTTCACGTTTTTATCGGAGGAGTGCTGGTAGATGTCGGAGAGAGTATCGACGGAGCCTTTGCCCCCCATCGCGGCATAGATCTTGATCGCGCGTAGCTGCAGTCCAGGATTCGAGGAATCGCGCGCAATCTGTCCGAGCGTCTGCTTCGCCTGCGGAGTGTTGCTCTGTGCGAGTACAAAAAGCGCTCTCTGCTTCAGGCCTTCGGAGCCGTTGCCCTTGAGAATCTGCTGAATGATTGGCAACGCGCGGGACTCGTCCTGCTGCATGACAGCCTGAAGCGCCAGCAGCTTGAGATCTTCATCGGGGTTCGAGGGCGTCTGAGGCGGGCGGCCCGTGATGTGGGTTTCGACGTGGACAGACGGCGAAACCTCAATGTGTGGAACCACGACAGGCGCAACAGGCGGAATGGGCGGGACTTCGACACGGAAGGCCGAACCCTGGATCTCAACCCGGAGTGCGTCGCAGTCACTGATATAACGGCTATCGGCGTGGCTATGCCGGAGAGTGGCGCACGTCTCGATTGCGCGGTCGGCCTTGCCTTCCTTGTTCTCGGCATAGGCCTTCCAATAGGTCGCCGCATCGGCGCGGTCGCCATGCTCTGCGGCAATCTTGGTGAAGATCGCTTCGGCGTCGGTCCACCGGCCGTCGTTGATGGCACGGGTGCCTTCTGCATACTGCGTGTTTGTCTGGGCAGCGTCGGCCGCCTCCATCACAAAAGCGGAAGACTCAAGGCCATAGGCAGCAGGACCGGAGAAGGTAACAGCAAGAAAAATTGCCGGAAGAATGATTGTCGATTTCATCAGAGGTAGACCCCTTTCGTGGTGGTTGCACCGGTTCCCTTTCCTTCCACATCGCCCTGCACGCGGGAGCGCAGGACGCGGACCTCGAAGAGAAGACCGTCGGTGTTCATCTCTTTCTGCAGTTCGTCGAGCCTGGCCTTCGAAAGACCTCCGGGCTCGTTCGAAACTTCGATCAGGACTCGCTCGAGGTGGTCGAGCGCAGTTGCAAGCGTCGGGTCGCCGGACTGTTTCACGCTTTCGCGGTAAAGGCGATTCGAGGAGAGCAGATCCCGTGCCTCCGCCTGCAGTGGGGCCTCCGTTGAAGGATCGGCATGCCTTAACTCGACGAGCAAACGCTCAGAGCGGTCGAGGTGATCGCCAAGAACGACGAGCAGCACGCGCTCGCGGCCCTGCTCGCTCGTACTGTGGTTTGCTGCGAGAGATGGAGTGCGATGTTCCCAGTGGCGTCCGACAAAAAAGGCCGCCACGATGAGGAGACAAGCAGTCGCGGCGGCGACAAAGCCTTTCCATGGGCTCGACATCAGCCAGCCGAAGGGATGCTTCTTCTGCGGAGCCTCGTAGACCGGAAGAGAGGTTCGAATCGACTGCCAGACCTGTTGACCGTAGTCCTCGCCTCGTACCGGAGCGGAGAGAACGGGGATCGCCGCGAGATCGCTGCGCAGAGCGTTGAACTCCCGCGCGCACTCCGCACACTCGTGCAGGTGTTCATCGATCGCGGCGGGAGAATCCGATTCTCCGTAGTAGTAATCGAGGAGCGTTTGCTGGTTGAGATGGTTCATAGGTTTACCCGAAGTGGAGCGAGGCTGCGGCGAAGCTTCTGCACGGCACGAAAGACGGCCTGCTTGGCGGCGTTGGGTGCGATGTCGAGCGCCACGGCGATCTCGCTGCTGGAACGGTCCTCCATGTGTCGCAGGATGAAAGCTGTGCGTTCGGTCGCGGTCAGGCTCTTCATGGCCGCGGCCTGCAGCGATTCGATCTCGCGGCTGAGCAGGGTGCGTTCTGGCCCGGGAGAGGAGTCGGCCACCTGCACCTGGTGTTGCGCGGGATCGGTCTCTTCACCGATCTGGTAGCTTGCTTCGACTTTGCGTTTGCTGATCATGTTCAAGGCACAATTCACGGCGATGCGGTAGATCCAGGTTCCAAACTCAGACCGCGACTCGAAGCTGCTGAGCCTCTGGTAGCCGCGCAGGAATGCCTCCTGCACGACCTCGTCGGCGTCGGCCTCGTCGCCGGTGATGCGGAAGGCGACACGGAAGACGTTTTGGCTGTGGCGAGCGACCAGCGCGCCGTAGGCCTCTTTGTCTCCGGCCAGCACCGCCCGGACGATTGCGTGGTCGTGAACTTCCATTCAGCGCATTAGACATGGAAAGGTCGTTGCGGTTAGGAGGAATTTTTGTGGGATGCTGAAGACAGACAAAGCTGCCGGAGGAAGCCGGCCTGGCCTCTTCCCGGTTGACAGCGCCGGATACGACCGATAGGGTTTAGCCCGAGCGTAACCGCTTACGTAGCGCATCGCGAATTTGAAGGAGAACGCATGGGGTTTGCTCGAACGGCGAAGACCATCCTTACCGACAGCCACTTTCTCGTTCCGTTTTTTGTGCTGATAGCAGGCGTGATCCTGCTGGTGGTACTGCACTAAGGCAAGGAGAGACGAGTGTCGAACGTGGTTGAAAATGCAAAACAACATAGCCTGTCGCTGCACGGCCTGGGCGTGATCTGCGGGCTGGCCGCCGGGGTGTGGCTGGGGGCAGCCGAGGCTCCGACGAAGCTGGTGAACGCCGGTCTCTCTCCTTTCGCGGTCTCGCTGTGTATGGTCGCGGGCGTCTTTACGGCGCGGTGGACCTTTCCCACGCTGCTCAAGGGAACGGGCTATGTCTTCACCGATCTGATGGAGAAGAAACACCTGATCGTGTGGGCGCTGTTGGCCGGAGCTTTGTGGGCAGTCGCGAATACCCTCACCATCTTCGCCATCCGTGATGTCGGGCTGGCGATTGCGTTTCCGTTGTGGAATGCCAACTCACTGATCGGACTCTTCTGGGGTCGCGTTCTGTTCAAGGAGCTGAAGGGAGCGGATGCGGCGAATATCAGCAAAGTGGTCTTGGGAACCGTCGCTGTAGTCGCCGCAGCGATTATGCTGGGCTTCAGCACGCTGCACGGCCAGACGAGCGGCGGTCAGCACGCGATGCGCGGCATCATGGCAGCAGCCGGGGCGAGCCTGATGTGGGGAACGATGTATGTGCCGTATCGCAAGGCCTACATCAGCGGAATGAATCCACTGTCGTTCGTAACGGCCTTTACGGTGGGCGAACTGGGAACCGTGCTGGGGCTGACGATGGCTCTGGACGGTGGCCTGCACTCGCCCTCGTTCCATCTCTTTCATCGTCCGGGGCTGGTCTTCTGGCTCTTCCTCGGCGGATTCGTCTGGGTGATCGGCGACCTGTTTCAGCAGTTCGCGGCGAAGTATCTCGGCATCGGCCGCGGGATCCCGCTCTCGAATACAAACCAGCTGTGGGGCCTTGCCTGGGGCGCGCTGGTCTTCGGCGAGCTTGCAGGTGCCGATTCGCGGCATCGCCTGCTGGTGATCGGCGGTTCACTGACGATGATCCTCGGTGCTCTCGCGATTGGCACCGCGGTGGCTTCGGCTCGGGAGCAGACTTCGACCAACGAAGCGGTGCTGCGCGAGTGCGACCGCTATGGACTGGACTACTACCGCACCCTGGCGGCGCAGGCCGGGGATGAGTTCGGCGACCGCAGCGAGCGGCGGCGCTGGTGGGATTACCTGATCGTCGCAGCGGCGACGGGAGTATTTCTCTGGCTGGGAGCGAAGGCGACGGTTCCTCCGCTGGAGATGAACCTGCGTTGGGTCGCAGGACTGGGCGCGGTGCTCCTGCTGAGCCTGATTGCAGGCGGCTGGAGCCTGTGGCGAAGGACACGATTCAGTTAGAACGGGCCATTTTTCTATCGGTAGATTGTTTCCTGCCGGATCGTTGGCTGTAGGATGGTGCTTGTTATGGCAGTCAGGTTAAAGGACATTGCACGAGATCTTGGCGTCTCGGTGGTGACCGTCTCCAAGGTGTTGCGCGGCAACAGCGACATCGGCGAGGAGACGCGCAAACGCGTATTGAAGCGCATGAAGGAGCTGAACTATCAGCCCAACATGCTGGCTCGTGGACTGGCCAGCGGCAAGACCTATACGGTCGGGCTGGTGGTCCCGGACCTCGTGCATCCCTTCTTCGCCGCGTTCGCGAAGTCGCTGAGCGGCGTGCTGCGCGAGAGCAACCGCGCGCTGATCCTCGCCTCTTCGGAGGAGGATCCGGAGATTGAGAGGCAGGAGATCCGCACGCTGCTGCGGCGCGGGATCGACGTGCTGCTGATTGCCTCGTGCCAGCCGAACCTGCGCAACTTTTATGAGCTGGGCGACGAGCGCACGCCGTACCTTCTGTTCGACCGCAACTTTCCTCACCTGGCGGCTCACTTCGTCGGCTCCGACGACCTGCGCGTAGGCGAGATGGCGACCAGCCACCTGATCGACCTGGGCAGGAAACGCATCGCGCATATTGCGGGCCGGAATACCAGCCCTTCGTTCGACCGCCTGCGTGGATATCGCAACGTGATCGAAGAGCATCGCCTGCCGGTTCCCGAAGAGTATGTGATCGTGTGCGATCACACGGAAGAGCGCGGCGACAAGACCGGCTACGAGGCGATGCAGAAACTGCTGGCTCTCAAAGAGCGGCCTGACGCGGTCTTCTGCTACAACGACATGACCGCGATTGGCGCCATCGAGGCAGTTGTCGCTGCCGGACTGCGGGTTCCGCAGGACATCGCGATCATCGGTTGCGGTAATATGCCGTACAACGACTACCTCAGGATTCCCCTGAGCTCCATCGACCACGGTACGATCGAGCTGGGGCGGCTTGCGGGAAAACTGGCACTGGAGCTGGCCGGAAATCCGGAGCAGCCGCCGAAGACAGTGCTGGTGGCCCCGACGCTGGTCGCGCGTGCTTCGACGGCGCAGGCTTCGTCCGAGAGATAGTCATCTGGTCGCAACACCAACAGTGCCCCGGTACGAGAAGGAGAACGAACAATGAGCAAAGTTCGTGTTCTGGCTGGTACGCGCAAGGGAGCCTTCATCCTGACCTCAGACGGCAAGCGAGCTGACTGGAAGGTGGACGGTCCCCATTTCGCAGGCTGGGAGATCTATCACATGAAGGGTTCGCCAGCGAACCCTGACCGCATCTACGCCTCACAGACCAGTGGCTGGTTCGGCCAGGTGATCCAGCGCTCGGATGATGGCGGCGCCACATGGCAACCGGTCGGCAATCAGTTTTCTTACGAGGGCGTAGCCGGGACGCATCAGTGGTACGACGGCACGCCGCATCCGTGGGAGTTCAAGCGGGCCTGGCATCTGGAGCCTTCGCTCACCGATCCGGAGACGGTGTACGCAGGCGTGGAAGACGCTGCATTGTTCCGCTCGACCGACGGCGGCAAGAACTGGCAGGAGTTGCCGGGCCTGAGGAAGCACGGCTCCGGGCCACAATGGCAGCCGGGCGCTGGTGGCATGTGCCTGCATACGATTCTGCTGGACCCGAGCGATGCGAAGCGAATGTACATTGCCATTTCGGCCGCTGGAGCGTTCCGAACCGACGACGGGGGCGAAACCTGGAAACCGATTAACCAGGGGCTGCGGTCGGAGTTTATTCCAAACCCAACCGCGGAGGTGGGACACTGTGTCCATCACATCGCCATGCATCCTTCACGACCGAGCGTCCTGTTTATGCAGAAGCACTGGGATGTGATGCGTTCGGACAACGCTGGCGATTCGTGGACCGAGGTGAGCGGAAACCTCCCTACCGATTTTGGCTTCGCCATCGACGTGCATGCGCATGAGCCGGAGACGATCTATGTGGTTCCGATCAAGAGCGACGGCGAGCACTTTCCTCCCGATGGAAAGTTGCGGGTCTATCGCAGCCGCTCGGGCGGCAATGAGTGGGAGCCGCTGACAAAGGGGCTGCCGCAGGAGAACTGCTACGTCAATGTGCTGCGCGATGCGATGGCGGTCGATTCGCTGGACAAGTGCGGCATTTACTTCGGCACGACAGGTGGACAGGTCTATGTCTCGGCTGATGCAGGCGATAGCTGGAAGCCGATCGTTCGCGATCTCCCCGCAGTGCTCTCGGTCGAGGTCCAGACGCTTCCATGAAGATTCGAGTGCTGCTTCCGCCTCATCTTCGCACTCTGGCGAGGATGGAGGGCGAGGTTACGGTGGAGGCAGAACTGCCTACCCAACGCTCGGTGCTGGATGCACTTGAGGCACAGTACCCGATGCTGCGCGGAACGATCCGAGACCATGAGACGAAACAACGGCGGGCCTTCCTACGCTTTTTTGCGTGTGAAGAAGACCTTTCGCACGAAAGCATCGATTCGCCATTGCCTTCCGCGGTTTCTGAGGGACGAGAAGCGTTGCTGGTCATCGGAGCTGTAGCCGGCGGGCAGGATTTCTTCGACGCCTCCACGCTTTAGCAGCATTCCTTATCCAATATTTTGATTTCTTTCAGACACGAGGGAACCTCTGCGAGCTGGGATTCGTACCTGTGGCATCACCAGAGGAGAGAACCCGAGAGATGAAAGACTTTGCGCAAAGAATGCTGAAGCTTTTTGTGATGGCTTTGCTGGTCATCCTCACGATGCCAGTTTCAATTCGCGCACAGACGGCAGAGTCATCCGCGATTGAAGACAATGCCGCAAAAACGATGGGCGCGGAGCGGTTTATCTATCGTCAGGTGGGAGAACGCTCCCTGAAGGCCTTTGTGTTTTCGCCGAAGACGAAAGGAAACGGCCGCCCCGCGATTCTTCTGTTTCATGGAGGAGCATGGCAGCTGGCAGACGCTTCAGGATTGTTTGGGCGCGCCAAAGAGTTTTCCGATAAGGGGCTGGTAGCGATTGCAGTGGATTACAGCCTAGCCAACGATGGGCGAACCCCGATCGACAGTGTGGATGATACCTGCGCTGCGTTCGCGTGGGCCAGACAGCATGCGGCGGAGTTCGGGATCGATACGAATCGCGTCGTGGGCTATGGATGGTCGGCGGGTGGACATCTGGTTGCCGCGGCGGCGACGCTGCCAGCGATACGCGAACGGAAGATTACACCTGAAGAGAGACCGAATGTGTTGATGCTCTACTCTCCCGCGCTGAATATGGCGAAGGATCCGTTCTTCACGAGGATCATGCTGGGGAAGGCCGATCCGGCGCTTTACTCGCCCTCGGAGTACATCTCGCGTTCGTTGCCGCCGACTCTGATTCTTCAGGGAGAGGAGGACACGATTGTGTATACGAAGGACGCGCGCGCGTTCTGTGACGCCGCACAAAAGAGCGGAGTACGGTGCGAGTTACATATCTATCCCGGCGTTGGCCATCTGTTGACCCGCAATCTCAAGGTGCAGTATCGCGACTTCGATGCCGATCCGAAGTTTGCAAAAGAAGCGCACGAGCTGGAGGATGCGTTTCTGGTCTCGCTGGGCTATATGCACTGAGTCGCCCTCGCCTCGCTTCGCTCGCTAGTAGCCTGCGCGGGCGATCAGGAGCAGGTAGATGATCAGGATCGCGACGAGAACCAGAGCCCCGAGAATGACGTGAAGCGGCCTGAATCCGAGAATGCGCTTTTCGCGTGGAAGATCGGGAGGAGGGATATGTCCCTCGGAGTGATGGTGACCGTGATTGAGCTCGGGCATGTGTCCTCGAAGAATGACCGTCCGATCCTAGCGGAATCGCTTGTCGGAATCCAGCAAGCAAAACACAGCGGTATCTCTCGCGTCACGAAAGCTCAAGCTGCGGACGACGGAGAATAGGCATGTAGAACCGGGAGGCGACTACTTGACTCCCTTGGCCGGATCCCAAACGCCCTGCTCCTTGCGAACGAAGACGATCTGGCCGATGTGATAGGCGTTGTGAGTACCGACGTGAGCGATGAGGGAGGCGTTCTTGGCGACGGTGGCGTCATCGGCCGCTTCGACGGCCTTCTCCCACTCGGTCATATTCTGGTCGTACTGCTTGACGAGATCGGCCCACTGCTGGGGAGTGAAGTTGTTGAAGGTCTCATCGTTATTGCCGCTGAACTTGTCGGTCTTCTCGCCTTTGAACTGCTTAAGTGCGCGGCTGTTCCAGAAGACGAGGTGATAGGTGAGCTGGCCGACCGAGTGATTGCCCTTGCCGTCGGTCCAACGGGCCTGTTCGGCGGTAAGGCCCTGCATCGCGGTGTTGCCGGAGGCGAACCAGTCCTGCGCGTTGTGTGTGGTGCGGAGCTGCTCGAGCAGGACGCCTTTGAGGGTGCTGGGAGGCGCGGGTGTAGGTGCCTGAGCGGCAGCGGCGAAAGGAAGAGAACTAAGCGCGAGAAGCGAAAGGTTGAGGACGATTTTTTTCATGTCGGGTGGACCTCCTCGGAAAGAACAGCGAACAGTTGTAGTCCTGAGCGTCGCCAGTTTAGGGGGAAATCTGTATGGATGACGCGTGATCGAGACTTTTACTGACGGAGATTGTGACGAATGACGGGAGGCTGCTATACAAGAACATCCACTACCAACATTACTGTTGGGCATTTGGAGTAAATGGATAGAACCAGACTTTTCCATCAGCTAGTACGGCAATCAGATCGTCTGAGGGAGAAACAGCAAAAGACTGATGAACTAAGGCCGGTCGTGCACGGATTCTAAACAATCGCTTGCCCTCAGAGGAGCTATACACTGCAACCTCTTGATCCACGAGTTCGCTCGCCACAAACGAAGCGCTTTTCAACTGACTTCGCATCAAGTGAATGACCCTGATGCTAATCCCGGAGCCGGACGCCGACAAAGACTCGTGTCCGATCTGGAGACTCGATCCTCGACTCGTTAGGATCGCCGTTCCATCGTAACGGATCACACGGTACCAACGGCTTGCTAAAGAGCTCTCGCAGCCCACCAGAAATAGTGCTTCTGGAGATGGCGCGGACAGCTCAGGAAGACATACGGAGTGAATAGTCGCAATCTTGTGCCTCTCGCCCTCCCATCCCAGAAGTGAAATTTGCCAGCGGTATCGACCAACGCTTGAGAGGCGCAGCTCTCCCTGATCGCTTAGGATCGGGACTGCAGCGGTGCTGTCCTGTCTTGTCGCTGCCAAGACCTCAAGCTGCTCATTGAGTAGCTGGACATCCACGTCCTCTTCCGGACTTATATGGGTTGCTTCGAAGATTTGAGCGTACTGCTTTGGCGTGTATCGCTCACGTTGCGTCCCAACGGCAATACGCTTACCCGAAGGAGCCACGGAAACAAACGCCAGGGGGCCGCGAAGAGGGATCGATCGCAGATCATTCAAGCTGGCATCCATCAGATAGAGACGATCGGAACGACGTACCAGAATGCGACCTGGACCAGCCCGCCAGAGATATTGCCCTTCACCCCGCACCCTCCAGTCCATAATGCGAATCGGCGCATGCGTCTGCACGTCAATGAGAACAGCGTGGATGGTTTTTTCTGTTTCGATGTTTTGCCCCTCCCGAAGATGGTGGAGCAGTTGGCGCGGCTCGAAGGTGAATAACAAAGTCTTTGCATCCAGAAAGACAATCGCTGCTTCATAACTAAGGCTTGCGCGCTCTCCTTTTTCGCGAGGAACATAACCGAAGCCTACCGAGGCCATGGGAGCCTCATGAACTTCAGAAGGCGCATTGTTGTCGATAACCCCGCATGAACTCGAACATAGTTCTGTCTTGTCTATCTCGGCGACCTCCTGAGTCGTTCCCACTTCCTTCGTATCAACGTCGTGGTGGGGCAGTGACGGAGACTTTGATTCCACAACTGACTGTGCCGCAGAAAGATTTGTATTCGTCTCAGGTGTCGGGGCTACAGGTTTCGCTATCAAAACAAACTCTGTCTTTGCCTCAAGTCGCAAATTTCCTTTTTCATAGGAAAGGACGGAGCCTCCCTCCTCTCCTTTGTCGACAGCCAGGGACAGATGCGACTTGCCAAATACCTGTCCTGATTTAATAACGGACGGCAGCTTCCCCCGATTCGCTTCGGATTGGACCGTATCGTAAGTCGCATAGCGAGTGTCCATTGACGCCATTTGAGCGGCGCCCGATATTGTTCCGTACGATCCGGCTACCGGCCCATATAGGACACTGGGGCTGCCAGATCCAAACATGCCATAATCTCCAACCGTTGTGCCCGGAGATCCCTCACGAATCACAATCACGGCATAAAGCGTTAGCGCGATCGGCATGGATCTGCCGCTGCAATCGGCCGAATCGAAGACCACCTCGACATGGGATGTTTTGTCCTGAGGTGACTTTCGTTGAACGTGGGCTAAATGGCCTGAGATGACAGCACCCGGCACAATGGAGCATTCGCCCTCTCGCCAATTGACAAGCGACTTGGCGAGAATCGGTGCGCCGTCCATCACTTTCCCCACATCCAACGGCATCAGCAGGCTCACCTGCAACGGTTTTGGACTGTCGTTGACAACGTCAGGCATGGGTCGGCCTGCCCGCGCGCATGATGCGCTCAGGAGTAGACAGCAGGCGACAACGATCGCACCCGCAACAGATCCTCGCATGATTTTGAACTGTAATACGATTGCTGCGCCGCCGATAGAGTAGAAAGCTGGAAAATCGGCCTTTTTCGACAAATTCGGTCTACGCAAAGGATGAAAACCCTACTGTGACTTTCTCCCACCCGCCCGTCATGTGGGCAGCGTTGTGACGGACAGCAGGATCGAAAGAGATAACAGGAAAGCATAAGTTCACAGGGAAATCCTCGCCAAACGGTGCCATGCTGAGCGGATGAGACGACTGACCCGCTGGCCCGCGTTTGTGAGCTGTGTTCTGGCTGTATGTTTTCTATTCGGCTTTGCAGCGACCAAGCTGCGGGCGCAGAACCCGGCGTGGACGGAACCGTTTCCACCCTTCCGGATTATGGGGAACCTCTACTACGTGGGTAGCAAAGATCTGGCCTCGTACCTGGTAGTGACCCCGCAGGGAAACATTCTGATCAACAGCAGCCTGGAGCGTTCGGTGCCGCTGATCAAGGCGAGCGTGGAGAAGCTGGGATTCAAGTTCAGCGATACGAAGATTCTGCTGATCAGTCATGCCCATAACGATCACGATGCCGGAAGCGCGACGATTCTGCAGATGACCGGGGCAAAGTACATGGTGATGGATGCCGACGTGGGAGTGGTGGAGGACGGCGGCAAGAGCGACTTTGCCTACGGCAAGAATAAGAACGACTGGTACAAGCTGACGAAGGTGGATCGCGTTCTGCACGACGGCGACGAGGTAAAGCTGGGGGGCGCAGTGCTGGTGGCGCATAAGACTCCGGGCCACACCAAGGGGTGCACGACGTGGACGATGAAGGTAAACGATAACGGGAAGATCTACGATGCAGTGATCGTGGGCAGCCCAAATGTGAATCCGGGCTACCAGCTGGTGGGTAAGCCGAGTTACGCGGGAATCGTGGCGGACTACGAGAAGACCTTCCGGGTGCTCAAGTCGCTCCATTGCGATCTGTTTCTTGGAGCACATGGCGGCTACTTTGACCTGGACGCCAAGTACGCCCGTCTAAAGGCCGGGGATAAGAGTGCCTTTGTGGACCCGAAGGGGTATGCAGCCTATGTCGCTGAGCGGGAAGGGGCTTTTAAGCAAGAGCTGGCCCGGCAGGAGACCCGGCAGAGCGAGGGATCGGGGCTGTAAGCGGGCGGAGCGAAATTTTCATGATAAAAAAC
>Ga0310811_10010465_pt1 | contig 11984 bp, 5 predicted proteins | sample YCmetagenome_FD_207642 | JGI IMG/M metagenome (GOLD analysis project Ga0310811, IMG submission 207642) | Soil microbial communities from experimental microcosm in Duke University, North Carolina, United States - YC | ecosystem: Engineered > Artificial ecosystem > Soil microcosm > Unclassified ...
CGCAGTACGCGCAGCTGATCGCTCGCCGGGTGCGTGAATGTCACGTCTACTCCGAGATCGTCCCGTCGACGATGCCGGTGGCGGAGATGCTGGCCAGGAAGCCCAAGGCGATCATCCTGTCGGGCGGTCCCTCGTCCGTGTACGCCGAAGGCGCCCCGCCGGTCCCCGACGGCCTGTTCGCGACGGGCGTGCCCACCTTCGGCATCTGCTACGGCTTCCAGGCGATGGCGCAGGCGCTGGGCGGGACGGTGAACAGGACGGGCGTCGCGGAGTTCGGCGGCACCTCGTTGCAGGTGCTCGGGGACGGCGTGCTGTTCGCCGGGCTGCCGTCCACGCAGTCGGTCTGGATGTCCCACGGCGACTCCGTCGCCGGAGCCCCGGCCGGGTTCGCCGTCACCGCGTCCACCGAGGCCACGCCGGTCGCCGCGATCGAGAACCCCGACCAGGGCCTGTACGGCGTGCAGTTCCACCCCGAGGTCCTCCACACCGCGCACGGGCAGACGGTCCTCAAGCACTTCCTCGAGGCGGCCGGGTGCCGCCCGTCGTGGACCATGCTCAACATCGTTGAGGACGCGGTCGCGGCGGTGCGCGAGCAGGTCGGAGACGGCAGGGCGATCTGCGCGCTGTCGGGCGGCGTGGACTCCGCCGTGGCGGCCGCCATCGTCCAGCGGGCCATCGGCGATCGCCTCACCTGCGTCTTCGTCGACCACGGCCTGCTCCGCAAGGGTGAGGCCGAGCAGGTCGAGCGCGACTTCGTGGCCGCGACCGGGGTGAAGCTCCGGGTGGTGGACGCCGCCGAGCGGTTCCTCAAAGCTCTGTCCGGGGTGGTCGACCCCGAGGAGAAGCGCAAGATCATCGGCCGGGAGTTCATCCGCGTCTTCGAGGACGAGCAGCGGGCCATCCTCGCGGACGGCCCGGCGGACTTCCTGGTCCAGGGCACGCTCTACCCCGACGTCGTCGAGTCAGGCGGCGGCACCGGCACCGCGAACATCAAGTCCCACCACAATGTGGGCGGACTTCCCGACGATCTGCGGTTCCAGCTGGTCGAGCCGCTGCGGACGCTGTTCAAGGACGAGGTCAGGCGGGCCGGTGAGGAATTGGGCCTTCCCTCGGCGATGGTCTGGCGGCAGCCGTTCCCCGGCCCGGGGCTGGGCATCCGGATCATCGGCGAGGTGACCGCCGAGCGGCTCGACATCCTGCGTGAGGCCGACGCCATCGCACGCGAGGAGCTGTCCCGAGCGGGGCTCGACCGCGACATCTGGCAGTGCCCGGTCGTCCTGCTGGCCGACGTCCGCTCGGTCGGCGTCCAGGGCGACGGCCGCACCTACGGCCACCCTGTCGTCCTGCGGCCCGTCACCTCGGAGGACGCGATGACGGCCGACTGGGCCCGCGTGCCGTACGACGTGTTGTCCCGCATCTCGACCCGGATCACCAACGAGGTCCGCGAGATCAACCGGGTGGTCGTCGACGTCACCAGCAAGCCCCCCGGCACCATCGAGTGGGAGTAGCCCCCACACACCCCCCACGCACACCCCTCCCGCGTGATCATGCACAGGTTCGCGGAAATGCCCCCTGACCTGCCCATGCCTCCATCGTGATCATGCACAGGTTCGGCGGCATCCCCAGTGACCTGCCACTTCCCAGTTCGTGATCATGCGCACTTTCGGTCACGTATCGTCTGACCGGCGCGTATTCCTTTCGTGATCATGCAGGAATTCGTGGATGCGGTGCCTGGGCTGCGGCTTTCCATCTGTTGATCATGCACAGGTTCGGGAAGGCCGCATCCGACCTGGGGTCATGTGTTTCGTGATCATGCACAGGTTCGTCGGCGGCGGCCCATCGGCAACCGGCTTGTTCCTGATCGCGCACGACGGCGGCTGTCACCAATTGCATGATCACGCAAGCGGGTGCGTGTGGGCGGGAGAGGGTCGACTGTCACGAATTGCATGATCACGTGGGAGGTGGCCTTGCCTGCCCATGCAAGGGGTGACCTTGGCCTCCCCGCGTGGGGGGCTTACCTGCCCACGTGAGGGGTGGCTTTGCCTGCCCACGTGAGGGGTGGCTTTGCCTGCCCACGTGAGGGTGGCGTTTCATGATCATGTGATTGGGGTGAAATGCATGATCGTGGCAGGGGGGAGTGAAAAAGGCGTACATATGGGTGTGGGTCAGGCGTCAGCGGTAAGTTGAGGCTGGTGATTGCCACACAGGTCGCCATCGCACCCGCACGTACGCAGGCCGCCCGCCTCGCCTGGCTGGACGCGTTACGCGGGATCGGTGCGATGGCCGTGGTGGCCGAGCACATGCTTCCGTGGCTCATGCCCGCGCTGCGGCCGTACTGGTTCAACCTCGGCATGTACGGCGTGCTGGTGTTCTTCCTGGTAAGCGGGTACATCATCCCGGCGTCCCTGGAACACAGGGGAGACGTCAGGTCCTTCTGGATCAGCCGCCTCTTCCGCCTATACCCGCTCTATCTGCTGGTCATCGGGCTCGTCCTCGTCATGGCGATCTGGGTGCCGGTGCGCATGGAGGTCCCCCGCCGTCCGTCATCCGTGGCGGCCCACCTGTCGATGCTGCTCGACGTCGTCCACATGGGCGGGGTCGCCGATCCGATGTGGACCCTGTCGTACGAGATGGTGTTCTACCTGATCGTCACCGCGCTCTTCGTAGGCGGCGTGCACAGGCGCAGCGGCATGCTGGCCATCGCGTTCGGTGGTGCGGCGGTCGCCGCGGGCCTGGTGTTGTCCGCGCCGCTGCTGCCAGGCGAATGGCCGGCCGTCGTGACATGCGTGATCTTTCTCGCCGGCCTCGTCTGCCTGATCTCGGGCCGGTTCCGGACGACCGCCGCCTACTCCCTGGGCCTGATGGCGCTCGTGCTGCTCATGTTCGGCAGCTACGTGCCCTGGTTCGGCGCGGCGATCCTCGCGGTGATGTTCACCGGTACGGCCATCCAGCGCTGGGAGGCGGGCACGGGCGGGCTGACACCGGTCGTGGTGTCGGCGGCGCTGGTGGCCGCCTCTCCCGTGTGGTCGATCCAGGCGGGCTGGTGGTGGGTCCAGCCGGACGTGTGGATCACGACGATGGCGCTCGCGGGCGGCACGTTCGCCCTTGGGATGGCGTGGCGGGGCCGCCCCATCCCCGGCGTGCTGACGTGGATCGGCCTGATCAGCTACTCGATCTACCTGCTGCACCACCCTCTGCTGCGGGGGCTGAACTCCATGATGGGCGACCTCCGAGGCCTGCCGTCCGCGCTTTCGTCGGCCATCAGCCTGGGGTATCTGATCGTGCTCCTCACCTTGAGTTGGCTGACGTACCGCTTCGTGGAAGCCCCGGCGCAGCGGCTCGGCAAGCGGATCAGCCGTTCGCTGAGATCTCCGCAGGAGGCGTCCTCACAGGGGTGATCGTCTGGGGGCCACAGACGGCCACAGACAGCCCCTTACGGCCGTAGACGGCCGTAAACGTTCGGCCAAGGACGAGCACATGACGGCCGCTCCGCCGCCCGTTTCGCGATGCTGTCCCGGTCGCCGCCATGAGAACCGGCGACCCGGAGCAGGGCGATTCGAGGGAGGAGGCCGGGGTGGTCCGTTCCGCCTCCCGTGCGCCGCGGACATGGGGAACGAGCGCCGGTTTCGGCCACTGCCCGGAGTGGCTCGGCCGGGTCGTCGACGGCTTCAGCGGCCCGTGGCACGTCCTGGACGCGGCCGGTGCGCCGCGAGAGCCGTACGACTGCGTGGTCGTCGCCATCCGGACACTCAGCGACCTGCGCAGGGTCGTCCCGATGCACAGGCTTCTCCCCAGTGCCGGACGGGTACGCGTCGCACTGACCGAGGTGCCCCCATGGGCCACGGCGCCGATTCCCGTCTCCGGGCAGTCGGACGCCTGGCGGCACCTCGCCGACCTGCGGATCACTCGTACGACCTCGGGCTGGCACCTCGACGCGGCGTTCGCCGAACCCGTCGCGGCGGGCGAGGTGATCGCCTCAGTGGCGCGTGGCCTTCTCGGGACGGGCCGTCACATGAGCCAGCCGGTGATCGGCCTCGCGGGCGATCACGCCGACGAGTGGCGGCCCGGCGACGCCAACGCGACACCTGTGGAGCTCACTCTCCCGCCGCCGGAGCGCCGTGACGCCCCCGGCTGCGACCTGCTCCTCCGCCTAGACCGAGACCGAGACCGCGACCGAGACGAGGGCCGAGACGGGGGCCGGGCCGAAGTGCGCGCCGGTGGTGCCCACATCGACCTCGGAGCCGGGCGTGACCACGCCGACCCCGGCCCGCTGCCGCCGGTCGACGAGGCCGTGATCAACCCCATCGGCTTCAAGAGGCACCCCACGGGTCCCCTCGCGGTGCTCGGCCCGGACTTCGCCGTCACCGGTGGCTCCGACGTGCTCGTACGGCTCGGGCCGCGTGGAGAGCTGACGGACGTCGAGGTGGCCCGCCTCAGGGGCGTCAGGGGCGTGGTGATCCCGTCCTGCGACGGGGCAGGGCCCGCCCCGATCAGGATGGCCGCCAGGGCCGCGGCCGGAACCACCCCCGGACTCGTCGCCGGAACCGCGGTCGGTCCTGCCCCCTGAACCGCCCCTGAACCCGTCGCCGGGGCCACCGCAGGGACCGCAGTCGCAACCGTCGCCAGGATCGTCGCCGGGCTCGCCGCCGCCGGGGTGCCGGTGATCGCGCGGCCCGACGCGGCTCGCGACGCCGCACTCGGGCCCGAACTGGCCGAGGCGGTCGCGGCGGTGGGTGAGGAGGACCTCGCGTCCGACCTCCGGCGCGAGGAGACCGCGATCCGGCTGCGCAGGATCGCACTGCGCACCCACGGCGCGGTCGCCCGATGGCGTGCCATCGCCGCATCGGCCGGTCTGCCCGTGCCTCCAGAGCCGATGGTGTCGGTCCTGCTGTGCACCCGCAGGCCGGAGATGATCCCTTTCGCGATCCAGCAGATGGAACGCCAGCGCGAGGTGCGGTTGGAGCTCATCGTGGGGCTCCACGGGCTGCCGGCCGGCTCGGTGCCCGCCACGAGCCTCCCGGTCACGGTGGTCGAGGCCCCCGGCGGCCTGCCCTTCGGCGCACTGCTCAACCGGATGGCGGCCGCGGCCTCGGGGACGTTCCTCGCCAAGGTCGACGACGACGACTGGTATGGGCCCGACCACCTCGCCGACCTCCTGCTCGCGCAGCTGTACTCCGGTGCGGACCTGGTCGGTTCCGCCCCGGAATTCGTCTACCTGGAGCCCATCGACGTGACGATCAGACGGCGTGTGGGCACGGAGCGCTTCGCCCCTTTCGTGGCCGGAGGGACCATGCTGATCACCCGGGCGATGTTCGACGCGGTCGGCGGATTCCGGCCCATCCCGCGGACCGTCGACGGGCAGTTGCTCGAAGCCGTGCAGGCCGCCGGTGGCCGGATCTACCGCACCCACGGCTTCAACTACGTCCTGCGCCGCAGGAACGCGCGCGAGCACACCTGGCGGCCGCCCGTTCAGTCGTTCCTCACGTCCTACGAGGAGCAGTGGCGCGGCCTGGTCTTCAACGCCCTGATGGAAGATGCTCCGGCGTACGGCAGGCAGAAGTGAGGCAGGCGGCGGCTGCTTACGTGCCGCGGCCCCGGATCCCGCTCAACGACTACGGGGTGCTCGGCGACCCGCCTGAGCCGGGCGCGTGGACCCCCACCCTGCCCGTCAGCGTGGTCGTCTCCACGCTGCGCGGCCACGCTCGGAGCCTGCCGTTGACGCTGGCCGGTCTCGCGGCCCAGAGCTATCCGGATCACCTGCTGGAGGTCATCGTCGTCGACGCCGGCGACGGGCCGCCGGTCGTGCTTCCCGACCGCGTGCCCGAGCGCACCCGGGTGATCCGGCCGAAACCGGGAACGTCGACGACGCCGGATGCGGGAGCCGCGGTCGCCGACGGGCATGTCGTCCACCTGCTCGACGCCGACCTGGTTCTCCTGCCGGAGCACATCGAGGCGCACATGCGCTGGCACCACCTCGCGGACCACCTCGTCGTGCTGAGCCGCCCGCGGCACGCGCCCGGCATGGACGGGACGCGGATGGACGGACGACTGGACAGACGACTGGACACGACGTCGGACCTGCGGGCCGCGGGACCGAAGGCGTTCAACGCCATGGTGGGCGTCCCCGCCTCCGTCCCGGCTGCCCTGCTGCGCGCGAGCGGCGGATGGCAGCCGTCGGGGGAGTACACCGAGCTGGGATACCGGCTCGCCCTGGCCGGAGCCGTCTTCGTGGCCGAACGGCACGCGCGGAGCGTGCACACCGGTACCCCCGCCGAGCCGGACCGGTCGTACCTGGCCGAGCACGTGCCGACGCTGCGGCGGCTCAGGAAGCAGCGGCGGACCCACCTGGTGCCGTACGTCGAGGCCGTCGTGCGCGTGGGAGACGCGGCCGCCGAGGACGTCCGGGCCACGGTCGACGGCCTGCTCGCGAGCGACCTGCACGACATCGTCGTGATCGTGGCAGGCCCGCCGACCGGCGGCGGCGCACAGGAGATCCGGGAGGCCTACGCGGGACGGAGCCGGGTGGTCTTCGCGGAGGACGCCCCCGGCCGGGCCTCCCGGAGCGTCCCGTTCCGTTTCCACTGCCCGCCGGGCTGGGTGCCTTCGCCGCAGACCCTGGGGTCGATCGTCGCGTTCGCCGACCGCAAGGCCCTCGGCGTCCTGTCGCTGGCGCTCGACGAGCGGGAGGGCGTCGTCAGCGCCCGGCTGGAGCGCACGGCCGCCATGAACAGGGCCCGCCTCCTCGCGCGGCCGGGGGAGGACCTGGACGACCTGGTCCATGAGACGTTCGGGACGCTCTGGGAGGCCGGTGAGACCTGGGGGATCGCCGCCGCATCGGCCCCGCGCCCGGAGACGAGCCGGCCCGGGCAACGGAGGGTGGCGGCACGGCGGAGCCGCAACCCCTTGCGACGCGGGCTTGTCGGGCTTCTGACGCGCACGTGAAGAGCTGGTAAAGCAAAACGGCCGTCACGATGCGTGACGCTAGCCTTACAGCTCGCTGTCGCATGCGACACCCGGGGGGAAGAATGGCAAAGCCTGAGGTGAGCGTGATCCTGCCGATGCGGGACGCGGGCGGATGGCTGCGGGACGCTCTCGACTCCATCGACGCCCAGAGGTTCCGTCACCGTGTCGAGGTGATCCTCGTCGAGGAGGGCTCCGGCGGAGAATCCGCCGACGAGGTCCGAGTGATCGGCAAGCCCATGCGCCGTGCCGAGACGGTCGCCGCCGCCGTGGCCGGAGCGCAGGGACGTCATGTCGCCTTCCTCGACACCGGCGACGTCTACGTGCCCGGAGGGCTGGACGGCCTGATGGAGCTGGCCGCGCGGCATGACGCCGACGTGGTCGTCGGTGACATGGCCGGCACGGCTCCCGCCTGCGCGTGGCGCAAGGAGCTCGCGCTCGGGGAGCGGGTCATCGGCTCCGTCGCCGAGGCACCGGACATCGTGTGCGGCGGGCCCGCCTCGAACAAACTCTTCGCGCGTGAGCTGGTGGCGACCACACGGGCGGATCTCTCCAGCGGCGTCCCGGCCCTGCTGGCGCTCATGCTCGACGCGCGCAGCCTGGTGCTGAGCGATCAGGTCTGCTGCCGGTCGGCCCGCGAACAGAGCGCACCTCAAGGGGAGGGCCACGGGGTCATGGCCCTCCTCGCGGACGCCGAGCAGGTCGCCGGCCACTGCGAGGGCCGTCCGCCCGCGGTGCGGAGGGCGCTCATGCGCTGGGTGGGCGCCACACAGCTCCGTCACGCCGAGACCGCGGCGACCTCTCTCGACGACGCCGGGCTCGCCGACTTCGCCCACCGGACGTCGATCATGTTCAAGGAGATCTCCCCTCCGGTGATGACCGAGATCCTCACGGAGGTGCTGGCCCGGCGCGGCGCCCGTCTGGACGACGGGCTGCGCGCGATCGGGACCTGCAGGGGAGAGCCGGAGACGATCAGGCGGCCGGTGTCCCGGGGGCGGCTCCGCGTGCTCGCGGGCCGCGTCTACCTGGACCTGCCCGATCTCGAGACGTTCGGCGACCTGCTCAGGGTCCAGCCGCTCACCGCCGTCGTCTGCAGGGTACGCACGGCCGGTCACGCCACCCTGCTCCGCGTGGGTGGCCAGGTTCTCGCACCCGGGTTCCTCGCGACGCAGGGAGAGGTGCGCACCGACCTGCTGCTCGAGGTGGGCGATGCCGTCTGCCGCAGGGACGTGCAGGTCACCCGGGCCAAGCCCGGGTTCTTCTCCTGGTCCTGCGATCTGCCCCAGCGTGCCCTGCCGTACGGCGAGGCGGGACTGCGGCTCGTCGCCCGCGACCGGTTCGGAGCCGAGACCGCGCTGCCGCTCAGCGTCATCCAGGACGACCGCGCGGTGGCCGACTTCGACGGGCGCCGCGTCAGGCTGCGCGCCACCCCCGATGGTGCGGGGCTCGTCACCACCAGGACGGGACCGCTGCGCTGTGCCGTGACGAGGGCGCGGGTTCTCGGAGCGGCGATGCGGGGGACCGTCCACCGCTGATCGACGCGCCGGACACCGCCATCCGCCGGACGAGTTCTAAGGATTCACCTGTGCCTCGTATCAGCGTCATCGTCCCGATCTACGACGTGGAGCTCTATCTTCCCGCCTGCCTGGAGTCGGTGTCGGCGCAGACCTGGGAGGACATCGAGGTCGTCATGGTCGACGACGGATCCCCCGATTCCAGCGCGGAGATCGCGCGGGGGTTCGCGGAGCGGGACGAGCGGTTCCGGCTGGTCCGCCAGGGCAACCTCGGGCTGGGCGCGGCGCGGGACACGGGGGTGCGCCACGCGACCGGTGACTTCCTCGCCTTCCTCGACAGTGACGACCTGCTCCCGCCGTACGCGCTCGAGTACATGCTGGCGAGCCTGCTGGAGTCCGGTTCCGATCTGGCCACGGGCAACGTCGGCAGGTATGACGGGCGACGGGTCCGGCAGTCGGCGATGCACCGGGTCGTCTTCTCCGGCCCGGCGACGACCACGCATGTGACGCGGACCGGCGTCCTGATGAGGGACCGGCAGGTCACCAACAAGTTGTGGCGCCGGTCGTTCTGGGACGCCCACGGGTTCAGCTTCCCCCGCGGCGTGCTGTACGAGGACATGCTCGTGGCGTTGCGGGGCCACGTCCTGGCGGGCTCCGTCGACGTGCTCCCGGCCCAGGTGTACCTGTGGCGCGAGCGCACCGCGGGCAGCCGGTCGATCACTCAGGACAAGACCCGCGTACGGCATCTCGACGACCGCTTCTCCGCTGTGCGGTCGGTGCGGGAGTTCCTCGTGGCCGAAGGCCTCGCGGCTCACCTCCCCGCCTGGGACCACGCCGTCCTCGACAGCGACCTGACGAATTTCCTCGACGTCCTCGACCAGGCGCCGGAGGCCTACCGCGGTCGCTTCCTCGATCTCGCCGGCGACTATCTGGACGGCGTCTCGCCCGCGGTGTTCGACGGGTTGCCCGCCATCAGGCGGCTGGAATGGCATCTCGTCCGGCACAGGAGGCCCGCGGACCTGCTCGAGGTCGTCGCATGGGACCGCCAGGCGGCGTCGGGCGCCAGGCTGGTGAGACGGCTGGGGCGGTCCTATCTGGCCACCCCGTTGCTGGAACGGCTGCCCGCCGCGCTCTCGCGCGTCGGAGACACCCTCCACCACCGGATCGACGAGATCGGCTGGCGGGACGGCAGGCTGGTCGTGGAGGGACGGACGACGCCGCGGCATCTGCGGCCGACCCGGCGGTTCCATCAGCAGGTCTTCGCGTCGCTCGTCCAGGAGGAGACGGGACGGCGTGTCCGCGTCGGCGCGTCGGTCAGGCGCGCGAAGGTCTCCCGGGGTGGGCACGACGACCGCGAGGACTGGGGCGGGTTCCGTCTGACCATCGATCCGAGGCGTCTCGGCGCCGCCGCCGACGAGGGACTGTGGTACGTCGAGATGCGACTGGTCCACCGGGGCACGCTCGTGCGGGGGCCGCTGGCGGATCCGGGAGCCGGCCGGCCGGCGCAGGTGGGCGCCCGGCCTCTCGGGCGGGATCGGTACGTCGTGCCGCTGCTCACGGAGGCCGGGCTCCTGACTCTGCGGATCGAGAGCGAGCGGGCGCGGGTCGTCAGGCAGAGCCTGTGGGGCGGCCGGTTGCGCCTGGAGGGCCGGGTCGTGACGGGCACAGTGACCGGCACAGTGCCCGGCAGAGCGACGCGCACGGCCAAGGGCGGTGCTCGGCGTGGGACGAAGGGCGGCGCGGCGCGTGCCGTCAAGCGCGGGGCGAGGTCCCGGGTCGGCGAGGACGTGGGCCTCGGCCCGGAGCCGGTGCTCCGGGTGACGCGCAGGCCCGGCGGTGTGCCGCTGCTCTACCCGATCAGGATCGACGGCCGCGTGTTCACGGCCGACATCGACCTGCGTGACGTCCTTCCGGCGCGTGGATCGGCGGTCACCGAGAGAGGGCTGCCGGACCGGCCCGCCGAATGGCGGGTCGAGGTGCGGTCGGCCGACGGCGTGCTGACGCCGGTGACCTTCGCCGAGGACTTGCCCGAGGGGCGCCACGGCCTCGCCGGACGGGAGATCGTCGTGTCCCGCGACCACGGCGGTGGGCTCGTGCTGCGGGACCAGCCCGCCGCCGCGTTCGTGGACCTGGCGGAGTGGCTGCCGGGCGGCGAACTGCTGATCGAGGGCGGCTTCGCCGAGCCGTACGAGACGGACGCCCTGGTGATCCGCTCGCGCGACGGCAGAGTCGAGCGGACGGCGCCGATCGAGGGGACGGGCGCCCGGTTCCGGGCGCGGCTCACGCCGGAGGGCGTCGGCTCTCCGCTGGGCCGGCTTCCGCTGCCGCGCGGCCGGTACGGCCTGGCCGTCAGGGTCAGGGGCTCGGACCGGGAGTTGCCGGTCGAGTTCACACCCGACTTCGCGCTGGTTCACGAGACGGCCCGTCGCACCTTCACTCTCGACGGGGACGCGACCGGGCATGCGGTCCTCGTCGTGAGCGGCGACCTGTCGGGCGACGAGAGGGGCGTGCGGGCCCAGCGGGCACTGCGCAAGGAGGCCTACCCGGCGCTGCGCGACAAGCCGCTGTGGCCCGCGGTCCTCTTCGACTGCGACGACGGCACGGCGTTCTCCGACAGCCCTCGCGCCATCTACCAGGAGCTCGCCCGGCGGGACACGGAGCTCACCGTCCTGTGGAACGTGCACGACGGGCAGGTGGCCCTGCCCGGCGACGTGGAGGCGGTGCGCACGCACGGCCGGGAGTACTACGAGGCGCTCGCCCGCTGCCGTTACGTCGTCACCAACGACCATCTGCCGCCGTGGTTCGAGCGGCGGGCCGGGCAGACCGTCCTGCAGACCTGGCACGGATCCCCGCTGGAGAAGGTCGGCCACGACGGGGCCGTGCGGCACGGGCGGCTGTCCAGGCAGGTCGGGCAGTGGAGTCACCTGCTCTCGGCCGGGCCCTGGTGGACGCCGCTGCTGCGGGAGGCATTCGGATTCCACGGGGAGATCGTGGAGGCGGGCCTGCCGCGCAACGACGTCCTGCGGGCCCCCGGCCACGAGGCGGCGGCCGCGCGTGTCCGGAGGAGGCTCGGAGTCCCGGACGGATGGCGGCTCGTGCTGTACGCCCCGGAGGGGGAGGAGACGCTCGACCTCGAACGGGTCGTGGCCGCGCTCCAGGACGACCGTGTGCTGCTGGCCCGGCGCGCGGAGGCAGGGCGGCCGACGCCCGCCGACGTCCTCGACGTGTCGGCGTTCCCGGACGGGCACGAGCTCTACCTCGCCGCCGACGCGCTGGTGACGGACTGCTCCAGGGCGATGTTCGACTTCGCCGTGACGGGCCGTCCGATCCTCTTCCACGTCGGCGTTCCGCGCACCGGCCTCTACCTCGACTTCCAGGCCGAGGCGCCGGGCCCGTTGCTGCGCGGCGCCGACGAGGTCGCCGAGGCGATCCGGAACCTCGGCGAGGTCGCGGAGAAGTACGCGGGCCTGGGCGACGCCTTCGTCGCGCGGTACTGCCCGCTGGACGACG
>Ga0310811_10010466_pt1 | contig 11984 bp, 10 predicted proteins | sample YCmetagenome_FD_207642 | JGI IMG/M metagenome (GOLD analysis project Ga0310811, IMG submission 207642) | Soil microbial communities from experimental microcosm in Duke University, North Carolina, United States - YC | ecosystem: Engineered > Artificial ecosystem > Soil microcosm > Unclassified ...
CGGAGAAAATTCGGGGCGCCGGGCCCGAAGGCCGTGCCGGGCGCGAGGCCGACATTGGCGCGATCGACGAGCTTGAACGCCAGCGCGCGCGCGTCGTTTTCGCCTTCCACCGCGAAGAACGCATAGAAAGCGCCCTCGGGCGGCGCGTAGCGCACGCGCGGCAGGCGCGCGAAGGTTTCCGTCACCATGTCGCGGCCCTTGGCGCAGCGCGCCACCTGCTCGGCGAGGAATGCATCGCCCTCATTGAGCGCCGTAACCGCGCCGAATTGCAGGAACGTGGGAACGCCCGAGGTGTTGTACTGCACCAGGTTCTCGTAGACTTGGCCAAGCTGCTTCGAGGCGACGACCCAGCCCATGCGCCAGCCGGTCATCGCCCAGTTCTTCGAGAACGTGTTGACGACGACGACGCGCTCGTCGGGATCGGCGATCTCGAGAAACGAAGGCGCGGCCTTCCGGTCATAAACGAGGCGCCCATAAACCTCGTCGGCGACGATCCAGATGCCGCGCTTGCGCGCGAATTCGAGCAGCGCCTTCTGCTCCTCGCGCGTCATCATGTAGCCGGTGGGATTGCCGGGCGAGTTGACGAAAATGATCTTCGTCTTGGGCCCGCAGGCCTCCATCACCTTCTCGATATCGAGCGTCCAGCCGCGATTGCCGAAGGTCAGCAGCACCGGCTTCACCACGCCGGCCATGATGTCGACCGCGGCCGCGACGTTGGGCCAGCAGGGCGAGGGGACCACGACCTCGTCGCCGGGGTTCACCAGCATCTGCACGGTTTCCTTGATCGCCGACATGCCGCCGACGGTCAGGAAGATGCGCTCGGGGTCGATCTTGGCCGCGTAGCTGCGCGAAAGATAATCGGCCAGCGCCTGGCGCAGCGGCGGGATGCCGCGCTGATAGGTGTAGAAGGTTTCGCCGCGTTTCAGCGCCGCCACCGCGGCGTCGGCGATGAAGGCCGGTGTCGGCTTGTCGCCCTCGCCCACCCAAAGCTGGACGAGATCCTTCTTGTTGCGCGCATAGTTCACGACTTCGACGATGCCGCTTTCGGGCAGCATCTTGATCTCGGGGCGGATCGCGTCGACGAGTGACTTGCTGGCAATCGCGGAGGCGCGTGAATCGTTCATGATGGCGCTGGAATGAATTGCGGAGCCGGCGGGAAGGCCGGCACAATGGCCGGAGGGTTTGCCGCGCGCAAGCCCACCGATGCTTTGTCCTGCGACAATGAACCCAGCGGCAATGAAAAATAAAATGCCCGAGGCGATCTGCGTGCTCGATGCGCGCGCCGAACTCGGCGAATGCCCGGTCTGGGACGAGCGCGGCCAGGCGCTTTACTTCGTCGATATCGAAGCGCCCGCGCTCCTCCGCTTCAATCCAGCCAAGGGCGCCACGAAACGCTGGCCGATGCCGGCCAAGATCGGATCCTTTGCGCTCGATAGCCGTGGCGGCGCGGTATTGGCGCTTGTCACGGGCTTCGCGCGCTTCGATTTCGCCAACGGCGCGCTTGCCCCGATCGCCAATCCGATCTCGAGCATTGCCGATCACCGGTTCAATGACGGCGGGGCCGATCCGGCCGGGCGCTTCTGGTCTGGAACCATGCACCTCTCGACGCGGCGCGCCACAGGCAAGATCTATTGCCTCGACGGCGGCACCGCGCGCGCGGTCTATGACGGATTCTTCGTACCCAATGGATTTGCGTGGAGTCCCGATGGCACGCGGTTTTTCTTGAACGATTCGCCGCGCGCGATGTTCGTGGCCGAGTTCGACGCGGCCGCGGGGCGCGCCGGCGCACCCTACGTATTCGCCGATGTGAGCGCCGCGCCCGGCTACCCCGACGGCATGGCGATCGACGCCGAAGGCTTCCTCTGGAACGCGCGCTGGGACGGCGGCGGAGTCGCGCGTTTCGCCCCGGATGGCCGGCTCGATCGCTTCGTTCCGCTGCCGGTTTCGCGGCCGACGAGCTGCGCCTTCGGCGGACCCAAGCGCGATCGGCTCTACGTCACCAGCGCCAGGATCGGGCTCGGCGCCGCGACGCTCGCGCGCGAACCTCAAGCCGGCGGCATCTTCGCGTTCGATCCCGGAGTTTCAGGGCTGCCGGCCCGGCGCTGGCGCGGGGATTAACCACGAATTGGCCTTCCCAATCTGCCGCGCTCCATTCATGCTTAAAGATGTGTTATCAATGATTCGCCGCGCTGATATGTCAACACGAGCGCAATGACTTCGTGGCTAATCTCCAGGCCCGCAATCGGTGAGCGAAAAAGACAAGACTGGTGCTGACGAAAACCGCCGGCCTCCGAGCGGGCCGGTCTCCTCGCCGCGCGCCTATTTCGGCCGTGCGAGCCGCGCTGCAACACAGGCGCCGCACGCCGGAATCAGCGAGGTGCCCCGGGCCGGTCGGGCCACGGCGGCGAAGCATCCGCCGGTCTACCGCGCGGGCGATCCCGCGCTTCGCTTGTTCGCAGGCTTCGCGCTGCCCCTGCCGCCGACCGCGCCGCTCACCGGCGCCGTCGCCACGCTCGCCGGCATCCGCGACGGCGAGCACGAAAAGCTCTTTATCGATCTCGGGACGTCGCTCGTGCGGTCGACGCGGCGGCGCGACGAGAATGCCGGCACGTTGAGCCTCGTTCTCGCGCGCATGCAGAGGGCAGAAACCTACGGGACGCTGCTGGCGTCGCTGCGTTACGTCAACAGCGCGGCTGCGCCGACCAATGGCGTACGCCGCATCACGCTGCAGACCGTCGATGCCAGCGGCCGCGCCACGGAAGTGGGCTCGGCGTTGTTCGGCGTTGGCGAGGCGCCGGCCGAACCCGACGGCGCCGACGACCGCATCGTGATCGGCGAAAAGAAGAGATTCAACACCGACGGCGACTACACGCTGTTCTGGTGGCCGAAGGTTCTCCCCGGCGCCGCCGAGCGCGCGGCCGAAGCTGCACGCCGCGCCAAGGCCGAGCCCGATCCGGCGGCTGCGACCGGCTCTTATTTCTCCGCCGGGGGCAAACTCTATCGGCTGTTCGACGCCGCGGCCGGGCGGGTCGGTGCCGAGCGCGCCGCGGTGGAGCGCCCCGCGCCGTTGCGCTTGACCACGCCGGAGCGTATCGCCGCCAATGACAGCGTCGCGGCGCCGCGACGCGCCGCCAACGACGCCGTCTGGGTGCCCGGGCGCGGCCTGCCGCCGCCCGGCTTCGAGCGCCCGCGCATGTTGCGCCTGGAGGACGTCTTCGGCTCCGACATGCAAGACGCCATCGCGCGGCACCTCATCGAGCAGCGCCTCGCCGCGGCCCGCTGACGGGGACCGCGCGCGTCGCGCGCGCTCTCAGAGTTCGTCAATCCAAGAAGATATCGGGCGCGGGTTCCTTCGTCGGATCGAACCGATAGTGCGTGAAGTCCTTCACTCCGGCGGCGCGCAGCACGTCTTCGTCGATGAAAAAATTGCCGGTGCATTGCCGGCTCGGCTGGTTCAGAACCCAGTGCGCGGCATCGGCCATGATCTCGGGCTTGCGCCCGCGGCCCGGATCGACGCCGGGAATCATCTGGAGCGCCGCCGTGGTGATGAGCGTCCGCGGCCACAGCCCGTTCACGGCGATGCCCAGGGGCTTGAACTCCGCCGAATGGCCGAGCACGCACATGCTCATGCCGTACTTCGCCATCGTATAGGCGACGTGGTTCTTGAACCACTCGGGCTTCATGCTCAGCGGCGAGGCCATGGTCAGAACGTGCGGATTCGCCGCCTTCTTCAAATGCGGCAGGCACGCCTGGGTCGAGGCGAAGGTGCCGCGCACGTTGATACCGAACATGAGGTCGAACCGCTTCATCGGCGTCGACGCGGTGTCGGTCAGATTGATGGCGCTCGCATTGTTGATGAGAATGTCGATGCCGCCGAAATGCGCCACCGTCTCGTCGACCGCTTTCAGGATCTGATTCTCGTCGCGGATGTCGCATTGAACCGGCAGCGCCTTGCCGCCGGCCGCCTCGATCTCCTTGGCCGCGCTGAAGATCGTGCCAGGCAGCTTCGGATGCGGGTCGGTGGTCTTGGCCGCGATAGCGATATTCGCCCCGTCGCGCGCGGCGCGCAGCGCGATCGCGAGCCCGATCCCGCGGCTGCCGCCGGTGATGAACAGCGTCTTTCCCTTCAATGTCGTCATTGCCCGTCCTCTCAGCCGCCCTTGAACGCGGGTTTGCGCTTTTCGATGAACGCGCGGATGCCTTCGGCGAAATCGGGTTCGGTGGCGCTTTGCGCGAAAGCCTCGGCTTCGCGCTGGAGCTGCGTTTCGAGCGAATGATCGAGCGAGCGCTGCAAGAGCGCCTTGGTGCGGCCATAGACAGCCGTGGGGCCGTTCGCGAGGCGCGCCGCGAGCTTCGCGGTTTCGGCCTCGAGCTGTGCTGCCGGCACCACCTTGTTGACGACGCCGAGACGCTCGGCGGTGGCCGCATCGAAACGCTCGGCGAGCAGCGCGATCTCGGCCGCTTTCTTCGAGCCGACGAGCCGCGGCAGCGCGAAGGTCGAGCCGCCGTCGGGCGAGACGCCGATCGCGCTGTATGCGAGCGTGTAATAGGAATTGTCGGCCGCGATGGCGAGATCGCAGGCCATGACGAGGCTCAAGCCGAAGCCCGCGGCCGCACCGGAGACGCTGGCCAGCACCGGCTTCGGCATGCGGCGCAGCGAAATGATCATCGCGTGCACGTCGTGGATGAAGATCTCGAACTGCGTTTTGAGCTTGGCCATCGGCATCGATTTCAAATTCTCGTCGAAATATTTGAGATCGCCGCCGGCCATGAAGTGCTCGCCGCCGCGGATGACGAGGCAGCGGACCGAGGCGTCCTGCTCGGCCGCGAACACGGTATCGCGCAGCGCCAGCGTGAGCTCGCGATTGAGCGCGTTGAGCGCCTTCGGCCGGTTCATCGTGATCGTGGCGACGCCGCCGGCGACGGTGGTCAGGACGACGGGTTCGGACATGCGGAATTCCTCGGAAGTGCTCTTTCCTGTCTACACCGACCTCCGGTGCTTGGCGATTCCCGCGTAGGGGCGGGTCCCCGACCCGCCCGCGCTGCCGCCGAGCGAACCTGCGCGGCGTTGACTCTGCGTCGAAACGGGCGGGTCGGAGACCCGCTCCTACGAAGCGAGCTTGCGCACGAATTCTGCCACCGCCGAGCCGATCTCGTGCGGCGAGTCTTCCTGGATGAAGTGCGCGCCTTTGACCGTGATCTCGGTCTGATTCGGAAAGCGGCGGCACGCCTCGCGCTGGCGGCCCGTGAGAATGGAGCCGGGCTCGGCGTTGACGAACAGTTTCGGCACCGGCGATTGCGCGAGCCACGCCGCGTATTCGGCGGCAATCGCGGCAACGTCCTTGGGCTCGCCGGCGACGGGAATTTGACGCGGCCAGGTCAACATCGGCCGCCTGCCCTCGCCCGCCTCGCGGAACGGCGCGCGATAGGCGTCGTGTTCTTCCGGCGCGAGCTTTCGCAGGATCGCGCGCGGCAGGATGCCTTCGATGAACACGTTCTTCTCGAGGATGATCTCCTCGCCGGCGGGTGAGCGCATCGCCTGGAAGATGTTGCGCGCGTTTTCCGGCCAATCGTCCCACGATGCGATCGGCACCACGATCGTCTCCATGTACGCGATGCCGGCCACGCGCACGGCATGCCGCCGCGCCCAATGGAAGCCGAGCGCCCCGCCCCAATCGTGCACCACGAGCACGACATTCTCCCGCGGCAGCGCCGCGTCGAACCACGCATCGAGATAGCGCGCGTGGTCGGCGAAGGTGTAGCGGCCGGCCGGGTTCTTCCCCGAGGCGCCCATGCCGATGAGATCGGGTGCCAGGCAGCGCGCCAAGGGCGCCACATGCGGGATCACGTTGCGCCAGAGATACGATGAGGTGGGGTTGCCGTGCAGGAAGACGACGGCCGGGCCGCCCTGCCCCGCGCCCGCGTCCACATAGCTCATTGCGCTGTCGAGCACCGCGATGTGCTTGCGCGGATGAGGATCGGCGGCATTGATCGATGACGACACGAGGTCACCCCGGAACGTGAATCCGCGAGACATGGAGCGCCTTGGCGCGGCTGTCCAGCTTGCGCCCAGCCGCCACCCTTCCCGCTTCTATCGCGGACGCACGAGATCGTCTTCGGGATAGGCGCCGATCTTGTGAATCGCGATGTCGGCACCGATGTGTTCTTCCTCTTCGGTCAGGCGGATGCCGAGCGTCACCTTCAGGATGAGATAGATGAGCCCGCCGGCGACGAACGCGTAACCGGCGCCGAAGAGCGAACCCACGAGCTGTGCCCAGAAGCTCACGCCGCCCATGCCGCCGAGCGCCACCGAGCCGAAGATGCCCGCGGCGATGCCGCCCCAAAGCCCGCACAAGCCGTGCAGCGGCCAGACGCCGAGCACGTCGTCGATGCGCAGGCGGTTCTGGCAGAGATTGAACGCGATCACGAACAGCGCGCCGGCGATGCCGCCGGTGGCGAGCGCACCGATCGGGTGCATCACGGCCGAACCGGCGCAAATCGCGACGAGGCCCGCCAGCGGCCCGTTGTGAACGAAGCCCGGGTCCTTCTTGCCGACGATCGTGGCCGCCAACAGGCCGCCGGCCATCGCCATCAGCGAATTCACCGCGACGAGGCCGGTGATGTCGCTCACCTTCTGCGCGCTCATCACGTTGAAGCCGAACCAGCCGACCGAGAGCGCCCACGAACCGAGCGCCAGGAACGGAATGTTCGACGGCGGAATGCCGACGACCGTGCCGTCCTTTCTGTAGCGCCCGCGCCGCGCGCCCAACAGCAGCACGGCCGCCAGCGCCATCCAGCCACCGACGCAGTGCACGACGATCGAGCCCGCGAAATCGGTGAACTTCGCGCCGAACGTGGTCTCGAACCATTTCTGGACGCCCCAGCGCTCGCCCCACATCGCGGCCTCGAACAGCGGATAGAGCACCGCCACGATCACGGCCGAGGCCATCGCCTGCGTCCAGAATTTCGCGCGCTCGGCGATGCCGCCCGAGATGATCGCCGGCACCGCCGCGGCGAAGGTCAGCAGGAAGAAGAATTTCATCAGCGTGTAGCCGTTCTTGCCGAAGACCTCGGGCGCCTTCGCGTCCGCGCCGGAGATCATCGGCGCCGGGCCGAAGAAATCGATGCCGTAGGCGATCGTGTAGCCGATGAAGAAATACGCGACGGTCGAAATGCAGAAATCGGTGAAGATCTTGATGAGCGCGTTGACCTGATTCTTGCGCCGCACCGTGCCCACTTCGAGGAACGCGAAGCCGGCGTGCATCGCCGTCACCATCACCGCGCCCATCAGCAGGAAGAAAACGTCGGTGCTGGTCTTCAACGCGTCCATGGTGTCCCCCTTCTGGCTATTTTTCGGCGCTCGCCCCGAGCGCCGGCAAAAGATGCCAAAAGAAGGCTCAAAAAGCTCCTCGAATGTGCAAATATCCCGGTTTTCCCGCCCGCCCCTGCCCCGCCTAGGCCTGAGGCGAAGAAAAAGGCGCCCGGGCGTAAGCCCGGGCGCCGCAAGTAGAAGCGCCGCTAAGGTCAGGCGCCTCGGATGACACGTCTGTGCATCAGTGGATCGACTCGCCGTGCTCGGCGAGATCGAGCCCCTCGCGTTCCTGATCCGCGCCGACACGCAGGCCGACCAGGGCCTTGATCACGAACAGCAGAACCAACGTCACGATGCTGCTCCAGACCAGCGTCGCCACGACGCCGTAGATCTGCGGGATCATCTGGCCGGCGTGGCCGTCGATCCAGCCGACCGGGTCCTTGGCACCGGTGACGAGCTTGGTGGCAAACACGCCGGTCAAGAGCGCGCCGACGATGCCGCCGACGCAATGGACGCCGAACGCATCGAGCGCGTCGTCGTACTTGAACATGCCCTTGAGCGTTGTGACGGCCCAGTAGCAGACGGCACCGGCCGCGATGCCAATGACGAAGGCGCCGAGGACGCCGACGTAGCCCGAGGCCGGCGTGATCGCGACGAGGCCCGCCACGGCACCCGAGATGATGCCAAGGATGCTGGCCTTGCCGCGCGCCATCCACTCGATGAGGCTCCAGGTGAGCGCCGCCACGGCCGTCGCCAGCATCGTCGCCAGCATCGCCATGCCCGCCGAGCCGTTCGAGGCCACGGCCGAGCCCGCGTTGAAGCCGAACCAGCCGACCCACAGCAGCGAGGCGCCGGCCACGCTCAGCGTCAGGTTATGCGGCGCCATGTTGTCGGTGCCGTAGCCGATGCGCTTGCCGAGCACGATCGCGCACATCAGGCCCGCGACGCCGGCGTTGATATGCACCACCGTTCCGCCGGCAAAGTCGAGCTGGCCCATCTGAGCCAGCCAGCCGCCGCCCCAGACCCAGTGCGCGATCGGCGCGTAGACCAGGATGCCCCAGGCGATCATGAAGAGATACATCGCCGCGTATTTCATGCGGTCGACATAGGCGCCGACGATCAGCGCCGGCGTTATGATCGCGAAGGTCATCTGGAACATCACGAACACGGTCTCGGGAATCGCGTTCTTGACCGAATCGACGGGCTGTTTCAGCGAGTCGACGGTTATCCCCTTCAAGAACAGCTGCGAGAGATTCCCGATGTATTTGCCGTCGCCGTAGAACGCGAGGCTGTAGCCGATGATGACCCAGGTGACCGCGACGATGCAGGTGATGGCAAAGACGTGCATCATCACCGAGAGCACGTTCTTCTTCCGCACCATGCCGCCATAGAAGAAAGCGACGCCGGGGATCGTCATCAGCAGCACGAGCGCGGTCGAAGTCAGCATCCACGCCGTGTCGCCGGTGTCGAGCTCGGCCTTGGGCTTCTTCGGCTCTTCCTTCTTCTCTTCGGCGGGCTTGGCCTCGGGCTTCTTCTCGTCGGGCTTCGCTTCGGCCGGCGGCTTCGCGTCTTCCGCCGGAACGATCGCGGCCGGCGGCGCAATCTTGGCCAGCGGCTTCAGCGCCGTGGTGATCGGCGGCGTGGTCTGCGCCCAGGATTTGTTTGCGGTGACGTAGCTGCCGAAAGCGAGCAGAGCCAGCAGGGCGAGCAGCATCAGCGGCAGCCGCGCCCAGGCGGCGTAAGAGCGCCGGCCCCTATCCATGTTCCGTGCGAGAGCGGTCATAATCTCGGATCTCCCTTGCTCAAATCGCGTCGTCGTTGGTTTCGCCGGTGCGGATGCGAAGCGCCTGATCGATGTCGAACACGAAGACTTTGCCGTCGCCGATCGATCCGGTTTTCGCCGCCTTGGCGATGGCCTCCACCGCGCGCTCGGCCATGTCCGCCTTCACCGCCACCTCGATTTTGATCTTGGGCAGGAACGAGATCGCGTATTCGGCGCCGCGATAGATCTCCGTGTGCCCCTTCTGACGGCCGAAGCCCTTGACCTCGGTCACCGTCATGCCTGTGACGCCAAGCCCGAGAAGCGCTTCGCGCACCTCGTCGAGCTTGAACGGCTTGATGATTGCGCTCACCAGCTTCATTCGCTGCTCCTCTGCTTCGCGGCGCTCCCCCGAAAAGTCCGGCGCCACCGCGATCCCGGATGGGATCGCGCATAAAAGAGTCAAGAACTGTGCCAATGGGGTAACCATTTGAAAATACATGACTAAAAACAAACGACGCGCCGCCACAAGAGACCCGTATTACGGTCAATTGCCACAATTTGAGGCATTGCCTAAATTTTAGGCTATACGGCTGTCCTTGCTTGATCTGCGACGCCTTGATTGCGGCTTGGCGGCGGCTTCATATGGCGGTGCAGCAAGGCAGGGCGCGATGACCGAGCGGGTCGAAATTGCCATCGTCGGTGGCGGCATGGTCGGCGGCACGCTCGCGGCGGCGCTGGCGCAGGCGGGCCTGTCGGTGGCGCTCGTCGACAAGGCCGATCCGGCGGCGCTGCTCGAAGAGGCCCATGACGGACGCACGGTCGCGATCGCGCACGCCACGCACCGCCTGCTGCAGGCGACCGGCCTCTGGACGCGGCTCGTGCCGCATGCCGAGCCAATTCTCGACATCCGCGTCTCCGACGGACCGTCGCTGCTGTTCCTCCACTACGATCATCGCGAACTCGGCGAAGATCCGCTCGGCTACATCGTCGAGAATCGCATCGTGCGCCGCGCGATCCAGGCGCGCCTTGCCGGACTCGAAAACTTGCGCTTCCGCGCGCCGGCCGATCTCGCCGCGCACATCGTGATGCCCGAGGGCGTGGCGCTCACGCTCGCCGACGGGAGCGAGATCATGGCCGCGCTGCTGATCGCAGCCGATGGCAGCGATTCGGCGCTCCGGCGCGCCATGGGCATCGCGTCGGCACAGTGGAATTACGGGCAGACAGCGATCGTCTGCGTGATGGGTCACGAGAAGCCGCATCGCGGCGTGGCGCATGAGCGCTTCCTGCCGGCCGGGCCGTTCGCCGTGCTGCCGATGACCGACGATCCCGTCCACGGTCATCGCTCGTCGATCGTCTGGACCGAGAAGTCGGCTTTGGTGCCGGCGATGCTGGCGCTGTCCGATGCGGCGTTTTCGCACGAGCTCTATCACCGCTTCGGCCCGTGGCTCGGCGACGTGCGCGTCGTCGGCGGGCGCTGGAGCTATCCGCTGCGCTTCGCCCACGCCGAGACCTACATCAAGCCGCGTTTCGCGCTGGTCGGCGACGCCGCGCACACGATGCATCCGATCGCGGGGCAGGGGCTCAACATCGGCTTGCGCGACGTTGCGGCGCTGGCCGAGGTCGTCGTCGAAGCCAAGCGCCTCGGCCTCGATCTGGGCTCGCCGGCGGTGCTCGAGCGCTACCAGCGCTGGCGGCGCTTCGACAACCAGGTGCTGTTGAGCGTCACCGATTCGATGAATTGGCTGTTCTCGAACGATCTCGGCCCGGTGCGCCTGGTGCGCGATCTCGGCATGGCCGCGGTCAACCGCATGGGCCCGCTGAAGCGCCTGTTCATGCGCCACGCGATGGGTGTCGTCGGCGAGTTGCCGCGGCTGTTGCGCGGCGAGGCGCTCTGAGCGCGATGGGGCAGGGGACCGAGACGCGGTACGAAGGCCGCTGCCATTGCGGCGCGATTGAGTTGTCCTTCACGACGCGGCGCGCGATCCACGAGCTGCCGCTGCGGGAATGCCAATGCGGCTTCTGTCGCAAGCACGGCGCGCGCACCACGGCCGATCCGGAGGGCTTCGCGGAATTTCGCGTGCGCAATGCAGCGGCACTCGCGCGCTATCGCTTCGGGCTCGCCACCGCGGACTATCTCGTCTGCGCGCGCTGCGGCGTCTATCTCGCGGCGCTGATGGAGGAGGGTGGCGAGGGTTACGCCGTGCTCAACGTCAACGCATTCGAGGATCGGGCCGCGTTCGCAGGCCAGGCGACGCCGATGGTCTACGATCATGAAGACGAAGCCGACCGCCGCGCGCGCCGGCGCAAGCTCTGGACGCCCGCGGTCTTGCGCGGCGCGGGTCGTGCGGCTCAGCGGCGCGGGCCGCGCGCTGCCGCGGGCTCGAGCCGCGCGCTCAAGCGCGAGAGGCCGAAGCAGAGAACCCAGAAGACGAGGCCGGCAAAGAAATAGGCGGCGTCGCGCACCTGGTCGCCGACGATCCATTGCGGGTCGGCGAGACCGGCCTGGATCTGCGCCAGGAAATCCAAGAGGCCGATGATGAGGACGACGGTCGTCTCCTTGATTACGGCAATCGCGGTGTTGACGAGGCCGGGCATCGCGATGACCAGCGCCTGCGGCAGCTCGATGAGGCCGAGGATCTGCGGCCGCGTGAAGCCGAGCGCGCGCGCGCCCTCGATTTGGATCGCGGGAACGGCCTGAAGTCCGCCGCGGAAGACTTCTGCCATGCCGGCCGCGTTGAACACGACGAACGCGAAGACGGCGCGCAATAGCGGCGAGAGCTCCATGCCCGGCGGCAGCAGCAGCGGCAGCACCGCCATCGCCACGAACAGCACCGCCACCAGCGGCACGCCGCGTCCGAGTTCGATCGCCGCCACCGCCAGCCAACGGAGCAGCGGCAATTGCGAGCGGCG